>ENA-ORUQ01002185-ORUQ01002185.1-human-gut-metagenome-genome-assembly--contig:-NODE-2185-length-16270-cov-2.590379_pt1 | contig 16270 bp, 11 predicted proteins | sample MGYA00242081_ERZ509211 | MGnify/ENA primary metagenome ERZ509211 (study PRJEB26280, sample SAMEA2338785) | human gut metagenome | biome: human gut; feature: human-associated habitat; material: faeces...
GGCGGCACCTTCGTGATTCCAGTTTCTTACTTCTCGGCGCTCTCGCACTTCTGGTTGGCCACGCCGCAGCTGGTCTTGCAGGCAGACTGGCAGGAGGTCTGGCACTCGCCGCAGCCACCGTTCTTGGCGCTCTCGCACAGGTTGCGGGTCTCAAGGGTCTTGATTCTTTCCATAACGCATATCTCCATTCTCAAAGAATTTCATTCACCTCCGGCAAATGCCGGACAAGGCAGACAACGCCTCGATTATCGGGAAGATTTTAACACACCGGCCGTGGAAAGTCAAGGCATTGGCCCCACATAGGCAAACCGCGGCGCACTGACACCGTCCCGGGTCACCGTTTCATTCCACATGGAAGCCGGCCGCACCCAGATCCCCCGATCCCCATAAAGTGCCCGGTAGACCACCATGGGCTCCATGGTCTCCGAATGGGTGGCCACATACAGCACCTCGTACTCCCGGCCTTTGAAATGCCGGTAACGTCCCGGCTGGATCTTCAGAGTTTCCAGAGAACTTCCTCCTCTCACTGCAGTGCGCGCCGGATATTATTCCGGATCTTCTCCTCCGTGGCATAATACCGTGCCAATTCTTCCGGATCAATTCCGGCGGTACAGGCCTGCTCAAAATCTCCCCGGGCAATGGCCAGATCTGCCAGAACCGGCCGTGCCTCGTCCATACAGGTCAATCTCCAGGACCGCCCGCCCTTCTTTTCATCGGCCTGTCCGCCGTCCGCCCACACCAGGGACCGGGAACTGAGCTTTTGCACCGCCATGGTCAACGCTCCCCGGGAGATGTCCAGAATCTCCGCCAGATCCTTGCGCGTCCCCTCCCAGGGGGACTGACTGAGATACAGCAGCAGCCGGATTTCCTGCATGGACAGGTCATATTTCAATGCCACCGTCTCCACATAAGCCTCCAGCAGCTTGCGTTCCCGGAACAGATCCAGCAGCAGCCCTTCTCCCTCCATGGCCTGAGCCGGAATTCTGACCCGCTCATCTCCCAGCTTCTGGGAGCCAGGCAGAATGGCAGGCGGCACAGCGCCGTCTCCGGCGGCATCCACCAGGAATTTGTATACCTTCAAGCGGCTGCGCTCATACTCCTCCTCGTCCAGCACGGTTTTGAAAAAGCGGTTGTAATATTCAAACACCATCAGCTTCATGCGGATCGTCTTGGGAATGCTCAGGTATTGGCTGGCCAGGGATCCCTTGGTCTTGACATAGTAGTAAATGGGCACCTGCAGGGCATAAAACCGCTCGGCGTAGCGAATATATTCCAGGTTGAACATGAAGTCTTCGCACCAGCTGATCTCCGGATTCATCCGCAGGTGATGCCGCTCCACAATCTCCCGGCGATAGAGCTTGTTCCAAAGCACGCCGTAATAAAAATCCGCAGGCCGCTCCATCATATGGGCCGCATATTCCTCCCGGCTGAGAACCGTGTCTTCCTGAATATCGCCCTTATGGGACACCCGGTCTCCCACCACCCGGTAAAAGTCGGAAATCACCAGATCGCATTGATATTCCCGGGCAGTGCGCACCAGCATGGTAGTGGCATCCGCGGTAATCCAGTCATCGCTGTCCAGGAACTGCAGATACACGCCCTGCGCCTGAGACAGTCCCAGATTCCGGGCGGCGGAGACACCGCCGTTTTCCTTATGCAATACCCGCACCCTTGCATCCCGCTGGGCAAAGGCGTCACACAGCGCACCGGAGGCATCCTGGCTGCCGTCGTCAATGAGCAGCAGCTCAAAATCCTGAAAATCCTGTCCCAGGATACTCTCCACACACCTCTGAATGGTTTTTTCCGCATTGTATACGGGAACAATGATACTGACGATGGGACCGCTCATATCCGTCCTCCTTTGATCACTGCTCGTCCCGGATCCGGACCTGGACGCCGTTGACTTCCACGCCTTCTTCCGCCCGAATCAGGATGTACCGCGCCCCGTTGATGATCCGGGTCTCCACCAGATCGCCCCGGTCGGGACTGACCCGAATGGTCACATCCGGTGTGCGCAGCTCCAGCTGCTTGGGGTCCACCAGGTTCCGGGGACTCAGATCCGCACCGGCGCCGTAGGCCGCATCACACTGGCGCTCAAACGCCTCTACCTGCGGGGCCTCCACGCCGCAGGCCGAGAGCACCTGGCCCACTGCCTGACCCGTTACGGTCAGCGGCTCCTCCACATGGGCTGCCTTATGTTCCTCCATCAGTCCCCGGAGCTGGTCGTGAACGGCGTGGACCACCTCATAACTGCACGCATCGGAAAGGGTATCCGCCAAAATGGTGTGGAAGGTCTCCATCTGCTCCTGCGCGGGCATCGGTGCCGGTGTCCCAAATACCGCCTTGACGAACCCCTCCTGGCTGCGGGCCGTATCCTTGGTATAAAGCAAGGCATTATACAGATTGGTGCTCCGTCCGTCAAAGGCCGGAAACAGGAACCCTGTTTCCGGAGCCGCAACCGCCCAATCCGCCGCAAGCGTGCACAAGCGGTTTTCATCTGCGGAAAATCCCAGGGTTTCCCGGGTCAGCTTCACCGGGCAGACACTGCAGACGATGTAGGAAAACACCTCCTCCGAGGCATCCTCCTGCCGCAGTCCATCCCGGGAACGGTACGGTACATCATAAGCATCAAAGGCCAGGAGAATCAGGTAGTTCCCCTCCAGCTCCAAACTCTGGGCAGCTCTCTGAAAAAACGTCTCCAGGGCCTGCTCGTCCCGCAGCTGGGAGTTGCGCAGCGCCATAAGCAGCCCGTGCTCCTCCCCGCCGGCCACCTGGGACGTCTCAAACGGAATGTCCACCAAATTCCGGTCCAGTGTCCCGCTGAGGGATTTGCGCAAAAGCCCCAGCACCCGTCCGGCATCCTCCTGCCCCATCAGAGCCAGGGACTGATCGAAGCGGGAAATGATCTCCCGTTTTTCATTCACACAGCAGCCGCACACCCGGGCAATGTTGCTTTTATCCGCCCGAAAGCGCCGGCGCAGCTCCGCAATTTCCTTTTCGTTCATATGTTCCTCCCATTGGTCTTGCCGGAGTGTCCGGCACGGTTCCGTTTGATTCCACCTTGTTTTCTGCTCGTTTCAGGCTACAGGGGCCCGGCCAACAGCCGGAATTGGTTCTTCTCCACCTGCAAAAGTCCCTCCCGCTGCATCTTACTAAGCTCATTGGACAGGGCGCTGCGGTCCACCCCCAGATAATCCGCCAACTGCTGGCGGTTAAACGGAATGGTGAACCACTCCTCCTGACTTTGTGCTGCCCGATAGGACAAAAAAGACAGCAGCCGTCCCCGGATGGTCTTGGCTGACGTATGAAAGATCCGCCGGGACAGATTCAGGTTCTTTCGGGCGGAAATCCGCAGCAGATTCTCGATCAGGCGCGTATGATACCGGCAGGCATCCGGACAGGTATGCAGTACCCGTTCGACCTCCAAAAACAGGATCTGGGACGGCTCGGCAGCCACTACGCTGACCATCAGAGGTTCTCCCGGAATGCAGGCATATGTCTCGGCAAATACCCCACCGGCCTCCACCCGGTCCAGAATGCTTTTATTGCCCCAGAAGTCGTCATTTTCTATGGAGACGCTGCCCGAAAGCACCACACCCAGTGCCCGGACCGGCTCCCCGGCGTGGTATACATATGCCCCTTTGGGAAACACGCGCCGCTGGGCTCCGAGACACGAGAGCATCTGTTCCACTTCCTGGGGAGTCGCTCCCTGGAACAGAACCGTCTTCGTTAAAAATTCTCCATCCATCGTCGTCCTCCCTCTCCGCAGATTCATCACAATGAGACTATGATACCCTCATTTTCCGGCGAATGCCACCTTTTTTTGCTTATTGCAGAAAAATCCGCCGGCAGCCGCCGGCGGATTTTAGATCCACATGATATGAACTCAGGCAGTGTGAACTTCTTCAGAATTCGTCTGGGTATTGGAAAAAATCTCCGCAGCCGTCTTGGCCTGCAGCTCAATCTTTCCGTCTTCCACCAACTGAACAAAAATTCCCGCCAAATTGGGATCAAACTGTTGACCAGACTCCTCTTTTAAGATCTCTACCGCCCGTTCCACAGGAACCGGCTTTTTATATGCGCGGAACGATGTCATCGCATCAAATGCATCCGCCACGCACAAAATCCGCCCGATTACCGGGATCTCCTCCCCGGCCAGCTTTCTGGGATAGCCCAGCCCGTCATACCGCTCGTGGTGAGAGAGCACTCCCGGAATCACGTAATCCAGCGATGGCAGATAGCGGATAATATTGGCGGCGTTATCCACGTGGGACTTCATGATTTCATACTCCTCCGGCGTCAGGCTGCCGGTCTTGTTGAGGATATCCTCCCGCACGCCGATTTTGCCGATATCATGGAGCAAGGCCGCCTCTTTGGCAATCTCCACCAAAGAGGCATCCAACCCGGCTGCCTTGGCCAGCTCTCCGGCATAGTACGCCACATTCTGCGAGTGCTGGAAGGTATAATGGTCTTTGGTATCAATGGCGGCGGTCAGGGCATAAATCGTGCTGGCATGCTCGTTGTACCCACTCTGATGCCGCGTCCGCTCCATGGCCTGTCCATAACTTTCTTCCGAGTACATCAGAATTCCGTTTTTCCCCGAGCGCTTGACGCTGTACACAGCCGCATCCGCGTTTTTCAGCAATTCCCGGGCATTGGATGCCATATACGGCGCAGCACAAATCCCGATACTGACGGTCAGGCGGCTGCCGATCCGATTTTCGCGGCTGTTGATTTCCCCGATCTGCCGGGCGATATTTTCCGAGAGCATTTTTGCGGAATAGGTATCATATCCCGGCAGAATCAGCGCAAATTCCTTGCCGTTAATGCGGGAGGCATATCCATTTTCTCCCACACTGGCAGTCAGGATTTCGCCAACCCGCTTGAGAGCCAGATCTCCCTCATTCGTTCCGTACAGCTGGTTATAAAGCTTAAAGTCATCAATATTGAGTACGCACAGGGACAGGGCGGAATTTCCGGCCTTGTCAAACTCCCGGTCCAGCAGCTCGTAGAAATATTTCCGGCTGATCAGGCCCGTCAACTCATCCCGCCGGGCCTCATCCAACGCCTTTTCGTACAGGCACGAATTTTTCAGGGCAATGGCGCAAATGGTGGAAATGGACTGCAGAAAGTTCAGATCACCGACATGGTATGCCACATGATCTTTCTTTTTGGACAGCAGCATCAGACCCAGCAGTTCATTTTCACACACCAGCGGGCAGAAGCACTCCAGTTCCAATGATGCGAAGAGCCGCTTTTCACTCTCCCACATCCCCCGGTAGACCGTCGTTCTGGCAAACTCCCGATACAAAATACAGCCGGTATGCTCCTTAAAATATGTAACCAGCGGATGGTCCTGGGAGAAGGTAAAATTCTTCTCCTCCAAGGGGCTGGCCGTATAGACGATTTTATACATCTCGCCGCTGCGGATCAGCACAAAAATTCGCTGGGAACCCACCGCCTCCTGAATGACATCGGAAAGCTTCTGCAAAATGTCACCCACCAGCAGAAGGCGGGTAATCTCCTGGCTGAATGCCGCCATCAGTTCACTTTGCTGCTGCCCGCTGCGCACAAAGAGTGTGTTGAAAAAGGACGCGATCAGCAGATAGAGCAGGCCGATCACCATCATCAGTGCCATGGCCATGAGGATCATGGCGTGTGTATGCTGCAAGCCTACCTTCTGGGTCAAAAATGCCTGCAGCGGCAAGACAAAGCGGTACGATATCACCACACCGGCAATCAATGCCATAATGAAGCAGTTGGGCCGGGAGATCAGCATGGTCATTTGGAACAACCGCTTTTGATACAGTGCATAAAACAGCAGGCAGGCATTGATCACACCGGACAGGATATCCAACGGGAATCCCAAAAAGACCGGCAGCGTGGCCAGTGCGTGACCGGCAATCAGCGCCACAACGCCCAGAATAATCGGCAGGAGCTGATGAAAAACCACCGGATCCCCCTTGCTGTGCCGGTAAATCAGGAAGACCATCTGCCCCATGCACAAAATGACCATGGCGAAGACGATATAAACCTGCCAGCCGTATTCGTAGATGAACTCCAGATGTCCATTTTGGGCCACAACTTTGGGAGTCGGGATCAGCAGATCGGTAAACTGGTTGAATACCAGCATGGCCACAAACACCACCAGCCAGATCACACGGCCGTGGCCCCGCTTCTCCTCCAGGAAATCCAGCGTAAAATGATAGAACATGACCGGCAGCAGCATAATGCCGCACACCGAAACATAGTGCCAAAAGTTCACCGATGGCCAGAGCTGCGCCCGCATGGCGAAAGAGCCGCCGCTCCAAAGGATCAGCACCACCAGCAGCGCCATGAAGGTATAGATTACTTTTTGTTCCTTTTTTACCGCCAGGAACGTCATGAACAGGAACAGATAGCAAAAGAGTGAAATAACAGAAATCCAGCTATACCCACTCATAAATCTGCCCCCTCCTTCCTATGCCTTCATGGCTATGGCATTCCAGAAGATCATTGATCTCGCAGCTCTCCGGATTCATCTTTCGGATCTCGGTCCCGAACTTCTTCCGATAAGCCGCAAAAGTCCCGCATTTGACCAGAGTGATCTTCAGCGGATCAATGCCCAGAATCTTTTTGAGATCCTGATAATCCTGATCCATATACTTGAAATATACTCCCAGCTGCTCCTGCAAAACCTGCAGACTTACCGCGCTGGTGGTCAGCATGGTGCGCTCCATTTCCACGTACAGATGCATGTACGGCCGGTTTTGGGGCGTAAATTCTTTTTTGGCCGTCCAGTTCTCGATGGGCAGTCTGGAAAGCTTGATGGCCTGATTGATGGAATTTTCTGTAATACGGGTAAATCCGGCGATATCAATCACCTGCGGCACCCGATCTATGTACTGGAAGCGAGGGATCTCATTGCCCTCCGTCTTGCTGCCGATGCCGATACAGCGGAACACATCCCCCACCCGGTAACGGGCAAAGGCACCGCCTTTGAACACGGTCAGCACAATCTCATACACACCGCCGGCCACCACTTCGTCCCAAAGTACCGTAGAAGGTTGATACGTCGGATCCGCCATGTTCTTCTCCATCTCCCGCTCCGGGATGAATTCATAGAAACAGGCGTCCGGGAAAAAGTACACACCCTCCCGGCTCCAGGTCTCACATCCGATGCAGGTCGGCTCGGTTCCGGCAAAAATCTCCATGGGACGGATGCCCCAGAGCTTTTCCAGATCGTCCTTGTAGCAGCGGTTATCCGTCCCCGCACACATAAAGCACTTGAGCTGGAACAAATCCTTGGGCAGCAGCTGCCGGTGTTCTTCCCGGCATTTGCGCTTGGCCACCAGATACCGTCCCATGGTAGTGGGCGAAACGCTGCGCAGTTTTCCCCACAATCCCTTTCGTTCTCCCTCCTGCATGGAGGTCAATCCCTGGCTGACATAGTAGAGCACACTTCCCAAACCGAAGAAGTACTCAATCCCCTTTTTCATTCCAAGCTTGAATCCCTGGATATTCCGCTCCTTAAAGGACATATTCATGGCCTCTTTCACCGGGGGCAGGAATTCAATATCGATCTCATCCGCAAACAGCAGCGGCAGAAGGCCGGTGGCGTAGGGCAGCGGCGCCAGGGCATAGAGCATGTGATCTGTGACATTGATGTCAAAATCCTCTTTCTGCCGGCTGGTTGCCAGCATCAAGCAGGTAATCACATTATGCTTGAACGTATCCAGCATCCCTTTGGTATAAGGGGCCACTTTCAAGGGGTGCACGCCGCCCTCCCAGGTAGTCTGAATCCAGAGTACAGGATCCGCCGGCAGAGATTTGGCCTGCCTGGAAAGGAGCAGCGGCGCGTAATCCTCATAGGTGGTCAGGGGTACAATTTGACGAAACTCCTCAATGGTCCGCGGATACTTCCCCTTCAGAATGCTTTGTCCCAGCGCACTGGAGGACCACAGCTCCATCTGCTCCTGCAAAAGTCTGCGCTGGATTCGCATAAATTCTTCCGGTTTGAGCGTCAAAAAGCCGCAATACTCATCCCAAAGTTCCTTCTTGGAATACTTGCGAAGTTTTTCCTGAAACCTCACGGGCTCCCCTCCTCTTCTGCAGACCTGCGTCTGGTCCGCCATGCTGCCCGGATGCTTGTGCCGGTCGGGATCAAAAACGGAACCGTCTTTTGGTAATCCGGATAATCCGGAAAGGTTCTGGGAAAGGTGATGCGATCCTGGAAACAAACGTATGCGGTATTCAGTCCCGAAAAAATCAGGCCGTTTCGCAGCAGCATGGCTGCGGGCAGCGCTCCCAGCCCCCAGAACAGATACATTCCAAGCAGGCACAGCACACCGGGGTGACGGCAAAGGGCGTACACGCCGCGGTCACATACCGCAGGGGGACCGCCTGCGTCTTGATACGTCTCTGAAAAAGGCAGGGCAAAGAACAGGCAATATATCAGCGCCGCCAGACAAAGAGCTCCCGCACCCAACAGGACCCCATCTTCAAATCCGGAAAACGCACCCACCTGAAAAGCTGCCGCCAGATCCAGTGCAGTGGCTCCCGCCAGCAGCACCGCACCCAGAGCAAACGCTTTATGGAGCAGCCGGGAACGCCAGGTAAAACTGTTGACATCATATAAGAGGAACAACGCAAACCCCAGAATTCCCAACAACAAAGAATGCATACTCTCTCCTCTTACTGCTCGCCATTCTCTTTCGGATCCGGGAACTGTCCATAAAGCATATACCGGCCTTTTCCACGGTTTTTCGCTTCATAAAGCGCCTCGTCCGCATGTTCAAGCAGCGTTTTGTAGTCTTTTCCGTCATCCGGGAACAGGGCCGCGCCCACGCTTCCGGAAATCTGATAAATCAAGGTTCCATTGCGGTACGGCTGCTGGAATGCTTCACACAGCTGCTGCAGCCGGGTCTCCAGAATTTCCCGCCCCACTGAAGGTACAAATACCACAAACTCATCCCCGCCATACCGGGCGGCAATATCAGTCTGACGGAAAACGCCCAAAATCCGCTTTGCCATGCAGCAGAGAATATCGTCTCCAAAGGCGTGGCCAAGCGTATCGTTGGCCCGCTTGAAATCATCCACATCGATGAAAATCAATGCCGCCGTGTTCAGTTCCTCACTGCGCAGCTTAAGGCGAACATAGTGTTCAAAGAATTCCCGATTGTACAGTCCGGTCAGCGCATCCCGATTGGCTTTTTCCTTCCACCGGTTGAGTTCGCTCTTCCAGCCCGCCATATTGACCAAAATGCCGGTAATCATCTCACCGCCCACAGCCGCACACGTATTCTTATGGAGGTGCAGGTGTGTCTCCAGCCATTCATACCGGCCATCCGTCAGGTAAAAGCGCAAGGTACTTTCCACCCAGACATGTTCCCTGCGGCACCGCTCCACTGCCCGGAAGAAATCCGTACGGTCATTTTTATGAATGAGATCCGACGACCGGAACAGTGCCGTAGCATTCGGGATGGTAGTCTGATTTTTTAGAATTGGAGAAAACGGAGCGGAAAACACCACCTTGTCTTCATCCAGGAAATAAGAGAACAAAACGATATTCTTTTCTGTGGAGGCATCCATTGCCGCAGAAACGTCCTGTCCCGTTTGGCCGTCCGCCTTCTGCTGCTGCGGCGTCAGAGTTTTTAGGTGTTTATCTTCATATGCCGCCGCCTCAAACTCCTCAACCGGCATGGGTTTAAAGAAGTAAAAACCTTGAATCATGTCACAGGCCGCCTGCCGCAGATACTCCACCTGGCGCAGTTCATCAATGCCTTCCGCCACAGTTCGAATATGCAGCTGCGCCGCCAGACGCAGGATACTCTCCACAATATACCGTCCCCGCCGGGTGTCATTTTTCCCGCGGAAAAAGCTCTGATCCAGCTTGATGGCATCTACATCCAGATCATTGAGCAGCCCCAGTGCAGAGAATCCGGTGCCGAAATCATCCAGGGAACACTGGAAACCGGATGCGTGCATCTCATCAATGAAGCATTTGATTCCCTGGGGATCTTCAAACAAGATCGTCTCCGTCAGCTCAAATTCAATCAGATTGGGATTCACATCATACTTTTTGCAAAGTCTTCGATAGTCGTCCAAGAAATTCGGCGTATCCATGTTTTGCCGGGACAGGTTCACGGAAATGGGCAGCAGTTCCCTCCCTTCCGCTTTCCAGCGGGCCAGCGTGCGGCAGACTTCCTCAAAAACAAACAAATCCAGCTTGCTGATCAGGCGGTAGCGCTCTGCGGGAGGGATGAACATGACCGGCGAGAGCATTCCCAACTCCGGATGCTTCCAGCGAATCAACGCCTCCGCACCGGCAACGCGGTTATTTTCCAGCTGTACCTTGGGCTGAAGATAAATCAGGAAATCGCCGTTGCGCAGGGAGTAATCCACCATGCCCATCAGCTCTTTTTCCCGTATATTTCTCTTCTGGACCTCTTCATCGTAGAAATTATAGCGATACCGGTCATCGCCCTTTTTATGCTTGCGTGCAATATTGGCCTTTTCCTGCATATCCGCAAGGGGTTCATCCCCGTTCTCCGGCTGATAAATTCCAAAGTACAGTTCCAGATAATACGGTTCCTTCAGCTCCTGATTGAACTTGTTAACCGCCTCATAGATTTTCAGCAGACGGGTGCAGATCGTCATCTTATCGCGATTTTTAAGCAGGAAGAAAAAGACATCGCCGCTGTTGCGTGCCATAGGTTCATCGCTCCGCAGCTGAGCGCGGAGCGTTTGATAAACATACCGAAGTGTCCGGTTTCCTTCCTGCGTACCGTACACCTGGTTGATCATTTTAAAGTCCTGGATATCCATTGATACCAGCACATACTGCCCCTCCTGCTCCTTCATGTAGCGTTGGGCTGTCATGCGAAAACTGGTATCGTTCATCCCGCCGGTAAGCTCGTCGCAAAATGCAAGCCGAGAGAGCTTTTTCTGATTTTTCTGGTGGCTGACCGTCAGCACCAGCATACTTACAAACAAGAGGAAAATAACAATCGCCGTCAGGAACAAATTGTAATTTGAAAGCGACTCCGTTCCCATGCTGATGATATTGGCAGGAATGACGGTGATAATATACCACCCGGAATAATTCAAGGGTTCATAGCGAATCATGACCCCTTTTTCTCCAATATCTTCAAACAGCATCGTACCGGATTTGCCGGCATTCACATCTGCTTCCATCTGTTCCACCAGCGCCATATTCTTTTCGCTGGTGTGCCCGGTCTGCAGTTCCCGCAGTTCCTGGTACAGATCCATTCGTCCCGGCGTTGTAATCGTTTGTCCATCCCGGGTAACGGCAAACGACGTTCCCTGTCCATTAAAGCACTCATTATTGAGCAGCTTTTTCAGAGTCTCCTGCGTCTTGATTCCAATGATAACAGCCAAATCCTCATCCGATGTATCGGCCACACAGTAAATCATGGCATCCTGTTCCGATGCGAACAGCAGCTGCGTTTCTCCTTTCAATGCCATTTCTGTATCCATATAAACACCGGGATAAGCCGCCTCCAGCCAGACTTTTGCCTCCTCAGGCGTGGAAAACAGGCGCAAGTCATCATAACCGGCAAAGGTCTTTTTCCGCTCCAGGAACGACTCCACCTGGGGCGATTCAAAAAGAATCGCACTGTCCCGCAGCATTCGGAGCGTCTCCACAGACTGCTCAATCCGGCCATTCACCTTATCCACAATCTGATAGGTTACGTCTGTCAAATATACGGACGTCCGCCACTCGATAAAGTTATGAATCTGAAGGGAATTTCTAAACAGCAGCACAGAAACCGTGACCACTATTAAGAAAAGAAATGCAAAAAAGATCTTTGTGAAAATGTGCAGCTTTTGGCTGTTGCGATGCATGTCCTCACCTCCGCTATCCTGCAAAGCGTACCGCTCTTTCCGTCCACGCGGCATCTTCTCCCAAAATGGCGCGGGGTATTCGCCAGATCTTATGGCCTCTTATCAGATACTAACCACTTTGCATTCTCAACACCGGCCTCTGCAGATGCGCTTTCGTCCCACTTTCTTATATCAATTTTAAGGACACCCCGCCCTGCCCGGGCCTGCAAACCAATGTACACGATCTTACTCATTTTACCATTTGCTTTTTGAATCCGCAAGGCACTTTCCCGTTTTCCGTTACAAATTCACTCATTTTATTCGATATTTTTCCTATTTTTTCATTCAATTTGAATCTATCTTCCAATTTTGTTGCATCTGCATTGTAATATTGAATATGAAATCTCGAAATGAAACTTTTGGGAATATCTCTTCGCCCTTTCCGCGGAAAAGCCCTGCGGGCGCCGGAAAATCCGGCGCCCGCAGGGCATCCATTTTTGATTGACCGAGGCTTTATTTCAAATGCATCCGCAGCAGTTTGAGCACCTGAATCACGGCCATGGAACCAAAAGCCAGCCCCACAACCGTACCGACCAGTCTCCAGGACAACTGCGCTACCTGGAACAGAGGCTCCAAGGCAGGCACCAGCAGTACTGCTCCCAGCAATACCACGCCAATCCCAAAAGCTCCCAGCAGGAAGCGGTTGTTAAACATCCGCCGCGTCAGCAATACGGGCGTGTCGGATTTGCAGTCAAATCCATGGAACAACCGGCTCAGGCACAGAGTTGCAAAAGCCATGGTACTGCCTGTAGCCGCACCGCCGCTGCGCAGTCCCGCATGAAATGCAAGGATCGTCGCCACTGCGATCACCAATCCCTCAAGGGCCACACTGGTCAGGAAGGAACGGGTAAGGATGCCCTCGTTTCGGGGACGGGGCTTTTGATGCATCACAGCATCCGTGTGCGGCTCCAAGCCCAGCGCGATGGCCGGCAGGGAATCCGTCAGCAGGTTGATGAACAGCAGATGCACGGCTGCAAAAGGAACCGGCAATCCCATGAGGGAGGCATAGAGCACCGTCAGGATTCCCGCCGTGTTGCCGGAAAGCAGGAACTGAATGGCCCGCTTGATATTGGCATAGACATTCCGGCCGTTTTTCACCGCCTGGACAATGGTGGCAAAGTTATCATCGGTCAGGACCATGCCTGCCGCGTCCTTAGCCACCTCGGTTCCGGTAATGCCCATTGCTACGCCGATATCCGCCTGCTTCAGGGCAGGCGCATCATTGACGCCGTCACCAGTCATGGCCACCAGGTTGCCCCGATCCTGCCAGGCCCGCACAATGCGGATCTTGTGCTCCGGAGAAACCCGGGCGTAAACGGAAACCTTGGGAACAAACTGCCGCAGTTCCTCATCGCTCATCCCATCAATGACGGCGCCTTCCACCGCTTCGGTCCCGGGAGTCAGAATTCCAATTTCCCGGGCAATGGCAGAAGCGGTGATCTTGTGATCGCCGGTAATCATGATGGGGCGAATGCCGGCAGCAATACACTCGGCCACAGCCGCCTTGGATTCTTCCCGGGGGGGATCCATCATGGCAATGAGGCCGAGGAATGTCAGACCGTTTTCATCTTCCAAACTCACAGCCGTGCTTTCCACAGTCCGACAGCCAAACGCCAGCACCCGCAATCCCTCATTGGAAAACTGCTCATTGGCCCGTTCCACATCCGCCCGCTCCTGCGGCGAGATGATGCACCGATCCAGCATCACGTCTACGGCGCCCTTGGTTACCATCATCAGCCCGCCGGAGAGCTGATGAACCGTGGACATCAGCTTGCGGTCGGAATCAAAGGGGATTTCCGTCAGCCGCGGCCAGCGCTGGCGGGTATCTCCTTCATCAAATCCATACGCCTCGCCCAAACGGACCAACGCGGTTTCGGTGGGATCGCCCACCTCGCCTTCTTCGCTGACAACCGCATCGCTGCACAGCAGAGCCGTGCGCAGCAGCGGCTCCTGCACCGGATCATGAAAGTCGGCTTCTTCGGCGGAAATGATCTTTCCACCGGTATAGAGCTTTTTCACCGTCATTTTGTTCTGCGTCAGAGTGCCGGTCTTATCCGAACAGATCACCGACACACTGCCCAGGCCTTCTACTGCCTGGAGCTTACGGATAATGGCGTTTTCCCGGGCCATCTTCTGTGTGCCGAAGGAAAGTACAATGGTCACGATGGAGGAAAGCGCCTCCGGAATGGCGGCTACCGCCAGCGCCACAGCAAAGAGGAAGGCGTTCATCACGTTTTCATGCCGCAAAAACACACTCACGGCAAACAGCACCGCGCAGATGATCAAAATGCCAATGGACAGCTTCCTGCCGAATTGGTCCAGACTCACCTGCAAAGGAGTCTTCTTCTCTTCCGTGCTCTTGAGCAATGCGGCAATCTTGCCCATCTCCGTGTTCATCCCGGTACCGGTGACCAGGAACTTCGCCCGGCCATAGGTAACAAAGCTGCCGGAAAATACCATGTTCTTCCGATCGCCCAACGGAGCATCACCCGGGATCTCTCCCAGCTCCTTCTCCACCGGCAGACTCTCGCCGGTCAAGGCGCTCTCCGCGCATTTGAGGCTGGCGCACTCCAAGAGGCGGCCGTCGGCGCAGACAGAGTCTCCCGCCTCCAGCACCACCACATCACCAGGAACCACATCCCGGCCGGGCACCTGAAGTACGCGGCCATCCCGCAGCACCTTGGCCGTGGGCGCAGACATCTGCTTGAGACTGTCCAGCGAAGCAGTGGCTTTGACGGTTTGAACGGTTCCCAGAATCGCGTTCATGGTAATAACCGCCAGAATGACAATTGTGCTCTCCACATCTCCCAGCACAGCGGACACCGCGGCCGCCAGAATCAAAATGATTACCAGGAAATCCGCAAACTGCTCCAGGAAAATCCGAAAAACGCTCTTTTGCTTGCCCGCCTGCAATTCATTGGGGCCATATTTTCGCAGGCGCTCCGCCGCCTCTTCCGCAGTCAGTCCGCCATCGCCGCAGGAAAGATCCTGCAGCAGCTCCATACGACTCTTTTGCCAGATCTTTTTCTCGTTCATACCTAATCTCCTTTCGGCAGAGCGCAAAAAAACGAGACTTTTGCGCCAATGCCCTGCATTGATACAAAAGTCTCGCTGTTTCAACCCGTAGCGGAGCGGAACGCTCGTGTATTGACGCCTGCGGATACACATTTCTGTGCCAGCTACTCCCTTTTCTAGTGGGCAGTATACTCGTATTTTTTCCACTTGTCAAGAGGCTATTCCCTGCCCTGCCACAGTTTCTCTTGTTCTGCCAGCACTCCCCGTGGTACAATAAGCAGCAAAAGGAGGGATTGCCGTGCAGATCGCACTCATTCAAATGCCGGTCACTGCCGATAAGCAGGAAAATCTCCGCACCGCCCGCCGGTGCCTGGAAGAGGCAGCCGCGCACAACGTCGATCTGGCCGTACTGCCGGAGATGTTCTGCTGTCCCTATGAAAATGCCTGCTTCCGCACCTACGGGGAACCGGAGGGCGGCCCTGCCCAGGAAACTCTGCGCAAGGCTGCCGCAGATCTGGGGCTCTATGTGGTGGGCGGCTCTCTTCCGGAACTGGAGGATGACCGGGTATACAACACCAGCTATGTCTTCGGTCCCGACGGCACACAGCTGGCCAAACACCGCAAAGTCCACCTCTTTGACATCGACGTCGCCGGCGGACAATCCTTCCGGGAATCGGACACCCTTTCCCCGGGAAATGCCATCACCACGTTTGAAACCGCCTTCGGCACCATGGGGCTTTGCATCTGCTTCGACCTGCGCTTTGAGGAGTTGGCCCGGTGCATGTGTTTGCGTGGAGCCAAGGTGCTCTTCATCCCCGCCGCCTTCAACATGACCACCGGTCCGGCCCACTGGGAGCTGCTGCTGCGGCAGCGGGCGGTGGACAACCAGTGCTTTACCGTGGGGGTCTCCCCCGCCCGGAACGAGCATGCCTCCTACGTGGCCTACGGCAATTCCCTGGTCAGCGATCCCTGGGGAACGGTTCTGTGCCGTGCAGAGGCGGACCCGGCTATTTTGTATGCTCAGCTGGATTTCAGCCGCCTGGAATCCGTGCGCCGCCAGCTGCCGATTCTCTCGGCCCGCCGCACGGATCTTTATGAGGTGCGGGAGCGATGAAGCGCAGGCCTTTTGAAAGAAGCGCAGTTTCTGAAGCAGTGCCGCCCTCAGAACCAGCCGGGACCTTTGCCCGCATCTACGCCGCAGTCCGGCAAATCCCCGCCGGCAAAGCCGCCACATACGGCCAAATTGCCCGTTTGGCCGGGATGCCCCGCTGCGCCCGCATGGTGGGCTATGCCCTGGCAGCCTGCCGGGATGAGACGGTTCCCTGTCACCGGGTGGTGGACCGTCTGGGGCGCACCAAGCCCTGCTTTG
>ENA-ORUQ01002189-ORUQ01002189.1-human-gut-metagenome-genome-assembly--contig:-NODE-2189-length-16237-cov-2.882895_pt1 | contig 16237 bp, 17 predicted proteins | sample MGYA00242081_ERZ509211 | MGnify/ENA primary metagenome ERZ509211 (study PRJEB26280, sample SAMEA2338785) | human gut metagenome | biome: human gut; feature: human-associated habitat; material: faeces...
ATTCGTATTAATTTGACGAATTTACTATTTCGCAGCTTTCTGATTATAACACACTGATTTCTCAAATGCAAGTCGTTTATAAAAATTTCTGTTTTTTTACCGTCTGCACAAATTCCTCATTATTCTTCGTTCTGGAGAACATATTCAGGATCTGTTCCACAGCATCTTCGGCCTTCAGACTGTTCAGTGCACGGCGCATATTATAAACTGCTTCCTGTTCATCCAGAGTCAGGAGCAAATCCTCTCGTCTGGTACCTGATTTCTGGATATCGATTGCCGGAAATACTCTCTTTTCCTGCAGTTTACGGTCAAGAACCAGTTCCATATTACCGGTTCCTTTAAATTCTTCATAAATAACATCATCCATTTTGCTTCCGGTGTCTACCAGTGCAGTAGCAAGGATCGTCAGGCTTCCACCTTCTCTCATATTACGTGCTGCTCCGAAAAATCGCTTCGGCATGTGAAGTGCTGCCGGATCCAGACCACCGGACAGCGTCCGGCCACTTGGTGTCACACAGAGATTATACGCTCTCGCAAGTCTTGTGATCGAATCCAGAAGGATCGTTACATCCTGTTTATGCTCAACCAGGCGGCGAGCACGCTCTACGACCATCTCTGAAACACGTCTGTGATGATCCGGAAGTTCATCAAAAGTAGAATAAATAACCTCTACATTGCTTCCACGAATCTCTTCTTTAATATCCGTAACTTCCTCCGGACGTTCATCGATCAGAAGAATGATCAGATGCATATCCGGATTATTCTTGAGAATCGATTTGGCAACATCTTTCAGAAGGGTTGTCTTGCCGGCTTTCGGTGGTGATACGATCATGCCTCGCTGTCCCTTGCCGATCGGACTTAGAAGATCCATGATCCTCATTGCCACGGTTCCACCTGGTCTTTCCATACGCAGACGCTCATTCGGAAAGATTGGCGTCATATCTTCAAAATTATATCGTCTCTGTCCCTCACTCGGTGGAAAACCATTGATGGAATCCACATAAAGAAGGGCACTGAATTTCTCTCCCTGTGTTTTAATACGGATGCTTCCTTTCAGGATATCACCGGTTTTCAGATTGAACCGGCGTATCTGAGACGGTGATACATAAATATCATTTTCACCTGGGAGATAATTTGCACAGCGAATAAATCCATATCCGTCCGGAAGGACCTCCAGAATACCGTTTGCTTTTTCTCCACTGTCAAGCTGTGCCGTATCGGTCGGATTCTTATGTGCATATTCCGTCCGTTCTGTATAATTTCTGTCCTGATAATTTCGTTCCTGATAGTTCCGGTCCTGATAATTTTTATCCTGATATGTTTTTCTCTCATTCGCCTCATAAGATGTTCTGTTTTCTCTTACTCTATTTTCCTGTCTGCCCGGTTCCTCCTGCAGGATTTCAGTTTTTTTCATTTCTGCCTCTCCACCGGTGGACTCTTTTTCATCTTCCTGGAGCATACGCTCTATCAGTTCAGGTTTCCTCAATGTAGAAATCCCTTTCAATCCTCTCGCTTTTGCCAGATCTTTTAATGTTGCAAGCGACAATGATTCGTATTTTTCTCTCATAAAAAAATCCTCTCTGTCTTCTCAAAACCTGTTTACTTGATAATAAAATTATTTACGGAATATTTGTCTGAAATGACATGAATCAGAATACCAGCAGACACCATACAGAAGGTGTCACCGGTAAAACTGATAAGTAATATAAGTAATAAAATTAATGAATCAGATTTCCTACGATTCCATAGGATACCACATACATGATCACAGTTGCCATAATCAGTCCACAGAAAATAGCAATAGAAGACTTCTTGATATCCACTTCAAGAAGGGATGCGATCAGAGATCCTGTCCATGCCCCCGTACCCGGAAGAGGAATTCCCACAAACAGCAGCAATCCAAAGAATTCATACCGTTTGATCTGGTCACTCTTGCCCATGGCACGGTCTTCCATCTTAACGATCAGGCCATGAAACAGTTTTGTTTTCTTCAGAACTTTAAAAATCTGACGAATAAACAGTAATATAAATGGTATAGGAATAATATTTCCGATAATGCAGATCGGAATTGCTTTCGCCGCAGACACTTTCAAAAGAGATGCCGCCAGCAGACCTCCCCTAAGTTCCAGAATCGGTATCATGGAAATAATAAAAATAATAAGTTCTCTGGAAATATGCTGAGACAGGTTATCTGTAAACCACTGTACTAAAACTTCCATAAATTCTCCTTTTTTAGATATTCTCCTACAAAATTAATGAAGACTTCCATCTCATTCCTTGTTCCAATCGTAATACGCAGATGGTTACCGGTTCTTCCACCCGGAAAATAGCGCACGTAAATATGCTGCTCTCTCAATGCCTGAAACAGTTTTTCTGCCGGGCAGTTTTTATGAGCCGCAAAAATAAAATTTGCTTTTGATTCTTCAAAGTAAAATCCAAGTTTCCTGAGTTCTTTTTTTGTCCATTCCCGCGTCTCTATAATCTTACCGCAAGTTTCCAGGAAATATTCCTGATCCTTTATCGCTGCAACACCAGCTGCGATCGACGTACGATTCATTGTATAAGAATTAAACGAATATTTGACATCATTCAGATATTTGATCAGTTTCGGGCATGCAAGCGCAAATCCGATACGCATGCCTGCCATGGATCGGGACTTGGAAAATGTCTGTACCACCAGAAGATTCTCGTATTTCTCGATCAGAGGTAATGCTGACTGTGTACCAAAGTCAACATATGCCTCATCCACGATCACGATCACATCCTGATTATGTTCCACGATATCTTCAATATCACTCAGCGGAAGAGAAACACCTGTCGGAGCATTCGGGTTCGGAAAGATAATTCCACCATTCTCTCTGAAATAATCTTCCTTCTTTATATGAAAGTGTTCATCCAGTGCCGGTCTCTCATATGGAATGCGGAACAGTTCTGCCCATACATCATAAAAAGAATAGGTGATGTCAGGAAACAGAATTGGTTTCTCACTGTTAAAAAAAGTAAGGAAACTCATTGCCAGTACATCATCAGATCCCACGCCGACAAATACCTGATCGTCCTGAAGCCCATACTCCCCTGCAATGGCATGCACAAGATCTTTCGCTGCCGGATCCGGATAAAGTCTCAGTGCATCTGTATCTGTATTCCGAGGTACCTCCGTAACCCCCGGTGCCGGCGGATATGGATTTTCATTTGTATTTAATTTGATCATATCCGTCTGATTTGGCTGTTCTCCCGGTGTATACGGAACCACCTTGCGGATATTGTTTTCCCAGTTGCCCATCTTCATGTCTTCTTTCTTTTTTATCTACTTTTTTATCTGCTTTTTTACGAGGATACATACGGATTGTTCCGTGCTACGCACTCTCACAATCCTACTTCCGAGCCACACCGGTCTTTCTTGCTGCTTCTGCAACTGCTTTGGCTACTGCCGGTCCAACTCTCTTGTCAAATGCCTTTGGAATGATATTATCTTCAGAAAGTTCTTCATCAGAGATCAGTTCTGCAATTGCTTTTGCTGCTGCAATCTTCATCTCCTCATTGATATCACTTGCTCTCACATCAAACGCACCTCTGAACACACCAGGGAATACAAGTACATTGTTGATCTGATTCGGGAAATCAGAACGTCCTGTTGCGATGACTCTTGCGCCACCTTTTCTTGCTTCATCCGGCATGATCTCAGGTGTCGGGTTTGCCATTGCAAATACAATCGCATCATCTGCCATTGTGCTTACCATCTCTGCTGTTACAATATTCGGTGCAGATACACCGACAAAAATATCTCTGCCCTTCATGGCTGCCTTAAGGTCCCCATGCAGCTGTTCTTTATTTGTTTTTTCTGCGATTTCCTTCTGTGCCGGATTCATCCATTCCTCACCAGGCGCCAGGATTCCCTTACGGTCAACCATGACTACATCACCGATTCCAAGTTCCAGAAGAAGTTTGCAGATGGAGATACCTGCTGATCCGGCTCCGTTGATGACTACTTTTGCTTCTGAGAATTTCTTTCCTACCAGTCTCAGGGCATTGGTCAGTCCTGCTGATACGACAATTGCGGTTCCATGCTGGTCATCATGAAAGATTGGAATATCACATTTTTCTTTCAGTTTTTTCTCTATCTCAAAACATCTCGGTGCGGAAATATCTTCCAGATTGACTCCACCGAAAGATCCTGAGATCAGATAAATGGTATTTACGATCTCATCTACATCATTGCTCTTGATACAGAGCGGAAATGCATCTACATCACCAAACGCTTTAAAAAGTGCACATTTTCCTTCCATTACCGGCATCCCCGCCTCCGGTCCGATATTTCCAAGGCCAAGGATCGCTGATCCGTCTGTAACAACAAGGCACATATTCCATCTTCTTGTCAGGTCATAAGATTTGTTCACATCCTTCTGGATCTCCAGACATGGCTGTGCAACACCCGGTGTATATGCAAGTGACAGGTCATCTTTATTCTCTGCCGGTACTCGTGTAACGACTTCAATCTTACCTTTCCATTCTCCGTGTAATCTCAGGGATTCTTTCGCATAATCCATCTCATTCTCCTCCTATTACAATTCCATTTGCTGGTCTTTTGTTGTTGCTGTTCTTCTGCATCTCATCCATGCATTTTTCGATTATCTCCATATGCTCGGACATGTACTGCTCGGCACCCTTCTCATCGTTATTGATAATAGCCTCAACAAGAAGACGATGCTGTTCATCCACTTTAAATTCCGGACGGTTTTTCTTCATAATATAATCTCTGGTTCCCGCAATTATATTTTCAGTCAGCTGATCCGCTGCAGCAAGTACACTGTAAATCATCGGATTGTCTGCAATCTTTGCGATCTGCGTATGCAGTTCTTTATCCAGTTCTCCTCTAGTCTTCTCATCTTCCGCTTTATCTATGCTCGAAAGTATCCTCCACAGTTCTGCCGCATCCAGTGGTGTACACTTTCTCGCAGCCAGAATTGCCATCTCTCGTTCCAGTGCAGCCCTAAGCTGCTGTGTCTGCCGGATATATCCGTTATTCAGTTTAAACAGTATAGACAATGGGCCAATCAGCCAGGAATCCAGGTCATCTGCTATATAGTTTCCACCACCGGGCACGGTCTTTATGATTCCAAGCAATTCAAGTGCTCTTAAGACTTCCCGTACCGCCGGTCTGGATACTCCCATCGTCTCTGCCATCGTTCTTTCTGCCGGAAGCGCATCACCTGCTTTCAGATGTCCATTTTGAATATTTTCTATGATCTGATTCAGTATTCCATCAAAAGCTTTCTCATTTTTAATTTCTTTAAACATATATCTGCCTCCTACATTTCCCTATTAATGTATCATTTATGAACCCTGTTGGCAAGCATTCCCTTTGCATTCTGCCTGCATTCTTTTTCATACAGCTTTTTCTAATTTATTAAAAATATCGATATAATTTGTGTTTTTATTCTAAACTTTTCTCATATCCTATTGACAAGTTCAAAAAAGAACGCATAATAAACGTAAGAGATTATTATAGTAAGGGAGATTATACTCATGAAAAAAAGAAATCTTATGCTATTATCAGCAATTGCTGCAGCATCGATCCTCATGACTGGATGCGGTTTCACCGCAGATGATCCGGCTGACAGTCAAGCTGTAACTATAACTCCAGAACCAACTGAGGCTACTGCTACACCGGCACCTACAGCTACACCAGCACCTACTGTTACCCCGGCAGCCAACCTGACAACTACACCTGCACCGGCCGGAACAGATGCTTCTTCCACAACTCCGGCAGATGGTACAACAACAGACGGAACTGCTTCTACAGACAGTAGCACATCTTCTGATGCAGCATCCACAGATACCAGTTCTGACTCTGCTTCTTCCACAGCAAATGCATCTTCCGGTGATGCATCATCTTATGTTGGTTCTACACTGAATGAATTCATGAATATCTATGGAACACCAGTTGATTATGAACCTGCATACGATGCAAATGGCAACGAAGTTGGTGGTGTTTACTCATTCAACGATTTCTCCATCACAACAGATTTCACTTCCGGAAGCGAAACTGTCGAAGCTGTTGATTATTATTGATCATAATAAGCCGCACATGACAAATACCCTGTCAGGGAATTCCTGCCAGGGTATTTTTTATGTATGTCTTTCTTTATTTTTCAGGTCTTTCTTTTCGATGTTTTTCGGATTCTTCGTATTTTTTCAGCTCTTTCAACGCCTTCTCACCCTGCGGATACAGAATAATGATATTGAATATTGTCATCAGACCGATTCCCACATCTCCAAGGTCCCATACAAAAGTATAAGCTGCAAGGCCACCTATAAACAACATAAACAGTGCTATGATCTTGTATGCCGTCTGTGATATCCAGTTATCTCCGAAAAGATATGCCACATTGCTTCTTGCATAGAATAAAATTCCAAGGAATGTCGAGAAACTGAACAAAAATAATGTCGCCGCAATAAAAACCACACCAAATCTTCCGAGATGATGTTCCATCGCCGTCTGCAGAAGATCCATTCCGGAAAGTCCTGCAACTTTTTCTTCCGGGGCAAGAAGCATGATCATTGCAGTACAGCTGCAGATCACGATCGTATCAATAAATACTCCAAGTGCCTGTACCAGTCCTGCTTTGACCGGCTGATCACATTCTGCCGCAGCTGCCGCACACGGAGCAGAACCAGAGCCTGCCTCATTGGAAAAAAGTCCTCTTTTGATTCCATTCATCAGTACCGCCCCGAAACCACCGGCTGCCACCTGTCGAAATCCAAATGCCTCCTGAAAGATTCTTGCAAATACACCCGGAAGACTGCCGATATTCATCACAATGATCAGAATCGTGATTGCAAAATAAACAACCGCCATTATCGGCACGATCATATCCAGGACCTTAACTGTCGCATTCTTACGGAGTACGATCACTGCTGCAACTGCAACAAGCGCAACCGTCGTATAGATCGGTGGAATGGAAAATGCATTCTTAAATGAAGAAACAACGGAATTACTGATCACCTGGCTGATACCACACCAGCAGATCAAGCCTGAGATTGCAAATAACACAGAAATCACAACTTTGTTTCTTTTTTTCTTTTGTTTTTCTTCCACATAGGCATGGATATAGTATGCCGGCCCGCCACGATAACCGCCATACAGTGGATCTTTTTCTTTATAGAGCTGTGCCAGTGTTGCTTCAATAAATGCTGTAGATGAACCGATCAGCGCTGTTACCCACATCCAGAACACAGCCCCGGCACCACCTGCTGAAATCGCCGCAACCACACCGACCAGGTTTCCCATACCAACCCTGGTTGCCGTTGATACGACCAGTGCCTGAAAAGATGAAAGACTGTTTTTATCCTTTTTCTTTTCAACCAGTGCTCTTACCATATCCGGAAACAGACGAATCGGCAGAAAACGCGTCCGGATCGTAAAATAAATTCCCGCCGGAATCAGTAAAATGATCAACAGCGAAATTCCAAGTGTACTGCCACCCGGCAGCGGAATATACACCAAATCTCCCCACAGAAAGCTGTATATTTTCTCAATCAGATCAACCATCATAACTTTAACCCTCTTCCCATTTTCACACACCTGAAAGAACATTTCCCTCAGGCAGATACTATTCTAGTATAGCTCATAATACCCTTTAAACACAAGCACTTTTGAGGTTTAAAGTCAAAAATCGGCAGTCTTGACGTTATCCACTCCTTTGTTTATAATAAGTATGTCTGGAAAATCCAGATAATATTAACTTACATATCAAGATGAAGGTGGTCTTATTTTATGTTTAATTTTATGGTTACAAATGAAAGCGGCCTGACAACAGCCGGATACGCCATCGCAATCATCGCAGGAATCATTCTGTTCCTGGCTGCAATCTGTTTTGCAGGAAAACACTCAGAAAAACACAAACTGACTACAAGACAGCTTGTATTCTGTGCTGTAGCTATGGCACTCGCTTTTGTCACTTCTTACCTGAAGATTTTTACTCTGCCGTGGGGTGGAAGCGTTACTCTTTGCAGTATGCTGTTTATTGTACTGGCTGCTAACTGGTATGGTGTAGGCACCGGTATCACAGTTGGCCTTGCTTATGGAATCCTGCAGTTTATCCAGGAACCATATGTACTTTCCTTCTTCCAGGTTTGCTGTGATTATATCCTTGCATTCGCTGCCCTTGGAGTTGCCGGATTCTTCGCAAAGCAAAGCCATGGTCTGCTTAAAGGATACATTGTGGCAGTTATTGCCAGAGGTGCATTTCATGCACTTGGCGGATATCTGTACTGGATGAGCTACATGCCGGATAACTTTCCGAAGTCCCTGACTGCAATTTATCCGATCGTATATAACTACAGCTATCTGCTCGCTGAGGGAATCATTACAGTGATCGTGATTTCTATCCCGGCAGTATCAAAAGCACTGGTGCAGGTTAAGAAAGCAGCACTGGGTACTTCCCTGTAACCCGTTAATTTGTATTAACAATTTCCCATGGCATGCGCCCTGAGACCTGTTCTTGCATTGGAATGCAAAACAAACGCAAGGGGACTTTACGCCAGTCCCCTTGCAACCCCTGGGCGGAATATTAATATGTAATTTTATCGTATGGAGAGGCCTTAGAAAACTTCTCCTGATATTTCAAATCGATAAGCTTTCGTATAAATGATATCGCAATATGTAAAAATAGCGGAATTCTTCTTCTGTCGTATGGAGAAGATATCCCGCTGTTTTTTCATTCTATTTATATAAAAGGATTGTAGAACCTTCCAAACTTAATTGTCACCGTCAGGCTTACAACCAGCAGCACTACGCCCAGTCCAAGCGCTGCAAAATCTCTCCGCTCAAACGGCCGTCTGGTATACCACGTCCGTTTCTTATTCTTCCCAAATCCACGCAGTTCCATCGCATTAGAGATCGTATCAATACGGTTCAGACTCGTCAGAATCAACGGTAATAGAATATTAACAGAATTCTTTAATCTGGAAAAGAAGTGTTCATTTTTTCCAAGTTCCACACCTCTTGCCTGCTGTGCCTGACTGATACTGTGATAATCCCTCTGAATATCCGGAATATAACGAAGTGCGATTGCCACAGAATATCCTACTTTATAGGAAATTCCAATACTGTTCAGACTGGCGGCAAACTCGCTCGGATTTGTCGCAGAAATAAACAGGATCGCAACTGGAAGGGCTACAAAATATTTCAGCGAAATATTCAACATATAAAACAGCTGCTCTGCGGTCACATCATATCTCCAAAACAAATGACACAATACATGCCTTGTTCCATACAGATTCGTTCCCTGATTCGGATCAAACAGAAAAATAAACAGGTTGTTCAAAAGCAGAAAAACAAGCATAAAGATCATCATAAACCGAACTTCACGGTATTTGATCTTACTGAGTTTAAATGCAGCAAGGCTGACTGCAAACAATCCCAACAGCACCCAGGTATTATAAGTGATCATACTTGCGAACGTGAACAACAGGAAAAATGCCAGCTTGGTTGTTCCTGTCATTTTGTGTACCACGCTGTCGCGGTCCAGATAATTTAATACCGTTTTAGCAGCCATGGCTTCTCACCTCCCTGTCCTCTCCGATAAATCGTTCCACAAATGCTTCCGGCGGTGTGATCGCACAATGATTTGCCAGAGTAAAAAGACTTGTTTCTTTCAGTGCCGCACGTTCGATCAGTTCCGGATCACAGAGTACTTCGGATGCTCTGCGGTCTGCGATCAGCTGTCCATCGGAAAATACCAGTGCTCTTGGTGTATATTCCAACATCAGATGCATATCGTGTGTGATCATCACGACTGTCACACCACGTTCATTGAGTTTACGCAAAAACTCCATGATCTCTGTATAATGTTTAAAATCCTGCCCGGCAGTCGGCTCATCCAGAATGATCAGTTCCGGATCCTGCACCAGTACACTTGCAATCGTCACACGTTTCTTCTGTCCAAAACTCAAAGCTGAAACCGGCCAGTTACGAAACGGATAAAGTCCGCAGATCTTCAATGTATCTTCTACCTTCTGCCGAACTTTCTCCTCCGGCATTCCTGCCTTCTGGAGACTCAGTGCTACTTCCTCATAGATCATTGTCTTCGAAATCATCTGATTTGGATTCTGCATAACATATCCGATATATTTCGCACGGTGACGGATATTCTCCTTTAACAGATCTTTTCCATGGAACAGAATCTCTCCGGAATCCGGATCCTCAAATCCACATACAAGTTTGGAAAACGTTGATTTTCCGGCGCCATTCCTTCCCACGATACTGACCATCTCTCCTTTGTCAATTGACAAGCTGACATTATGAAGTGTCTGATGCTCTTTCGTATATCCAAAACTGAGATTCTTCACTTCCAGAAGCTTTTCCCGTTCTCCGGCCTCTTCTTTAAACGGCTGTGCCTCAAACCATTCCTGTAATCTCTTACGGTCTCCTTCATTCAGCACAACAGAGTCCACGTGTGCCGGCCTCTTTTCTTTTGTAATGTCGATTCCTGCATAGCGCATCGCAGTCACATAAAGAGGCTCACGAATGCCATTGTCTGCCAGCAGGCTGGTAGAAAGCAATTCATCCGGAGTCATATCTGCAAGGATCGTTCCTTCATTTACCAATATGATACGGTCTACGTTTCTCCAGAGAACGTCTTCCAGACGGTGCTCAATGATCAGAACTGTCGTATCCGTTTTTTTCTGGATCTCATCGATCAGCTCAATCGCCTGTTTTCCTGCTGCCGGATCAAGATTTGCCAGAGGCTCATCGAACAGGAGGATTTTTACCTGATCTACCATGACACCCGCAAGGCTGACTCTCTGCTTCTGTCCACCAGAGAGTTCATGCGGTGCATAATCCAGATGCTTCTCGATTCCTACCAGTTCTGCCGCATGTCTGGTGATCGCATGCATTTCATCCTGAGGAGTACAACTGTTTTCCAGAGCAAATGCAATATCCTCACCAACCGTCAGTCCGATAAACTGTCCATCCGGATCCTGAAGAACCGTTCCTACATGCGCAGATAATTCAAAAATACTGCTGTGTGGTGCATCCAGACCATCCACCGTCAATGTTCCCTTACATTCTCCCGGATTTGAAAAAGGATTCAGTCCGTTGATACATCCTGCCAGGGTACTTTTTCCACTTCCGGAAGGTCCCGCGATCAGCACTTTTTCACCTGGATAAATATCCAGATTGATTCCAGTCAGTGTAGGTTTTTTTTGCGCCCGGTACTGGAATGAAAAATCTTTAAATGAAATAACAGGGTATTTTTTCTCAGCCATTCAAACACCTCAAAATTTATATTAACCATTCAATAACTACAAAAACAATTCAAGAATACTATCTGATCAACAATAGAAAAAGCCTTTTCACAAGCCATATAAGCTACATGAGAAGGCTTTTCCGACGCTGTCCACTTCTGCATGAACACCTGTGAACAGCAACTCCATATCTTATTCCTGATCCAGGGAACCCTTCTTGGCAATCGTCTTTGTATATGCCAGAATAAGAAGTCCACCTACGATCACACCGGTGACTGTATTAGAAATCGCTGCAAATACACCCTGTGCAAATACTTTGTTTGCAGGTTCTGCATAGATCAGAATGTCAAGTACAGGTGCTACAACTACCCATCCGATCACATGCGCGATCACATTTGCAACTACAAATACAGCAACTTTGCCTTTTCCGAATTCACCTTCCTGAACATCAAGTTTCTTGGCAAACAGTCCGATAACCACGCCGACAAATGCTGATGTGATTACCCAGCTCCACCACGGACTTCCACCCCAGGAAAGATCGATCAGTGCGTGGCCGATAAACCCGATCAGTCCGCCTGCAACCGGTCCATACATAGTAGCCAGAAGTGCAAGTACTGCATACTGAAGACTGATATTTGTGTTCGGTACCGGGCTCGGTATTGCAACAAAACGTCCAAGTACAAAGAACAGTGCTGCGCCAATTCCGACAGCAACCACGGTTTTGATACTGCTGTTGTTTTTCATGATAGTATCCTCCTCAAAAAGTTTTGCTCCGGTCATGCCAGAGACAGTGATAGTATAAGTCTTTTGGGCAGATTTTGTCAATGGATTCCAAGTGCTTCTTTTGCAAGTTCATCGACCATATCATTGTACTTATCATTAGAATGTCCTTTGACTTTTCGAAATTCAATGTGAACCCGTTCTTTCGCCTTACGATAAAAATCACGATATGCAATCGTTCCGGCTTTGTTTGCTTTCCAGTCACCATTGCACCAGCTCGCGATACCCTGATAATCGTGATAAATTATAATAGAAGGGATTTTGTGGTCCAGAGCGTATTGCATCGCTGCTTCACTTCCTTTGATCTCACCAGCCACATTTCGCATCTGCGCCAACTCTGGATCAGACATTTTCTGCGAAAATTTCTCTTCTTTTCCATTGATCAGAACCACCATCCCGTAGGAAAATTCTTTCGTGCCTGCATGATAGCTTCCATCAACGTAGATTTCCACCGCACCTGCTGACGGATCACCTCCCTGCATGTCATCTACAGCCACAGCAATTCCCAGATATTCCTTTGCTTCCTCTTCCGTCCCAAAGCTCTTATATATCGCGCCCGGATACCCCATTACCTGCTTCTTACACTCATCCCAGGTAAGGAACATCCCTATCTTTCTTCCCTGTCTTACTGCATAAAATTTCTTTTTTGCCATGCTGCCTCCTATCTGTCATCCTTCACTGCCATTCACAGATAATATCTGCCAAACAGCAGCCACCCTATTTCTTCTTATACTATACATGAGAATTTTCAAATTACAAGAAAAAAAGAAGACTCCCGTCATGGAAATCTTCTTTTTTCTGACTTATTTAATGCCATACGATCTGACAGACTTATTCAGCTACTGCAATCGCTTCTACTTCACACAGAACGTTCTTCGGAAGCTGTTTTACAGCAACGCAGGAACGAGCCGGTTTGCTTGTGAAGTATTTTTCATAGACTGCATTAAATGCAGCAAAATCTGCCATATCAGCAAGGAAACATGTTGTCTTTATAACATTGTCAAATGTAAGACCAGCTTCTTCAAGGATCGCTCCAACATTTTTGCAGGACTGCTCAGCCTGAGTCTCGATCTTATCCCCTGCAACTTCGCCGGTTGCCGGATCTACCGGAATCTGGCCGGAGGTATATACGAACTCACCCACAACCCAGCCCTGGGAATATGGGCCGATGGCACCGGGGGCATTGTTGGTGGCAATAACGGTCTTTTCCATGACAGAAGCCTCCTTAAAAAAGTAAGATGGGTTGGCTTCATCATATCACAGGGGACAGAAAAGTCAACCTGTCCGCTTGTGAAATGAGGAAAAACGTGGTACCATAGATTCCGTTCAGAAAATGTAAAGGAGTATCAAAACCGTGCAGGATTTTAAGCAAAAACTGTTGGAAAACGGTTATTTCCGGCAGGAAGAATTGGTATTTGCCGACTGTGACCGCAACAAACGGGCACGGGTGGCGACACTTTTGAGCAAGGTGGGAGCCTATGCGGGCTACGATTACGACGCCCGGGGCTTGACGCATGAGAAGCTTTACGCCATGCGGGAGGTGTTCTTGCTCTCCCGGATCGCGCTGCGGATTCACCACTGCCCCATGGCCCGGGACGTGCTGGACATCACCACCTGGGAAAACGGCGCCCGGGGCGCCCACATGCAGCGGGTGTTCGAAATGGTGGACCAGACGGGACGGCTGTGTGTGAGCGTCAAGAGTGAGTGGATTCTGGTGGATCCCCTGACCCGGAAGATTCTCCGGCCCGCGTCCTTCACCGCCAAGCCCCTGATGACCTGCGACCGGGTGATTGACTGCCCGGATCCCCAGAAGATCACGCTGCCCCGCCAGGGTCTGGAGGAGCTGGGAGAGCGGCAGGTGCGCTGGTCCGATCTGGATGGAAACGGGCACCTGTTCAGCGGGCGCTACGGCGATATCGTCTGGGATTATCTGCCCGCGGACCTGCAGGCCCTGCCGGTGAAGGAGTTCCAGATCAATTACAGCCGGGAGGCCACTCTGGGCGAAAATCTGCGCCTGCTGGGCATCCGGGATGAGCACGGCTACCGCATAGAGGGCCTGGGCCCCGACGGTATGTCCTGCTTTACGGCCCAGTGCGTCTTTGGGGATACCTGGGACTGATTGGAAAATGCAAAAAAACAGGAGGGACCCAATCGGGTCCTTCCTGTTTTTTGCTGTGTGTTCGGACTTAGTAACCGAAGAGCATGGAACGGCGGATTTCCGCCAGGGAGTGGGCACCGCACATGGCCATGGTGTCGGTGAGTTCGGCGCGGAGCTTGTCCACATAGACCTGCACGCCCTCAGCGCCGCCGCCGTAGACCATGTTCACGAAGGGACGGCCGATGAGCACCGCGTCGGCGCCCATCTTCTTGGCCACCTCCAGCTTCTCATCGATCAGGTCGCAGGCGATGACCTTGACAGCGCCGAAGGTCTTGCTGGCGCTGATGGCTGTCAGACCGATGGGGCCGCAGCCGCTGACCAGCACGGTCTTTCCGTTGACCTCCGCCGCCTCCACGCCGTGAATCCCAGCGCCCATGGGCTCGAACATGCAGGCCGCCTCGTCGGTGACGTCATCCTCCAACAGGAACGTGCAGTCCCAGCGGATCTTGGCGTATTCGGCGAAGGCTCCGTTCTGGGTGCAGCCGAACAGCTTCACGTTCTTGCAGATGTGTGGCATCCCGTTCTTGCAGAAATAGCACTCGCCGCAGGGAATATGGGACTCGCAGGACACCCGGTCGCCCACCTTGCGCTCCGTGACGTTTTTTCCCACCGCCACGATCTCGCCGGCTGTCTCATGGCCCACGGTAACGGGGGCCTTGATCCGCTTCTGGGACCACTCGTCCCATTCCATGATGTGCAGATCCGTGCCGCAGATGGCCGAGCAGTGGACCTTGATGAGGACTTCATCGTCATTGATCTCCGGGATCGGCAGGTCAGTGTGATAGACCAGGCCGGACGGGGCGTTGACCTCCTTGACAAGGCCGCACATGGTATCCTTCATTGTCAGCTCCTCCTTTTTGATCCGCGCCGCGCGGCATTCTGACCGAGCCGCTCAGTCGGGATATGCTTATTGTAAAGGGAGAGCCGGCGGCCAGATTGTAACAGGTGATACAAATGCATCTTGTGGAATGGGAGAAAATCTGCTACTATTTTTGTTGATGTTGATATGGAATCCTCTCAGGAAAGGAGGCGGGATGCCCCGTGTCCGGCGACATCCAGATCAGCCCCCACGTGGGGGAGCTTTTTGTCAAATACGGCGTCAGACGCCAGTACCGCAGCGGCGAGGTCCTGCTGGAAAAGGGTGCGCTGTCCGCACAGGCAGGCTTTCTGGTCAAGGGGCAGCTCCGCACCTTCTGCCTCGGTCCCAGCGGAGATGAGATCTCCCTCTTTTACCTGGGACCCGGCAATCTGTTCGGCAGCAGCGCCCTGGTGTATCACGCCAAGGTCATGGTCAGCGTGTCCGCCATCTCTCCGGCGGAGGTCTATCTGCTGGCGGCAGACCGCTTTTGGAAGCTGTGGCAGGAGCACGGCTATCCTCCCCAGGACCTGATGGCCCATTTTGTGCGGCGGATCACCATGCTGTCCGACTATATCTGCTGTTCCCACTTTCTGGAGGATGACAAGCGGGTGGCCTATTTCCTGCACACCTGCTGCGCCAGCTCCGGTCCCTCCATTCCGTACACCCACGAGCAGATCGCGGCCATCACCGGTATGAGCCGTGTCTCCGTCACCCGCATCCTCAAACAGTTTCGGGAGGCCGGCATCCTCCGCCAGTCTTACCGCAGGATCGAGATTCTGGCCCCCCAGCGGCTGTCTGAGGTCTTTGCCTCCCTGGGATATTTTCTGGACTGAGCCCCTTTCGGAAAGCGCGAAAAATTTTTCCGAAAAGGGGCTTGCTTTTTTGGCTCATTGGCGCTAAGATATCGTTAAGAGGTCGTTAAGAATCCGTTAATATTTTTATATTCATGACAACTTTTCGTAAATAAATCCTCGAATCCGAATCGGGAAGGAGGTGTCCTCTCATGGAAGTCGGCGGCTATGTGATGCTCGCAATCGTTGCTGTCTTGGCGCTGGGCTGCATCAACAGCTCCATCAAGGCCCACAAAAACAAGCAGTCTGCTAAAGAGGAGGAGCCTGCCTCCAAATGATTCTGCTTTCCATCTCTCCCTTCATTTTTATTCAGTGCGGAAGCGGCGTCCATTTCGA
>ENA-ORUQ01002201-ORUQ01002201.1-human-gut-metagenome-genome-assembly--contig:-NODE-2201-length-16159-cov-12.260370_pt1 | contig 16159 bp, 7 predicted proteins | sample MGYA00242081_ERZ509211 | MGnify/ENA primary metagenome ERZ509211 (study PRJEB26280, sample SAMEA2338785) | human gut metagenome | biome: human gut; feature: human-associated habitat; material: faeces...
GAGAAGGTGAATTAAACAGGGGGAGGGGATTTGGGGACAGAAGCTGATGTCTTCTACTTACTCGAGAAGGACTGGGAATAGAGGGTATAATTTAGCTTTTTAACGATTGTCACAGCAATATTTCAATAATTTCAGAACAAGAAACAGGCGTCTGTTCTTAATGAATTAAATAGCAGCATCTTATTGTTAACTTTGTTTTTTGTTGCGGTTGACAATATCTTTTTACCATGTTACAGTAACAAATAAGAGAATTTTAGAAATAAAATGCAATAAGAATTATCGGGCTTTCATTTTGGGAGCTATTTTGTGAGGTTAAGAAAGGATTCATTATGAGTGAAGCAGTAACTATTGACACAATTAAAAATATATTAACAAAAAATGTAAATAAGGAATATTCTCTTTCACGCGAGGAGGCCATCGCTATTATGAATCTTCCAGAAGACGATATGCCTCTTCTTATGGAAATGGCCGGAAGTCTTCGTAAAAAATATAAAGGCAATCATGTGAGTATTCATCTTCTTACAAACGCCCGCAGTGGAAACTGTTCTCAAAATTGTGCTTATTGTGCCCAGTCTTGCCGTTCAAAAGCAGAAATTGAAAAATATAAATGGGTAAATGATGAAAAGTTATACAGTGATAATGCATTTGTACATGATAACCATCTTTCCAGACACTGTATTGGTCTTAGCGGAATGAAGTTTACCGATGAAGAAATAGAAGAGCTGGCTGAAAAAATTCGTATTATGAAAGCACAGGGAACACATCTTTGCTGTTCCATCGGTTTTCTTACTGAAAAACAGGCATTAATGTTAAAAGAAGCCGGTCTTGACCGAATTAATCATAATCTAAACAGCAGCCGTTCCTACTATCATAATATATGTACCACTCATACTTATGAACAGCGTGTAAATAATATTCATATGTTACAAAGACTTGGTTTTGAAATTTGTAGCGGCGGTATTATCGGTATGGGTGAAAGTAAGGAAGATATTGTAGATATGCTCCTCGATCTTCGTGAAATTCAGCCCGAGGCTCTGCCAATCAACTTCCTTCTCCCAATTCCAGGGACTCCTTTAGAAAATGCAGATACTTCTGTTCTCACACCATCTTACTGTATGAAAGTACTGTGCCTTGCCAGATTAATGGTTCCACAATCCGATATCCGATGTGCTGCCGGAAGAGAAGTTTACTTTAAAGGACGTGAAAAAGAACTTCTCAGTATCGTAGACTCTATCTTTGCCTCCGGTTATCTCACGGCAGATGGACAGGGAATCTCTGATACGATAAAAACAATTACTGATGCAGGATTTACATACGAAATAGAATCTGATTAATTCTGATTTGCTGCAGGCCAAATAGACGCCCACAGGGAATAAAATATCCTATATTTATCTCCCTGAGTTCGTCTACCTTGCCTGCGGCAAATCAGGATTCAAATATTTTTTCAGATATTTTCCAGTATAAGATTCTTCTACCGCAGCAACTTCTTCCGGTGTTCCGCAAGTCACCATCGTGCCGCCGCCTTCGCCACCTTCTGGTCCCATATCAATGATATAATCGGCTGTTTTGATGACTTCAAGGTTATGCTCAATGACTACAACTGTATTGCCACCTTCCGTTAACCGCTGCAAAATATCAACCAGTTTATGAACATCGGCGAAGTGTAGTCCCGTTGTGGGCTCGTCCAAAACATATATTGTCTTTCCGGTACTCTGGCGGCTTAATTCTGTGGCAAGTTTTACTCGCTGTGCCTCTCCACCGGAAAGAGTTGTCGATGGCTGTCCTAACTTGATATAGGAAAGTCCCACATCTCGAAGTGTCTCTATCTTTCTTCGGATCGATGGCACACTCTCAAAGAATTCACATGCTTCATCGACATTCATATCTAACACTTCAAATATGTTTTTGCCTTTGTATTTTACTTCCAATGTCTCTCTGTTGTAACGCTTTCCATGACAGACTTCACATGGTACATATACATCAGGAAGAAACTGCATTTCTATCTTTAAAATACCATCACCGGCACAGGCTTCACAGCGGCCGCCCTTTTTATTGAAACTGAAACGTCCTTTGTCATATCCTCTTGCTTTGGCATCTTTTGTCATAGCGAACAATTCGCGGATATGGTCAAATACTCCTGTATAAGTGGCTGGATTAGAACGTGGAGTACGTCCAATCGGAGACTGGTCAATGTTGATTATCTTATCTAACTGTTCTGTTCCTTCAATATCTTTATGTTTTCCTGGTTTAATTCTTGCACGGTTTAATACGCAGGCAAGCTTCTTATAAAGTATCTCATTAACAAGGGAGCTTTTCCCTGAACCGGAAACTCCTGTTACACAGGTAAATACGCCGATTGGAAACTTTACGCTGATATTCTTTAAGTTATTCTCCGAGGCTCCTTTTACTGTCAGATAACCCTGCGGCTTTCTCCGAACTTCTGGAACAGGGATTTTCATTTTCCCGCTAAGGTATGCTCCTGTAATGGAATCTGGATTCGCCATCAGTTCTTCTGCTGTTCCAACTGCAACAACTTTCCCACCGTTTTCGCCTGCCATTGGTCCAATATCCACAATGCAGTCTGCCTCTCGCATCGTATCTTCATCATGCTCAACGACAATAAGTGAATTGCCTAAATCTCTCAGACGTTTTAATGCAGAAATGAGTTTGTCATTATCTCTCTGATGCAGACCAATACTCGGTTCATCAAGAATGTATGCCACTCCAACAAGTCCAGAACCAATCTGCGTTGCAAGACGAATTCGCTGTGCTTCTCCACCAGAAAGCGTTCCTGTTGGCTGTGAAAGACTTAAATAGTCAAGACCAACATCATTTAAAAAGCCGATTCTTCCACGAATCTCTCTTAACACCTGCTTACCGATAAGCTGCTGTCTTTCTGTAAGTTCAATTTCATTAAAATAGGAAATTAATCGCTTTACGGAGAGACAGGTCAATTCGGAAATATTGTACTGACCTACTGTTACTGCCAGAGATTCAGGCTTTAATCGCTGACCGTGACAGCTATCACATGGAGTTACTGTCATAAAGTTTTCATATTCTGCTCTCTGACGTTCAGAATGATTCTCGCGATAACGACGCTGTACATTACGAATCAGGCCTTCAAAAGTAACGTCATAGACACCCTCTCCACGCTTTCCTTTATAGTATACTTTTACCTCATGTCCATTCGTTCCATGAATAATAATATCCTGGACTTCCGGACTTAAATCACAAAATGGCGTACTCAAATCAAAATCATACTCTCTTGCCAATGCATCAAGAACTGCTCTCGTATAACTCTTTGGATCTGTGCAAGACTGCCACCCCAATACAGTAATCGCCCCATCTGCAATACTCATTTTTTTATCTGGAATCATCAGGTCAACATCAAACTCCATCTTAAATCCAAGTCCGTGACAGACTGGACAGGCTCCAAACGGATTATTGAAAGAAAAGCTTCGTGGCTCAATCTCATCAATGCTGATACCACAATCCGGGCAGGAAAAACTCTGGCTAAAATTCATCGGTTCCCCACCAACAACATCTACTAACAAAAGTCCCCCTGTAAGCTTCATTACGGTCTCAATCGAATCTGTAAGACGGTTTTCAATACCTTCCTTTATCATCAGACGGTCTACAATAATCTCAATATTGTGCTTTTTATTTTTTTCTAACTTAATCTCTTCTGCAAGGTCATATAGATTCCCGTCAATGCGAACACGGACATAGCCACTCTTTTTTGCATCTTTTAATATTTTTACATGTTCTCCCTTTCTTCCTCTTACAATCGGTGCAAGAAGCTGAATTTTCGTCCGTTCTGGAAGCTTCATTAAAATATCTACAATCTGGTCTACTGTCTGCTTGGAAATTACTTTTCCACACTTTGGACAGTGAGGAATGCCAACTCTCGCATAAAGAAGCCGCAGATAATCATAGATTTCCGTTACTGTACCAACTGTAGAACGTGGATTGCGGTTCGTGGACTTCTGATCAATCGAAATGGCAGGAGAAAGACCCTGAATATCATCAACGTCCGGCTTTTCCATCTGTCCTAAGAACTGTCTTGCATACGAAGACAGTGACTCCATATATCTTCTCTGTCCTTCCGCATAAATCGTATCAAATGCCAGTGAGGACTTACCAGAACCTGAAAGTCCTGTCAGTACTACAAATTCATTTCTCGGTATATCTATATTAATATTTTTAAGGTTATGCTCACGCGCCCCTCGAATGCGAATGTATTCTTTCTTTTCGCTCATTATATTGTATCCTTTCTAATCGTCATAATCCCTCAAAGCAATCTTATACTTTTTCAGTTCATCTCTTAATTCTGCCGCTTCTTCAAAGTTCAGTTCTGCCGCTGCCTTATTCATCTTCTTTGTTAACTTAGCTATCATTTCCGTAAGTTCCTTACGGTTCATAGATTCCGTATCTTTCTTTAAGGAACCTCGGCTCTTCTCTGGTGCTTCTTCATTGGTAATAGAAATGACATCACGAATTGCCTTTTGAATAGTCTTTGGCGTAATGCCATGTTCTTCATTATATGCCATCTGAATTTCACGACGCCGCTTTGTTTCTGTGATGGCGGCACGCATGGAGTCTGTAATCGTATCTCCGTACATAATAACGTGTCCTTCTGCATTTCGTGCGGCACGTCCGATCGTCTGTACAAGAGAAGTTTCTGAACGTAAAAATCCTTCCTTATCCGCATCAAGAATAGCAATCAGCGTAACCTCTGGAATATCTAATCCCTCTCTTAAAAGGTTAATTCCAACAAGAACATCAAATACCCCCATTCGCAAATCTCTTACAATTTCAATTCTTTCTAATGTATCAATATCGGAATGAAGATATTTCACACGAATATCCAATTCTTTCATATAAGCAGTCAAATCTTCTGCCATCCGCTTCGTCAGGGTAGTTACCAGAACTTTATTCTTCTTTGCTACCTCTTTATTAATCTCACTAATCAAATCATCAATCTGTCCCTCTACTGGCCGAACATCAATCGGTGGGTCAAGAAGTCCTGTCGGACGGATAATCTGTTCTGCCCGGAGCATCTCATGCTCTCCCTCGTACACATTCGGAGTCGCAGATACAAAAAGCATCTGATCAATTCGCTCCTCAAATTCATCAAAATTAAGAGGACGGTTATCTAAAGCTGAAGGCAGTCGGAATCCGAAATCAACTAATGTCTGCTTTCTTGAACGGTCTCCTGCATACATTCCACGCACCTGCGGAATCGTAATATGCGACTCATCGACAATCATAAGAAAATCATCCCCAAAGAAATCAATCAGCGTATACGGAGCCTTCCCCGGCTCTAATCCCGTAAGATGTCTCGAATAATTCTCAATTCCAGAACAAAATCCTGTCTCTTTTAACATCTCTATATCAAAATTCGTTCGTTCTGAAATTCTCTGTGCCTCTAAAAGCTGATCGTTCTCCTTAAAATATTCCACTCTCTCGTCAAGTTCTTCCTTAATCGTCTTCACCGCACGCTCAATCTGTTCCTGCGGCACAACATAATGCGAAGCCGGAAAAATAATCGCAAAATTAAGACTTGCCTTAATCTCTCCCGTCAGCACATCGACCTGCATAATCCGATCAATCTCATCACCAAAAAATTCAATGTGAATCGCATCTTCAAAAGAAGAAACCGGCACAACTTCCAGCACATCTCCACGTACACGTAAACTGCCTCTCTTAAAATCAAGCTCATTACGCACATACTGGATATCAATCAGACGGCGCACAACCTCATCCCTGTCAATCTCCATTCCAGGGCGCAGCGAAATCATCATCTTCGCATAATCGTTCTTGCTACCAATGCCGTAAATACACGAAACCGATGACACAACAATGACATCCTTCCTTTCAATCAGCGCTGCTGTCGCACTGTGGCGCAGCTTATCTATCTCATCATTAATCGAAGAATCCTTCTCTATATAAGTATCCGTAGAAGGAACATATGCTTCCGGCTGATAATAATCATAATAAGACACAAAATATTCTACCGCATTATGTGGAAAAAATGCCTTAAACTCACTGTAAAGCTGCGCTGCCAGAGTCTTATTATGTGCCAGAATCAGCGTCGGCTTATTCAACTGTGCAATGACATTCGCCATCGTAAATGTCTTACCAGAACCAGTAACTCCAAGCAAAGTCTCAAACTGATTCCCTTCTTTAAATCCCTTTACCAGCTCCTCAATCGCCTGTGGCTGGTCTCCAGTCGGCGCGAAGTCCGACACTAATTCGAAATGGTCCATGAAGCAAATCCTCCCTCTTATCGTAGTATGTTTCCGATTATATCAAATATGCGAACAAATGTACAGACAAAATCCAAATATTTGTTCTGATTTAATTCATATAAGAAATAGACGCACCCGAAGAGAGAAGCCGCCCTATATCTGTGACTCTATCACTGTGGGCTGAATGTTCGCTTGACGGCTTACATTCAGTCCTCGTTCTAAGACCACAGATATAGGGCGGCTTCTCTCTTCGGGTACTGTCTTTGGCTTGATTTTGTTTGAATCAAATTGCCTGGTGTAGGAATTTAAGAATATAAGTAGAATCTTTCTACTTGCTTTAAAATTATTAAAATTCAGTATAACTATATATTATTATCAGTGATACCCATAAAATGTAGTTAAAAAATGGTAACCAATTCACTCATATATGGAAAGTATCTTCATACTGAAAACGCTATATCACGCTTTATTCACTTTTTCGTCTTCTTACTACAAGGAAGATAATCACAACGGCTGCGGCCACTCCAATGATAATCCATGTCAGGATTGGTGTAGTATCGCCAGTCTTACCACTCTTAGACTTCTTATTCTTCTTATTATTAGGTGGTGTCTTTTCATTTTCTGTTGAAGTAGTCTCCTCTTCACTAGAAGTTGTCTCTTCCTCCTCGTCACCTTTTTCTCTATTTGTAAGAGTGATCGTACCAGTTTGCTGTTCCATAGATAATTCTACATTGCCCCCACTGATACTGATTTGTTGCTCACCACCTACAGGTGGGAGTCATCTCACATCTGATATATCTGAAGGAAAAATAACACTACTTCTTCTCAATTTATTAAAAGCAAAAAATAAAAAAGTACCGCATCAAAGAGGTGAGACGATACTTTTTTATTACTTTTAATAAATTGTACTCTCGGAGTCTTTCCTGCACTTGCTTTTGTGGCTGATTTTCCGCCAGTCGCACCCGAATTTCATCAACGTACGTACCGCGTACGCTTCAGAAATTTGGACACAACTGACAAAAAATCTTCTCACAAAATCAAGCACAAAAAGATTCCGAGAGTACATTAAATTGTTTTAACGAATATATTTTTCTGCTATTTTCTTAAGTTTTTCTGGATTTTGGGTATACCAGCTTTCATAGGTTAAATGCTCTGCCGAAATCATCTGACCAAGTTCTACAAAGAAATCTGGGATTTCTTCTGCAAGCATTGTTCCCCATTCTTCTCCAAAATGCTCTGCTCCCTGTGCATCTGTTCCATTTACATGAAAAGCAAATGCCGGCTGCATTTTTCCATCCACACGTTTAGATGCCCCGTGGAAACCAAGCTTTCTAATCTGATGTGTTCCGCAAGAAGAAGTACATCCAGATATATGAATTCTTGGAAGTACCCCATCTGCAAAATGATAAGGCTCTACTGTCGCCACAATACTTGCAAGCAATCCCTGAGAATCTCTAAGTCCAATCTGGCATACGGTACTTCCAATACATGATACAGATGTTTCAAACAAATTTTTTGCCCCGTCTTCTGTAATTGCAGCAATCTCCTTTGCCTGTGACGCATTCAGATTAATAATATACAATGTTTCATCTGGAGCAATGCGAACTTCTGCGTCTTCAATATCTTTTATTATATTATAAATTTCTCCAAACTTCTTCACTGGGACAATTCCACCTATTGGGTGATATGCCACTGCATATAGTCCCTGTTGTTTCTGTGGAAGAATACGTTCTGATGCTGCTTCTTTTTGTGGATAACTTTCTGCTGTTTCTAATACAACATTTTCATCCGTTTTTACTATGTTGTCTGCTACATTCTTGGTTATGCTCTCTGTTATATTTTCTGACATATCAGCAGTGTTTTTTCCTTCAACATCATCCGCACTATTATTTCCCATATTATTTATTGCATTTTCGGCTACTTTTCCTTCTAACTTTATAAGAAGAGAATCTTTATATTCTGCCTTTACTTCTGCTAACTTTTCCTGATATGCTTTGCGGTAGCCATCTACCCCTAATGTCTCCTGCATGTATCTTGTTCTTGATTTAGCACGACTCTCATAATTACCATAAGTAGTAAATGTCCGAACCATTGCTTCTACATAATAAAGTACCTCTTCAGGCTTTACATTTTCCGCAACCTTTACTCCCATTCGGTAATTATTTCCCAGTCCACCTGCACTGTATACATCAAAAGTTCCTTCTTCTTTTGCTACAAATCCAAGATCTCTAAATGTTGCATGTGTTACATTCGCCGGAGAATTAGAAAATCCTACTTTTAACTTTCTTGGAAGCTTCACCGTCTTGATGATTCCCATCAGATAATCTCCCGCTTCTTCCGCATAAGGAAGTACATCGAAATATTCCCCCTGTTCCACCCCAGAGAGGGGAGAGACCATAGTATTTCTTGGGAAATCTCCACCGCCTCCTCGAGTAACAATGCCAGCATCCATTGCCTGCTCCATAATATCGCAAACCGCCTTTGCATCTAAATCATGAAACTGCACTGTCTGGCAAGTTGTGATATGTGCTCTTTTCACATCATACCTTTCAATAGAATCTACAAGGAACTTTAACTTTTCCTTCGTCACTCTGCCGCCTGGCATACGCAGGCGGAGCATGCTCGCTTCTCCACCTTTTTGTGCATAACTTCCAAAGCCGCCAGAGAACCCTTTATAATCTTTCACACTGACTTCTTTTGCATAAAATTTCTCTGTCATCTCTCGAAATTCTTTTAAATCTGCTTTAAATTCCTTCATTAATTCCTGATTCATATTTCCTCGACCTTACTTTCTATGTATTCTCTATAACGAATTATGATTTTCTCGCAATAATAACGAATTAAATTATATCATACTTATCCTACCTGCGAAAGTAGTAATAATTTAATAGTAATTTGTTGAGCTAAACAGACGAAGCCTGAGAATCAAATCATTTATATTTGTGATTTTCGTCGCGGCATATTGAATGGTCGCTTTTGCGCTCGCATCCAACACTTGCTCCCAGACCACAAATATAAATGATTTGATTCTCAAGCTTCTGTTTCCTGACCACTCGAATAAATTAATGGAGAAATTAGTTAGAGCAAACAAAAGCGACAGGCTAACCAGGAAACTAATTGGTAAATTTGTTGTTTGACAATTTGGGGATTTCTCAGAAAATTGTACTCATTAGGAAATTAAATTTGAAAGGGCCAATACTCAAACTACTAGCATAATGTAGCTAACGCGAAGCGCAATTGTTAGCACTCATTTAAATTGAGTGCTAATTTTTTCTTGACATTCCTGCAAACTGGTATTAGTATAAGAATGGTATTGATAAAAATACAAAGGCAATATTCCAGTCAGAAGTTTTTTGACTTAGTTCATAGAATATTAGCCTACATTTATATAATTAATTTTAAGGAGATGCTTATTATGGCTAAACAGGGAAGTTTATCAATTAACAGTGAAAATATTTTTCCTATTATAAAGAAATGGCTCTATTCTGACCACGACATTTTCATCCGTGAGTTAGTAAGTAACGGATGCGATGCTGTAACAAAGCTGAAAAAGCTTTCTGTTATGGGTGAATTTGAAGAAGCTGACGATGAGAAGTATAAAGTAGAAGTTCGTATTAATCCTACTGACAAGACTCTTACCTTTATTGATAATGGTATTGGTATGACAGAGGACGAAGTAGACGAATACATCAATCAGATTGCTTTTTCTGGTGCTGCTGCTTTCATGGAACAGTATAAAGACAAAGCAAGTGATGAGCAGATTATAGGTCATTTCGGACTTGGTTTCTATTCTGCATTTATGGTTGCTGATAAGGTTACTATTGATACTCTTTCTTATAAAGAAGGCGCTACACCAGTTCACTGGGAATGTGATGGTGGTACAGAATTTGATATGGAAGATGGTGACAAAGCAGAGCGTGGTACAACAATTACTCTTTACCTCAACGATGAGAGTTATGAATTCTGTAATGAATACCGCTGCCGCGAAGTTCTTAACAAATACTGTTCTTTCATGCCAGTTGAAATTTACTTTGTAAATGAGGAAGAAGAAGCGAAAAAGGCTGAGGAAGCTGCCAAAAAGGATGCTGAAGAAAAGGTAATTGACGTAGACGTAAAGGACGCTGATGCAAAAGAAAATAACGCTGATACAGAAGATGGTGATTCCGAAGTAACTCTTGAAGAGGAAGAAGAGGAAGAAGATGATGCACCTAAGCCAATCAACCAGATTCATCCATTATGGACAAAGCATCCAAACGACTGTACTGATGAAGAATATAAAGAATTTTACCGTGATGTATTCCACGATTATAAAGAGCCTTTATTCTGGATTCATTTGAACATGGATTATCCATTTAACTTAAAAGGTATCCTTTATTTCCCTAAAATCAATACAAAATATGATACAATCGAGGGAACAATTAAGTTATATAACAATCAGGTATTTATCGCAGATAATATTAAAGAAGTTATTCCTGAATACCTCTTATTATTAAAGGGATGCATTGACTGTCCAGACCTTCCACTGAACGTATCAAGAAGTGCATTACAGAATGACGGTTTTGTTAAGAAAATTTCTAACTACATCACTAAGAAAGTTGCGGAAAAGCTTTCCGGTATGTGCAAGACCGATCGTGAAAACTATGAAAAATACTGGGATGACATCAGCCCATTCATTAAGTTTGGCTGCATCCGTGACCAGAAATTTAACGATAAGATGAAAGATTACATCATCTTCAAGAACATGGAGGGCAAATATGTTACACTTCCAGATTATCTTGAAGCTGGTAAAGAAAAATACGAAAACAATGTTTTCTATATCACAGATGAAGTAGCACAGTCTCAGTATATCAATATGTTCAAAGAACAGGAAATTGATGCCATCTACCTGACACACCAGATTGATACAACATTTATCACTCACTTAGAGCAGAGAAATCCAGAAGTAAAATTCCTGCGTATCGACTCTGAACTGACTGATAACTTCAAAGAAACAATTGATGAGAACGAAGAAAAAGAACTCACTGAAAAGCTTTCCGAGAAGTTCAAAAAGGCAACTGGTGTTGAAAACTTAATCGTAAAAGTTGAAAAGCTGAAAAATGCCGATATGCCTTCTATGATCACCGTTTCTGAACAAACACGTCGTATGTCCGAAATGATGGAAATGTACGGAATGAGCAACAGCTCCACAGGACTTGGTGCAGAAGGTGAAACTCTCGTCCTTAACATGAACAATGACTTAGTTCAGTATGTTTTAAACAATGACGAAAGCGAAAATACTACTACAATCTGCCAGCAGCTCTATGACCTTGCACGTCTGGCAAACCATCCGCTGAAACCGGAAGAGATGACTGCATTTGTTGCACGTTCCAATAAAATACTCTCCATTCTGACGAAATAATTTCTGATTTGCCGCAGGCAAGGGAGACGCCCTCTGGGAATGAAATAATCCTTATTTCATTCCCAGAGGGCGTCTCCCTTGCTGCACAATCAGAAGTTAATAAAATCCATTATATTCTTTGTCGTTTTTCTTTAATTCCTGATTAATATATCCTCTTCCTAATTTCTCTGGAAGTGTTTTTTGACCAGAGAACAGATTCGTTCCTAATCCCAGGCGATTTCCATCAATCTGTACTCCCAAAGCTGCTAATGTCGTTGGAAACATATCCATTGTAGAAAAATCTCTGTTTTCGGTCACATTTTCTTTATAGGTACAATCAGCATTGATAATTGTATTATACACGGTTCTTTTATAATTATTATTTAAATTACCCCATATCGGATCGGACGTATCGACCATTGTCGTATGATCACCAGCTATAACAATTGTCGTATTTTTGTAAAAATCCTGTTTTTTTATCCATTCTACAAAGTCATATACCTGCTGGTCTGCACAGGCAATTACATTAGCATATTGTCTGTTATATTTATCTTTACAAAGTCGGCATTTATAACCTCGTGGAAAATGCGTATCCACCGTCAGCATTGTAAGATTAAATGGTTTGTCAGACGAAGAAAGCTGTTCGAGCTGCTTCTTCGCACGTTTATATAATATTTCGTCTTCATGCCCCCAAAATACTTTGTAATCCGGCGCAATGAATCCTTCTTTTTTCGCTGCGTTATAATCTTCTATATGAAAATCTTTGTGGCTTGTAAAGTATGTATCTCTTCCGGCAAAGTCTCCCTCACTTCCACACAAAAACACCTGCTGGTATCCTTCTTTATTAAGAATATCTCCCATTGTTGTTAAATTAGGAAGAAAGTTTCCAAACATAGATCCCGAATTATGAAGCTTTAAATTAATTGCTGCTGTCTGTGCAACCATTCCTCCAACCGTATAAGCCGTTGCCTCTAAACAAGTTGGCCCGCCTAGCTTTCCATCCGCCTTATCTGAAAAATTTATATTTTCCTTCGCCAATTTTGTCAGATTCGGAATATAATTATCATCCATGATACCGCCATCTTCCTGATCGGCATAACTACTTTCCATTGATTCCATAAATATATAAATCAAATTTCTTTTTTGAGATGGAAAATCAAGTTTTGTCTTAGCTGGGTTTACATAATATTTTTCATAGAAATCCGTTTTCTCCTGAACACTTTTTATATACTCCCACATACCTACTTTTGTTCCCTGAACTTGTATTGTTCCAACCAGGGCAATGAGCAGAATAATTTCCAGACAGATTTTAGTCCATGCAGGAACCTTTTTTACAGGTAAATCTTCAAGATTGTATAATACTCTTACCATAATAAGATAAACTATGCTAATCGTAAGCGTAACAAGGAGCGGCGGAATAATTCCTGTTTTTATAATACTGTTTATTACGCCACTGTCCGTTCCTTTTATCGGACTGGTAAGCTGCAGCACAATAATGGAAAATGAAACATCCCCACATGTACTTTTAAGCCATGCAACCATACTACATACCAGCAGTGTTATAAATAAGGCTACCGGAACTAATAAACCAAACGGAAATGATAATACTTTCAATATTTTGTTCTGATCCGTCCTCTTCTGAAGTTCAACCGCATGAGATAATAGCAAATAGCAAGCCGGCATAAGCAAAAACATCATAAAATAAATTATCATTGTTATCTGTTTTTTCTGCACACGCTCCCTGTAATTTGCATTTAATTCTATATGATCTAATACAAACTGCTGCCCTATCTTGCTTCCAAAACGAACTTTTATCCTTGTTATTCCAGTAGCATCTATCTCTCCAAATGCTATTTTTTCTCCTTTTTTTATATTAGCCCATACTCTTGGGTTCTGTTCATAAGTAGGCTTTTCTTTGGTCTGGTAAGAAATTTTTACATCTGTATCCTGCGCCACTGGTTCTTCAAAATATACTTTTACATTGGCAATTTTCGAGGACTGCATCTTATACTTTATAAAAGGTCTTGCTTCTTTAATAAGAAAATGATTTCCATTTATCTCATACCCACGAAATTCTGCTTTTTCCAGATTCACATTCTGCGGTTTTAATGCTTTTTCCTGCGGAATTCCAGAAATATGCCATGCAAAAAATAAACTAAGAAGCACAATAACTATTATCCCTGCTACTTTACTGACAGATTTTTTTAAAAAATGTCTCCAACACACAGTAAGGCCAAAGAGCAAAATGCCTGCAATCAGTCTTTTTAATACTGGTGCCATCAGGTTTTCCATTCCTTTTTCTTCTCTCATAAGATAAAGGGCAGTCATGATTCCTGCACAGAGGATTATTGCAGCCAAAACAAATCCTACTACAGCTTTTATATAATTCTTTTGTTGCTTATTCATCTGTTTCAATCTTCTCCTAATAAAACTGATTATACATTTTATCGTTTCGTTTCAGTTCTTTATTAATATAATTAGCACCTAATTCTTCTCTCAACGTCTCTTCTCCTGAAAATAAATTAGTTCCTAATCCAAGTTTATTCCCATCAATTTCTACACCAAGAGCCGCCAATGTTGTTGGGAACATATCCATTGTAGAAAACTTTCTCTTTGTCGTAACTTTTTTCTTATATGCACATTGCGGATTAATTATTGCATTATATACCGTACGCTGATAGTCATTGCTTAAACTTTTCCAGAACTTACTTCCTGTATCTACCATAGAAGTATGATCTCCGGCAATAATAATTGTCGTGTCTTCATAGAAGTCCTGTTTCTTTATCCACTGTACAAAGTCGTAAACCTGACGGTCTGCACAGGCTACTGCATTCCCGTAAGTGGTATCGTATTTGTTCTCACATAAATCACAAATATATCCATTAGGGAAATGTGTGTCTACCGTCAGCATAGTAAGATTAAAAGGTTTACCTTCCTTAGATAATTTTTTCAGATTCTTTTTTGCTCTTTCATATAGAACTTTATCCTCATGACCCCAGTACACTTTATAATCTTTTGGGATATCTCCTTCTTTTATTGCGGCTTTATAATCTTCAATCTGATAGTCTTTATGTGTTTTAAAATAGGCATCTCGCCCTGCAAAATCTCCATCACTTCCACACAAAAACATCTGATTGTATCCCTGTTTGTTAAGGATATCACCAAGTGCTGTCAGGTTAGGAAGGAATGAGTCAGATACTGCCCCAGAATTCATTACTTTTAAGTTAATTGCAGATGTCTGTGCTACCAATCCACCGGCAGTATACGCTGTTGCTTCTAAACAGACAGGTCCACCCACTTTTCCATCTTTCTTATCAGTAAACTGTACATTTTCTCTTGCAAGCTTCGTCAGGTTCGGAATATAATTATCATCCATAGTTCCACCATCTTCCTTATCTGCGTAACTGCTTTCCATAGATTCCATAAATATGTAAATCAGATTTTTCTTTTCCTTAGGAAATGTCATCTTTACCTTTGCAGGATTCACATATTCTTTTTCATAAAAATCAGAACTCTCCCTCACACTTTGTATGTAATCCCACATACCTATCTCTGTTCCCTGTACCTGTACAGTATGCAGAAAAAATACAACCATAACTACTTCTATACAAATCTTACTCCATCTTGGAATTTTCTTCACTGGAAGATCTTCTAATGCATACATTCCCCGCACAATGAAAAGATAGCACAGTACAGCTGCTACGGCAAGAAGTACCGGAGGAACTACTGCAGTCTTGATGATACTGTTTATAATTCCGCTATCTGTTCCTTTTATCGGACTTGTAAGCTGTAAAAGAATAATGGAAAATGAAACATTTCCACATGTCATCTTCACCCATTCTACTAAATTCACTACAAGGAAGGTGGCAAATAGTGAAAGAATTGTTATAAATCCAAATGGAAAAGATAAAATTCGCAGGCAAATATTTTTATCCGTTTTCTCCTGCCACTTCTTTCCTGCTGCTAATATAAAATATCCTGCCGGAATCAGCATGAAAAACACAAAATATTCCACCATGCTAACTTTCTTTTGATGCATACGTGCCGCATAATTTCCATTGATTTCGGTATATCCATAATCAAACTGTGTTCCAATCTTTCTTCCGATACCAATTTTAATTCTCGTAACATCTTTTACTTTCATTGAAACACAGCCTACTGTCTCTCCCTTATGAACTTTTACACGCATTTTTCTTGTTTTATTATCAAATCCATGCTGTGTCTTTGTCTCATACAGAACACGCACAATAACTTTCTGTGTAACTGGTTTTGAAAAATGTACCGTAACATTATCAAGATAATCTACATTAATTTCTTTTACAATATTTGCGTTTGCCTCTGCCACTGTAAAATGACCATCTTTAATATCATAACGATCAAATTCACTTTCCGGTGTTTCTAATCGCTGCGGCTTCAACTGGCTTTCCTGCCAGATTCCAGAATTCTGCCATGAAAAAAATCCCGCAACAAAAAGAAAAATGGTATGCTCCCTTTTAGGTAGACAGTTGAAAAAAATAAAACTGTTTATCTG
>ENA-ORUQ01002206-ORUQ01002206.1-human-gut-metagenome-genome-assembly--contig:-NODE-2206-length-16077-cov-2.451816_pt1 | contig 16077 bp, 13 predicted proteins | sample MGYA00242081_ERZ509211 | MGnify/ENA primary metagenome ERZ509211 (study PRJEB26280, sample SAMEA2338785) | human gut metagenome | biome: human gut; feature: human-associated habitat; material: faeces...
GCATTCGGGTTGCCGCATGCTGTGGTGGACGGGAATGTATATCGCGTACTTTCCCGTTATTATGGGATTGAGGAACCGATAGATACTGGGCATGGGAAAAAATATTTTGCAGCCATGGCGCAGGAGCTGTTGCCCGAGGGTAAAGAGGCGGCGGACTATAACCAGGCTGTGATGGATTTCGGTGCCATGCAGTGTGTGCCTAAGAGCCCTAAGTGCGAAGACTGTCCTTTGGTTGACGGCTGTGCCGCTTTCCGGGACAGGAGAATACAGGAACTTCCGGTAAAATCCCGTGCTCTGACCGTGACCGAACGCTATTTACATTATATGTATATAGAGGTGGGGGGAGAGGTTGCAGTGTTCCGGCGGGAAAGCAACGATATATGGAAAGGTTTGTATGAACCGTTCTTGATAGAAACCCCTGCGGCATGTGCTCCGGAAAACTTGCTGAACGATGAAAAAGTTCCTTCATTTATCCGGTCTGATAAGGCTGTGATGACTTATTTGTGCGGAGGTGTTCGCCACCAACTGACCCACCGAACGTTGATTTGTGATTTTTATAAGGTGGAACTGGCAGATAGACCCGATGATTTCGGACGTAGTGTTTGTTGGGTAAAAAAAGAAGAACTGTCAAACTATGCATTCCCTCGCTTGGTTGTAATGCTGTTTGAGAAGTTTGGTTTATGGTAGGAAAATGAAAGGATTGCAGAAAAAGTGACGTTATAGTTGGTGGAATATGGTTTATTTATTAATTTTGGAGAAATTTTAAAATGAAAAGCGTATGTCTTTAAATAAAGTGATGTTGATCGGAAATGTCGGGAAAGAGCCCGATGTCCGTTATTTGGATAACGGAGTGGCTGTGGCTTCGTTGACTTTAGCCACAACGGAAAGGGGGTATCGTCTACAGAATGGTACGGACGTGCCGGAACGTACGGAATGGCATAATATAGTATTGTGGAGAGGCCTGGCTGAGACAGTAGAGAAATACGTTCACAAAGGTGACAAGCTGTTTATCGAAGGAAAAATTCGTTCTCGTTCGTACGATGACCAGAATGGAGTGAAACGATACATCACGGAGATATTCGCAGACAATATGGAGATGCTGTCTCCCCGTAATCAGGCTGGCCAGGTTTCAGGCCCTTCTGTCTCTTCTTCACAGTCCGCTTCCGCACAGGTGCAGGGCGGAAAAGAAGACTTACCCTTTTAATGTGTAACTAAATTTGTGAATTTTGGACCCTGATACATATTTATCCCAGTTTATAGCGTTATTTAACCATATAGAGGTTTATCCTCCGGATTTGGGAGCTACGATTGCTCTTGTTTTGTCTGTGTTATTGTTGGGTTGTTCCGGCTTTGTTTCAGCTTCAGAGATTGCATTTTTTTCTCTTTCCCCTACGGATGTGGGTAAGATAGAAGAGAACAGGCACGCAGCAGACGGCAAAATTCTCGAGTTAAAGAAAGATTCGGAGCGTTTGCTGGCTACGATTTTGATATCCAACAATTTCGTGAATGTGGCTATCATCATGTTGCTGAATTTCTTTTTCAGTAAAACTTTGATTTTCGGTGATAGTCGTTTGTTGGAATTCCTTTTCATGACCGTCTTGCTTACCTTCTTGCTTTTATTGTTTGGGGAGATTATGCCGAAAATCTACTCATCCCAACACACCTTGAGCTTCTGTCGTATGGTGGCTCCTTCTTTTGTGTGGATTGAAAAGTTATTTTGGCCTCTTTCGTCATTGCTGGTACGGTCGAGAAAATTGGCTACGAAAGTGGTGCATAAAGAAAAACGGGCCATATCGGTCGACGAGTTGGAACAAGCCTTGGAGTTAACAGATAAAAAGTATATTGCAGAAGAACAGAATATGCTGGAGGGGATTATCCGTTTTGGAGGCGAGATGGCCAAAGAAATAATGACTCCTCGTATGGATATTGTAGACTTGGATATGAAAACGCCTTATCCGGAGGTGCTTCAATGTATCGTAGAAAGTAACTATTCCCGTATTCCGGTATATGCAGATTCGCGCGACAATATAAAAGGTGTGCTTTACATTAAGGATTTGTTGCCTCATCTGAACAAACCTGCAAATTTCCGCTGGCAGTCTTTAATCAGGCCGCCTTATTTCGTTCCGGAAACAAAGATGATTGATGATTTGTTAGGAGAATAAAGTGCATGTAGGCATTGTGGTGGATGAGTTCGGAGGTACGTCGGGTATCGTGACGATGGAGGATATTATCGAAGAAATTGTAGGCGAAATAAATGACGAGTACGATGAAGATGAACGTCAGTACGTGCGGTTGAATGCGAATACGTATGTTTTCGAGGCAAAAGTCCTGCTTACGGATTTCTTTAGAATCATGAAACTGGATGATGATTTCTTCGAGGAGGTAGAAGGCGAGGCCGATACTTTAGCCGGACTTCTGTTGGAAATTAAAGGTGAGTTTCCGGAGCGTCATGAGGTGATCAAATATAAAAACTATTGTTTTGAAGTGTTGGAAATGGATGACCGGAGGATTCTGAAGATAAAGGTGACGGTGGAGAGTCCGGAAACGTCCGATGAGGTGTAAATCATAGAGAGAAAATATGCCGCTGTTTCGGAAAATAAATTGTGAGAAGGGCTGGGGAGGTATATGGAAAATTACCGAGACCTTTGATGAGTTGTGTGACATGTTGCCTCACAGCGCATGTTATCGGGAGCATGCCTTCCATTTTGCGGCTGAGCGGAGGCGCTTGGAGTATGTGGCGGTGCGTTTGCTTATCTTCACTCTGACAGGGGAAGAACTACAGGTGGAATATTTGCCGTCCGGCCGTCCTTTTCTCCGTGACAGAAGACTTCAGCTTTCCATTTCTCATACGTTCGGATATGCAGCGGTGTTGTCTTCGGAAGAATATGAAGCCGGACTTGACATAGAAGTCTTTTCAGAAAGAATTGTAAAGCTGAAAGAACGTTTGATCGGTCCGGAAGAAGCGGCAGAAACAACATACGAGATTCTTTTGCATTGGTCGGCCAAAGAGGCTGTTTTTAAGATTTTGGATGAAGAGGGTATTGATTTCAGGAAGAATCTGACGGTACAAAATTTAAGTTGCCCCGCGATGCCCGACCATACGGAAGCGAAAGGGGATTTTTCTTTATATTATCATTTGTCGGACGGGAAGACGGGAACCTTTCCGGTGCATTATGAAACTACGGCCGATTTCGTCCTGACTTATGCGTTTCGGAAGTTGTAAAATGAGGATGCAATAGCTGTTACCCGGTTTGAAATAAAAGTGAAGATACATCCCCCGTATGGAAAGGGAGACGTATCTTCACTTGTTTTTAGGCACGTACCACTTGTCTTTTCATCATTTGACAGAACAGTCCGTTTTGTTTTTTCAGTTCCTCCGGATTTCCGGTTTCTGCGACATGCCCGTCTTTCAGCACTACTATTTTATCTGCGTGTGCGATAGTACGCATGCGGTGTGCGATAATCAGTACCGTTTTATGTTTGATTAGTTCCGAGATACCAGCCTGGATTTTTGTCTCGTTCTCTACGTCGAGCGAGGCTGTGGCTTCGTCCAGCAACACGATGGGAGCGTCTTTCAATAACGCCCGTGCGATGGATATGCGCTGACGTTCTCCGCCCGATAAGGTTTCTCCGTTTTCCCCGATAACGGTTTGGTATCCTTGAGGCATTTTAAGGACAAACTCGTCACATCGGGCCAGACGTGCCACGCGCCTCACTTCTTCGTCAGTCGCTTCCCGTTTTCCGATTCTGATATTCTCCATGACGGATGTATTAAATAGGGTTACGTCCTGAAAAACGATGGAGAAGCATTTTAGCAGACTTTCCGGTTCAATCCCACTGATGTCTGTTCCGCCGAGTGTGATATGTCCGGACGTGGCATCCCAAAAACGAGCCGCTAATTTGGCTGCCGTACTCTTTCCGCTTCCCGAGGGACCGACTAAGGCCGTGATTTCTCCTTGTCGGGCAGTAAAAGATACGTTGTCCAAGACTTGCTTTCCCTTTTCATAAGAGAAACTTACGTGGTCGAACCGGATGTCATATCCGTTGGGATTGAACGATTTCTCTCCGTGTTGGACCGGCATGGCTTCCATTTCTTTCATCCTGTCTATACGGACGTCAAGGTAGAATAACGCCGCCAGATTGTTCAGCACTTCATTGATAGGAGCGTAAATACGTGAGCCGATAACCATGAATATCAAATACGTGAAAAGCTCCGTTTGACCGGAGGCTACCAAAGAGGCTCCGACAATGATGACACTTGCCAATCCGAGCTTCAAGATGCTTTGAGAGCCGTTGACGGCAATACCCATCAGCAATTCGCTTCGTGTCAGTTGGTGCTCGTATTTATCGATTTTCTCGTCCAATCCGTTCAAGTAAGCCGCTTCCTGGTGATAGGACTTGATTTCCTGAATCGTGTCCAGTCCTTCCTGTATTTGTTCGGTCACTTCCCTTTTGTTCAGGTAGTTCGTTCGGTTCTGCTTGTGCAGTTTTCTTTTGGAGAGGACGATGACGGCCAAGGAAATGGGGACCACCCAAAACAAAGCGAGTGTAAGTGCCCAGTCGTAGAATGCCATGCCTATCGTAATCAACAGGATGCTGAGCAGAGACGCAATGAGCTGCGGTACGGCATGCGAAAAAGTGTGTTCCAGTTCCGTACAATCGTCCATGATGGTGGCAGTCAAGTCGGACAGGTTCTTTTCTCCGAAGAACGCGAGCGGGAGTTTCCGTAGCTTTTCGGCCAGCGAGATACGCCGGTTGGCACTTTCGTCATAAACGCAAGTGTAGGTACTTCGGTACTGGAAGACGGCAATCACATACATGACAGCCATGAATGCGATTCCGAGTAGTCCGTAGTAACATATCCCATGTGCTATTGTGGTCTCGGGGTTGAAGACGGGACGAATCCAGTCTTGCAGGTATAGGAACACATATACGGCGGGCAACATCAGTGCGACATCCAGCCATACGGTCCAGAACACTCCCTTACAAAAATCCTTGGCACCTTTTTCCGAAAGGGCGAAACGGTTTCTTATTTGACTAAGCATGGTGAACCTCCTTTCCGATGGTCCAACTGACAGATTGCTGATATTCATTCCACATGGTTTTGTATATGCCGTTTTGTTTTAATAGTTCCTCGTGTGTACCTTGCTCGACGATTCGTCCTTTGTCAATTACCAGAATACGGTCGGCATCGGTAATGCTCGATAGCCGATGGGCGATGGTCAGCACGGTTTTCCCGGCAGTCAGCTCCCTCAGCGCTTGTTGGATGAGGTGCTCGTTTTCCGGATCGGCATATGCCGTGGCTTCGTCGAGTACGATGATGGGGGCATTTTTCAGGATGGCCCGTGCCAGGGCGATTCTTTGCCGTTCCCCTCCGGACAGATACGTTCCTTCCGTCCCGATTTTCGTATTCAGTCCCTCCGGCAGACGGTCTATGATTTCCCTGCATTGCGCAAGGTCGAGTGCCCGATTGATTTCCTCCTCTCTGGCTTCCGGGTTTCCGTATTTCAGATTCTCGCGCAGCGTCGTTTTCAGAAAATGAGGGTTCTGAAAGACGAATGACACGTGCTGCATGAGGTCCTCCGGTGCGATATGCTTGATATTGACGTGGCTAATTCGGATTTCTCCTTCGTCGGCATCCCAAAAACGGGGCAGCAGTCTGGCAATCGTTGTTTTACCGCCTCCCGAAGCGCCGACAAGGGCCACTTTCTTTCCTTGGGGGATGGAAAAGCTTATTCCGTCTACGGCTTTCTGCGTGGCATCGGGATAACTGAAACTCACGTGGTCGTAGCAAACATCAAAAGCCGTCGGCTTCTCCGGTTTTTCCGGCTGGGACAACGGCTTGTATTCGAGCAGTCGTTCCAAACGTCCGATTGCTTCTCCGGCCTGTCCTAAAGCTTCGCTGAGATGCATGCTTTTCATGATGCTTTGCGAGAAAAGCGGAGTAATGAGTACGAACAGGAAGAAGTTGAGCAGGGCAGAAGCATAGTCGCCATCGTGGCTTACGATGAGAATGGCGGTGGGAGCGAGGAAAAAGACGAAACTGTTGATGATAATCGTATAGCACGACATCGGTTTTTCCCACAGTCCGGTATAGGAAGAAGCCATTTGATTGTAGGCCATGATACTTTTATGGAAGTTCTTGAAAGAGTAGATGGTCTGTTGGAATACCTTGATGACCGGTATGCCCCTGACATATTCTACGGCTTCCGTATTCATTTCTTCCAGTGAAGTCATGTAGGCACGCATGAAGGCCTGTCCTTGCGTGTTCATGAGGTGTCCCATCAGGAACATGGCTACGGCTACCGGAATGATACAGACGAGCCCCAGTTTCCAATCGAACGTGAAAATCAGGATGACGGCCGTCAGCGGTACCAGGACGGAACCGGCCAGGTCGGGCATCTGGTGGGCCAGAAACGAGTGGGTGATACCGGCATTATCGTCGATGACCTTACGAATCTTGCCGCTGGTATTGAGGTCGAAGAATCCGAGGGGCATGCGGACGATTTGTCTCATGGCTTCTTTCCGCAAGTTGGATTCCACCCGGAACGCCGCCAGATGGGAGCACATCAATGCCAAGTAGTATAAGACGACACTTCCGACAGCCAGACCTGCCGCCCACCCGGCGTATGGTATGGTTTCGGCGGGAATCCCGTTGCCGTGTGTGTCAAAAAATCCTTTCACGATCAGCCAGATAAAGACATAAGTGAGCATACCCGTCACTTCGCTTACTGCCGAGATACACATGGAAAGCGGCAGCAAAGCTTTCCGGTTTCCCATATAATGTTGGAGTTTTCGTAATGTATTCATTGGTTTGAGTATTGAGTCGGTTCTTTTGTTTTTTGTGCCGTGACACAGATACTTTCTTTTTTCATCTTGTCTGTGCGGACGTGGACAAACCTACAATTTTCGAGCTTGTGTTTAATCTCTTCGGCGGTATATACGGACATCCCTTCGATGCGGTCGGCCAAGTCGTGTTGTGAGGGTTGCTGGCTTCGCAGGCAATCAGAAAAATGCCTCCCGGTTTCAGAATGCGAAGTATTTCGCAAAAAGCCTTGTCCGGATCTTCCCAAAAATATAGGGTTTCAAAGGCCGTGGCGACATAGAATGTGTCTCTTTCAAAAGGCAGGTCCGAGGCCGTACCTTGGAGGATGAAACAACGTTCATCCAGAAAAGCCTTGTTTTTTTGCCGGGCGAAAGCCACGCTTTCCGGAGAGATATCCACACCGTAAACTTGTCCTTGCGGGCATCTTTTCAGCATGTGGGCGATGTTGGCTCCTCCTCCGCAGCCGATGTCGAGCACTTTCCAATCGGGGCACCAGTCCAAATGTGTAAACGCCCATGCCGCCAACGGAGCATGGCCTGTGTTCATGCTCCTTAGAATCATCCGTCCCCAGAAGCCTTGAGGCTTACGGGTGTTTTGCAGGATGCGGTTGATAAAATTCTTTTTCATTGTATGATGGATTGATTATAATACGTAATACGTTGATGTGTAAAAGCTTACTTTATTCTGTATCCCAATAAGGAACTGAATTTGCAACTGAAACGCGGAAAACGGGCGAAAAGACGCATGACGGTTCCCCAGCGTTCGGTGAAAAATTTCTGATAGCAAGCTTGTTCTATCAGTTCCAGTGCGGGCACCCAGCTCTCTACTTCGTGCCCATCGCTGATGCCGGAACGGATTTCGGCTGCCGATTTCCGCAAGGAGTCCGGTTTTGCTCCGGATTTTACCATCATCTTACCACAAACGTCAAACCATAATTCGCCGCCGCTGAAGCGTTCGGCGATATGCTTCAAAACCGTTTTTACCTGTTCCTCGTAGAAATACATCAGCACGCCTTCCACCACGAAGATGAACTGCCCCTCGGGGTGTTGTTTTTTCAGTGCGTCCATCCATCCGGTTTCAAGGAGCGACGCAGCGATGTAATGGTCTTCGCCGGTTTCCGGAATCAGTTTTCGGCGTAAGTCGATGACTTCCGGCAAGTCCAGTTCGTAGAAGACGGCCGCTTGGTCGTTGCCGATGCGTTGGTAGCGGGTATCCAGACCACACCCGACGTTGACCACGACAGGGTGGGGATGGCTTAGGATGAAGCGCCGGATGGCATCGTCGAAATACTTGCCGCGTACGACACATCCTACTTCACTCATTTTGGCTCCGTCGAATTGGGAATAGTCATATTCGATGCTGTCCACCAGTTGTTCTGCCATCGTGTCTTTCAATATGGCATCTCCTTTTCTCCGGCTTTCCTTGGCCCGCATGTAGAGCGGAATCAGCAGCGTTTCGGCCACTACATTTTTAAATTCATACTTTTGTTTCATAATCTTATTTTTATTAACAGTCAGACTTTCGCGGGAAGCAGTTCAAAAACGAACGCTATTCCGATTTGTTCAAAAAAAGAGGGAACTTATATTTTCATAAGTTCCCTCCATCCGGCCACCTCGATGGTCATATATTCGGTGACGACCTTTTCTATCTCATCCGGTTTGACCCGCCGCATGAGAAGTTCTTCAAACAAGGCAAACATCCACACCGTATGCATACGTATGGAAAAGTCCGAAATGTCGGTCTCCAGTTGCGGATGCTTATGTTTCATGAGTGTGAAATATTCTTTGACCAGTGCCGTCGACTTCCGTGCAAACTCTTCTTTGTAGTTCTCCAAGGAAGAGCCTTGCGAGCGGAAAAGCAACAGCAGCAGTAAGTCGCGATGCCGATGGATGAACGAAGTGTATTCGTCCACCATATATTTGAAGTAATCCCTGTCGCACATGGCCATGATGTCGGTTCCGCGCCGCCCGTGATGCTCGTCCAGCATATTCTCGAAAGTGCGCACGGCCGGAGTCACGATTTGGACAAAGATGTCGTCCTTGCAAGAAAAGTAATTGTATATATTGCTCAATCCTACCCCCGATTTGTGCGCGATTTCCCGCATCGGCACCTTCAGGTAACCTTTTTCCAGAAACAAGGTGGCCGCCGATTGCAGAATGTCGCTTTTGATATGGTCTTTTACCGTTTGCATAGGCATGTCTGTTTGTCGTACAAAATTAGAATGGATTATCAGTCGGTGCAATACCTAAAAAAGACGATTTTACCGCCGACCTTCTTCCTGTGGTGTCCGGGCGGGCCGTGAACGACGCTAATTTCCTATCGAATGGTGATTTAACCGATATTTTTTTGTACTTTTGTTTCCATAAAGCGAAGATGAATACCCCCTGTTTAATTTTATTTATGTCCTTGCGAGATGATGAATACGATACTGATTATAGATGACGAACCCATCATACGGAAATTGCTGGCACGCATGATGGAACTGGAAGGTTATGAAGTGTTTCAGGCGGCCGACCGTGCCTCGGGCCTGAAGCTGCTCACGGCCAAAACGCCGCAACTGGTATTGTGCGATGTGTTTCTGCCCGATGGCAACGGGGTGGAGATGGTAAAGGAGATAAAAGAACTGCAACCCGAAACAGAGGTCATCCTCCTGACGGCTCACGGAAATATCCCGGACGGGGTACAGGCTATCAAAAACGGCGCATTCGACTACATTACCAAAGGGGATGACAACAATAAGATCATACCGATAATCAGCCGTGCCATGGAGAAAATCAACAGCCGGCCGGTGCAGCCTTCGGGAAGCACCGTCGTGCCGGTTCGTGAATCGGCCTTCGACACCGTCTTGGGACATTCGCGAGGTTTGCAGCAAGTGATACAGTTGGCTCGTAAAGTGGCCGTGACAGACGTGCCGGTGCTGCTTACGGGCGAGACGGGGACGGGAAAAGAGGTATTCGCACAGGCCATTCATAACGGGAGCGCGCGTGCCAAGCAGCCGTTTGTGGCCATCAACTGTTCCGCTTTTAGCAAAGAATTGTTGGAAAGCGAGATATTCGGCCACAAGGCCGGGGCTTTCACCGGGGCTTTGAAGGACAAGAAAGGACTGTTTGAAGAGGCCAACCACGGCACGATATTTCTGGACGAGATAGGGGAGATGGCGTACGGCTTGCAGGCCAAACTCTTGCGCGTGCTCGAAACAGGGGAATATATAAAGGTGGGGGATACGAAACCCACGAAAATAGACGTGCGTATCGTGTCGGCCACCAACCGCAACTTGAAAGAAGAGATAGCGAACAGTAATTTCCGGGAAGATTTGTATTTCCGCTTGTCCGTTTTCCACCTCCATCTGCCGCCCTTACGCGAGCGCAGGGAGGATATACCGGAACTGGCCGCAGCTTTCCTGAAGTTTTTTGCCGCCAAAATGGGAAAACAGGTCAAGGGATTTGCGGCGGATTGCCAGGCCTGGATGCAGTCGTATGCTTGGCCGGGAAACGTACGTGAGTTGCGTAACGTGATAGAGCGTGCGTTGATTATCTGCGACGACTACATCACGTTGGATGACATGCCTCTTGATTTCAGGTCGTCCACTTTATCCGGCTCGGCTGCCGACGGTGACGATTTTGAACTGGCGGAGGCGGAGCATCGTCATATCCAACGTGTATTACAGTACACGAAAGGGAATAAGGCCGAGGCGGCCCGGCTCCTGAAAATAGGATTGACCACCCTCTATCGGAAGATAGAAGAGTACGGTATTAATATCTAAGAGGCTTCACGCCTCTTTTTTTGTCTTATTTCTTTGTTGTTGACGTAACGGCACTTCGTACCTGTCGGAATATTCGTTTTCATGACATGCGATATAGACTTTTAAATGTTTTATATCAGTGTGTTAAATACTTCTCTGCGAATGTAAGATTTAGGATGAAAATCTCGTGAAATCAATCACCGCAGAACTGAAAATCATTCTCAAGAGATTGATTTTTCGTTCTCCTGAGAATGATTTTCAGTTCTGCGCAAGGTGATTTACGAATCAAAAGACGGTGCCAAACTATAAGAACTTTTTATCATTCCTTGGGTCTGGCAGCCGTCTTCGGGCTTAGTTCTACAGATTATATTGAGATGGGTCAGATGCTCATGGCACTATAAGCCTCGCGGAAGCGCGGAGCGGCGTTTCTTTTCATGAAATCTTGTCCGGCGAAATTGTCCATCAAGATGGCCTGTGCTTTTTCGTCCATGTCTTTGCTCACGACAACAGACACGCTGTTGTTGTCGCTTCCGTATGAAATCATCAGGATGGGGATGTCCTTAAGCAGGTCGATGACTTTGACTTCCATGTTTTCCTTTTCTTGGTCGAACTGGCCGATGATATGGATGACGGAAATGTCTTTTTCCACACTGACGGAAGCGAATTGGGACAGTTGGTTTTCCATTTGGTGGAAAGTCTCGGAACTCAGTTCCACGGCCATGGAGATATTGACACTGGAAGAGGAAATGAGGTGTATGGGAGTCTTGAAGTCCCCACAGACGGCCATCACTTTGGTCAGGAACTGAAACGGCATGAGGTTTCCTGATGAATGGATCTGTAAATAATCTGCATTTTTCCGTGTAACAACTGCTTTAATCTGGTTCATGGTTGATGTTTTTGTAATAGTGATTGTTTGTTTATTGGGATTATAATAATTGGATATACGTAGGTTGATTCCGTGTTGTCCGGCTAAATCCAGACTGGCTTTCGGAACCAGGTTGAAGCCGGCATTGATGATGCTTTTGGCTTCGTTATATGTGATGGTATAGTCTTTGAACTGACTGCATACGTCTTCGTCGGGTGAAGCCGAAGACATTTGTTTCGTGGTATAAAATGTAAGTTCCTCGGCATGGAACAAGGTTGCCATGTGGGTCGCATAAAGCGTATGGAGCTTTGCGGGCATCAGTATCGTCTCTTCGAGGCCGTTCTTGCAGATGCGGGCGGGGAGAATGCTGACGATTGCATCTTGGTCCTGTATGAGTCTCCGGAGGCATTCGGCGCTTTTTTCAGTGTCTATCTTTGAATTGCTGCCGATACATACGAAAAGCGAAGGGTCTAAGAGGGATACATTCACTTTCAGGGTTTTAAAGTAAGAATAGATGATGAGACCTGAAAGGCGTTCGGTGAAAGAGAGAAGCTCTTTGTCTTTGATTTGGTTTAACGGACGGTTGACGAATGAATGGAGGGATTGGAAGAGGTTCTCTATAATCGAGATTGTGGCAGGGCTGTTCTCCGTGGCACCTGTAAGTTGAGATGTGAACTCGAAGGTTTTTGTTTTCAGCGCGTCAATCAGGGTCGGGAGCTTTTCCCAGTCGAAATTGTATAGCGAAATGGCGATGTCCTGGAGTTTGTCTTTAATCCACGGAAAGGACGGAGGGATGAGAATAGACTGCTCTCCTAAAGGGACGTACGACGGTATTTGCCGGACATCTTCAATGGATGTGATAGTTTCAAAACTATAAATTTTCATATTTTTCTATTTATTAATTTCTTGTTTTGGTTTTATTCTTCTTTTTCTTTCTCAAATTGGAAGGGATTTTTCCAAAATGAAAGGGTGAAACTTTTTGCGGAATGTGTTCAACCTTTTGTAAATCAGTTCTTTTTTATCTTTTCATGCTCTTTCGTTTGATAACTGTTATTTCATATACATATATGATACCACCGTGCCGGAACATAAAGATGGGGAAGAAAAGCGGAGCGGGACACTGTGGGTCGGAATAAGTAGCGGTAGGGAGAGGAAGTGGAAGGTGGGGAGAGGCTTATATATAATAAGGTATATGAATATAAAGAGAGTTTATCCTTTTTCAAATCGGAGAGGTGTTTTTTCAAAATGGAAGAAGGTCTTCTCTGTATAGAGAATCATGATAAGACGTTATGTGTTTGTAAAACAGTATAGTAGGGGATAAACTATGTTTTTTGGCATACTTTTGGTCTAATGGTATGGCGATAAGTTATAGTATTAATTAAAAAACAAAAGTATTATGGAATTATTTTCATTTGGTTTTTTGGCCTGCTTGGTGAGCGGCTTTTTGTGTTTCTGGTTGTTCTGGAAATGTGTGGATTGGTTTGAGAAGATTTAATTTTTAAAAAGTAGGTATTATGTACACAGCGTTATTTGTTGTCAGTGTAGTGATGTTCGGCTATTTGATGTATGTGCTCGTCAAGCCGGAAAAGTTCTAAAAAACATTTTTTTGATTTAGCAGTATTATGAATACAGAAATTTTAGGTGTAGTTGCACAGATTGTACTGTTGGTGGTATTGAGCTATCCGCTCGGAAAGTATATCGCTAACGTATATAAAGGTAAAAAGACGTGCTTGGATTTTATGAAACCGATAGAAACGGCTATTTATCGTTTCTCCGGTATCAACCCCGAAGAGGAGATGAATTGGAAACAATTCTTGCGTGCATTATTAATCGTGAACCTCTTTTGGTTCATTTGGGGTATGCTTTTGTTGGTGCTTCAAGGTTATCTTCCGTTAAACCCGGATGGAAACGCCGGACAGACAGCCCATCAGGCATTCAATACTTGTATTTCATTCATGGTGAACTGTAACGAGCAGCACTATAGCGGTGAGACAGGATTGACTTATTTGACTCAGTTGTTCGTCATCATGTTGTTCCAGTTCGTAACAGCAGGAACCGGTATGGCTGCTATGGCCGGTATCATGAAGGCGTTGGGAGAAAAGACTACGAAGACTATCGGTAACTTCTGGAAATACTTGGTATTGAGCTGTACCCGTATTCTGTTCCCTCTTTCCTTAATCGTAGGCTTTATCTTGATTACTCAGGGAACTCCGATGGGCTTCGACGGAAAGATGGAAATTACCACAATGGAAGGTGCAACGCAGAATGTCTCACAAGGTCCTACGGCTGCTATCGTTCCTATCAAACAGTTAGGTACGAACGGTGGTGGTTACTTCGGCTGTAACTCTTCTCATCCGTTGGAAAACCCTACTTATCTTACCAATATGGTGGAATGCTGGTCTATCTTGATTATTCCGATGGCAATGGCATTGGCATTAGGGTTCTATACTCGCAGGAAGAAACTGGCTTATAGTATTTTCGGTGTGATGCTTTTCGCCTTTTTGGTGGGTGTCTGCATCAATGTCAGTCAGGAGATGGGCGGAAATCCCCGTATCGATGCATTGGGAATTGCGCAGGATAATGGCGCGATGGAAGGTAAAGAGGTTCGTTTGGGTGCCGGAGCTACAGCCCTCTGGAGTATTGTGACTACTGTTACTTCCAACGGTTCAGTGAATGGTATGCATGATTCTACTATGCCGTTGTCTGGTATGATGGAGATGCTGAATATGCAGATTAATACTTGGTTTGGTGGTGTCGGTGTAGGCTGGATGAACTATTATACATTTATTATTATCGCGGTATTTATTAGTGGTTTGATGGTAGGGCGTACACCGGAGTTTCTGGGCAAGAAAGTAGAAGCCCGTGAAATGAAGATAGCTACGATCGTAGCATTGTTGCATCCGTTCGTCATATTGGTGTTTACTGCTATCTCAAGTTATATATATACACATCATCCGGACTTTGTAGAAAGTGAGGGTGGATGGCTGAATAATCTCGGATTCCATGGCTTGAGTGAACAACTCTATGAGTATACGTCTTCTGCCGCTAACAATGGTTCAGGTTTTGAAGGACTGGGCGATAATACTTATTTCTGGAACTGGACATGTGGTATTGTGCTTATACTTAGTCGTTTCCTTCCTATAATCGGACAGGTTGCCATTGCCGGTCTGCTGGCTCAGAAGAAGTTTATTCCCGAGAGTGCCGGAACATTGAAGACTGATACGCTGACTTTCGGTATAATGACATTTGTCGTAATCTTTATTATTGCTGCTCTGTCATTCTTCCCGGTACATGCTTTAAGTACAATCGCCGAACATTTAAGTTTGTAATTCTGAATTAGAGAGATATGAAAAATATGAAATCAGCTTCTTTGTTTCAAAAGGAGCAAGTTATAGAAAGCTTGAAACAGTCATTCGTGAAGTTAAATCCACGTCTGATGATAAAGAACCCGATCATGTATACGGTCGAAGTGGCTACGGTGGTCATGTTGTTTGTGACACTTTACTCCATCATAAACCCTTCACAAGGTTCGTTTGCTTACAACATAGCTGTGTTTATCATTCTGTTTATCACACTGTTGTTTGCCAATTTTGCCGAAGCTATTGCCGAAGCACGTGGTAAAGCACAGGCCGACAGCTTGCGTAAAACACGTGAGGAGACACCTGCCAAAAAGGTAGAAGGCAATAAAATAGTGACTGTCAGTTCTTCGCAATTAAAGAAAGGAGACGTGTTTGTTTGTGAAGCCGGAGATGTGATTCCGTCCGATGGTGAAATAATCGAAGGACTGGCTTCTATCGATGAAAGTGCGATTACAGGGGAGTCTGCTCCGGTAATTAGGGAAGCAGGTGGTGATAAGAGTTCGGTGACAGGCGGTACGAAAGTATTGTCAGATCATATAAAAGTAATGGTGACCACTCAGCCGGGAGAAAGTTTTCTGGATAAAATGATTGCGCTGGTAGAAGGTGCGTCTCGTCAGAAAACTCCGAATGAGATAGCACTGACTATTCTGCTGGCCGGTTTTACACTTGTCTTTGTCATTGTGTGTGTGACGTTAAAACCGTTTGCCGATTACAGCAATACTGTCATTACCATTGCTTCACTTATTTCTTTGTTTGTATGCCTGATTCCGACAACAATCGGAGGACTTCTTTCTGCTATCGGTATTGCCGGTATGGACCGTGCACTACGTGCGAATGTGATAACAAAATCGGGCAAGGCAGTGGAAACTGCCGGCGATATTGATACCTTGTTGCTGGATAAGACCGGAACTATCACCATCGGTAATCGTAAAGCTACCCATTTTCACACTGCGCCGGGCATTGATCTGCACGCTTTTGTAGAAAACTGTCTGCTTTCCTCTCTGTCCGATGAAACTCCGGAAGGCAAATCAATCGTAGAACTGGGACGTGAATCGGGCATCCGTATGCGCAGCTTGAATACGACCGGTGCGCGGATGATTAAGTTTACAGCCGAAACCAAGTGTTCGGGCGTTGATCTGCCGGATGGAACTCAGATTCGTAAAGGAGCTTTTGATGCTATCCGTAAGATAGTGGAAAGTGCCGGAAATAAATTTCCGAAAGAGGTGGAAGAGGTGATTGCTGCTATTTCAAGCAATGGTGGTACGCCCTTGGTGGTATGTGTAAA
>ENA-ORUQ01002237-ORUQ01002237.1-human-gut-metagenome-genome-assembly--contig:-NODE-2237-length-15882-cov-4.475580_pt1 | contig 15882 bp, 12 predicted proteins | sample MGYA00242081_ERZ509211 | MGnify/ENA primary metagenome ERZ509211 (study PRJEB26280, sample SAMEA2338785) | human gut metagenome | biome: human gut; feature: human-associated habitat; material: faeces...
CCCGTTCGACATTCCCAAGGGTTGGGAATGGGCGCGATTCGAAAACGTTCTCTACAATCGCGATGCCGAGCGAATTCCCGTTTCCGTGGCTGAACGCGAAAAGCTTGAAAAGCGATATGACTATTATGGGGCGTCTGGAGTTATCGACAAAGTCGACAAGTACCTTTTCGACAAACCACTTCTTCTCATTGGCGAAGATGGGGCGAATCTCTTAGCGCGAACCAAACCGATTGCTTTTATGGCACGTGGGCAGTATTGGGTCAACAACCATGCTCATGTTCTTGATGGATTAAGCGAAGTTCTTCTTGAATATATCGCCCTCTTTATCAACTCGATTTCGCTGGCACCCTATGTAACTGGCACTGCTCAGCCTAAGATGAATCAGGCGAAAATGAACTCCATCTTGATTCCGCTCCCTCCGGAAGAGGAGCAAGCAAGGATTCTTAAACGTGCGGCCGAGCTCAAGGTTCTCGTTACCAATCAATAGCCTCATCGACCGCGGCGCGCTGCTCATCGGCGGTGCGCCGCAGGTATATACGTGTAGTCTCAATGCTTTCGTGTCCCATCAGGTCAGCAAGAAAAGCAATGTCTGGGTTCTTTGCTATGAAATTCTTGGCAAATCGATGCCTGAAGGAATGCGGGTAAACGACATCGGGATTGACTCCATAGCGTTTCGCGCAGCGTTTGAGTCCGAGCGATATGCCCCTTGCGCTCATTGGATTCCCATTGGTGCCGACGAACACGAACCCCTTTACGTGTGAACATCGCCCAAACCACAGAAGGGCATCTTCTTGCAAGGACTTTGGAATGTAAATCCGCCGCAATTTCTCTCCCTTGGATATCAGGTCGAGATACCCCTCCCTGACTGAATCGACCGTCAGTTGCCGAAGCTCGCTGATTCTTGCCCCGGTGCAAGCAAGAAAGCGCACAACGAAATGCCAGTAGAGGTCGCCATCTTCGAGGAGACCATCACGTAGCGTTTCATACTCATCTTGGCTGATTACGTTGTCTAGAAAGGGTTTCTGCTGAACGCGAACGCCCCGCAGCCTCATCCCATCGTAGCCAATGAAATCCAGATAGCAGTTCAGCGCTCCAATCCTGTTGTTGGCTGTCTTTGAGGCGAATTCGCTTACCAGCCAATCTTTATGAACTAGGAGAGATTCATCGCTTATCGCTGCGTGGCGCGATAAGAATTGCGACACAGCGTAAGAATACGAACTGATAGTGTTTCGGCTCATCTCTTTCGACTTGAGGTGATTGATAAACGCTTCCATGGCGCCTCCTTTCGGTTATGACGCCATGGAAGCGGGATTAGTTGATGTTGGCTAGTACTGAATCGAGTCGCTCAACGATTCGAGACTGCTCTGCAAGCGGTGGCACAGGGACAAGTAGAGAGCTTGCTTTAGCCGCGCTCAGGCCCTCCTTCGTCGCACCCACCTGACTCCCCATGATTTGCGATTGTACGAGCTCGGAGAGAACGGCTTTATGAATGAAAGCGTTCGTCTCTGGGCAAATCGGACGCATGATCAAAACGTGCTGGTTGACGTCAGCGTCGCCGATTTCTTCCGGCGCCACAGCGCAGCGTCCTATGGATGCGCCCGTGATGTTGAGCAGCATGTCATTTGGCTCGACATGGGTGCTTCGGCGCTCGAACAGCGGGCGGTCGAAATGGGCGACGTCATCCAAGCGAAGGCCGTCGTTGTGCACGTTCTGGGAGCGAATCAGCATAGGACCCTCATCCTTGTAGACCTTTCGGCCTCCTGCAGGAGTACTCCCGGAACCCATTTTCGTAAAGAAGGTCGCCAATCGCGCCCATTCCCAACCCTTGGGAATGTCGAACGGGATCTCGTCGTCGATGCAGACCGGCTCGCCCTTGCCGCGCTTCTCATAGCGCCTGCCATCGGAACCGAGGTAGATGACCGACTCGCCGCCCTTGGGGGCCTTGATCTCCTTCTCCCTGATGAGTTTCGCCCGTTCCTCGCGGATGCGGTCCAGGAGGGCGGAAGCAGGTTCGTCTGACGGATCTTGCGGCACGAGCTTGCCCTCGACGGCCATCTGCAGCACGGACTTGCGCAGGCGGTCGGGCAGCGCGGCATCCAGCGCCTGTCGCTCGTCCTCAAGCCTGCCGTACTCCTCGACCAGCGGCATCAGCCCGGAGACGCACTCAACGATGCGGCGCTGCTCGGCCAGGGGAGGGACGGGGATGAGAGCCTTGTTTAACGCCGCTTTCGAGAGGTTGTAGAACGCCTGTCCTGATTTTTTGACGTTAGCTTTGCAATATCCAACATGGGATGGGGACGACAGATAGCGAAATAAGTATTCTGAGAGAGTCGAATCCTCAAGCTGCGGCGTCAAATAGAAGACAAATCCGCCGCACACGGTTTTCCCGTCGGCTCCTTTGATGAATGCGGCCTTTCCGACGTTCTCCAAGCTGGTTACGGCCGGAGTGATTATCTGACCATCATGAAGAATAAGGGAATCATCGACGAACTCACTCGAAATCATGATGTCGTTATCTTTAGGGGCAGGATTATCCCCGAGCCCGATATTGCCTCCTCGGTAAACCCTAATCATGCAATCGCCTTTGACGGCAAGGTCTGGCTTTTTATAGCCGAGTCCGCTCGCAAGGGATAGAACTGCTTCCAGCCTAGTCCACTCCCAACCATCAGGAATCTCGAACGGGATCTCGCCATCGATGCAGATCGACTCGCTCTCGCGCCCCTTCGCATTCACTCGCTTCTCATAGCGGGACCCATCGGAAGCGCTATAATAACGAAATATGCGGGTCAGGCAGCCTTATGGGTACCAGTTAATTCGCATGGGTACCAAACGGGTACCAAACGGGTACCAACCATTTTTGTCGAACTTGGAACAATGCAGGTGATTGTCGAGCACCTGTGATACTTAAAGACACGTTTGACAGGTGATAGCCTTGACGGTTCATAAGGAATATCAGACTTTTGACCTGGTGGTATATTTGCTCGTTACTGTGGCTAGCGCTCAAATAACAATAACTAGAGCATAAAGAAAGTGTCCAGAGAAACCTCTGGACACTCCTGATAAGTGCAACAATTTTATGCTTAACTACTCCCACTCGATGGTCGCGGGCGGCTTGGACGTGATGTCATAGCACACGCGGTTGGCGCCGGGAACCTCGGCAACGATGCGGCCGGAGATGCGGGCCAGCACGTCGTAGGGCAGTTTGGCCCAGTCGGCGGTCATGGCATCGCTGGACTCGACGGCACGCAGGATGATCGGGCGCTGATAAGTGCGCTCGTCTCCCATGACGCCGACGGACTTGATGTCGGGCAGGACCGCAAAGTACTGCCAGCAGCTGTGCTCGGAGTTGCGCTCGCCGGTCTGCTCAAACAGACGCTGGTTGTAGGCGTCGAGCTCCTCGCGCACGATAGCGTCGGCGTTCTTGAGGATCTCGAGCTTCTCCTTGTCGACCGCACCGATGATGCGGATAGCCAGACCCGGGCCCGGGAAGGGCTGACGGAACACGATGTGACCCGGCAGGCCGAGCGCCAGACCAAGCGCGCGGACCTCGTCCTTAAAGAAGTGGTCGAGCGGCTCAATAAGGTCGAAGTGCACGCCCTCGGGGAACGGGATCAGGTTGTGGTGGCTCTTGATGGTGGCCGTCTTGCCGCCCGTCTTGCGAGCGCCGGACTCGATGATGTCGGGGTAGATGGTGCCCTGAGCCAGGTACTTGACCGGCTTGCCATCGGTCTCGAGCTGCTGAGCAACCGCGAAGAACTCTTTCCAGAACTGCGTGCCGATGATGCGGCGCTTCTCCTCGGGCTCGGTCACGCCGGCCAAAAGCTCGGCATAGCGGTCCTCGGCGTGAACGTGGATAAAGTCGACGTCAAACTGCTTGGTGAAGACCTCCTCCACCTGCTCGGGCTCGCCCTTGCGCAGCAGACCGTGGTTGATGAACACGCAGGTCATCTGCTTGCCTACGGCGCGGGCGCCCAGCGCAGCCACGACGGAGGAGTCGACGCCACCGGACAGGGCCAGAATCACGCGGTCATCGCCGACCTTCTCGCGGAACTCGGCCGTCATGGTCTCGACCAGGTTGTCCATGCTCCAGTTTGGCTCCAGACCGCAGATCTCAAACAGGAAGTTGCTCAGCAGCTGCTGACCATACTCGGAGTGCTTGACCTCGGGGTGGAACTGCGTGGTGAAGATCTTGCGCTCGGGGCACTCCATGGCAGCAACCGGGCACACGTCGGTGCTGGCGGTAACGGTAAAGCCCTCGGGCACCTCGGACACGGCGTCGCGGTGGCTCATCCACACGGTCTGCTCCATGGGCGTGGAGTTAAAGAGCTTGGCGCCGGCCGTGCGCGTGATGGTGGCGCGGCCGTACTCGCCCACCTCGGAGTGGCCGACCTTGCCGCCGAGCGTCACGGCCGTGATCTGATGGCCGTAGCAAAAGCCCAGGACGGGAAGGCCCAGGTCAAAGATGGCGGGATCGATAGACGGAGCGTCCTCGGCATACACGGAAGCCGGGCCGCCGGAAAGGATGAGCGCAGAGGCGTTCATCTCGCGAATCTCGTCGGCCGAGATGTCGCAGGGGACGATCTCGGAATACACGTTGAGGTCGCGGACGCGACGGGCAATGAGCTGACCGTACTGCGCACCAAAGTCGAGTACGAGGACCTTTGCGGAAGCCTTTTGATCCATGGTTCCCCCTCTTGTTGGCGGGGAGCCGGTGCCCACCCGCGCGAATTAACGAGAATAACTTTCATAGTGTACACGTTATATGGGGTTTCTCGTCCCTCGCAGCCATCAGCGCACGGCAAACGCACGACCTGGGCCCCTATTTGACGGCAATTGAAGTGTCACCAGACGTTACAGATGATGTAATACGTTTGAACATTGGACGCCCTGTGCCACAATACTGCCGAACGACTCCGCCCTTGCGGCGGCAAATACGATAGGAATACCAGCATGAAGCGCATCCTTCTCATCGCCACGGGCGGCACCATCGCATCGACCGAGGACGGCAACGGCCTCTCCCCCGCCCTGACCGGTGAGGAGCTCGCCCAGAGCGTCCCCGAGATCTCGGACCTCTGCGAGCTCGACGTGGTGCAGCCCATGAACATCGACAGCACCAATATGCGCCCAAGCGACTGGATGCGCATCCGCGACGTCATCGTCGAGGGCTACGCCGACCACGACGGCTTCGTGATTCTGCACGGCACCGACACCATGAGCTACACCGCGGCAGCGCTTTCCTACCTGATTCAGGACAGCCCCAAGCCCATCGTGCTCACCGGCTCGCAAAAGCCCATGGGCAACCCATTTACTGACGCCAAACTCAACCTGTACCAGAGCCTGCTCTATGCGCTCGACGAGCATTCGCACGACGTCTCGATCGTGTTTGGCGGCGTCGCCATTGCCGGCACGCGCGCCCGCAAACAGCGCACCATGAGCTTTAACGCATTCATTAGCGTCAACTATCCGCCCATCGCCTATATCCGCAACGACCGCATCGTGCGCAACGGGCTTCACGGCACGCATCAAGGCGAAAACCCGGTGCGTTTCTACGACAGCATCGACCCGCGTGTATTTGTACTCAAGCTTACGCCCGGCGTAAACCCGGGCATCCTCGACGCCCTTGCCGATAGCTACGATGCCGTGATTCTGGAGACCTTTGGCATTGGCGGTATCCCCGAATTTGGCGAGTCCGGCGAGTCATTCCAGGAGGCAATTTTCCGCTGGGTCGATTCGGGCCGTACCGTCGTTATGACTACGCAGGTCCCCGAAGAGGGTCTCGATCTGGGCGTTTATGAGGTCGGCCGTGCTTATGCCGATCATCCGGGCATTCTGCGCGGCGATGACATGACCACCGAGACGCTTGTGGCCAAGACCATGTGGGCACTCGGCCAGTCACGCGATGCGGCCGAGATCCAGCGCCTGTTCTACAGCCAAGTCAACCACGACCGTATCCCGATGGCGTAATCTCTAAGGCAGCTCCACTTATCGCAACCTTAAACGACAGGTGGTCCCCCTCGGGCCGTGCAAAAATCGGAGTATTCTGCAATTTCTCCGCCGGAGGCATAGAATCGACCGATTGTTAGACGAACTTTTAGGACGAGGGTTCCGTCTAGTAAATATTTATTCCTCATTTTTATTTAGTATGTGGATTAACTACTGCCAAAAAGGCAAAGCCAGCCGCTCGAGCTACCATCTACGGCCAAACTGGTGCTGAATACTCGCGATTTTGCACATCGCAACCAGGGGGACCCGCCCAAAGAGCGTCAAATACAGCGGGGGAACGCCCTATCCGATACCCTCGAGAAGCTCTGACACCGTCATGCCGAGTGCGGGCGCGATCTTAAATAGAACCTTGAGCGTGAAATTTGCCGTCCCATCTTCGATTCGGTCGAGGTAGGGTCGGCTGATTCCTGTCGCCACACAAAAATCAACCTTGGAGATACCAAGGTCCCTGCGTGTCTCTTCGACCCGCCTGCCAAGAATCTGTTTCGCACGTTCGTCCATGCAGCCGAGTTTGAAATGGAGCCGAACATAAACGTAAACTATAGTTTACGTTTTCCCGAATACACAGGAGTTTTCTATGTCGGGTTCTTCGGTCCGCATGCACCGAGCCACGCTTCGCACAAACAGCGCACCGCCCAAGCTCGTCGTCGTTGAAGCAGAATGCCTTTCGCCCGATGAGCGCACAGCATTTGCATTGCTATCAAGTCGCGTCGTCGCCGTTCTGGTCCCTTGCCCGGCGCAAGGTGAACTTGCCATTCAATGCCAAACGCACGGCTGCTCGCTCAATCAGGTTGCCGTAATCGCAACCAGCCAACGCGGCCTGCCGCTCCTTTTAGAAGCCGGCATAGCACTCGCCCTTCGCGGCGCCGGATACGAAAACGAGGCCGCCGCCGATGTAGTCTTTCAACCACGATCGAGCGGCGGCCTCGCAGCAGCCATTGAATATGCGTGCAGGCTCGTTGCCTAAAAGGACAAGCTAGAAACCAAAACCAAAGCCCGTTCCGGTAATCGCCGAGTACATAAAGTAAACGTTGATCACGTTGAGGAACACACCCGTGATGCAACCGTTGCGCAGGTAGCGCTCGCACACGATGCGCGCCATGGCGGCGGAGTCATCATTGTTCTTTGCTTGACGACCGGCGGTAAAATACGTCGCCACGCCGAGCAGCAGGTTGAGCACCGGCAGCGCCAGCAGCTCGTAGCTCTTGCCCCAACGCGTCACCTCGCCTGCTGCGTTAAACTTTGTTGCCACCTCGGGACCAATGTTGGGGATAACAAACGCTGCAACCACCAGCGGAATCACCGCGAGCACCAGCAGCGCGATGCCCATGTAGCCGGCTTTTTTGCCATATTTAAACATGCGCGTCGCCCTTACACGTTAAAGCGGAAGTGCACGACGTCGCCATCGGCCATGACATAGTCCTTGCCCTCAATGCGCAGCTTGCCGGCAGCCTTAGCGCCCTGCTCGCCGCCGAGCTCGATGTAGTCGTCGTAGCCAATGACCTCGGCCTTAATAAAGCCGCGCTCAAAGTCGGTGTGGATGACACCGGCGGCCTGCGGGGCGGTCGCGCCCTGACGAACCGTCCAGGCCTTGACCTCCATCTCGCCGGCCGTAAAGAACGACTGCAGGCCGAGCAGCTTGTAGGCTGCCTGCGCGAGCACGTCCAGACCGGGCTGCTCCAGGCCCAAGCTTTCCAGGTAGTCGGCGGCGTCCTCGGGATCGAGCTCGGAAAGCTCGGCCTCGATCTTGGCGCAGATAGGCAGCGGCTTGACGCCGTCGATGGGCGCCAGATCGTCGTTGAGCATATCCTCGTCCACGTTGGCCACATACAGGATGGGCTTCATAGTGAGCAGGAACAGGCCCTTGGCGGCGGCACGCTCCTCGTCGGTCATCTCCATGGATGCGGCGCGCTTGCCCTCGTTGAGCCAGGCAAGCAGGCGCTTGGCCACCTCGAACTTGGGCATGAGCTCCTTGTCGCGCTTGGCCTCCTTCTCGAGCTTGGGCAGCTGCTTCTCGAGCGTGCCCATGTCGGCCAGGATAAGCTCAGTCATGATGGTGTCGGCATCGCCGGCGGGATCGACGAACTCGCCCGTGCGGCCCACCTCACGCATGACGTTGGGGTCCTTAAAGTAGCGTACGACCTCGCAGATGGCGTCGGTCTCGCGGATGTTTGCCAAGAACTGGTTGCCCAGGCCCTCGCCCTCGTTGGCACCCTTCACCAGGCCCGCGATGTCGACAAACTCGACCGTCGCCGGCACAATGCGGCCCGGGTTGACGATGTCGGCAAGCTTTTGCAGGCGGCTATCGGGCACATCGACGATACCCACGTTGGGGTCGATCGTGGCGAACGGGTAGTTGGCGGCAAGGCCGGTCTTTTTGGTAAGCGCGGTGAACAGCGTCGACTTGCCCACGTTGGGCAGGCCCACGATACCGATGGAAAGGGACACGACAGCTCCTTTTGGTACAGGTACTTCAAACTGCATAAGTATAGCGCCGCCGCAGCATCCGGGCGAATCCGGACACCGCGACGGCGCAAATGAAGCAGAGATGCGTGAGAGTTCGAGACAGCAGTCCTTACTTAAGCTCGGGCCAGAAATCCTTGTTGGCCTCGATGAGCTCGTCCAGAATCTGCTTGGCAACGCTCGCCGAAGGAATGGTCTTGGAGAGCGTGAGTGCCTGCCAGAGCTTCTGGTAGCTGCCCTCGACCCAAGCCTGGACAACGAGCTTCTCGACGGAAACCTGCTGCTCCATCAGGCCCTTCTGGAACTGCGGAATCGGGCCCTGGCAAATCTTCTCAAAGCCGTTGGAACCGACGATGCAAGGCACCTCGACCATGGCCGTCGGGTCGAAGTTGGGCACAGCGCCATCGTTGGGGACGATCAGCAGGAAGCGCTCGAGCGTGTTCTCGGCCAGCGCGCAGGCAAGGTCGACGATGTAGTTGGCGTGTACGTCGGGCTCAAAGCCGCCGTCCTTGGCAGTACCCTTGGCGATGATGTCGCGGCAAGCGCCAAAGACCTTCTTCTCGCGGCCGTCCATAACCTCATTGGCGCGAGTGTAGTTGGGGTCAGACGTCTCGACAACATAGTCCGGGTACAGGTAGTACTTGAGGTAGGTGTTGGGAATCGTCTCGGGATCGACAGCATAGACATCCTTGGCCTTGCCGAAGGTGTGAATCCAGCTCTCCTCGACATGCTGCTCCTTACCGGCCTCGTGCTCGATGCCGTCCAGGTAGCCGTTCTTTGCCATGTGCTCCTTGATCTGCGGCATGAGGTCGTTACCCTCCTTGTCGTAGATCTTGCTCCACCAACCAAAGTGGTTGAGGCCGTAGTAGCTATACTGCAGCTCGCGACGATCCTTGATGCCGCACATACGGCTCATCTTATCCATAAGGTCGATCGGCATGTCGCAGATGTTGATGATGCGGCTGTTGGGGCGCAGCACGCGGCAGGCCTCGGCGACGATGGCCGCGGGGTTGGAGTAGTTGAGCATCCAGGCGTTGGGGCTGTACTTCTCCATGTAGTCGAGGATCTCGATGACGCCGCCGATGGAGCGCATGCCGTAGGCGATACCGCCGGCACCGCAGGTCTCTTGGCCAACGCAGCCGTACTTGAGAGGAATCTTCTCGTCGAGCTCGCGCATAGCGTACAGGCCAACGCGGATGTGAGCAAGCACGAAGTCGGTCCCGGTGAATGCGGTCTCGGGATCGGTGGTGTAGTTGAACTCAACCTCGGGGGCGTTCTCGTGGAAGTAGATCTCGCAGGCCTTGGCCACGGTCTCCTGGCGCTCGGCGTTGTTGTCGTAGAAGGTCACCTTGTTGACCGGGAAGCGGTCACGCTCCTCAAGCAGCATCAGAGCGATGCCCGGGGTGAAGGTAGAGCCACCGCCGGCAATGGTCACGGCATAGTTTTTCTTGGACATGATGTCCTCCTCATTCTGGCCGCTTGCTCAATCCATCCCCGTACGCGGCCTGCACGGTTTGGAATTGTTACCTAGAAGTGGAGTTTTTTATCTCTAGAATCGGCCTTGCGGTGCATACCGGCTCTGCAAGGCCGATTGTTTCGATGGACGATGGTTTACAGAAGACTCTCGAACTTCAGAAGACTCTCGAACTTCTCGCGAACCTGCGGGACGCTAAGGCCGACGATGACCTGGATTGACTGACCTTGGACCACCAAGCCATGCGTACCGATCGCCTTGAAGGAAGCCTCGGGTGCAACGACGCTCTTGTCCTTGACGTTAACGCGCAGACGGGTAGCGCAGTTAGTTACATCGATGATGTTATCCGTGCCACCGAGCAGATCGAGGATGTTCTCGGCAAGTACCAAGCGCTCATCATCTTTACTCTGGGCGACCGATTTGCCAGCAGCAGCACCGCTCTGCTTTTGCTTGTAGTCGGCCTTGGACTTGAGCTCGACCTCAACATCGTCATCCTCGCGACCGGGGGTCTTAAAGTCGAACTTGACGATCAGGAAACGGAAGACCACAACCCAAAGAGCGGTAAAGCACAGACCGACAAGGATGGAGATGGCGTACTGCAGACCGTGTGCGGCCCAAAGGGGCAGCCAGTCCCACGAGAGCATCGAGATGATGCCGCCGTCGAAGATACCCACGACGCCAAGGAGGTTTTGAGCCATGCAGCCAAGCGCTCCGAGCACGCAGTGGACGACGAACAGGCCGGGCGCGATGAACAGGAAGGTGAAGTCAAGCGGCTCGGTGATACCGCAAAGCATAGCGGTAAGGGTGACCGGGATCAGCAGAGCCTTGACGCGCTGCTTGCGCTCGGGTTTGGCGGTCATATAAAACGCAATGGCGACGCCAAGCGAGCCGAAGACCTTAGTCCAACCAGGGCAGGTATAGGCAGCCCAGGGTGCGGCATCCTTAAGAGCAATGCTCGGATCGGCAGCCAGTTGGGGCAGGATGTTGGCCCAAGCAGCAAAGATGCCGCCGTTGACCGCCGCGTTGTCGTAATAGAACGGCGTATAGATAAAGTGGTGCAGGCCTGTAGGGATCAGCACGCGCTCGAAGAAAGCAAAGACACCCACGCCAAACGTACCGGCGGAAAGGATGAATCCCTGGAAGGCGGAGATAGCAGCCTGAACATGCGGCCACACCAGGCAGGCGATAAGAGCGACCGGAACCATAACGAAGAAACCGATCATATAGATGAACACGGAGCCCGAGAACACGCCCAGCCACTCAGGAAGTTCGGTGTCGAAGAACTTGTTATGCAGCATCGTGGCGATACCAGAGATAATGAGCGCGCCCATGATGCCCATATCAAGCGTTTTGATGCTTGCGATAGTGGCAAGACCAGTACCGCTGCCCGCCTCGACAGAGTAGTCGACCCCAAAGACAGGGCCCCACTGCCCCAAGATTGTGCTAACAAAGTAGTTGAAGGTAAGGTAGATGGCCAAAGCCTCCATGCAGCAGCGAGCGTTCTGCTTGTTCGCGAGCGAGATTGGCAACGCTACGCAAAACAGCAACGGCATCTGGTTAAAGAGCGTCCAACCACCCTGGAGCAGCACATTCCAGCAATCAAACCAAAGATGGCCCGCAGTGGCCATCTCGCCAAAGATCGCCTCGGTGGTAAACAACGTACCCAGGCCGACGACGATTCCGGAAAATGCGAAAAGAATTGCAGGCGTGTACATTGCACCGCCGAAACGTTGTATCTTTTGCATCATGACGGGGAATCCCCCTCTCTTCATTCGGAGCGACTGCGGTTTTGGCTTCACTCGAGACCGCAGACGCGCCGTTTGCGTGTACCTCGTGCAATAGGACGGGTGGGCCCGCTTCCCTGACTTCTTGCGCTTCTATTTTTATCATATCACTTATCTAGACAAGTTAGCATAAATACAACGGTCGGTAAACGGTTGATTATTGGCCGTAAACAGTATATGTCCAGTATTTCGCCTGTTAAATCTGACATAGTTGATGGCTGCATTTCAATTTTCTTTTCTACTTGTCTAGATGTGCTTGTCTATATCTATAGACATGCCTATACTTCATTACAACATTCACCGCCACGTTAAGGAGTCACCATGAAAAGCGCGGTCTTCTATGGAAAGCACGACCTCAGAGTCGAGGAATCGGCAAAGCCGGCCGTGGGCAGGCGCGACGTTCTGATCAACGTCAAAGCTTGCGGCGTCTGCGGTACCGACGTTCATATCTATGAAGGCGACAAGGGTGCAGCCGACGTTACCCCGCCCACGATCCTTGGTCATGAGTTTGCGGGCGTTGTCGAGGCCGTGGGCAGCGACGTCGCTGGCTTTAAACCGGGCGATCGCGTGTGCATCGACCCAAACCATCCCTGCGGCTGCTGCGAACCCTGCCGCGACGGAATCAACCACTACTGCGAGCATATGACCGGTTACGGCACCACTGTTAACGGCGGCTTTGCCGAGTACTGCTCCGTCGATATGCAGCAAGTCTACAAGTTGGGCGATCACACCAGCTTTGAGCAGGGTGCTATGACCGAGCCCGTCGCCTGCTGCCTGCACGGCATCGATATGTGCAACATCAAGCCCGGCAGCACAGTTGTCGTTATCGGCGGTGGCATGATCGGTCTGCTCATGATGCAGCTTGCTAAAAACGCCGGCGCCACCAAGGTTGTCTTGCTCGAGCCCGTCGAAGGCAAGCGCGAGGTTGCGCTCAAACTCGGCGCCGACCTGGCAATTGATTCCATCCACGAGGACGTCCCGGCCCGCCTGAAGCAGGAGGGCGTCGGCAACGTCGATGTCGTTATCGAGTGTGTTGGCAAGCCCGTCACCATCGAGCAGGCCATCCAGATCGCCGGCCACAAGGCTACGGTCATGATGTTCGGCCTCACCAAGCCCGATGAGACGATCACCGTCAAGCCCTTCGAGGTCTTCCAGAAGGAGCTTGTGCTTACCTCGTCCTACATCAACCCTTATACGCAGCGTCGCGCGCTCGAGCTCATCGACTCTGGCAGGCTCGACGTATCCTCGATGGTCGCCAAGGTGGCTTCCCTCGACGAACTCGGCGCCATCCTGTCAGACCCAGCTCTGCGTGCCATGGGTAAATATATAATCGACCCCAGCAAGTAAATCGATCGACACCTGCGCGAGCGGTCCTCATCCACCGCTCGCGCACTCAGCTCTAGGAGACCGTCGTGGCGCGAGCCATCTTCCAAACTATTTATGACAACGTGAAGCAGTCGATTGACGACGGCACATACGCCTATCAGAGTTATCTGCCTTCGGAGACTGAGCTCACGCAGCTGTTTGACTGTTCGCGCATGACGGTCCGTCGCGCCATCTCGATGCTTGCGGCAGATGGTTACGTGCTCCCCCAGCAAGGCAAAGGCATGCGCGTCATTCGCAACATCAGTGACGAGAAGAGTCGTGGTGGCGGCGGACTCGAGACCTTTAAGGAAATCGCGGCCAGCCGAGGCTTTGAGCTCAAGACTGTCACCACCGTTTTTGAGCTCCTCGTCTGTAGCAAGGCACTCTCCGGGATTACCGGGTTTCCCGAAGGCTGCGAGCTCACACGCGCCAAACGCATCCGTTACGCAAACGGACACGCCGTGTGCTCCGACGACTCCTATTACCTAAGCTCACAGGTACCGGGGCTGACACCCGAGATTGTCAACGACTCGATCTATCGTTACCTCGAAGAAGACCTTGGCATTAAGATTGTCACGGGCAAACGCGATGTAACGATCGAGCATCCCACGCCCGAGGATACGCGCGTGCTCGATCTCGACGACTTTAACGCACTCGCCGTTATACGCGGACAGACCTACAACGCCGACGGTATCCTTATGGAATACACCGAGACCAAACAGGTTCCCGGGTTCTTTTTGCTCCATGAAACCGTGACACGCAACGGTACCGGTCGAACCGGCCACCAAAGCAGCATGAACTAACCATTTATTAGTTGCGGTGGGATAGTTCCTAGAATTGCCAGCTTAAGGGCAAAACAGGAACTATTCCACCGCAACTTTTTTGGCCGGCGGGGCAGTACCTGTCCCACCGGCCATCATTTACGCTCTTTTAGCTAGTCCGCGAGCTTCTCCACCTGATCGAGCATCTTGTCAAGCTTGGCCTTTGCCTCGGCCTTGGCCTTCTGGGCCTCTTCGTGGGCCTTGGCCTTCTGAGCGGCCTTTTCCTCGGCCTCGGGGTCGACAACGACCAGATTGGACGCATCGTGCTCGACCAGCTTGAGCGTATGCTCGGGGCACACCTTGACGCAGGCTCCGCAACCTAGGCAATACGTGGACTCCAGTGCAAAGCGACCGCTTCCCACCAAATCGCAGGCAAACGTGGGGCACACGTTGACGCACTCGCCGCACGACGTGCACTTGTCAAAATCGCATTCCGGTGTGCTCACCTGCATATTCTGGGCAAGCTCGGGGTGGTTCTGCAGCGTCGAGAGCACCAGCTGCCGCCCGTGCGTGAGCGAACGGCGACGCTTGGTCGTCGTGGTGCCGCACATGGTGTTGAGCGTGCGCTCGAGCTGCGTGATCTGGTGACGATGAGCCTTCAACTTCTGCGTCACCGAGGCCAGCGCCGCCGTCGCCGGATTGAGCTTGGTCACCGTCAGGCCCGTGGTGCGGGCAATCTTATCCATGTACTCCTTGCGCTCGTACTCGCGGCGCTTATGGCATTTGAGGCTCTTGGGGTCGACCTCCAGGCCCATGCCCGTACCCGCCCACTCCTCGGCGGTAGCAATGGCCTCGCCCAGAATGTCCTCGCCACCGGTGTTGCGGCACTTATCGCACACGCCCAGTGGCAGGTAGACGCTCACGTTGGGATAGTCCGCCAGTACCGAGAACCAGGTCTCGGCCGTAATATCGCCCACGCAGGCAACGACGACCTCGTTTTCGCGCGGCATACGCTTGAGGGCGCGCGTGCAGGTGACGTAGGCGGTCTCGTGGCTCGTAGCAGCAGAGACGATATCGTCATACAGGTTTTTGGGCGCCAGGCGCGGCGAAATGATCGCCTCGGTCGGACAGGCAGCGGCGCACAGACCACACTTGCGACAGGAGTCGAGGATCTCGATGGCGTCTTCCTCGACCTCGATAGCGTCGACCGGGCAAACGTCCATGCACGCGGTGCAGCCGCTCTTTTCGTTTTTGCAGGTCAAGCACGGAATGGTGTTGCCGCGCGGACGCTCCTTGTAGTCGGCAGGATTCCACTGCGGCGCCGACGGATCGAGGGCATCGGTCACACCGCCAAGCGGGTTTTTAAGAAAGTCGAAACCCTTGCTGATCTCGATAATGTCATCAAACAGATCGTGTTCCTGCGCCATGCGCGGCCCCTCCCTGAGCAGTGCAAACAAGCAAAAGATAATGATACGCTATCGGCCCACGCCTCGGGCAAATTACACGCGGAGCATCTTTGCGGCAGATAGCCCATGGCCTATCGCCGCCCCGATTGCACAAGGTCAATCAAGCGCCAAGCTATGCCTCGCACATGAGCTGCACGAGCTTCTGTTTGGTCACCTTGGCCTGCTCGTTGGCCATATTGCGCTCGTTTCTAAAGACCGCATCCGCAACGCTCATCAGGTCGGCATCCGAAATCTCGCCAAGGCCCAGCTCCTCAAGCGTCGTCGGCAGACCGACGCGTTGGCAAAACTCGAGCACCTGATCAAGCTCGGGCGCACGCTCCAGGCGCAGCTGCACCACCAGACCAAATGCCACGGCCTCACCATGCATGGCCTTGCACTCGGGCAGAATCGTCAGGCCGTTGGCGATGGCATGGGCAAGCGCTAGGCCACCGCTCTCAAAGCCAACACCCGAGAGCAGAATATTGCACTCGATCAGGCGCTCAACCGCCGGCGATATACGGCCCTTTTTGAGATCGCGCTTGGCAGCGACGCCGCACTCCATGAGTGTGTCATAGCAGGCCCGAGCC
>ENA-ORUQ01002264-ORUQ01002264.1-human-gut-metagenome-genome-assembly--contig:-NODE-2264-length-15697-cov-4.987534_pt1 | contig 15697 bp, 19 predicted proteins | sample MGYA00242081_ERZ509211 | MGnify/ENA primary metagenome ERZ509211 (study PRJEB26280, sample SAMEA2338785) | human gut metagenome | biome: human gut; feature: human-associated habitat; material: faeces...
AAGTTTTTTACCTACCACTGGTAGAACCAGTGGTTTTTTCAAGCTAAAGCGCCAAAAATATAAATAAGAGAGCCATCGGCTCTTTTATTTATTGAATTTTTGTTTGATTTTGAGTACTCTTTTAAAAATCTTTTCTCTTCTTTTAATTACTTCTTTAGATTTAAAGCTTTTTCTATATGCCTTTATTGCACTAATACAATAAGAATGATTCCAGATATAGTACCAATAAAAATCTTTCATAGCAAAAAAAATTGAGTAAAAAAAAGAATTGTCTTTATTTTGCATATTGAAGAACTTTTTAAATTTAGTCCATTTAAATTTTAAGATATACATCTTATCATGCAATTTTTGTTTCTGTGGTTTACTCCAATCAATTACAATAATATCAGGTTTTTCCATAATAATATTATCATAACGATTTAGTGTATATCCTTTTCGCCAATAATAATTAAGGACTAGCTCAAGTTCAATATTTGATAATTCATTCAAATCAAGTTTTGTACTGTCTATTCCATAGGCTAAATTTGATGTGTCATAACAAAAAACTCCCATTGTCTGCATAGAATACAATTCAAAATTAATTTCATGTATCCAAAACGAAACAATATCTTTTGCCTGTTTATCAGCAAAGTTTTCTTCTGACAATCTTCTTAATTCTATGTTATATTTAATAAATTCTTCAATTTGATTCCGTACTTCTTTCTTCATATTTTCCTCCTCCAATAATTATTGAATAGTAGATTATAAAAATTAAATTATGTGAATTATATCACAATTTCGTATAAAAGTCAAGAAAAAAACTATCATGACTGATAATTCCTTTCTTTGCTCCAAGTTGGTCGTATTAATTTCATTTTGCGCAATGTATTATATTTCTTTTTTTATACTTGCTCTAAATTGGTCTCATTGCTTTGATTTTGTGCAATGTTCTGTATTCCTTTTTTAACACTTTTCCATATCTACTTCTACCTCTCTTCTATTGTTTATTTATGTGTGCAACAAAAAAGAGATATTGATTAAATTCAATACCTCGTAATTTTTTTATTAATTTGATTTACTTATTTTTTACTTAAAATCTTTCTTTGCCAACTTTTCTTGTTACATTTTGGACATTTCATATATCGTGTAGTTCCAGAATGCATTGCAAAATATACTTGGCTATATTTTGGTACATATTTATGATGACATTTTTGACATTCATAATAGCCTGTTTCTGTTTCTATTTTTAATGCAAATGAAACACCTATTATTAAAAGAACAAATGCTAATATAAATAACACTATTTTAGCAATATTATTCTCCACTAAAAATGATGTAACAAAAATTAGTATTAAGAAAGATATTGTCGAACTAAATCCAATCACATTTTCATACATCATTAATTTTTTATTTTGCATTTCTTCATTTTGTGCCATTTCTAATAACATTTTTTCTGCTACTTCATTATAATTATTCATTTCAATTAACTCCCCACATAATAATTCATTTACACTTATTTTGAGTTCATTACACAAATCGAGCATTATTGATGAATCAGGCATTCCTTTTCCGTTTTCCCATTTTGAAATGGCTCTATCTGTAATGTTTAATTTCTCTGCAAGTTGCATTTGAGTTAAATTATTCTTTTTTCTACATTCAGCTATAAATTTTCCTATTTTAATCTGATTCATATTTTTTACCTCCTTCAATTTAAGTGTAAATTATTATCTAAAAAAGTACACAAACTAATCGTTGAGTGGGGTATTTTTCTTTATCAACGATTAGTTGAATTGTTATAATTTGTGTGATAACTTGTAATTTGTTGCTTTAATAATATAATTTATGTCAAAATAACAATTCAATATATAATTCATTTTTTAGGTATTTAGCTGTAATCATTCCTCCATTTAATTCAACCAATTGTTTTGCTATTGCAAGTCCTAATCCAGAATATTTTTTCATATTTTCTAAAGTATAATATCTGTCAAAAATTCTTTTTACAGTCGTTACATCTAATTTGCTGGCTTTGTTTGAAAAAGATATTTTTCCATTTTCACTTAATACAATATTGCAATTACTATCACTATATTTAATAATATTTGATATTAAATTTTCAAAAATTCTAATTACCATATCTTTATCTATATTTCTATATATCTTTTTTTCACATATATTAATATTTGGAACTATATTTTTTATTTTAAATGAATTATAATAACTTGCTATTGTTTCTTCTAAAATATTATTTATGCAACAGTTTTCTTTATTTATTTTTCTCTCTGTGTCTATCCCTATTGATAAATCTCTTAACTGCTCTGTAAGAGATGTCAATTCTTTTGCTTTATTTTTTATAATTTCTACACATTCTTTTTGTTTTTCACTTAGGCTTTCTTCTTCAAGCGTTTCAACATAACAATTGATTGCTGTAAGTGGTGTTCTTAAATCATGTGAAATGTCAGTCATTAATCTTTTTAACTTTTGATTTCCATTTTCATATTGTAATTTTTGATTTCGTAATTCCTTAAATTCTTTATTTATACTATTTGTTAATTTTTTTATATCTTTATCATTTGAAGTTATTGTAATAACATTATTAGTATCAGAATTTAATATATATTTATATATGCTTTCAATTTCTTTGATTGATTTTTTCATAACATATATTTTTATCACACTTCCTACACAAATACAAAATAATACTATTGTAATCATTAATAAACTAATATTCACTTTTTTCTCCTACTTTAATTCTTTTTTTGAGAACAAGTATAAACCACTCATATTAATGACACTAATTACTATAAGAGAATATATTGGCATTTGATATAACTTTTTTATATCTTCTTCAATTTCTTCTTTTGTGTATAGTTGTTCTCTTATTTTATTAGAATCTGTTAATTTTGAATTTTTTATTAGACTGGCTTGTCCTTGTGGTAATAATAGATATATTGTTTTAGCAAAATTTACTATATCATCTCCTGGATAATTAGGATTTAGCTCTTTACTTACAATAGTTCGGACACCATTATCCCAACTTGAACTTGTTATGTATTTAGGTTGATTTGCAGTTTCTCCTATAAGCATTTCTGCAACAAACATAATAATAAATATAACTACACTCATAACTACAGATATTGTTATCTCTGAACAAATCATTGATATTAAGTTAAAAATAGAACAATATATAATGATAATTAATACTGCATTTAATATAATAATTGATAATTGTGATATTGGCATTTGTAGTGGTTCATATATTTTACTTCCAATTAAAAACATTATTGCAATATAAATAAGCTCACAAAATACTGATACTACTATACTAATTATTAATTTTGATATATATATTGAAATTCTAGTATGTCCAACTATTATTTTATTTCTAATAATTCCCTCTGAATGTTCTTTTCCGACAAATACACTCACAAACATTGCAATGAAAAGCCCAATATATATAATATAATCATATAAAAATTTATCTAATGGTTCATCGTGTGATGTAGTCAATATTCTAATTCCTGCTACTAAAATTGTTGCAATAATAAACAACCAAAACATAATTTCTTTTTTTAATCTAAAAAAACCTGCTCTTAATAATTTAATCATTATCTGCACCTCCAATCAAATTTAGATAATAGCTTTCTAATGTTTCTCCTTTTTCTTGAAGATCACTAACAATGCAATTTCTTTTTGAAAGTGCAGATACAATTTCTGTAACATTAACCTTTTCATATATATCAATTGTTTCTTCTGAAATAATTTTATAAGGTATTTTTTTTTCTTCTAAATATTTAACACATTCCTTTATATTGTTTAATTTTAATTGTGTTCTTTTTTTCAAGTTCATTTCTAATTCTTTTTTACTAATTTCCTTTACAATTCTACCTCTATCCATAAAACCATAGCAAGTTGCAATTTTAGATAATTCATCCAAATAATGACTAGATATTAGAAATGTGATTCCATTTTCTTTATTTAATTTCAAAATCAATTCTCTTATTTCGATAATCCCTTCTGGATCTAGTCCATTTATAGGTTCATCTAAAAGAATAAAGTCTGGTTTTCCTACTAATGCAATTGCAATTCCTAAACGCTGTTTCATTCCTAAAGAAAAGTATTTTGCTTTTTTATTTTTTGTGTTGTCAAGTTTAACAATTTTTAATATTTCATATAGACTTTCTTCATCTGGAATACCTACAATTTTATATTGTTCTTTTAAATTTTCCTCTGCTGTCATATTAAGACAAATTGAAGGGTTTTCTATAATTGCCCCCATTCTCCCTCTATTTCTGTAGATCTCTTTATTTTTATTTGAAATTCCATAAATTAAGTATGTTCCGAATAGTAGGCTTTTGCAAATCACAAATTACCCTAATTAAAGTTGTTTTTCCTGCTCCATTTTTTCCTACAAGTCCATATATTGAACCTTTTTCAATTTGCATATTCAAGTTACTTATTGCTTTAAATCTTCCATATCTTTTTTCAAGATTATTGGTTTCTAATACATATTCCATAAAATTATTCTCCTTTCTATTTCATTGTAACAAGAAATAGTAAAGAAAACAGTTAAGAAAAAGTAAAGTTTTAGTAAAGTTTTTTATTCTTTGATTTTAAATCCTATTCCCCATACAGCTTCAAGATATTCTACTTGTGTAATTTTTCTTATTTTCTTTCTTATATTGCTTATATGAACCTTTAAAGAACTTTCGTCGCAATTTTCTGAATCTATACTCATTAAATCTAATAATCTTGTTTTCGTAACTACTTTACTTGGATTTAATAATAACTCTTTCATTATTGTATATTCTGTTCTAGTTAATATGATTTTATTGGTTTGAATTTTCATAGTTTTATTATCTTCTAATAGTTCTATTTCTTTATATTTTAAATTTTTATTTTTGTTACTACTTATTCTTAATTGCACTTGTATTCTAGCTAAAAGTTCAATTTTTTCAAAAGGCTTTGTAATATAATCATTCGCACCTTCTAATAATACTTTAGCTTTATCAACAGAAGATGTTTTAGCACTAATGACTATTATAGGAAGAGTCTTATTTACTTTCTTTACTATATCTTCTCCATTTATTCCAGGTAGCATTAAGTCTAAAAGTATTAGATCTATATTATCATTTTCTATTATGGAAATAGCTTCTGTACCAGAATAAGCACTTATTACAATGTAGTGTTCTTTTTTTAGAATGTCCTCAATAATTTTATGAATTGTATTGTCATCTTCTACCACTAATATTTTTTTCATTTATTTCTCCTAAATTATTTATTTGTATCATACTTATACTCAGCGATAACTTACTATTTCTATTTATCTTTACTTTGTTAATTGATAACTTTGTTCTATCAATTCTTTTACTAAATCCTCGTCCACCTTTTCATCTATAATAATTGTATTCCAATGTTCCTTATTCATATGATAAGCAGGTATTATATAATCATAAGTATTTCTCAATATATCGGAATAATTTGGATCTGTCTTAACATTAAGGTATAACTTATTATTTACATTCATTAATAACGCAAACCATTTTTTATTTTTACAATGTTTCATTGTTACAGATTCAAAGTCATCTGAAAATGGACAATCCTTATATGTATTTTCTAATGTTAAACAATATTTTATTATTTCTTCTTTATTCATAACTAAATCCTTATTAACTTTTACACTATTTATTATTTAATTATCTGTAAACTATGTCATCTACTTTGTATCAATTAACAATTCCTTTGGGTTCTTTTTTAAACTACTTATAGATGATAACACTAAAGATATTATAAGTACCAAAGACATAAATAAAATTACATATATTATTGATTTTGGTAATATATTAATATCTAAGCTTGTTAGAGTTTTATTAAATCCGTCTACTTCTGCTCCTCCACCAAGTCCACTAGATGCCGATTGCTTTGCTATTTGTTTTGTTATATTTCCAGTAACTTTATTTAATATATTATTTCCTATCATGTTTCCTGTATAAAGTGCTAAGAAATATGAGCCTATATAAGCAGGGATAGATATAAATACTAATTCAACAACAAATTGTCCAAAAATTTTCAATTTTGATATTCCTAATGATAGAAAAATTGCTATTTCTTTTTTTCTAGCATTCATCCATAAAAGTAATAATAATGAAACTGTAATACCTGCAAATATTAATGAAGCAGCAAATAATTTGTTTGCTATTGAATATATACCAGATATTGATTGTTGTAGTGCTGGATAATTTGTTGAACTTTTAATTAAATTGTATTGTTTCCAATTTATATCAAGTTTTTTAATATTTTTAATGACTTGATCCAAATTTTTATCACCTTTTACAAAAAATGTTGCATCTTGATATACTGCAGTATCTTCTGTATTTCCATAAACTTTTGCAGCTGTATCTAAATCTGTTATTAATGTATTTTCGTAAAGTTCTTGTGCAGAAGTTACACTACTTTTATTGTGACCATCGAAAATTCCTTTTATTTCTACTTCTAGTGTTTCATTTGCTCCTTTTTCATTATCTGCATCAAATAAATTGGACTTAATTTTTATTTTATCTCCAATTTTCAAATTGTTTTTTTCAGCTAAGTCTTTATGTATTAAAATCTTACTTTTGTCATTTTCTTTTAAATGTTCTCCTTCTATTAATTTGTAAGCTCCTGACACAAATTTATTTTCTTTTGATGAATCATTAACTCCTGTTAGCATAACTGTTCTTTTAAAATTTTCTGCTCTTTCTGGTGATTGATTTGCAATTGTTTTTTTAGTTTCTATAATATCATTATCTACCAAATCAGCTACACTATTTATTCTCTTTACAAAAGAGGAAATATCTTCAGATTCAGCTATTTTTTTTATGTCTTTTCCTTTTATATTCCCTCCACCTCTAGGTGTTCCAAGATTAACTCTTCTATTTATTTCCATAGAAAAACTATTTGTTATATTTTTAAAAGTTTCTTCTGAAGCTCTATTAGTAGCATCTTTAATTGCCAAGCTAATCAGACTAAGTGTTGACATAGCCATAATAACTAATAATATTATTATTGATTTTAAACTTTTTCTTGTTACATATGCAAAAGCATTTTTTATCATCAATATACCCCCTAATTAATTTTACTTATCTTTCTTAATTTTTTGTCACTTAATTCTAAAATAATATCAGCAGAATTTGCAACTTCCTTACTATGTGTTACAACTATTACACATTTATTTCTCTCTTTAGCCAATTTTTTTAATATTTCTATTATTTCTCCTGCAGTGTCACTATCAAGATTTCCTGTAGGTTCGTCAGCTAGAATTATTGGTGCTTCTGATGCTAATGCTCTTGCTATGGCTACTCTTTGCTGTTGACCACCAGATAGTTTCATTACATTTCTATTTATCTGACTTTTATCAAGTCCCAATTTTAACAAAATATCTTCTGATGCCTTTTTATTTACTAATCTAACATTTTCGATTGGTGTTAAATAATCAATTAAATTATAATTTTGAAAAACTAATGCTATATTGTTTTTTCTATGATTACTATATCCCTTTTTCTCTATATCCTCGTTTTTAAATAAAATTTGACCTTTTTGTGGCTTATCTAGTCCTGCTAATAATGAAAGTAATGTTGACTTCCCTGCTCCTGATTTTCCTATTATTGCATAAAATTGTCCAAGTTCAAATTTTTGATTTACAGATGACAAAATCTTCTCTTTTGAATTTGAATAATTATATGTTACATTTTTTATTTCTAATATATCCATTGTAATCTCCTAACTTATTTTTGATAATATTTCTTTTGGTTTTTTTACTAATATCATTGCACTTGCAATAATAACTGATAAAACAATAATTCCTATTAATATTCCATAACTTTGTAAAAATATTGTAATATTTGATATTAAATTGTCATTTTTTAGTAAATTTTTAATAATTATTGTCGAATTATCAGAATTGATAAATCCACCTATTATTTGATTTAATATCACATTTCCTAAAAATAAAGATGATACTATAGATGGTAGTGATATAAATATTAACTCAAATATAAATTGAGCTATAATTTTTGCTTTACTTATTCCTATTGATAATAATATTCCTATTTCATAAATTCTTTCCCTTAGCCATAAAATTAATATTAATGATAAAACTATTATTCCTCCTGTCATAATTAAATATGTCATAACCTTTATTATATGTTTTATCCCTTCTACAGATTCTAAAGTTTCTTCATATACATCATCATTTTTTTCAATATTGAATTTTGACCAATCAATTTTTATTCCTTTAATTTTATTTAATACTATATTTGTATCTTTTGGACTATCTGAAAATATTTCAAGTTTATTTACAACTTTATTGTTTTCTGCTTTGTTTAATGCTACTTGGCTTGATTCATAATCAATAAATACCATATTTTCGCTAAAGTCTGATGTCATTCCTGTGTATTTTTCTTGTTTTTTTCCAGAAAAAATCCCAATAATCTCATATTCATATTCTGTTTTTATTTCATTATTGTTTAAATCAAATAGTTCAAGACGAATTTTATCATTTAATTCTAAATTATTTTTTTGTGCCAGTTCTTCATGTATAATAATTTTTTCTCTGTCATCTTTTTCAATATGTCTACCTTTTATAAGAGTAAAAACTCCACTATTAAATAAATTGTCCTTTCCAGTATTATTTGTGGCTTCTATTGAAAATATATTTCTAAATTCTTCTGGCATATCGTCTCTTTCAATCATTTGCATTCCTTCTACTGCTTTAATATTTGTAGATTTTGCTAGTCCATCATATTGGGGAATTGTTTCTTTTATCTCTTTTATATTTTCTATTTCTTTAAATTGATTTGTTTTAAAGTTCTCATTGTTATTTTGTGTTATTGATAAAAATGTATTTGATAACTTATATAAATTATTTTCTAAGCTGATTGCTGATTTCATTATGTTTAAACATGAGTATAAGCATGAAAGAACTATTGTTAAAATAATAAATATAATAACTGTTCTACTCCTCTTTCTCAAGATATATGCTATAGCATTTTTTAACATTTTTATCACTCTCCTTTATACATATTTAATAGATTCCATTCTTTTTACTACTTTCCATTCAAAATAGGATTCTACTCACAATCCTCTTGCTTTATCCAATTTAATACATTCAATTTGTTTGCTGCTCTTAGCCCATTCAAATTATAAATTATAATTTTCATTTTTAAGAGCCTCTTTCTAAATTAGAATTTAACAAATTTACATATAAAGTATCACATTTTTTAAAATTTTTCAAGGATTTTTATATTTTTTCAAAGTTCTTAAATATTTTTCTCTTTTTACTTTTTAAATCATTGTATTTTTTATGTTTACTTAAAATTTTTAGTTTATGATTTTCAAAAAAATTCGTTAAATGATATATCATTTTTATCCATAAAACCTTTAATATACTCATCCATTACTTAATTCCTCCAATTGTTTTGTAATTGCTTTTAATAATAATTTTCAAGTACATAATAAGACTTTTCTCGAAAGGTGAAAAATCTCCAATAGAGTCCAAGTCTTGCCATTTTAAATTAGCAACTTTTTCTGTTGTTTTAACATTGTATTTGAATAATTTGTCTAATGTTTTTGTTATTTCATTTAATTTGTAAACTGCCACTTTTCCCTCCTTTATCAAAAAAGAGGAACATTTTATATAAAATGAACCTCTCTTCTTTTATAATTAAATATTTGTGTCTATAACCTTTTCTAAGTTAAATTATTATTTAATAAAATTAATTACTTGCCAATAATTCAGTAAGTCTTACATTTTTATATATTTTTTCTCTACCAATTTTTTCTGAAACCAAAAGTTCTGCATCTTCTAATTGATTTAAATATGAAGTAGCTGTAATTCTAGTTACATTACATGCTTTTTCAATATAAGAAATTTTAGTATATACTTCATAGAATAGACTTTCTAATAGTTCTTTAGAATAAATTTTAGGAAGTTTTTCCTTAAACTCTTTTTTATATTCCATCATCTCATTTTGTATATTTTTTATTAATTCAATAGTTTCTTTTGAAGTGATTTCTATCCCTTTTAAAATATATAATATCCACTCTTCAAAATTATTGTTTTCTCTAACTTCATTAAATAATTTATAGTATTCTTGCTTTGTTTTATTAATATATTTGCTTAAGTATAATATTGGACTATCAATTAAGTTGTTTAATACTAAATATAATATATTTAATATTCTGCCTGTTCTTCCATTTCCATCATAAAACGGATGAATGCTTTCAAATTGATAATGAATTAAACAGACTTTTATTAATGGATCAATTCCATCATCATTATTATTTATAAAATCTTCCAAATTTTTTAAATAATTGCGTATTTCTTTTTCATCTTGAGGTGGAGTATAAATCGTTTTTCCAGTTACAGAATTTTTTAATTCTGTTCCAGGTAATTTTCTTATTCCTGCTCTATTATGCTCAATAGTTCCTTGTATTTTAACTAAAGTATTTGTGCTTATAAATCCATCTTTCTTTATTTGTTCATACCCTGTCCAAATAGCATTTCTATAATCAACAACTTCTTTTGCATTTTCTTCTTTATAGCCACTTTCAGTAAGAACTTTGTATATGTCATCATGTGTTGTTACAATATTTTCAATTGCACTACTGTCTTTTGCTTCATTTATTGTTACTGCATTTATTAAAATATGCATATTAGGAATTGTATTTGCATATCCTTTTAATTCTGCAAGTGCTCTTGATGATAAAGTTAACTGCTCTAAAATACGATTAGTTTTTAAATCTATGTTATTATATGGTAATAAATTTAAGCTCATTTTTGATACCTCCTTATATATAAATTACCATATTTTTTATATATATTCAATAAATATGTATAAAAAATTCAAAAAATTATACATATTTTTATTTAATATATAATTTTTTTAGAAATTTATATATTAATATTGCAAGTATTATGAAAGAAACTACAAATAAGCTTATACATAATTTTAAATGACTTTCATCTCCTGTTTTTGCTGTTTCTACAATAGTTGGATGGTTTTCAAGTTCTTTTGTTATTGTATAAACTTTTGTCTTATTATCTTCTTGTACAAATGAAATATCGTAAATTTTATCAATTTGGAGGCACAACAAAAAGTTAGTATAAAATACTAACCAAGATTTAATCACATTACATTTTGCTTTGATTTTGTGCAATGTGTTCAATAAGTAAATTATAGAGGAACTTACAACGCCCCTCTATCTCTCCTACTTTTTAATTTAATTAATTTATTCATTAATATGTTTGGTTATAATAATTTCTTGATGCTCCAATTTCTTTTGATATTTGAGTGAAATTTTTTCCTTGCAAATAAAGTTGCAAAGCTATTTCCCTCATTTTTTCTTTTTCTTTATATTTCATTTTATTTACTGTACCCCTTTTTTCAACTCTTTGTTGTATTTAAGTTCATACCAAAAGCATAAGCTAAATATTATACCTGAAGCAAATACTGGAAGATAATACATAAAATAGCTTGCAGGTGCTGTTAAAAAGATTATTGCTACATTCCCTATTAGAGCAAGGAATATGCATGAATATTCATATTTTTTCTTTACTAATGATAAAATCATATTAAAAGCACATATTATTATTATTGGTACTATATTCCAAAATACATATAAAATAAATTTATTATATTTGCCTGGTTCTGAAGTACTTTTCCCACTCAAAAATTTTTCAACATTAACTTTTGTATTTGGACTAATGGCAGATGTAAACTTATAATTGTTCAAAAAGTCATCAGTAAATGTATCATTAAAATTTGGATTGCTATAATGTTGGATCAACGATGTTCTTGGTGTACCAATATGTCCATTGTAATAGCATGTAGCTAATAAAGTTTTAGTTCTAGCTTTTAAAAATGATATTGGATTATCTAGTATTAGTTTTATATAGCTTTTTTTGAATTCAGATAAATGTTCTTGAAAATCTTCTCTTACTAAGTTACTGCCATTCCAAAATGCTGGAATTTCTGTGTAAGCTGGATTTTGTTTTAGAACTTCTAAATCCAGAACTTTATCTATATTTTCTAAATTTTCAGAAATATTTTTTCCATGCAAATCTTCTTGTATCATTTGTGATAATGGATTTATATATATAGTAAGTCCATATTTGGCTTTAGATTTTGCTACCCAATCTTCCATAGAATTTATTACATTATTATACATTAATAAAATAATAACATTCATTATTACAATTAGTATTGTTTTTGTATAATTCATTCCTTTTTTATTATAAACAAGTAACATTAAAATTGGTATAAATAAACAGAAAATTATACCTTCACTTCTCCATAAAATTAATAATGTAGTTAAAATCAGTAGAATTAGGCTTTTTCTTAATGTTAGTTTTCTTCCATTTATTTTATCAAATATTATTGTTGCAAATACCAATAATAATATATATGTATAAACCTGTAGTCTTAATGGTCTTAAATTATTTAATGCTATTGATGGAATTAGCATAACTAAATATAAAAGTATTGATATTGATTTCTTTTTGTATATCATATATAAATTGGTTGATATATATGACATAACAATTGATATAAATATACTTTGAATTATTGTTATTCCACAAGCATAAGGGATTAGCATTAAACACATTGAATAATATATTACTGTAAGATATGATTGCCAGATATTTAATTGTGTTTTTGTGGCCGCATTTAAAACTGTTATTTCATCCCATACCCAATGTCCAGGCCATATTAGTAATAAAAGAATTATATTTATTATAAAAAATATTATGAATTTTTTTAGCCATAGACAATAATATTGCTCTTTATTTTTTATTCCTTTTATGAATTTTATTACATAACTATATGATATTAAAAGTACTATAAAGAAAATACATTCAATACAAATATGTTTTAAACTATTAATTGTACTCATATCAAAGATTTGTGGTTGAATAAATTTTCTTGATATGAATAAAGTTAATATAGATAAAACAAAGATTGTTATATTCGTTGGAGAAAAAGCTTTACAATCTTTGATTTTTATTAATTTATCTTTCATGTTTTAATTTCCTTCCTTTTTAGATTAGTTATACCTAGTTTTAAATTAATATGGCTATGTATAATTGCCTAAATTGTAACTATTTTTTACTCCTATTAACTTTTTATAAAAATATCTAATTCTTCTGGTGTCCCTAAGCATTTAACTGCTTCATATGGTATTATAGTTATTCGTACATCTTTATTTTCTTTTATAAGCTGATTATACATTGGAGCAATATACTTTTCTCCTTTTTCAATATTAGAATCATTTTTATAATATTCTTCATATATTCTTATATATTCAGCTGCACTTTTAAAATAATAAGCTCCAACACTGGCATTATCAGAAATTTTTACTTTTTCTCTAACATCTATTACCTTTCCATTTTCATCTGTTTTTGCAAAACTCCAGTGTTCACCAGGTGCATTAAAACATGGAATACATCCATCTCCTTTAATATCTTCTTTTTTGAAATATTTAGGATTTATATATGTATCAATATTATAAATTAGTATTTCGTCTTGTGGGTCACATTTTTCTACAGCAATTTTTGCTGTTTCAGCTTGCCCAGAAGTTAAGTGATCTAGCTTTATAATTTCATATTTTTCAATTCTCATTTCGTTGCATTTTTCTTTTATGAAGTCCTCTACCCCATTCTCATCTCTTATGATAAAAATATATTTAGAGTTTGATTTGAAATCATTCAAACTTTCCATTGACCATTCAAATAAAGTCTTTTCTTTAGCTGTTATCATAAATTTTGGTACATTGTATCCAGCTTTTCTGAATCTACTTCCTAATCCGGCCATAGTTATTATATTACAAAACATATCTTATTATCCCCCTTTATTTTTATTTATATAGAACATTTCAAAATATGTAATGTTCTATATAATAGTTACAAATGTTAATGTCTGTGCTTTTATTATTTATGTTTTCTGCTAGAGTTTTTGCATATTTCTTCAAGTTCATCAAAAGAATATTCTAAAAATTCATCTGGTCTGACAGCTCTATCGTCAATATATAATCCTTTATGTCCTGGCCATGGTTTTCCAAATAAAATTTCATCATATGGAATATTCCATTTTTTTAGCCATTCTTGCATTATTACTGCAGTATTAGCATTTATTAATCCTAAGTTGCCATGATATGAATTCATGTTTCTTGAAGAAAATAATACAATTTTTGCACCATTTTCTTTATAGTATTTTAGCTTTTCTACCATTTGTTCATCTGGTATTAAATCAATATATTGTTCTTCTTTTTTCTTTATAGGGCATAATGTTCCGTCAACATCAAATATTAGTGTTATATCTTCATACATATTATTCTATCTCCTTTAATATATTTATTGCATTTAATATAAATCCAAATACTTTGTGTGGATTATCAATATGTAATGGTAACATTGATAAAAATAGACTTGCTTCATATAATCTAACCATTTTATAATCATATCCATATTTTTGTAAGTATTGTTTAAATAATTCTACATATTTTTCATTGTTAAAATTAACTTTTAATGCAAATTTCATATTTTTATTCAATTCTATATTGTAATCTCCTGTGTTGAAAAAGTCGTATTTTCCACAAATAGAGTGTGATAATTTTGCTATATCATAATAAGGATTTGTCCATAAGTCTTCTTCTGTTAATGCTCCTTTTGGATCTATTAGTCTTAATAAATTTATTTCTTTACTGTATAACATATTTGCAAAAAATAAATCTCCATGTCCTATTACAGATATATATTTTGTTTTTTTGTAAAATTCTTTTGTTAAATTTTGATAGATTTTTTTATATAATGTAATAATGTCATCAATTGAGCTAAACTCTGTTCCACTTTCAATAAGAAGCTGTAGATTAGCATATTGGTCAAGTTGTTTTAGTTTTTCTATTCGTTCATCTACTTTTAATAAATATAATTTATCTGCACTTTTTATATAATCTTCTTTATTAATTTCTTTTACATCTCTTGAATTAATAAAGTAAAATGTTTTGTCCAAAATTCTATTAAACTCTTCTATATCTATAGCTCCATGTGTCCATCTTATTGCTATATCTGTCATTGGCATTCTTTCCATTGTATATGATGCACTTTCGTTATATTCTTTATAATTATATGGCATAACCATCCAGTTTTTCATATGCTCTGGTAATAACCAATAATATGTATATTCTTTTTTCATTTTTTTCTTGTCTGAACTTCTTTTGGTTACACTGTAGCTGTCCCCCATTATACTATTAAAATATCTTGCATCAAATCCACTTGAGATATACATTAATAGATTATTATAATCAGTTAGGTCTACAAATATATCTGCTTGAATTTCATTGTTTATTTTTACTACATCAGTTTTTCTGGTAGCAATGTATTCTTTTATAAAATCAATATATTGGTCTTTATTTGGATAGATAATTCCCATAATCGTATTACTTGATACTACTGATGTTGCTTCTTTTATAAATTCTAATTTTTCTATTATTATTTTAAATTGTTCTTTATCTATTATTGCTGAATTAGATTTTAAATGAAAAAATGTTGTATCTTTAGGATAAGAGTTTATTTTTTCAAATTGACTTTGATTAGATATTTTTATAATTTCTATATCTTTCTTTGTTTCTTTTACTATGTCTACAATTCTAGAATACATTTTTTCTCTTTTCAAAAAAATCCGTA
>ENA-ORUQ01002273-ORUQ01002273.1-human-gut-metagenome-genome-assembly--contig:-NODE-2273-length-15665-cov-7.176938_pt1 | contig 15665 bp, 20 predicted proteins | sample MGYA00242081_ERZ509211 | MGnify/ENA primary metagenome ERZ509211 (study PRJEB26280, sample SAMEA2338785) | human gut metagenome | biome: human gut; feature: human-associated habitat; material: faeces...
TACCAACAGCCACAAATTTCACGACCCGGACTGTTCCAGCGTGTCCGGCATGAGCGTGGCCTATGGTATCACCGGCGGCGCGGTCAACAGCCCCGTGACGGCCGGCGGCGCCAACGGCATCCCCGTGGTGCAGGCCAGTGTGGACAAGGGGGTATACAAGGCCCACGTGTTCGCCGCCGCCCTGCGGGTGATGTTCCAGGATATGCAGCGGGCCAACTACATCGGCCGCAGCCTGGACAACCTGCTCCAGGACGGCGTGAGAATGGCCTACGACAAGCACATGGACGCCAATGGTTATGTGGGTATCGGGGACTACGGGACCACCGGCCTGGTCAACAACCCAGACGCCACCGAGACCACCGCCGTCAACGGCGCAAAGGGCACCGCCACCTGGGCCACCAAGACCCCACAGGAAATCCTCAAGGACGTGAACGACGCCATTACCTCTGTGTGGGCCGCAAACGAGTACGACGAGACTGCCGTGCCCAACCACATCCTCATTCCCTATGAGCAGTACAACTACATCCTCACCACTATGGTTACCGACCTGGCCACCGAGACCATCTATGACTTCCTGCTGAAGAACAACGCGTCGGCCAAGAACGGCGGCTCCCTCTTCATCGGGGCCACCCGGTGGTGCAAGGGCGCGGGTACCGGGGACAAGGACCGGATGGTGGTCTATGTGAACCACGAGCGCTTCGTCAAGATGGACGAGCTGGTGCCCATGAGCCGCATTATGTCCGCCCCTAACGTGGCCAATGTGTGCTACGACACCGCCTACATGGCCAACCTCTCCGAGGTGCAGATCTTCTACCCCACCTCTATCCTGTACGTGGACGGCATCTGAGGAGGGCGCGCATGTTTGTACTGAGCAAACGGAACATTGTCATTCCCGCCCCGGACGGCTCTGCTTCCGTCCGGCTGCGGGCTGGCATGATGGAGACTGTGCCCGGCTGGGCGGCTGAGACGGACTATTTCCGGGCCCTTGTCAGAGATGGAAAAGTTGTGCCCTCCGGCACTTCCGACAGGGAGGGACAGAAAGCGGCGGAGAAAAAGGTAAAGACCCGACGGGGCGCGGAGACCACCGAGGAATAGGAGGCGGGAGCCATGTTCTACTGGGGCCAGCCGCAATTTTACGGTGTGCGGGCCGCGGCGGCCAATCTGGGCAACAGCGCGGGGAATTACACGGCAGAGCAATTCCAGGAGGATTTCCCGCAGTTCTTTACCGGGTTGGGGGAGAGCTTGCTGCCCAGGACCATGCTGGATGAGTTCATCCGGCAGGCCAATGCTGCCATCCAGCCGGACAAGTGGCTGGACGGATGGCGGTACGCCGCAGGGCTGTATACGGCCCACTATGCCACGCTCTACCTGAAAACCTACGCGCCCTCCAGCGAGACGCCCGGGCAGGCCGCGGCCACCGGGGCGCTGGTGGGGGTGGTGGCCTCGGCCAAGCTGGGGCAGGACAGCGTCACTTATGACACAGACGCCCTCACGAAAGCGACGGAGGACTGGGGCGACCTGAACGCCACCCAATACGGGCAGCTTCTGGCCACAAAGGCCCGGCTGGTGGGCATGGGAGGGAGTTATGTCTTATGAATTTCCGCGACTGGTACACCGATACCGTGGACATCTGGCGGGTGGTTCCGGTACAGGATGGGAGCTTGACACGCCACGAGCGGAGAGAGCTGTACCGGAATATCCCTTGCCGCCTCTATCAGGTGGAAGCGCCGGAGGTCCGCATGAGCCAGGCCGCGGCATCAGCAGACCAAAAGGACTGGCTCCAGTGTGACAACGAAGTGGACATCCAGGCGGGTGACGAGCTCATCATTCACCGGGGGGCGGTTCTCGGCAAGAGCATCCCGGACATACGCGCCTTTGCCTCCGGCCCCAACCACTTTTTTGAGCCCTTCGGGGCTATCATGCCGGGACTGGCCCACCAGGAAATCCGTCTGCTCCAGCAGGAGCGGGTGAAAGGCGGTGTGGAAGATGAACCTGGAGGAGCGCATAAGGCAGCTCAGACAGGCTAAGACGCAAATTCCGGGTATTCTGGCGCGGGCCGGAATGAATGCTGCCCTACGGGCCGTGGAAAAGGCAGTGGAGGAGACGCCGCCCACCGTCAACAGTCTGCGCGGAACCAACACCCGCACCGGAGAGATGAAGCAGCACTGGGTGACCGACAGCCGTCCCAGACCGGTACGGCAGGGGGACAGCTATGTGTCGGAGCTCAACAACGACAAGCAGTACGCCTCCTTTGTCAACGACGGGCACCGGATGGACCGCCACTTTGTGCCTGGGCTGGTCATCAATCCGGGCTCCGGGCTGCTGGAATTTAACCCAGACGGAACGGGCGGTATCGTGGTAGGTACCCGGACGGCCTATGTCCCCGGCCTGTTCATGGTAGACAAGGCGGTGGAGGAGTACCGCCGGGTACTGCGGGAGGAGTTGAAGGGATTGGAGGAGCTGATGGAATGAACCTGACTGTAACCACCATCGCCAAATCCTTGGCGGACTACCTGGCCCCCTGCTTCCCAAGTGTGGCCTTCTACGAAGACCCCAACCAGCAAGGCAGTATTCCGCCCTGCATGTTTCTCCAGACCCGTTACAACTATACAACCCTGGAGACCGGCGGGCTCTGGAGGCGGAGGCTGGGGCTTGACCTCACCTATCTGGAGGATTACAACCTGCCCGATCTGCAACAGCGGTATCAGCGCGCGGGGGAGACCCTGGATCTGCTGATGGAGAAATTTCCTTATTCCGACGGGGAGACGGCGGGAACCATCCTGCTGCGGGCCCATGAACGGGAATGGCGCGTAGATCTGGACGCCCTGCACTATCGCTTCGAGCTTCTGGAGCGGGTGAGCATCCCGGAGGAGTATGTCAAGATGCAGACGATGGACTACGACGAGGAGGTCAAAAATTGAGCGCCAAAAAATTCAAGCGCGAGGTTCTTTTGAGGGCCCCCCGCTTTGCCAAGTACCAGCAGGACTTCCTCGGGGCAGTCCTGTGCAAGAGTGAGTACACCATCGCCGAGGCCGAGAGGGCGGTCAAGGCATTCTTCAAAGACAAGGAGCGTGATTGACATGGCAGGAGGCACCTGGACGAACCAGAACAAGATTCGGCCCGGCGTATACATCCGGTTTACCTCGGACCGGGGGCTGGGGCTCACGGTCAGCGACCGGGGCGTGGTAGCCATCGCGGAGGCCATGAGCTGGGGCCCGGTGGAGACGGTGCAGGAGATCGAGGCCGGGGCCAATATGACCCCCTACACCGGGTATGACATCACCAATCCCAAGAACCGGTTCCTCAACGAGATCTTCAAGGGCACCAACCGGACGGCGGCCCCCAATAAGCTGCTGCTCTACCGCCTGGGGGCCACCGGGCAGAAGCAGGCAAGCGCAGAGGTTTCGCCCCTGACGGCCACCGCAAAGTATCCCGGGGTTCGGGGCAACGATATCTCCATCGTCATTACCGAGCTGACTGACCCGGAGGATGCTTTCGCCGTGTCCACGGTGGTGGGCGGGGAGATTGTGGACCAGCAGACCGCAAAGACGGTGGAGGAGCTATCCGCCAACGACTGGGTGGCCTGGAGTGGTACCGGAGCCCTGGCCGCCACGGTGGGAAAGGCGCTCTCCGGCGGCGCCGATGGTTCTCCCGCATCCGCCGATTACACCGACTTCCTGGCAGCCATCGAACCCTACAAATTCGACGTACTCATTTACGACGGCGCCGACACCACCGTGCAGGACGCGATGGTGGCCTTTGTGAAGCGCCTGGCGGCGGAGGAGGGGGCTTATACCCAACTGGTGGCCGCGGGGCTCACCAACCCGGACGACCGCTTTGTGGTCAACATCATGAGCGGCGTTGTGCTCAGTGATGGCACCGCACTCACCCCCCAGCAGGTGACCTGGTGGGCGGGCGGGGCCCTGGCTGGGGCCCAGTATAACGAGTCCCTGACCTACGCCGCCTATCCCAACGCGGTGGACGTGTCCCCCAAGCTGACCAACTCCGGGTACATCGACGCCCTGACTTCCGGCCAGTTTGTCCTCTTTGCCGACGACGGGGTGGTGAAGGTGGAGCAGGATATCAACTCTCTGGTGACCTATACCACCGATATCACCGGGCCCTATCACAAGAACCGGGTGATCCGGCTGCTGAACACCATCGCCAACGACATCTATCAGCAGTTCTCCGATGGCTACATCGGCGTGGTCAACAACAACGAGCAGGGCCGCATGATGTTCAAGAGCGCCATCGTGGGGTATCTGCTGGACATCCAGGCCAATAACGGCATTCAGAACTTTGAGGCCGAGGACGTGACCGTAGAGCCCGGCGAGGCCATTGACGCCATTGTGGTCAACCTGGCGATCCAGCCGGTGGACAGCGTGGAGAAGATCTACGTCACCATCACCGTGAATTGAGGGAGGTGTGAATATGGCTTATCTGCTGGCAAAAGACACCGTCACCGGCGCGGAGGGCTCCGTGGTAGTTACCAAAGAAGGCCGGAACTATGTGGTGGCCGGTATGCGGAACATCACCACCAATGCGGAAATCCAGAGCAGCGATATGCGGGTCATTGGCACCCGCACCATCCAGGACAAGCCCAACGGGGCCAAGCTGACGGGGACCGGCAACATCTACTACGGCACCAACCTGTGGACGGACATGGTGCTCCAGTACATCCATACGGGCGTTATGCCGGAGTTTGATATTCAGATTACCAACTCCGATTCCGCTTCGGCGACACTGGGCTCCCAGGTTATGGCCTATTACGGATGCCACCTGACCGGCACCGTGCCCCTCTCCGTTCTGAACAGTGAGGAGACCATGCTGAACTATGACTTCAACTTCGCCTACACCCGCGTGGCACGGCTCCAGGCGTTCAACGATCCGGCCCAACTGGGTAATTAAGGAGGAACCGATATGAGTAAGCTTTCCGCATTTCTGCATCCCGTCACTACCTCGGAGGAGAAGGAGGTTGTCATCTCCAACCGCTTTCAGGACGAAAGTGGCCAGCCCGTGCCCTTCAAGATCCGGGCGCTGACCCAGGAGGAGAACGACGCCATCACCCGGCAGGCCACCCGCCGCCGGAAGGAGGGCGGACAGACAATCGAGCAGTTGGACAGTGTGGATTTCACCCGCCGCATGGTGGTGGCCGCCACGGTGGAACCCGACTTTTCCAGCAAGGAGCTGTGCGACGGGTGCGGCGTCCTGGACCCGCTGCTGGTGCCCGGTAAATTGCTGCTGTCCGGCGAGTATGCCCGGCTGGTCAAGGAGATTACGAAGCTGTCCGGCTTTGCGGAGCAGGAGGATGAGGTAAAAAACTGATGGACGGGGCCGGCTGGGACACGGAGATGCTGGTGGCATATTACTGCTTCGTGAACCTCGGCTGGGCCCCGTCCCGGTATGACGCCCTCCCGTCCAGGGAGAAACGGCTGGTGACCGAGTTCGCCCTGAAAAGCATGAGAGACCAGAAGGAAGCCCAAGACCGGGCGAATCGGAGGTGAGAGCATGGCCGCAATTCGAGAAACCCTGATTCTGGAGGATAAATTCACGTCCACCATGACCCAGTGCTTACAGGTAGCGCAGAGGATGGCAAATATGCTGGACGATGTGCGGGCTTCCACGATGAATGTGGAAACCGCCGCTGCGGCCACAGCCGTACAGATGCAAGAACTTGCGGGGAAGATGACGCAGACCAACAGCCGGGGGACATCCCTGCTTGGTACGATCCGCAACCTCGCAGGCACCTTCTTGGGTATGCAGTCCGTCCGCTGGCTGGTAAACACCTCCGACCAGCTCACCAGCATCAACGCCCGGTTGCGGCTCATGACCGGCAGCGCCGAGGCGGCGGCCGCAGCCCAGGAGGAGATTTATCAGGCGGCCATGCGCAGCCGTGGAGCCTACGCCGATATGGCGGACTTTGTTTCCCAGCTCGGCACGGTAGCCGGGAACGCATTTACAGGAACGGACGAGCTGGTGGCTTTCGCCGAGCAGATTCAAAAGCAGATGGCGATCTCCGGGGCCTCCGGTGCGTCTGCCCAGGCCGCGCTGGTGCAGCTTACCCAGGGCCTGGCCTCCGGCACCCTGCGGGGCGAGGAGCTCAATTCGGTGCTGGAGCAGACCCCCATGATTGCCCAGACCATCGCGGAGTATATGGGCGTCACCACCGGGGAGATGCGGGAGCTGGCCAGCGAGGGAAAGGTCACTGCGGAGGTGGTCAAGAACGCCATGCTTGGGGCGGCGGAGGAGACCAACGCCCAGTTTGAGCAGATGCCCATGACCTGGGCGCAGGTGTGGACGATGTTCCAGAACGTCGCCATTCAAGCCCTTGACCCGGTGCTGGATGCAATCTCCTGGCTGGCAAATAATATCGACCTAGTGGGCCCCATTGTCCTGGGCCTGGGTGCTGCGTTCGGCGTGTTCCTTCTGGCAGCCAACTGGACCAACATTTGCACGGCGGCGACTACGGCCTTGACAACCGCACAGGAGATGCTTAGGGCGGTCATGGCGACCACCTGGGGGCTGCCGCTTATCATCATTGCGCTGGTGATCGGGGCCATTTACGCAGTGACGGCGGCGGTGAATCACTTCGCCGGGACCAGTGTGTCGGCCACTGGAATTATTGCCGGAGTGGTTATGACAGCCCTGGCCGTTGTAGGAAACCTATTTGTTGCATTGTTCAATTTGCTTACCGATGGATGGGTACTTATTTACAACCTGATTGCCGCAGTGGCAAATTTTATCGGAAACGTGTTTACTGACCCTGTAGGCTCGGTAGCCCGCCTGTTTTTTGACCTGGCGGATACGGTGCTGGGGGTTCTCCAGGCTATTGCGTCGGCGATTGACACTGTTTTTGGGCTCAACTTGGCTGGAGCGGTACAGGGATGGCGTGACAGTTTGGGTGGATGGGTAGACAAGACTTTTGGGCAGGGAACCGAAGTAATGGCAAAGCTTAACGCCAATGACCTGCATTTAGGAAGGTTCGAGTATGGGGCGGCCTTTGGCACGGGCTATAACTGGGGAGCCAATCTGTTCAGCGGAAATGGGAACGACGCCGTTGGCGCGGCTCTTTCCGGCGTGCCCTACGACGAGCTCTCCGGCCAGTTGGGCGATATCGCCGGGAGCGTAGGGAGCATCGAGAAGTCGGTCAAGATGAGCGACGAGGACATCAAATCCCTGGTGGACGTGGCGGAGCGGCGGTATGTGAACAACGTCAACCTGACGGCGCAGACTCCGGTGATCACGGTCAACGGAGCCAACACCGGGCGGACCGCCGCCGACCGCCAGAGCCTCGCCAATGCCATCCGGGACATTCTGATCGAGCAGACCGCCTCCGGCTCCACGCGCAGCACGGCGCGGCCCGCAAGCGGATAAGAAAAGAGGAGGCCGGTATGTCCGTCAATAACTTCGGATTGTTTTTCACGCGGGACGGTACGGTCATCCGCCTGCCGGTGAACCCGGAAAAGCTGCCCGTGGCCCGGGACAACGACAACAGCGAATACAACGTGCTGGGCATCGGCCCCATCATGATCCCCCGCATACCCAAGCTGCGGGAGGTAACCATTTCCTCCTTTTTCCCCGGGCGGGAGTTCTCTGGAAGCAATCAATGGGGCGCCTTCCACCCGCCTGAGTATTACATCCAGTTCTTTGAGAGCGCCATGAACGACAAGGCGCCCATCATCTACACCCCTGTGCGGTACTATGAGAACGGGGAGCCATTCATGACTGGCGACACCGGCTTTGAAGTGCTGGTCACCCAGTTCAACACCGAGGAGCGCGGAGGGGAGACCGGCGATTTTTACTACGATCTGACTCTGACCGAGTATCGGGATTATACCCCGCAGTCTCTTTCTGCACAGAGCGGCCGGCAGCCCGCGGGGATGCCGGTGGAGGTCACAGCGGAACCCTCCCGCACAATCCCGCAAGGACAGCTTTATGCCGGTGCGGCGTGCATTGCCAACGGCTCCTATTTTTACACCAGCTACGGGGATGAGCCCCACGGCACGGCCTCCGGACGGAGGGTATTGGTGTCACGGATTGTAGACGCCACCCGCCCCGCCAGCGTCCACATCACAGACGAGGCCGGGAATCCCCTGGGCTGGATAGACAAAAACGCCCTCCAGGTGGTGAGCGATACGTGAAGACAGAGCTGATTATTGCCAACAAGTCCGGCGGAAAGATGTGGGAGATATCCAACTCCGTGCCGGAGGTTACCTGGAGCACGGAACGCACCGGTTCGCCGGGCACACTGAAATTCAATGTACTGAAAGCCGGGGATCTGAGCTTCGCCGAGGGCGATATCGTCCGGTTCTCGGCGGACGGCCAGCTCCAGTTCTACGGCTGGGTATTTACCAAGAGCAAGGACCGCTGGGGGGAGATTCAGGTCACATGCTACGACCGCATCCGCTATCTGAAGGCCAACGCATCCTATAACTTTGAGGCGCAGACCGCCGGGGATATGCTCCGGCAGATCGCCGCCGACCTCCAGATTGACGTGGGGCAGGTAGCGGATACGGGGTACGCTATCCCGGACTTCTATAAGGAGGACGAGAGCTGCCTGGATATCCTGGGGGAGGCCATCCAACAGACCCTGCTCAACACCGGGAACATCTATGTACTGTTCGATGATGGAAACGGACTGGCCCTCCGGCAGCCCCGGGATATGGTCTCCAACGTGGTCATCGGCGACATGTCCCTGCTGACCGACTATACCTACAAGACCGACATCGACGAGCAGACCTACAACCACGTCAAACTGGCCCGGCCCAACGAGGAGACCGGCAGGGCGGATGTGTTCGTAGCGGAGGACAGCGCCACAATTGGACAGTGGGGCATGCTCCAGCTCTACCAGACGGTGGATGGCACCATGAATGACGCGCAGATACAGGCCCAGGCCCGGGCCACCTTGTCGTGCTATAACCGCCGGATGCGGACGCTGAAGGTATCCTCCCTGGGGGTGCCCGGCCTGCGGGCGGGACAGATGGTGCTCATGAAGGTGCAGGGCCTTGGGGATATCAATCTCGACCAATACGTCCTTCTGGAGAAGGTGACCCACACCTGGGCAAATGACGACCACACAATGGAGTTTGAGACCCTGGGGCTGGAACATGTGTAAGAGGTGAGTGCGTGGATCTGAAAGATGTTCTGTACCAGATGATGCAGGAGAACACCGCCGCCGGGCAGCCAACAGACCTGCGGGTGGGCACGGTGACCAGAGAAGAACCGCTGGAGATCACCATTAACCCTGCCACATCTCCCTTGAGACGGAGGCAGCTCTGCCTCACTGAGCCGGTGATTGAGAAGAAAATCCCGGTGCTGGCCCACAGGCACCGGATTCAGACCCTCTCCCACACCCATGCCAACTCGGCGGGCACCACCACCACGGGACTGGACGGCTCCTACCTGGGGGAATACGCTCTGGTTTCTGAGGGGGCGGACGCCGCCCTACAGGGGGAGGACATTGTGTGCTGGGAGGACGGGAAGAAGCTGCCTGTCAAGGACGGTTTTATTATCCTGAACCGCAGGCTGGAGGAGGGGGACAGAGTGCTCCTGCTGCGGGTACAGCACGGGCAGAAGTTCATCGTCCTGTCCCGGATTTTTGAGGAGGAAGCCTGATGCCGACTTTGCCTACATCCGCTATCGACCTGTCCGCCGGGGTGTCCTTCGTCTCCCAGCCCTCCAGGACGTGGTATATCAACAAGGAAACCAGCCGCATCCAGGGGGATTGCGACGGCTGGCAGTCCGTCCGCCAGGCCGTGGAAGTCATTCTCAACATGGAGCGGTTCCGCTGGCAGATTTATTCCCCCTACTCCGGGATGCAGTGGGATGGGCTCATCGGGCAGGACCCGGGGTATGTGGCCTCGGAACTTCAGCGGCGTATCACCGAGGCGCTGAAAATGGACGACCGGGTGCGGGGGATCTCCGGCTTTACGTATGCCGTGGAAGGGGATATGTTGAGGGCCTCCCTCACCGTGAGCACAGTATATGGAGAGATGCAGACCAGTGTGGAGGTCACTCTAAACTGACCTATCCAGATTGCACCTTGACAACCTCATAGCGAGACAGCAAAAAAATTTTGGAAAACCTCTTGACTTTTTGTAACGCATATATTAACATTAAATGCGTTACAGAAAGTAGGTGATGATTTGAGCCCACGTACTGGACGCCCTAAGTTGGATAACCCCAAAAAAATCAATTATTCTGTGAGATTGGACGCAGAAACAGAAAAAAAACTGCAAGAATACTGTGAACGCCACAATATCTCAAAGGGAGAAGCGATTAGACAGGGAGTGCATCTACTTTTGGCAACAGAAAAATAAACAGCCCGCCCCCCGGTCAAGGAAAAGCGGACTGTTTAAATCACCGCCCATAGAGGGAGGCAAATACATTGTAACACGGCCTCCCTGTCTATGGCAAGAAGAAAGAGGTTTTTTAGATGCAAAACAAACTCGACATAGATGGCGTAAGATTTTCCCTTGACAACATCGTGTCAACGCTTCAACTGGTTATGGAGGATATGGAACAAGAGCATCTTAGCTCCAAAGGTGTTCTGGAAGGAAACTTCTTCAACCGCATGGGTTCTGTGTATCTTCCTGTCCTGAATTTGATTCAATGTTCCGCCTTTGATTTGTTGAGGGAAGTGGAGGAGGCGACTGTATGAACGAACTGCAAATTTTTAATAGTGAGAAGTTTGGACGTATTCGGGCTGTGGAGCGGGGCAGTGAACCATGGTTCTGTTTGGCAGATGTGTGTAAGCCGCTTGACCTTCGGGTTTCTGATTGCAGGAAGAGACTAAAGCCAGAGGGGGTGGATACAATCAACACCCTTACGGCTGGCGGTGTCCAAGGTATGCTGTATGTCAATGAGGGCAACCTTTACCGCGCCATCTTCCAAAGCAAGAAGCCGGAAGCGGAGGAGTTCACCGCCTGGGTAACGGAAGAAGTTCTCCCGGCGCTCCGTAAGCATGGGACATACACTGTACCCGCCCGACTTGCCCCGGAAGTATCCCCCAACGCAATTGCAAACCTGATTCGCGTTACCCGCCGGGTGATGCTGGATATGGGGAGTACGCCCCAGGAGGTGGGCGCAATGGCAAGAGACGTGTTCGTCACCTGGAACATTCCGGTTCCCGTTTCCCTGAACCGCCAAATTCCCGGACAGATGTGTCTTCCGGGGATGGACGGTGCGAAGGGACTAACCGCATAACCATCTTCCCGCTGTCTCGGTATGAGGCAGCGGGATTTTTTATTGTGAGGTGAGTACATGATTGACTTTACTCAAGAGACCTATTTGAGCCTCCGTCAGGAGATGCTGGACCGGGTGCCCGATACTTATGACAAGCGGGACACGGCCCCCATCCCGACGGCCATCTCTCCGGCGGCCTACACCCTGGCGGGGTTCTATCTCAGCCTGGATCAGGTACAGCGGGCGGCCTTCGTGCAGACAGCAGTGGGGGATTCCCTGGATATGCTGGCTGTGATTGGCGGCCTGACCCGATATCCGGCCTCCGCCGCGGTACGCCTGGGCGTGTTCAATACCTCTGTGCCCATTGGAGCCCGGTTCTCCACTATCAACGGAGCGGGCTCAATCAACTTTACCGTAACGGCAGCAACCGATACGGGGAACCAGTACCAGCTTACCGCGGAGACCCCCGGCGCCATCGGAAACGAGTACACCGGGCCCATCCTGCCGATTACCGCCATTCCGGGGCTGACCAGTGCACAGATTACGGATATCCTGGTGCCTGGTGACGACACAGAGACCGACAGCGCATTTCGGGAACGGCTGATTGAGGCGCTCAATAACCGTCCCTTTGGCGGCAATATTGCCGACTACCGCCAGAACGTCCTCGCCATTGACGGCGTGGGCGGGGTGCAGGTATACCCCACCTGGAGCGGCGGTGGCACTGTGAAGCTGTCCGTTCTGGGGGCGGATTTCCTGCCTGGCTCATCCACACTGGTGGAGAAGGTGCAGAATGCCATCGACCCGCCCCCCAACCAGGGGCTGGGGCTGGGCTTGGCCCCTATCGGGGCAAAGGTGACGGCGGTGGCCCCGACAGAGTTGGCGGTGAATGTCTCCGCCACCCTCCTGCTGGCCGCCGGATATGCCATCGGACAGGTGCAGGAACCGGTGGAGCAGGCCATTGAGACATATCTGCGCAGCGTGCGGCAGGGGTGGGACACCAACGTGTCCGCCAACAACGTGTCCTACGCTGCCGATGTGTACGTGGCCAGGGTTACCGCCGCTATCGTAGGGGTGGCCGGCGTGGTCAACGCCACCAACGTGCAGCTCAACGGCGGTACGGCAGATCTCCTCTTGACGGAGACGGGCGAAACCCAGCAGGTGCCCGTGATAGGGACGGTGACGCTGAATGAATCCAATTGAGCTGGATACCAGCCTGCTGTCCCTGTTGCCCCCGTGGTACCGGGAGGTGCTGGACTATCAGCAGATCTGCTTGACCGAACAGCAGCAGTTTGAGGCCCTGGCGGAGGAAATCGTGGGTGTGGCTGACAATTTCTTTTTCCAGACGATGGACGAGAGGGCGGTTGGCATGTGGGAGCAGGTATTCCGAATTGTACCAAATCCACAGGTGGAAAGCCTGGCGTTCCGAAGGACCCGCGTGCTCAACCGCATTTCTACCCGTCCGCCCTATACCCTGGGATTCCTCTATCAAAAGCTGGACGAGCTGATTGGGCCGGGTGAGTGGAAGGTCACGGTAGACTACCCAAACTACACACTTTATATCGAAAGCGCGGCCCAAAACCAGAACTACGCCACTGAGCTGGCTTTCACCATCAACCGTATCAAACCGGCGCATATCGTGTGGGTCAACGCCCCGTTTGTGCGGACGGGGCTGCTGCTCTCCGAGATAATTTCGTCCGCGCAGAGAATTTATAACTACAGGCTGGGGGCGTGGGAGCTGGGGCGGCTGCCCTTCGCAACCGACGGCCCGGAGGGAGTGATTAAGATGCCTGAGACGCCATCCATCCAGCAGGCCCTCTTGGCCGGTGTGGCGAACTTCGTCAGCGGCGATGTGGCCTCCGCCCGGGTCAACGGAACAGTTGCGATTACCGGACTGACCAAGACCGTAGAGGGGTCGGAGCTGACCGTCACCTATACCATCATGCCGTCCCAGGCCACAGAGATCACCGCCCTGGAACTGCTGGATGCAGAGGGGAATATCCTCACGTCCTCCACCGTGTATATCCCTGTTACCACGAATGTGGTCTTGAAGCACATTATCCCTGTAGCGGAAGGAGTGGTAAGCAATGGCTGAAAATCCGATCAAAACTCCGCTTCCGGCGGACTTGCCGGAGGACTGGACCGGCGGACAGACCGTGGCCCCCACCGGGGCAGAGGTGGGCTTGAGCGAGCAGCACGGCTACAACTACCTCATGGAGCAGGTCAACGCCGCGCAGACGGCCGCTAAAGAGATCGGAGAGGCATTTTCGGGACTGGCGACGCTGGGGCCCGATGGCAAGGTGCCAGGTGAGCAGCTCCCAAAGATGGACTATGACCCGGCGGGCAGCGCGGAGGCGGTGCAGCAGGCCCTGACTGCCCACACCGGGAACAAGAACAACCCCCACGCCGTCACGGCGGAGCAGGTGGGGGCTCTTGCAAGTTCCGGTGGAGTCATGTCCGGGGCAATTAGCATGAGTGGTCACAAGATAGCCAATCTGGCCGCTCCTACTGACCTAACAGACGCCGCCCACAAGAGCTATGTGGACGAGCATGTTGACCAGACTCTCAAACAGAAGCTTGGCTATAAACTGATAAAGGAATACACATCACCAGGGAGCTACACCCATACGTTCGACCGCAAATATACAGATGTTTTTGTGGTTGTGGTTGGTGCTGGAGGAGGCGGAGGTTCGAGTGGAGAGCGCGGTGGAGGTGGCGGCGGGGGTGGGGCCGTAGCGTGTTTCCATGTTTTGGATAGCAGTACAATTCAAAACAATAATATTGTTGTTGGAACTGGTGGAGCTGGTGCAGTCTCTTCTTGGGGACCGTCCGTCACTAATAATGGCTCCGCTGGTGGGAGCAGTAGCGCTTTTGGTATTACCGTACCTGGTGGCAGTGGTGGAATAGCCAATCTTGGTGGCATGGGTGGTGGCTACGCCCCCAATGAGATTGTTCCTGGTTGGCTCATGATAGGTGGTAGTGGTGGTAGCCATAATAACAATGGCGATGGCGATGGCAATGCCGGGCCTATTATTTCTATTGTTGGGTTTAAACCTTTCGGTGGCGGAGGTGGCGGAGGGGGCAATCCTAGTCTTAATGATCCGCCAACTCCCGGCGGAAATGGCGGTGACGGTGGAGCCGGTAATGGTGGCGCTGGAGCTACCGGCCAGAGCAATGCAATAATGGGTAAAAACGGTACCCGCGGTGGTGGCGGAGGAGGTGGTGGAGCGGGATGGACTTTTCGTTCCAGCGAGTATAAGCCCAGCGGCATAGGTGGCAAAGGCGGCGATGGATATGTGGCGATTTACGGTAGGGAGTGATTTTAATGAAAACAGTCTATTTAAATGAGGATAACACTGTCCGCGAAATCATCCCGGAGTATGCACTCCCGCCAGAGAAGTGGTATAGCGAGGCATTTGCACGACGCTGTGTAGAGGTACAGGACAATGTGGAGCAGGGGTGGCGCTACAATCCCGAAACAGGACAGGCCGCCCCGGACACAAGACCGTCGGGGCCGGAATCGCCCTCGGCAGAGGACATCACTCTGGACATGCTGGCCGACCATGAGGAGCGGCTTTGTATGCTGGAGCTGACCGCTAACTGAGAAAGGAGAATGCCATGACAACTGTATACAACCTTTGCAAACTGCTCATCCAGAAGAACCGAACCGACGGCCTCCAGGACAAGATGGATGTCTATCTCGCCGCCGACCGGCTCACCCCGGAGGAGTACCAGGAGCTGGCCGGGCTACTGGCCCCGGAACAGTAATCAACAGCGGGATCGCTGGATAAAAGGATGTGAATCAAATGAGTAAGCTCATTACATACATCCCGCTCTCGTCCGTGGAGCGGATGGAGCTGCGGATCACCAACTGCCGCAAGACGCTCGCTCAGGTCAAGAGCGAGACCGGCGCGGACTATGTGCTCAACGGCGGCATGTGGAACCCGGACGGCTCGGCCTGCCCGCTGCTCAAGGTGGGTGGGGTAATGCGCTCCGGCACGCCCTGGAGGGCGATGGGCTACGCCTGGGATAAGGGCCCCGACATCCACATGACCTCCGAGTACGGGGGAGCGGATAACTTTATTGCGGTAACCGCCCTTATTTCCTCCGGCGAGCCAGTGGATAAGCCCTCCTACGGCTCGGCCCAGGGAGGCAAGCGGGGGCGCAGCGCCATTGGCCTGCGGGGTGGCAGTCTGGCCCTCTACTGCTCTGGCGATGGGACCGGAGACGAAGCCACGCCGGAGACTCTGCGGGACGAGCTGGCCGGGCTGGGCTGGTCCTCCGCCGTCATGCTGGACGGGGGCGGCTCCAGCCAGTGTGACTTTGGCGGAGAGCGCATCACTGCCAGCCGCAAGGTGCACAACTGGATTTGCGTCTGGCTCAAACAGGGCGGCCAGAAGCCGCCGGACAAGGAGGAGAGTATGGGCAAGTATACCGTGACGCCCAGCATCGGCGTCAACATCCGCAGCGGCCCCGGCACCGGT
>ENA-ORUQ01002289-ORUQ01002289.1-human-gut-metagenome-genome-assembly--contig:-NODE-2289-length-15532-cov-4.186793_pt1 | contig 15532 bp, 12 predicted proteins | sample MGYA00242081_ERZ509211 | MGnify/ENA primary metagenome ERZ509211 (study PRJEB26280, sample SAMEA2338785) | human gut metagenome | biome: human gut; feature: human-associated habitat; material: faeces...
CCCAGCCGGCCGTCGCTGGGGGCGAGAGCTCCTTCTGGCCCGCCTTCGCGGCGGAGGCCAAGCGAAAGCTGCCCTCCGCGGGGCCCTATCTGGTGAACCCGGAAAAGACGGTGGGGACCTGGAAAAACGGGGTGCTGACCCTGTGGGTGGACAGTGCATTCACCAAGGCGATGCTCAACAAGCCCAACATCACGGAGGTGCTGGCACAGGCCGCCGGTCAGCGGTTCGGCGGGCAGGCCAGAGTAGCCTTCCAAATCGGGAAGCCCTCTCCGGAGGACCTGGGCACGGGGCAGGCCTCGGAAGCTGGACAGCGGGACGCCCTGGACGCCCTGCTGGAGTTTGGGGAACAGTTTGACAATATCATCATCAAGTGATATGGTTATATCGGAATAAGGAGTGGATGGATATGGCAAAGGGCTTTGGAGGCCGCGGCGGCATGGGCGGCATGGGAATGAACGCCAACATGCTCAAGCAGGCCCAGAAGATGCAGCAGGATATGATGCGCATGCAGCAGGAGCTCCAGGAGAAGGAGTACGAGGCCGCCGCCGGCGGCGGGGTGGTGACTGCCACTGTGACCGGCAAGCGGGAGCTGAAGGCGCTGGAGATCGATCCTGAGGCGGTGGACCCGGATGACGTGGAGATGCTCCAGGACATGATCGTGGCCGCCGTCAACGAGGCGCTGCGGGCTGCGGAAAACGATGCGGCTTCCACCATGCAGAAACTGACCGGCGGGCTCGGACTGCCGTTTTAAGAGGAACGACGCCCCATCCCCCCGGAAGAGACCGGAGGGATGGGGCGCTTTTTTACCGCTGGCGGGCGGCGGAGAGAGGAAGGCAGGGAGAGAAGCCGGGAAAGGCGGAAAGGAGAAAAAAGTGAAGCGGGAAAGTCCGGAAGAACAGCGGAAACAGATGCTGGAGGCCCCCATCCCGGGACTGATTGGCAGGCTGGCGGTGCCCACCATCATAAGCATGCTGGTGACCTCCATCTACAACATGGCGGACACCTATTTTGTCTCCCACATCGGCGCGGGGGATGGAGCCACCAGCGCCTCCGGAGCGGTGAGCATCGTCTTTTCCCTCATGGCGATCATCCAGGCGGTGGGCTTCACCGTGGGGATGGGGTCGGGGAGCATCACCTCCCGGCTGCTGGGGAAGGGATGGAAAGAGCGGGCGGACCAGTACGCATCCAGCGCCGTCATTCTGGGACTGGTGCTGGGGCTGCTGCTCATGTCCGTCTGCTTCGTCTGGATCGATGAGCTGGTCTGGCTGCTGGGGGCTACCCCCACCATCTATCCCTACGCCCTAGACTACGCCAGGTATATCATCTTCGGTGCCCCGGTGATGATCCTGGCCTATATCCTCAACAATTTGCTGCGGTGGCAGGGAAAGGCCAACCGGTCGGTGATCGGCCTGGGATTCGGCGGACTGCTGAACATCGTGTTGGACCCCATCCTGATCTTCACCTTTGACATGGGCATCTCCGGGGCGGCCATCGCCACCCTGTTCAGCCAGTGCGTCAGCCTGGCTATCCTGGCCTCCTTCTTTGTGCGAGGGCAGAGCGACATCCGGGTCAGCCCCCGGCTCATCGCTCGAGAGGCCAAGGTGTATGGAGACATCCTGAAAAGCGGTCTGCCATCCTTCCTGCGGCAGGGCATGTCCAGTGTGGCCTCCGTGTCTCTGAACCTCAATGCGGGGCTCTACGGCGACCCGGCGGTGGCCGCCATGGGGATCGTGACCAAGGTGTTTACCTTCATCATGTCCGTCGTCATCGGCTTCGGCCAGGGGTTTCAGCCTGTAGTAGGCTTCAACTACGGTGCGGGGCGGCTGGACCGGGTGCGGGAGAGCGTGAAGTTCTCCATGAAGTCCTGCACCTTGGTGCTGACTGCGGCGGCCGTCATTGGGTTTCTTTTCGCACCCCAGGTGATCCACTTCTTCCGGGAGGACACGGAGGTGATCGCCATCGGGGCCCGGGCTTTCCGGTTCCAGTGTGTCAGCCTTCCCCTGGGGGCGGTGCTGGTCTTTGCCAACATGCTCTTCCAGTCGCTGGGGTGCTCCTGGAGGGCCTCCTTCCTGGCCGTATGCCGGCAGGGGCTGTTCTTTATCCCTCTGATCTTCCTGCTGCCCAGGCTGTTTGATCTCACCGGGCTGGAGATGACCCAGATGGTGGCGGACTTCATCACCTTCCTGTGCAGCGGAGGGATGCTGCTCCACTTCTTCCGTACGGAGCTCGCCCGGGAGGGGGAGAAGTCCCCGGCCCCCGCAGAACGGAAGATGTAGAAATAGAGATGCCTCCGGACCGGTGGGCCTGCTGTCTGCTGGTCCGGGGCAGCAAAAAAGAGGAAACCAAAATTTGCGCAAAAAAAGTGAAAATAGTGGTTGACAAGATGGAAAGACTTTAGTATAATAAGCAAGCCGTCGTGAGACAGCGACAGCAAACCGGGGGAGCATAGCTCAGCTGGTAGAGCACATGCCTTACAAGCATGGGGTCACAGGTTCGAGCCCTGTTGTTCCCACCACATTGGCCCCATCCCATGACTACCTGGCTCGGTAGTTCAGTTGGTTAGAACGCCGGCCTGTCACGCCGGAGGTCGAGGGTTCAAGTCCCTTCCGAGTCGCCATTTGCCTCTGTAGCTCAGTTGGTAGAGCAGAGGACTGAAAATCCTCGTGTCGTTGGTTCGATTCCGACCGGAGGCACCAAGTCCCTGACGGGATAAGAATGATCCCGTCAGGGCACAATATGCGAGTGTAGCTCATCTGGTAGAGCGCCACCTTGCCAAGGTGGAGGTAGCGGGTTCGAGCCCCGTCACTCGCTCCATATTTTTGGTGCCATAGCCAAGTGGTAAGGCAGAGCTCTGCAAAAGCTCCACCCCCAGTTCAAATCTGGGTGGCACCTCCAGCGTCGGAGCAAGCGTTATATCGCTTGCTCCGATTTTTATTGAAATTAGAGTGCGCTCATTCTGCTGTTCCTTCTTCCGCATCATAACCACTTTGCTGGGCTGTGATGTGGTTTGAGTACGAACTAGGGAGTGACGGCATCTATAGTGTTTGGACAAGACATGGTCGGAGTAAGCGTTTGTGCGCTTGCTCCGATTTTTTATCAGAGGGGAGAGTATTTCCTAGTGAAGAGGGTACCCCTCTGTCTCTATTTTGGTTCCGAGCAGCAACCTGCCACAGGGCTGACACTCCGTAAGGAAGTGTCGGCCTTCGTCTAATCTGTAAAGAAATTGATCCTTAATTTTGGACGTTGTGGCGGTCGCTACGCCGTCTTTTTCTTTTGTGCCGCAAGATATTTCTGGAACAGTTCTTCCATTTCTTCTGGGGAGGGGGCGCACCACAGGCCAATGGTCTTGTAGTAAATATCTACCTGCAGATGGCGTTTGCCATCCACCTTGTCAGCCTGGGACACCATGATCTTCTCAATGAACTCGTGGACGATCTCCGGCGTCAACTCCGTCAGCCGCGTCACCTGTCTGGCCCGCTCAATAAAATGTTGAAGGTCATTGGCCTTGTCCGTGGCGGTTTCCACACTTGCCTCCATCTCCGGGATGGCCTCTTTCAACCGCTTCTGCTCGCTTTCCAGCGATACCGTCAGCGTGGAGAATCGTTCTTCACTGAGAAGCCCCTTACTCATGTCCTCGTAACTTTTCTGAATCAGCCCGTCTATTTCTATCACGGGCTGTTTGGCCTTCTCCAATTCCCGCTGTCTGGCATCCAGTTCCCTCCGCTCTTGCAGACCAAACTGCTCCATCTGCTCCTGGGCGAACTGCTTTTCATAGACCTGAACGTACCACAACAGCTGTTGCAGGCCCTCAAGTACCAATTCTTCAACCACTTTCTCTCGAATAAAATGGGCGGAACATAGATCGGAATTGCCACGATAAGCGGAGCAAAAGAAAAATGCCTGTTCATGCTTGTAGTTATTAGTGGCGCTATACCCCAGCTTACTGCTGCAGTCGGCACAATAGAGCAGCCCGGAAAACATACTGACAATGCCGGTTTTTGTGGGCCTGCGGCGGTGCTGGCGAAGGTCCTGGACCAAGGCGAAGGTCTCCCAGTCGATGATGGCAGAGTGGGTGTCCGGGAACACCTTCCACTCCTCCTGGGGTCGGTTCAGCCGTTTCTTCTGCTTGAAGGACCGGCTGAACGAGCGGAAGTTCACCGTGTCGCCGGTGTACTCCTGCCTGTCCAGGATGTCTGTTACGGTGGCGGAACACCAGTTGTGTGGGAACGCCGGGGGCCTTACCGGGCATTTCACGCCGATGCTGTGCTGGTACTCACTAGGGGTCATCACGCCCTCGGAGCGCAGTTTTTTAGCAATCTGGGTCGGCCCCAGGCCAGACACGCTCATGCGAAAGATACGCCGCACCACCTCCGCTGCCGGTTCATCCACCAGCCACCTGTTCCTGTCCTCCGGATCTTTCCTGTACCCAAAGGGCGGGTTGGTGGTCAGGGGTATTCCGGCATTGCCCCGGCTCTGCATGACGCGCCGTACCTTGTCGCTTGTGTTTTTGGCGTGCCACTCATTGAATAAATCCTGCATGGGCACGATGTCACTCACGCCCCTGGCGATGTCGATGTTGTCCATGATGGCAATGTACCGCACATTCAGCCGCACAAAGTCCTCCTCCAGCAGCTGCCCCACCACAAGGCGGTTGCGGCCCAGCCGGGAGTGGTCTTTCACCACCAGGTTTGCCACAAGCCCCTGTTCTGCTACCTCCCCCAGCCGATAGAGCCGCACCGCCTTTTTGCCCCCGGTCCGCCGCAGGGTGGCGTATTGGCAGGCAGGGTCGGCGTCCAGCTCATAGCCCTGCTCCCTGTAGGGCTTTCCGCAGGTCGTTCCCGTCCACGCTGACCTTGAGAGCGGCGTCCAGGGCTGAGGTTGTACCGGGTGGGTTTACCACTCTGCTCGTCCAGCCAGACGGGGCGGCTGGGGGCTTTGCGGCCATGCTCGATCACGGACAGGCCATACTCCCGGCAAAGGCTATCGGAGATGTCCCGCAAACGCTGTCGTTCAGCCTTGGAATAGTTGTACTTTTGCCCGTCCTGAAAAGAAACTGAATTGAAGCAGAAATGGTTGTGCAGGTGGCCTTTGTCCAGATGGGGGGTGACGATGAGCTGAAACTGCTCGCCCCACATCTCACGAGCCAGCTTTACACCGATCTCATGGCACCGCTCCGGGGCGACTTCTCCCGGTTTGAAGCTCTGGTACCCATGCCAGGCGATGTAGTTGTCCTCCTTGCCGTACTGCTGTTTGGTCAGGATCATCTGCTGGAGGGCCGTCTGCTTCAGGCAGTTGAGGGCGGTGACAAAGGAGCCGTCCGCGGTTTTCTGCGGGTTCTGGATATACGAAAACACATAGAAGAAGTCCTCGGAGCCCTTGGGGACGGTTTTCGCCGGGTTTTCCACATAGGCGATCAGGTCGCTGAGCCGTCCTTTGATGTGCCACAGGCTGGTGGTCGCCATCACGCCACCTCCTGCAAGAGTAGGACAAGCCGCTCAAGCCGGGAACATTCCTCGGCGACTTCAAGGCGGTAGGCTGCCAGCCGCTCCAGTTGGCCGTGGACTTCATACAGGGCGTCCAGCAGGTCCCAGAACTCCGGCGGCTGTTTGGGGCGGGGCTGCTTACCCAGGCAGAGTTGCCGGGGATACTCGGATCGGGTCAGGCTGCACAGGGCAGCGCCATGTTCCAGCTTGGCTTTTTCCGTTTCATCCAATCTGATTTTCAGCCGTACTTTTTCAGTTTTAGTACGCAAAATAATTCCTCCATTCTGTCTGATTTCCGCTGTGGAAGGGGGTATTCAGGGGGACTCCCCTGGGGATGGATTCTGCCCCGTGGGGGGGGGGCGAAATCCGATGCTCGCTATTCCACAAGACAGGGAGATTTTGAAAGTCCAAAGGGAGATGGGCAGTCCAGGAAAGCAAGAACACCTCCCCATCTCCTACTACAACTTTCCATGTGCAAAACAGAACTTTTTCATAAAACTTTTTGGACAAAAAGAAGCCGGTCACATACGTGCCGTACCAGCAGGACAGACTGTGTCCTACTGGACTCCGTTTGGTTTGCGTATGTAACCGGCTTTTTCCGCACCAAATCAGTACAAACCTGTTCATTTGGCTTCCACCAAGAGAGAACATTACAGGGCCCTGCACCAGAAAGCGGTTTCAATTATAAGCCTGGAATCATTGAGCAGACATCATTCAAGAATAATTTCTTGTCCTCGGTATTTCATTTGCTGATAGTAGACCTGGACAAATGACCAAAAATCCAATCCGACTTCTGAGAGCTGGTAATCGGGTTTTCTTGTTAAACAGGAGGTTTTGGTCTCGTTAAAATTCTCAATGGGAAATATTTGAAGGCCCGATCTTACCTTTTTTGCCGCCCGAATACATGAGGTGGGCAGAACCGCGATGCCATGTCCGTCCCCCACCATCGTAAGCTTGGAAGAAAAGTCCTCTGTGCAAAAACGAACCTTTGGAATAAAGCCAAAATTGTTTCCCAGATGGGTCAGTATATCCACATAGCCAAAGTGATCGGGGAAAATAAGGTCTCCAATAAACCAATCTTCTTTTAGGGAGAGGGGAGAGATGGAATCCATATCCGGGGGATAGACCCGATATTTGGGAGAGATAACAATGTAATATTGCTCCTGATACAGAGAAATTGCGATCCTTGACTTACCCCAGATGCTCTGCAACTCGCCTTGGGAGCACAGTAAAAAGTCTGCCCCCTCTGCCAGATGAGTATCTCCTGATTTGGATTAAAACAAATAGACGTGAACAGAGGGGTTTAGTTTCATATACTCCGAAATACAGTCCAAAATTCCGTCGGCAAACACGTGGCAGATAATGCGAATTTTCCCCTGAAAATCATATTTGTTTTGCTCCAGAGAATGTAGTCCCACCTGTAGTGTGTTCAAACTTTACTCTGCGTAATGAGCGAACTCCTTTTCTAATTGGTTTAAATGAATGCGATTCCCTATTCGATCAAAAAGTTTGACTCCAAGTTCGTTTTCTAAATTGTGAATGCTTTTGCTAAGCGCAGGCTGTGAGATATTTACAAACACTTGTTCTATATGGTGAAAAATCATTTATATATTGGCTAATTAAATAACACAAACACATATAAGCACATCCTTTTGCCGCTTGTGAAATACAAGGCCGGTACATCAAACTTGCTTCAGCAGAACGAAAAATCCCGCTGGAGCTGGTTTTGATGTACCGGCTTCTTTTTGCCCTAACAACTGAATGACCGTCTGAATGAGGTGCTCCGCCATGACCTCCGCCATGGGGAGAGCGAGACAACGCGGCTGAACAGAGGCAGGAACACCATTTAGAGAAAACGGCAAAACAGTGTGACGGCAAATTGCTGTCACTTAATCTCCCTCAAAGCTGTCATGGCGGCATTTTGCCGTCTACCACAAGGCGACGACAGAATTGCCGTCACTCAACCAACTGAGACTAACCATGACGGCAGTTTTTCCGTCACCTTTGCGTGGCATCACAGGTGATGTCACTTTTGTGCGAGCTATCTATGAGAATGGCATTACCTATGATGCCATAGCCAAAGCGTGGAACGGGTCAAACAGAACTATGAGAAATATTCTCAGCACAGCCCCTGCGAAAGAAGCCGAACCCGTCCGCTTGACAGGGCTTCCACCCCTATGCCTCTGGAGAAAGGAGAAGCCATGCGAAGCAGAACAAACCAAATTAACGTCTGGTTGTCCGATGAGGAGCTTGCCGGCCTCAATGAAAAGGGTCCCAAGATACGGAGCTCCCGTGAGCGGTTTATCCGGCAGTGTATCAACAGCGCTGCCATCCGGGAGGCACCCTTCGTCGATGTGCCGAAGCTGATCTACGAAGTCCGCAGGGTGGGGGCCAGTCTCAACCGCACCCTCATCGTCGCCAACGCCAGAGGTCTGCTGGAATTGCCAGAACTCCGCAAGGCATTGGAGCGGAACCGGGAAGTGGAAGCACGCATCGTAGACGCTTACATGAAGGACTGACAACAAAACGAACCGCACAGCCTCACGGTCATGCATTGCTTACATAGGTTATGATATTGTCCGATCAATGTAGGGAAAATAACGGCAACCTCACATATGTACAATAACAGAATATAAAACTGTTCAGGTGTTACAGATCGTATGGCCGACTCTCTGCCAAGGTTGGATGGTCTCTCTTGCTTCGGCCCTGCAAATATGTAAAGGTTGTCCACCTAAAGCACCCACCAAAATTCACCTAAATGACCAGAGTTGTGTGGGGGGACTCCACGCCGCCCGGACGCAGGGACTCAAGTGCCGCTGGGCAGAACAGTAGGCCACCACCACAAAGCGACCGTTTTGGCACCAGGGTCAGCAGTTCTCCGCCGTCTCCGCCGCCACGCCGGTATCATACAAAACTACTTCCCCGGACCTGCTCCACATACTCATCAAAGGTGTCCTGAGTTGAGCACTGAGTTCGCTGCACTGCTATAAGCGGAACACATTCTCCTCCGTCTGGAGGAATGCCTTGGAATAGAAGGCCTCCAGTACCTGGTAGCTCCGGCTTTCGTCCAGGGTATCCAGGGTGATGGCGGGGTGTGCCTGCCAGAACTTCCGGTCGGCAAAGGAAGAGAAGGGCCAGGACCATCAGGAGGGGCAGACGCCAGGATATCTTCCGCTTCATACAGGGACCTCCCAAGACAGCGGGGTGGCCAACAGATAGCCCAGAGGTGCAGCCCACTCCACCAGCTGATAGTTGCCGTAGCCTCATGCTCGGTAAGCACGCCGGAGGCAACCACGATGGTGGCTTCTACCAGGCGGATCTGCCAGGAGGGGAAGCCCATTATCAGGCCGATGATAACGGCAATAAACACACCATAACCCAGGAACTGCACGTCCATGTTCATCAGCTCTAGGGCGTCCAGGGCATTGGTGATATGGCGGCGGGCATAAATACTCCGTAATGGAGCTAGTCTCCCCAACAGGCTAGAAACGAGGCTGTGTATATACGCAATTGTCGCATTTACGACCCAATTTCTTTCGAACGCATCTTAATACTGTATCACATCTCAGGATTTTTTGCGACAGTTAGATGCAACCGCCATACGAGAGACGACAGCCTGCGTGGTGTTTATTGATTCTCCCCAAGACCTCAGCGAGTCAGAGCGGCAGACGCTTTGGGATCGTCTACGGCAGTTTAATCAGCAGCAAGGGATGCCCTTTTTGACCTACCGACTTCAGCATCGCTTTGAGCTGACCACCAACACCTTAATGCTGAAAGAATTGACCCAGCAGTATCCCACCTACTCTCTGACTGCGTTTCCGGCTGAGAAGCTCACCATTCCCTTCTGCATTGGTTGGGGCAGTGCTGGCAATGACCAGAGCAGGCTCAGGGCGCTGAAACAGTCCCCTTCAACGGGAACCACTTCCACCTACATTATTTTAGAAGTCCACATCCCGCTCGGGGATCAGTACGGCGGTAGCACCCACCGCAATGCCCACATAGAGGGCCAGATAGCCCGCATGGCGGCCCATCACCTCCACCACCGAGCAGCGCTCGTGAGACTGCATGGTGTCCCGCAGCTTGTCGATGCACTCGATGGCAGTGTTGCAGGCAGTGTCAAAGCCGATGGTGTAGTTGGAGCAGCCGATGTCGTTGTCGATGGTGGCCGGGATCCCTACCACCGGGATGCCCATCCGGGACAGCTCCAGCGCGCCCCGGAAGGTGCCGTCGCCGCCGATGGCCACGATGCCATCCAGACCCAGCAGCTTACAGGTGGCCACCGCCTTCTTCCGGCCTCCTTCGTTTATAAACTCCTCACTGCGGGCGGTGAACAGAATCGTTCCGCCCCGGTCCAGGATGTGGCTGACGCTGTCACTGTCCATTGGAAAAAAGTCGCTGTTGATGAGCCCATTCCAGCCCCGGCGGATGCCCACGCACTCAATGCCCTTGCCAAGCGCGGTGCGGACCACCGCCCGCACCGCCGCATTCATGCCGGGGGCGTCTCCTCCGCTGGTCAGGATGCCGATCCGCTTTACCATATTTGCCATGGTGCTTTCCTCCTTACGCTCTCCTTCTTCCTCAAGGTCTTTTCATTATGGCATGTCACGCCCCCGGTGTCAAGCGTCCGTCCCTCCCTTACCAGCAACGAGAGCCCATATACATTAAATCCTAAAATTACATTTTGGGAAAAGCAATTAAATTTTCAGCATACTTTTCCGTATATTATAACTGCTCTAGATGCCTTTCCTTGCCGTCTTTCTCGGATTTTGCCTAATCATATTTTCCTATGCTAGTTTAAGAGTGCTGTGAAGGGACCAACGAGATATAACAATACGTACTAAAAAAATCTCTTTACACCCCCTCACCCACCACTCCGCTCGCTATTTCTGATGCCTTGCAAAAATGAAGAAACTCTTCTATTTGTAAAAAGCTATACTTTCAAGAAAATATTTAATCCTATCACACTGGAAATCAGTTGTCAGAATCCAAAACAGTCGTTATAATATGATTACCGAGTATATAGGAGGTAATTATCCATGAGCAAACCGATTTTGGAGGCCAATGCTGTCGTTCCACTATACAGGCAGTTGATGGAAAAGCTGCAGAAAGAAATTACCTCCGGAATATTGAAGCCCGGAGATAGACTGCTCCCCGAAGTCGAAATGGCGAAATATTACCAGGTCAGCGTCATCACCGCACGAAAAGCGATGGATGAATTGGCAGCTCAGGGACTTATTGAAAAGAAACAGGGGAAGGGCACCTTTGTGACTTCCCCTAAATATGGCCGGGATTATACACATATTCAAGGCTTCTCTGAATCTTGTCTTGCACGCGGGCTTAAACCAGGCGCCAGGCTGTTGCAGAAGGAAATCGTTGCTCCAAAGTCCAGTATTCTGGAGAGTCTTGGCCTGGATGAGAATTCCCAGACTGTAAAAATTGTCCGGCTTAGATATGTAAATGACGAGCCTATGGTAATTGAGACCAGCTATTTTCCACTGGACTATGCTTTCCTGCTGCAAGAGAATCTGGACGGGTCGCTTTTCCAGGTCCTGCGCGAGAAAAAAGACTTGGTCATAGACGGCTCAAAAAAAATCGTTGAGATCTGCCGGGCTACCACCGAGGAGGCTCGTTGGCTGAAATTGCGGAAAAATGCACCTTTGCTCCTGGTCCGCAGTGTGGCATTCGGCAACGCCGGCCAGCCTGTATATGTATGCATGCAGGTTATCAACGGTGAACGTTTCCAATTGATTTTGTGATATCTATCTTTTTCGGCCTGCCCATCGGTAAAATGCTCTGGGTCTCCCCCGTTTTCCATAGGTATTTTTGACCTCAACCATCTGCTCACGAATCAAATATCGCAAATATCGATGTATCGTTTTGGGATTGAGATTTGTCTGCCGTTGAATGACTCCTACGTCCAAATAGTCTTCCGAACAGGAAAGGCAGGATACAATGATCTCCAATGTAGATTGGTTGATGCCCTTATCCGCCTCAGAGTAAAACTGCTCTTTCTCGTGGTAGCGCAGATGGGTATTGATGCGGGAGACCAAATCCACAGGTTTAATGGGTTTGACTGCATAGTCATCTGCGCCGGCTTCTAGAAAACGCTCCATGACTGCTGTCTGCTCTTCAATGGTAAGCACAACAATCGGCACATTGATCCCCATTTCTCTCATACGGCGGACAATCTGGATTCCGTCCGGCTGAGGCAGGTGATAGTCCACAAGGATCAGATCCAGCCTTCCATTTCCATACTGCGTCAGAATGTGCTCGGCCTCTCTGAAGTTTCTTGCCAGCAGGGGCGTCCATCCTTGATGAAGAATGATCTCCTGAATTGTATAGAGGATGTCTTCGTCATCATCAATTGATAAAATGTTCTTTCCCATTGTGCTCTCCTTTATTTTGAGGCAGGGTGATCGTGATCCTTGTATATTCTCCGGGACTGCTCTTTACCTCTATTGTTCCGTGATGAAGGTCAACCACCTGCTGCACAAAGCTGAGCCCCAGTCCTGTGGAGCCGCTTTCAGAATAGCCATGCGTCCACATACGCTGAAGGATCTCTGGGTTTATGCCAATACCGTTGTCCACTACTTCCCAATGGGTTGTCCCACTGCAGCAGGATACAATCAGCTGGATCTCCCCTTTCTCCGGGTCAATCGCTTTACATGCGTTTTCCAGCAGATTTACCAATGCTCGAGCCATACGGATGGAATTCACATATACCCGAACCTCAGGACACTCATTGTGGACAGAAATTCGAGAAACCAAGGGGTTTGACGCCATGCAGGAGAGCGTCAGGCGCAGAAGCCGCTCTGTCGGGACCAGGGACATTCGGTCCTCATAGAGAATTTCAGAAACCATCTGTCCCATCCGGTCACACGCATTCACAATCCTCCTCTGATATTTGGCCAGTTTTGGATCCTCTACCAGCTCCTCCGAAAGTCCAGCCAGCCCCTGAATGGTGGTAAGCGGGGTCTTGAGGTCATGGACCAAATTCTGTATCTCCCGAAACGACCTCATTTCAATATTTTTCATTCTAGCCTGGTAGAGCTGCAGCTCATCCTGTTCCGCCTTTCGGTGGGCCTGAATCAAATGCTGCTGTTCCAGATCCAGAAGCCCCATTAAAACAGTAGCGGTGGCAAAAAAGCACAGAAGCAACAGCACAAAATAAGTCAGAAGCAATTCAGCGTCCAAAATGGGCGCTATGGCCTTGATATCAGTGGAGATCTCACCATTTCCAAATCCCAATTTTGTCATGACCGGCAAAACATCCAGCCCCTGCACGGTAATGAGAAACAGGGTGATGATGATCAGCTTGTAATGCAGGCGGAAAGAAAACCGAGTCAGCAATTCAATGCAGATAAACACTAAGATAGCTGGCATGCCGATGTCCAGTCTTAGGGAATAGACCATATATACGACCTGGTAAAGTGAAATTTGGAACAGGCAGCAGAATGGAATCTTAACAAAGGGGATCTCCCGTCCATTCCACTGAATGCTAATCCCATCCATCAAAAGCGTTATGGCCAAGTAGTCAGGACCAGAACGAAGGGTATTCAGGGCAATCAGGTGAATGGCCCCTAATGCCAGAAAACCGGAATCCAGCTCATTCATCGCCTGATAGAGCAAATCATAGATCCGGAAATTCCGCTCTGTAAAAATCAGAGGGGTCAGTAATCCAACTGCCATCAGTCCCAACGCCTGGAAGACTCTCACCGCATTCCAAGTAATAGACAATCGTTTTATCCCCATACTGGCCTCACAATCACAAAACTTCCCAACAGGGGCTCTTTTTTAGAATAGCAAAAACCAATGCAAAATGCAAAGTTTTTCACTCTTGCGGCGGAAAATCCTCTTTAAACAAGCATGCACAGCAACAAGGCACAGGCGTACAGAATTGGCTCTGTACGCCTGTGCTCTTTGTTATCCTCCGGACTCCGGGCGCAGTTTGAACTCCATCCCATATTGCTGCAGGATATTTGTAACAATCAAAACCTGTTGGCTGACCCGCACTTCCATGGGCAGCTTTTGGCTGGTTTCTATTGTAAACGCATCAATCCCCAGCTCCCTGGATGCCGTACAGTTCAGACTTCCAACAGGTGCGTTTCCTTCCAGAGCAAAATCAGGATAATCGCCATTCTGGCTGTTTACCATCTCCAGTATATCCAGAGCATTGATAAATCCGCTCTGTGTCTGTCCCACCACGATAGAATTTCCGATGCTGCCGTTTACGCCGTAGAAATTGACTCCCTCATGCATATCAACCACGCAGACTGGCTGATATTTTTGGATCAGCTCCATAATCTGTGCAGACAAGACCTGAATGGGATTTCCATCCTCTGCGCCAGGATAGGAACGATTCATATCCACGCCATCCGATGCGGTCCTTTGGTTCAACTCAATGGCCTGCTGATTGGCATGCGGTACAAGAATGATGCGTCCCGTCTTTGGTTCAAGCCGTTCCAGCAGCTGCTCCGCACCCTTGAATCCGGCGGGTTCATTCCCGTGCGTGCCGGCCAGCAGGAAAATTGTCGGCCCCTCCTTCCCAGAGTCCATGATGTGACACTCAGTTTGACTTGCAAGCCCCTCAGCCAGGAAAAAGGTCGTATGTGACACCGGAGCAGGCCTCAAAAACAAAAAGTACACAACTACTCCCATGCACAGAAGGAGTACTGCCGCAATCGACCACTTTATTTCTTTTTTCATTTCTGTCGATCCTGCCTTGATCACGTGGTAGGCTCATTGAGGTAGGGACCCATTCCATTTTTCACAAGTTCATCATAGCTGGGCATCCCGGTGACAATGATCGGCTCCTCATACATTTCGCTGTAATTGGCCAGGATACGCTCTATTCCAAACACATGGCGGGCACAGCGCACCTCAATGGGCCATCCATTTTCGTCATAGGGCACATAGAGCTGCCCAATCTCACCGGCCTTCACATAAGTCTCCGACTTGCCTGTCAGGACGAGCGCCTCATCGGTGCGGTCACGCAGGCGGCCCTGGGCGGGATTGGGGGCTTCCATTAAAAGCGCCAGCGTATCCGTGTGATCGCCAAGCTCACGGTGGGTCAAGCCGCGCAGATCTGTCGGAGAGGGCTCCAGGGATATCTGCACTCCCTCCATCTGCATGTCCACGACCACATTCGATGCCAGATTCATGGCCCGTTCATGGGCAATCAAAGCATTTGAGAAGGACGTGGTGGAGCGTATCCGGGAGTCCCGTCTGGCAGGCAACACCCACTTTATGATCGTGGTGGCCGAGGGTGCGGGCAGCGCCGTAGAGATCGGCAAGCGCATTCAGGAGACGGTGGGCATCGATCCCCGGGTCACCGTGCTGGGACACATCCAGCGGGGCGGCTCTCCTACGGCGCGGGACCGGGAGACGGCCAGCCGGATGGGCTATGCTGCGGTCAAGGCCTTGGCAGAAGGCCGGATGAACTGCATCGTGGGCACCAACGAGGGACATCTGGTGGAGATCCCCATTGAGAAGGCGCTGAACATGACCAAGCACCTCCAGATGGAGCGCTACGAAGTGCTGGAAGCCATGCACAATCAGGTCCCGCTGAAGTGCGGGCCGATCCAGTGACAAGAGGAGAAAGCAGGCGGCAGATCTTTGATCTGACGCCTGCTTTTGCATGAGATCAGGGAAAACGGAAAAAATAATTCACAGTCTCATGGTGTGTCCTTGGGGGAAGTCTCTCTTTACGGTTTCTGTCCCTGCGGGATGGGAACAAACCGTAGGGGTGAGGTAAAAATAATGCCATGGACGGGTTGACAATCCAAACTGTAAATATTATAATTACAGTATAAGACAAAAACTGACACGACTACAGAGGAGGAAACGATCATGTTGGAGCTGAATTTAAACAATTTTCAGGCTGAGGCGCTGGAGGCTGACCAGCCGGTGCTGGTGGATTTTTGGGCCCCCTGGTGCGGCTACTGCCGCCGGCTGGGCCCCGCAGTGGAGCAGCTGGAGCAGGAACTGGCGGGGCGGGTGACAGTGGCCAAGCTGAACGTGGACGACGCTCCACCTTCAGCCAAAATAAC
>ENA-ORUQ01002293-ORUQ01002293.1-human-gut-metagenome-genome-assembly--contig:-NODE-2293-length-15518-cov-2.678458_pt1 | contig 15518 bp, 8 predicted proteins | sample MGYA00242081_ERZ509211 | MGnify/ENA primary metagenome ERZ509211 (study PRJEB26280, sample SAMEA2338785) | human gut metagenome | biome: human gut; feature: human-associated habitat; material: faeces...
AAGTAAAAAATGCTATAGCTATATCCGGCGAAAGGATTTACCCGTCCGGATATATTAATGCCAATGCTTAATATCTTTTCCCTTGGGATCGGCAACGAGTTTATAAATTCATTGATACATTCGCAAAGATGGTCTAAAGCGGCTGGTGTGTTTTCGAGTGTATAAGGGATATTCTGCTCAATGCGGATCTTATCTCCTTTAAAATCTAATATGGCTAGATTCAGTTGATCTTTCAGTATATCTACGCCCACAAAATAGCCGGATACGGGATTGAGCCCGTAAATACTAGGTTTACGCCCTCCGCTAGTCTCTTGTTTTCCAAAGTCGAGTATATAACCGTCCTCTTGTAATTCGCTAATTAGCTTAGTGACGGTGGGGATACTGAGATTCATTTCTTTACATACCTCCGCTATAGTAGCGTCTCCATTGGCCATATAATAATGTATGATCTTCTTTTTCAGAAGGCCACTGCGAGTATTGTCATCGGACGAGAGCAAGAACTTAGTTGTCATGGTTATACCTTTATTGAGTGATTAGGGCAAAGGTACAATAAGTTTTTTCAAAAACTAAGCGTAATAAAATAAAATTTTTTCATAAGGAGCTGTCTTAATTGTAAGAATTTGTAATAGAAGTTGAATGACATAGTCTGCGGCGAACTTCGGACGTTTGATGGCGGTCTTCCTCTGGATCTACGGATTCATGAGCCCTGTAGCCGGTATGGTGGCAGACAGGGTAAACAGGAAGTGGCTAATCGTGGGTAGCTTATTTGTCTGGTCCTTCGTGACTTTGATGATGGGGTATTGCACGGATTTCAATCAGATCTATTACCTACGTGCCTTGATGGGGGTCAGTGAGGCCCTGTATATTCCTGCCGGATTATCGCTTATCACAGATTATCACCAAGAGAAAACACGGTCATTAGCCGTAGGTATCCATATGACAGGTCTATACGTAGGCCAAGCCTTGGGGGGATTCGGAGCTACGGTGGCCAGCGCTTATACGTGGGAAACGACTTTCCATTGGTTTGGTATCATCGGCATCGCTTATAGCGTGGTCTTGATCATCTTCTTACACGATAAGAAAGATCATGTGGAACAAGCCGTAAAACTGGAAAATTATCCGAAAGAGAATCCGATTTCCGGTGCGTTTAAAGGATTAGGGATGTTATTCACGAACATCGCTTTTTGGATCATTCTTCTTTATTTCGCCACGCCGAGCTTACCGGGTTGGGCGACAAAGAACTGGCTCCCTACCCTATTCGCTGAAAATCTCTCGTTGGATATGTCCGAGGCCGGTCCGTTATCTACATTCACGATCGCTATCTCTTCCTTTATAGGGGTAATCGCCGGAGGTATTTTATCCGATAAATGGATCCAGCGGAATGTCCGGGGACGTGTATACACAGGCGCCATTGGTTTGGCATTAACGATACCCTCTCTCCTATTACTAGGATTTGGGCACAACTTCCCGATGATTATCGGCGGTGGTCTTTGCTTCGGTATCGGTTATGGTATATTCGACGCCAATAATATGCCTATCCTTTGCCAATTCATCTCCCCCCGTTATCGGGCTACAGCCTATGGAATTATGAATATGACCGGTGTATTTGCCGGAGCCGCCATCACGGATATACTAGGAAAATCTACCGACGCTGGTAATCTTGGCCATGACTTCGCCATGCTAGCCGGATTGGTACTCATCGCACTTTTAATCCAAGTGATCTTCTTACGTCCGAAAGTCGCTAATATGACCGACGAATGCTAATTAATCTCATCCAATAAACTAAATAAACAACAAAAAAGTAATTCATTATGAAGAAGAATCTACTGCTCTTAATGCTCGCGCTCCTACTTCCGGCATTTATGTACGGACAAGAGCAGACAGTCTCCGGAACAGTGCTGGATACCTACAACATGGGTGTCCCCGGTGCGTCTATCGTTGAAAAAGGCACGACAAATGGAACGATTACCGATTTCGACGGTAATTACACTCTCACCGTATCCAACAAGAACGCCACATTAGTATTTTCTTTCATTGGGTACAAGACACAAGAAGTTCCAGTAGCCGGAAAGACCAAAGTAGACGTGATCCTACAAGAAAACGCCGAACAGCTAGACGAAGTAGTGGTAACCGGTTACGGTGGCTCACAAAAGAGAGCGACCTTGACAACCTCTATCTCTAAATTGGATAACGCCGTACTGGAAAATGCAGCTATGGCCAATGCCGGACAATCTTTACAAGGTACGGTTTCCGGTTTACGCGTAGTAAACATAAGTGGCCAGCCGGGTAAAGACCCCAATATCGTACTTCGTGGTGGAGCTACCATGACCGGAAAAGACAATGGAGCTTTGGTAGTGGTAGACGGTATCGTTCGTAACTCTTTGGCAGATATCAACCCTTCAGATATCGAGTCCATCCAAGTATTAAAAGATGCTGCCTCAACGGCCATTTATGGAGCACGTGCGAATGGCGGTGTAATCCTTGTCACGACCAAACGGGGAAAAGAAGGCGTAGCTTCCGTTTCCTATAAATTTAAAGGAGGAGCAAACTTCGCCCGTACAGGATATGATTACTTGAACGCAGAGGACTATATCTATTATAATCGCTTAGGATACAAGCGAACCGGACGTTCGGGTATCGATAACCAAATGGGCTATGGAATTGGTAACGATTTATTCGACATTCGCTATCTAGATGACACGACGAAAGGTCTGTTAAACGAAGGTTGGCAACAAATGACAGATCCCAATGATCCTACAAAACAACTTTTATTTAAGGATTATTCAGGCCAATTGAAAGATGCAGCTTTCAAAGACCCCTCATTCACGCAAGATCATTATTTGAACATTACAGGCGGTAACGATAAGGGTACTTTCGCAGCTAGTTTAGGTTATTACAAAGAAGATGGTTTGATCAAAGGTACTAGTTACGAACGCTTCTCCGGAACGTTAAACGGTTCCTATAAAATATTCCCGATCTTAACTGTAAACGGCGGGGCGACTTACACTTGGTCTCGTACGCCGGGATTATGGATTGGTCAATACGAGTTCTTCTATCGTACGATGAGCCAACGCCCAACTTGGAACCCCTATATGGAAGATGGATCTCCCGCTTCCGGTTTCGGTACCGGTGATGGTAATCCTCTTTACTACAAGGACAAGCTAACGAATACAAATGGAATCCGTCGTTCAACATACAACATAGGTTTCGATTTGCAAATCATTCCCGAGAAATTAGTATTAAAGGCTAATAGCGCTTTGTATCACGTAGATAATCAAACGGATAAATTTGATAAAGCCTATCAACAACAGAACTCTAGCACACCGAACCTAACGCGCCAGGCTGAAGCGAAATATGTAAAGGAAAATCAACAGCAACATAGTGTGACCTTGACATATTCTGATAGTTTCAAGGACAAGCATAATTTGGAAGCCATGGTCGGCGGTGAGTATTTCAATTGGCATCAATATACGTTAAACGCCAAGACTCAAAATTCACCTTCGGATGATATCCCAACCTTGAACGCAGGAAGTAACCGTACGTATTCATACAGTTACAAACAAGGCTATCGTATCCTTTCCGGCTTCGCTCGTGTAAACTATAACTACAACCTCAAATATCTGTTGTCTGTTGTAGCTCGTTATGATGGTATCTCCAAACTGAGCGACCACCGTTGGGGTTTCTTCCCGGGTGTCTCCGCAGGTTGGAACATCATGGAGGAAGATTTCTTCAAGGACTCCAAATTAGCGGATATTATCTCGAACCTGAAACCACGTGTCAGCTATGGTGTAAACGGTAATGTAAACGGATTAGGTTATTATGACGTATACGGTAGTTACGGACAGAAGGACAAAGACGGAAACATCATAACAAACTACAACAATTCCGTTGGTTTTTACAATGACCAATTGGTTAATAGCGGTTTACGTTGGGAGCAAAGTAAGTCTTTCGAAGTAGGTCTGGATATAGGTTTCTTCAATAACCGCTTAAGCTTTATCTTAGACTATTATAACCGTACGACTTCCGATTTGTTGACTGATCTGGATTTGCCTAATTACACGGGATTCAAAAGTATCAAAACCAACTTAGGAACACTGCGTAACCAAGGTTTTGAGATGGAGGTAAAAGCTAACATCTTAAATAATGTAGGAGGTTTCAGTTGGGACGTAACAGCTAACTTATCTACGGTAGCCAACAAGATCATCAAGCTTCCGGCAAACGGAAACGAGAACAACCGCCAAGGTGGATACCAAGTATGGGATCCGAAAAAAGGCGAAGTCGTTTGGGTTGGCGGAAAACAAGAAGGAGGAAAGCTGGGTGACTTGTTCGCATTCAAGCAAGATCACATTTTCAAAGATTGGGATGACGTAAAAGCAAACGCAAATAATCGTTATGACGCCATTGGTGAATTATATGGTCCAGCGGCATGGGAAGCCCTGAAAGACAAAACCGGAAAACAACAAATCGAGCCGGGTGACGTATGTTGGGCCGATTTGAATGGTGACGGTGTCATCAACAATCTAGACCGTGTGAAGGTAGGCAATATCTTCCCGAACGTAACAGGAGGTTTCTCTACCACCGTTTCTTACAAGGATTTCTCTTTATACGCCCGTTTCGACTACGCATTAGGCCATACATTGTATAACGACTTGGCCGCACGCTCTATCGGACAATACCAAGGTTCATTTAACATCATCGACATGGTTAAACAAAGCTGGTCTGAAGAGAACACGAATACGGATATCCCGAAATTCTACTATGCGGATCAATTGAGCAAAAAGAATATCACCCGCTCCAACAACGGACTTACGGCTGTAGATAACAACAGCTCACGATTCTATGAAAAGGGTGATTACTTGGCACTTCGCGAGATCACATTGACATGGAACTTACCGAAAAGATGGATCAATAAAGCGTTTATGTCAAACGCCTCTGTTTATGTCACCGGACAAAATCTGTGCTACTTTACCGGTTATTCCGGAGTATCACCGGAACCAGCCGTAGATACCTATTATGGTCAAGGCATCGACAATGGCAGATATCCGACTCCTAAGACTGTCCTTATGGGTGTATCTGTAACTTTCTAATTAACGCATAAAAATTAAACATCATATGAAAAAGATATTTATAACCTTTATGGCGGCTGTGTCCTTGTTGACATTCAATCGATGCACCTCGTTGGACATGGAGCCAGTCAGCAGTATTTCCGATGCTAACTATTGGAAATCATCGGACCAATTCAAGGCATTCAATACAGGTCTGCATTCCTTACTTCGCTTACGTAGCTATAATATATTCGTACTGGGTGAACCACGTGCCGATATTTATGGCGACCAGCCTTTCGGAGGTGAAGCCACTCAAGGCGTAGAACAATATCCGTATAATACGATCAACGCTGAATTTACGGGCATCAGCAATTTTGGAGATTTCTATGAGACAATCAACCAATTAAACCTCATGATCCGTAAGACCAACGAGACTACCTTATTAGATGAAAATGAGAAGAACTACTTCTTAGGTGAAGCATATGGTATGCGTGCGTATATTTATTTCCATCTATTACGTTCATGGGGAGATGTAATTTTGGTAACCGAACCTACTCTAGGTAACGAACTGGATATCTCTCATTTGGAAAAAGCGGCGTCTCCAGCAAGTGAGGTCATGGACCAGATCAAGAAAGACATTGACGCTTCCGTCAATGCTTTCGGTAGTGATTATTCTTACAAATATGGAAAAGGCTACTGGTCTAAATCAGCCACATTGATACTAAAAGGTGAAGTTTATTTATGGAGTGGTCGCCAAATGGGTGGAGGTACAGGAGATTATTCTACCGCCAAGGCTGCTTTGCAAGATCTTCAACAAAACGGCAACCTAAAGCTACAGGATAAGTTTACTGATGTATTCGCCTATGGGAATAAGGAGAATAGCGAGATCATCTTCGCTTTCAAGAGTATCAAAGATGAATTCACCATGTGGAAAGATTATAATTGGCGAAACAACATGGTTCCGCAACGTGAATACATGGCAAACTATTGCGATGAATCAGGAACCCCATTCATGGAAATTCCGGGTTATAATTTCCACGGTTTAATGCGTTACCAAGTTAAGAAAGATCATTACTGGAAGACTTTCCGCGAAAATGATTCCCGTCTGACAGGAACCTTGAAAGCTGTTTATCAAAAACAGGAAGACGGAAGCATAAAGTACATCGCTCCATTCGCATACAAATTCCAAGGAACAACATTGGAGGGTAGCAACGAACGTAACTGGCTGGATGATTATCCTATTTACCGTTATGCCGATGCCCTGTTACTACTAGCCGAGGCTAAAGCTCTCTTAGGAGAAGATCCTTCCACGGAGATCAATGCCGTACGCGAGCGTGCTTACGGTTCTGAATATTTCAACGCACATAAAAACGAGGTCGCTTATCCGAATGACAAGGGAAGTTTCTATAACGATAACCCATTTGAGGGGGGCGATGAGAACGTGATGGAAGCTATATTGAAAGAACGGCTGCGCGAGTTCTTCTTCGAGGGCAAGCGTTGGTATGACTTGAGACGTTTCGGTAATCAATATGTCTTGAAATACACGACCGCACAAGAGTCCCGTCTTTTGTGGCCGATCAACGAGGATGCATTGACAAACAATCCAGCATTGAAACAGACTCCCGGATACTAATCGTACATAGGTTTAAGGCGATTGGATATAACTAGGTTTTTGGCACGAATTCCAAAGGGGCTTTGTTCATATGAATGAATATCGCTACCTTTGGAATTCACATATCTATTAATTTCAACCTACAAACAAAAAACATCATGAAAAAAACTTTCCTGTATTTCTGCCTTCTTTTCATCGTACAAACGGCTTTTGCGGCAGACAGTCTTTATGTGCGAGAGCAACAAATCCCCATCTTGATAGACCGGATCGACAATGTACTTTACGAGATGCGGATACCGGCCCAAAAAGGGGATGTATTAAACGAGATCACGATACAGATCGGAGACAATGTCAACCTGTCGGACATCCAAGCGATACGTCTATTTTATAGCGGAGTGGAAGCTCCTTCCCGCAAAGGGGAACATTTCAGTCCCGTTACGTACATATCCAGCCATATACCGGGAAATACCCGTAAGGCTCTTGAATCTTATTCCGTACGGCAAGATGAGGTTACCGCCCCCTTGTCGCGCACGGTAAAACTAACCTCTAAGCAACCGATGCTTAAAGGCATCAACTATTTCTGGGTAAGTATCCAGATGAAGCCTGAGACTTCCTTATTGGCAAAAGTAGCGACTACGATACCTAACGCCCAGATCAACAACAAACCGATCGACATCACTTGGAAAGGAAAGGTGGACGAACGCCATGTAGGTATCGGCGTACGCCAAGCCGGGGATGACGGATCGGCGGCCTTCCGCATCCCGGGATTAGTGACGACGAATAACGGAACATTACTCGGAGTCTACGATATTCGCTATAATAGCAGCGTGGACCTGCAAGAGAAAATCGATATCGGAGTAAGCCGCAGTACCGATAAGGGACAAACTTGGGAACCGATGCGAGTAGCCATGACTTTCAAACAAACGGATGGCCTGCCCCACGGACAAAACGGCGTGGGAGACCCATCGATCTTGGTAGACGAAAAGACCAATACGATCTGGGTAGTAGCCGCATGGACGCATGGTATGGGTAACGAACGGGCTTGGTGGAACTCCATGCCGGGAATGACACCGGACGAGACCGCCCAACTTATGCTCGTGAAAAGTGAGGACGATGGTAAGACGTGGAGCGAACCGATCAACATCACGTCTCAAGTAAAAGACCCGTCTTGGTATTTCCTATTGCAAGGCCCGGGACGAGGCATCACGATGCAAGACGGTACCTTGGTCTTCCCGATCCAGTTTATCGACGCTACCCGTGTGCCCAACGCCGGCATTATGTATAGCAAAGACCGCGGGAAAACATGGCACCTGCATAACTTAGCCCGCACGAATACCACGGAGGCACAAGTTGCCGAGGTAGAGCCGGGCGTATTGATGCTAAATATGCGCGATAACCGGGGCGGTAGCCGTGCCGTAGCCACGACAAAAGATTTAGGCAAGACATGGACAGAGCATCCTTCCAGCCGCAGTGCCTTGCAGGAACCCGTTTGTATGGCCAGCTTGATCAAGGTAAACGCCAAAGACAACATCACCGGCAAAGACCTTTTACTCTTCTCCAACCCGAATACGACAAAAGGGCGTAATCATATCACGATCAAGGCGAGTCTGGACGGTGGACTTACTTGGCCTACGGAGCATCAAGTCTTATTAGACGAGGCCGAAGGCTGGGGATATTCCTGTCTCTCCATGATCGATAAGGAAACGGTTGGAATCTTCTACGAGTCAAGCGTGGCGCATATGACCTTCCAAGCCGTTAAGCTAACGGATCTTATTCCTTAGAGAAACAATCTATGAGATCAATACTGAATCTTATTCTTATTGTATATATAGGCATTTCCGGGTCTTTACAGGCCCGGAATCCTGTTTTATTGCCCTTGCCTCAAAAATACGTCCGGACAAACGCTTCGTTCCATCCGAAGGAAATCGCGGTTTCTTCCGAAGGGAAACTCCGTTCCATCCTAATGGAATTCTTGGAGGAGCTGCCGGTAAGCGTCCAACCGGACAGCCGATACAAGATAGAGGTTTCCTTGGTTGACAAATTGGACGGAATCCCCCTCAACTCCGAGGAGGCTTATCAACTAAGCGTCTCTTCCCGGGGGATAACCATCCGGGCGGTATCCGAGCAAGGAGCTTATTGGGCGATACAAACCTTGCGTCAACTGACCGAGCGGCAAGGGAAGCGATATTCCATCCAAGGCTGCGAGATCACCGACTGGCCCGCTTTCCGCATACGAGGATTCATGCAAGACGTGGGGCGGAGCTATATCTCCATGAAAGAACTGAAACGGGAGATCGAGGTACTTTCCCGCTACAAGATGAACGTATTTCATTGGCATCTCACGGAGAACCAAGCTTGGCGTCTGGAGAGCAAGATCTTTCCGATGCTGAACGACAGCTGCAATATGAGCCGTATGCCCGGAAAATATTACACGATCGAGGAGGCAAAGGAGCTGGTTCGCTTTTGCAAGGAGCATAACGTACTATTGATCCCGGAGATCGATATGCCGGGGCATAGCGACGCTTTCATCCGGGCGTTCCGTCATGATATGCAGAGCAAGGAGGGTATGGCGATCTTAAAACTATTGATGGACGAGGTTTGCGAGGTATTCGAGGAGGTTCCTTACTTACATATCGGTACGGACGAGGTAAAGTTTACCAATCCAAAGTTCGTACCCGAGATGGTCGCTTATATCCGTGCGAAAGGGAAACAAGTGATCTCTTGGAACCCGGGATGGAAGTACAAACCGGGTGAGATCGACATGGAGCAAATGTGGAGTTACCGGGGAAAAGCGCGACCGGGCATTCCCGCGATCGACTCCCGTTTCCATTATATCAACCATTTTGATACGTTCGCCGACTTAATCGCCTTGTACACCAGCCGTATTTACAATGAACCGCAAGGAAGCCATGATTTGGCGGGTACGATCCTTGCCGTATGGCACGACCGGATCGTACAGCCGGAGGACAAATTGATCCGGGAGAATAATTTGTATCCGAATCTATTAGCGATCGCCGAACGTTCTTGGTTGGGCGGCGGCTATCAATATTTCGATAAGAACGGAACGATGCTGCCTATCGATCCCGATAACGAGGAGCATAAGGCATTTGTCGATTTTGAGCGGCGGATGTTATGGCATAAAGAACATCATTTCCAAGGATACCCGTTCGCCTACGTCAAGCAAACCAACGTGAGATGGCGTATCACCGACGCTTTCCCGAATGATGGGGAACTGACCCGCTCTTTCCCTCCGGAAAAGTCGTTTCAAGCGCAATATACCTATGAAGGGAAAAGCTACGGCACGCACGACGCCATCGGTGCCGGAATCTACCTGCGCCATGTCTGGGGACCGCTGGTTCCCGGTGTATATAAGGACCCGCAGCCGAATCATACCGCTTACGCATGGACTTGGATCTATTCGCCCAAGACGCAAGACGTAGGGGCGTGGATCGAATTCCAGAATTACGGGCGCTCGGAGATGGATCTTCCTCCCTCTCAAGGGAAATGGGATTATAAAGAGAGCCGTATCTGGGTAAATGATCAAGAGATAACGCCCCCCGTATGGACCGCTACCCACCGGGAGAAGTCCAATGAGATCCCACTGGGGAACGAGAACTGCGTAAGCCGTAAACCAACCCCGGTCCATCTGGAAAAAGGCTGGAACAAGGTGTTCATGAAGCTTCCGGTCGGTACGTTCAATACCCCCGAGGTCCGTCTGGTGAAATGGATGTTTACGTTCGTTTGCGTCACCCCGGATGGAGAGAAAGCGGTGGAAGGACTGGTTTACTCTCCGGATAAACAACTTAAATAACGTCTAATTCGGTTGAATGAAATGAGAAAAATAATAGGAATCTTATCCATCTTCCTCGCTTTCGCTCTCATGGGGCAAGCGCAAAGAATCAAGGTGGCTTGCGTAGGTAATAGCGTGACCTACGGCTACGGAATCGAGAACAGGGAAACAAACTGCTACCCGGCCCAATTGCAACAGATGCTTGGAGATGCCTACGAAGTGGAGAACTTCGGGCATAGCGGGGCTACTTTATTAAACAAGGGATATCGTCCTTATACCCAACAAGAGGCGTATCAAAAGGCACTGAGGTTTGCCGGGGATTACGTGATCATCCATCTGGGATTGAACGATACGGACCCTCGGGCATGGCCGAATTACCGGGACGATTTCGTTCGGGATTATCTTTCCTTGATCGAATCTTTCCGGAAAGCCAATCCGAAATGCAAGGTATGGGTTTGCCGTATGACTCCGATATCTCACCGCCATCCTCGTTTTAAATCCGGTACAAGAGACTGGTACTGGATGGAGCAAGCGCTTATCGAAGAAATCGCCCGGATAGCCGGCGCGACCTTGGTCGATTTGCAGGAAGGATTATATGACCGTCCGGATCTATTGCCCGACGCATTGCATCCAAACGCTGAAGGTGCCGGTATCTTGGCCCGCACCGTTTATGGGGCGCTAACCGGCGATTACGGAGGATTACAGCTTCCTGCCATCTATTCGGACCGGATGGTCTTGCAACGGGATCAACCGCTTCCTATATCTGGCATCGCCAACCAAGGGGAGAAAGTAACCGTTACCCTCGCCGGACAAAGGAAGGAGACCGTAGCCGGTACGAACGGGAAATGGACTGTCACGCTCGATCCCTTACGGGTAAGCGGGAAATCCTATACCTTAACGGTTTCTACCCCCAGCCGCACGCTGAACTATCGGGATGTAGTAGCCGGGGAAGTCTGGCTATGCTCCGGACAATCCAACATGGCGTTCCGGGTAAACGAGAGCGTAAAGGAAGAACAACAGCAACAATTGGATTACGTGAAACAACACTCGCAAATCCGTTTATTCGACCTAAAGCCCCGCTGGGAGACCTACGCCGTGGAATGGGACGCTTCCGTACTGGATTCATTGAACCGCCTGCAATATTACCACGACGCCCAATGGGAAGTATGCGACACGCGGAATACCGCACGCTTCTCGGCCATAGGATTTGCCTTCGGGCGTATGCTGGCCGATAGCTTACAAGTACCCGTAGGATTGATATTGAACGCTGTTGGCGGCTCGCCTACGGAGGCATGGATCGACCGGAAAACACTGGAATTCGAGTTTCCGGATATCTTACAGGATTGGACGAAGAACGACTTTATCCAAGATTGGGTACGTGAACGGGCGGCCTTAAACATCAAGCAAGCGTCCAACCCGCTCCAACGCCATCCGTATGAGCCTTGTTATCTGTTCGAGGCGGGTATCCAACCCCTTCATCGATATCCCATCAAAGGGATTATTTGGTACCAAGGAGAATCGAACGCCCATAATATGGAAGTACACGAACGATTATTCCCGCTATTGGTGAACAGCTGGCGCCAGAATTGGAACGCAGACCTGCCTTTCTACTATGTCCAACTATCCAGCATAGACCGCCCGAGTTGGACTTGGTTCAGGGACAGCCAACGCCGCCTGGCGCAAACCGTATCGAATACGGGTATGGCCGTTAGTAGCGATCGCGGGGATTCTTTAAACGTTCACCCTACCCGAAAAAAAGAGATTGGCGAACGACTGGCACATTGGGCCTTGAACAAGACCTACGGACATAACGTAATCCCATCCGGCCCTTTGTTCCGCAGCGCAACGTTTACCGATAACGCCGCCTATATCACTTTCGATTACGCAAAGGGCTTGAGAACTTCCGATGGGGACCCCATCCGTACATTCGAGATCGCCGAGCAGGAAGGACTTTACTATCCGGCGCAAGCCGTGGTAGAGAACGGGAAAGTAAAGGTGTGGAACGATCAAGTGACTCACCCGAAGCTGGTACGCTACGGCTGGCAACCCTTCACGAGAGCGAATCTTGTAAACGAGGCGGGCATGCCGGCCTCTACATTCCGGGCTATAAAAGAATAAGCTATGCATAATAAACAACAAATCACCGGTTGGCTGTTCCTCCTGCTACTCTGCGTAGCGGGATGCGGCCAGCCTGTATCTAAAAAACAGAACACCATGATAAACTGGACAAAATTACCGGATCTACCGGGAGCAGCCGATACGGCTTCCCTTGGCGTTTCCGCCCCGTTCGCCGGCATCCATAACGGCGTATTGATCGTTGCCGGAGGTTGCAACTTTCCGGACAAACCCGTCACCGAGGGAGGAGCCAAGCGATATTATAGCGAGATATTCGTCCTTCTTCCCGAAGGCTGGAAAGAGATCGACCGACTGCCTCGTCCCGTCGCCTACGGCGCTACGGTTTCCACCCCGGAAGGTATCGTTTGCATCGGAGGAAACAACAGTGATTCTTCCTTGGTAGAGGTCTCCCGCATCTCCTATAACCCCACGAAAGGAGAGGTAGCGGTTTGTGCCTTACCCTCCTTACCGTCTCCAATGGATAATCTCTCGGCCGCATTTACCGGACAGGAGATTTACGTAGCAGGGGGAAATGAGAACGGACAGCCCTGCCATACCTTCTTACGCCTCAACCTAGCGAATATCGAAAAGGGATGGGAACAACTACCGGACTTCCCGGGAGCAGCCCGTGTACAGCCGGTATTAGCGACCGGAGAAAGTCCCAACGGCACACGTATCTATCTAGCCGGAGGCTTCCAGCCCATCCTAAACGAAGAGGAACCGATCGTCCCAACGGATGTATTGGTATTCGACCCGGCAACTTTTACCTGGCAACGAGAGACCGTTCTTCCCCCGTTTAAGGACGGAACGAACCGTACCCTAACAGGAGGCTGTGCCGTGACTTTCCAAACGGATAAAATCTTATTTATGGGAGGTGTGAACTACGATTGTTTCCTAGCCGCCATCGCCCGACCGATCCATTTAGCGAAAGCGGAGGCGGCGCGAGATTCAGCGGCCATTACCCGCCTGCAAGCCGAAGCCAAGGCCTATATGCACCATCCGGTAGAATGGTACCGATTCAATACCACCTTACTTCAATACGACCTATCCACGAAAGCATGGAGCGATCTGGGCGAATATGAGCAGTTGGCCCGTGCCGGAGCGGGAGCGGTTATCCAAGATGGCCGATTAACCATCATCAACGGAGAATTGAAACCGGGTATCCGCACGCCGCAAGTGAATCAAGCGAAATTATAATAGGGATTTAGTGGGATCGCTGGTAAGTTTGCCAACGATCCCTGTTTACTTTTTCCACCCGATTTTAAGTATCCGGAGTCTATTTAGAGCATACGTATCCCAAGGTAAATCCTAGACAATAAGCACGTAAATAATGTTCTTATATAAATCATTGAACATAAACATCTTAAAAAGACGATTATACTTTCCGCAAAACACGTACGACTTTTTCCAAAAACACGTACGTGTTTTTGGAAAAAGTCGTACATGTTTTTCGGGAAACACGTACATGTTTTTACTGAATCACACGACAGGAAACAAGAGCGTATATGGAAATATACAATAAGCCTACCTTAAAAATAAGTATGCGATAACCTATACATCCGGATACGCCTCAAATTGCAGCACATTATTGGCCATGATGGGAAAAGAAGATTTCAATTACACAAAGGTACATAATTGCCATTAATTACATACCTTTGTGTAATATAATTTTGTATATGAAAATATATTTCGAAATATTCATTTTACTATTGATAAGTTGTTCAGGTAATCATCAACAACAAGAAAATGATATTCAACAAACAAATAATCAAGACAAGAAGAATTTAGCATATATAATAGACACAAATAAAGAAACAACTATTGAAAATAAGAACTTACAATTTCTCATAGAAAAAGATTCTATATTCAGAAAAGACTCTATATTCAAGATATTAGAAGAAAAGAAAATCCGTCTTGATCATAGTTTTTACAGGAAAACTGGAAATTTTGATTTTCCTCTATATTATGGAGGAAGCTATATAAATAAGAATAACCTATTATTCGTGAATATAGTAGATTCACTAGACAACATATATACAAAAAGTGATATTATAAACAGAATAGGTAATAAAGATTTCAAAATAAAGAAATGTTCGTATTCTCTAAAAATGCTCGGAGATACACTAAACCAATTAAATACAGTCTTTAATCGCAATAAGTACTTATTAAAGGAAAATCTAAAAACAAGTAATTTTGAAATTAATATAGAAAACAATGTTATATTAATATTACTAGAAGATTCTACTATGGAAAATATTCAAGAATTTAAAAGAAACATAATGGACTCGCCTCTGTTTCATTTCTCCCAGAAACCAATACTTTATTTACATTAAGTTTACATTTTTCTTTATCCTGCATCAATCAAGATCGTTTTCGTTTCTCCCTCGGCTAGATACGGGCTCTCGTTTGCTATTAAATTTCCTGTTCCAAATCATGTACGCTCATCAATCTGATGGAAAAGCACATCTTCATTCCTAAGTGCTTCTTTAAAACGACTAGCTTAAACCATCGTTTTAGCTATTCGTTTTCATCGCTTACAATTCTGGTAGGTAAAAATACGCTCTTTAACAACGTACAATGAAAGATAATTACAAAAGTCGGATTATGAAGAACTTATTTAATTACTGATTTAAGACAAACAAGAAAAGCTTGTATGATCAATTAGGGAAAGAATTCAATGTCAGCGGCTTCCGTGTATATAAGTTAGCACACGGAAAAACCGCTCACTCTCATATGGATAGATTAATATTGGAGAAATTGCTTGAATTGAAGATTATCAGTGAAATCGGGTTCAGAATCTAAAGGTCCCCTCATTTCATACTTTCTTCTTTATAATTTATACGGACACCATAATTCGTATACACCCGGTCTAACCCCAACATCCCACTCGGATTAGGTTCGCCTTGCACTTTTCCGGACAGGATATCCTCGCTCATCGTGATCATGTCTTTTACCC
>ENA-ORUQ01002300-ORUQ01002300.1-human-gut-metagenome-genome-assembly--contig:-NODE-2300-length-15493-cov-4.720236_pt1 | contig 15493 bp, 10 predicted proteins | sample MGYA00242081_ERZ509211 | MGnify/ENA primary metagenome ERZ509211 (study PRJEB26280, sample SAMEA2338785) | human gut metagenome | biome: human gut; feature: human-associated habitat; material: faeces...
GAAGGTGATTTGGAATGCATTTTGACTCGTAACTGTGAAGGTACTGAACAGTTACGTTTAAATTATATATAAGGACAAGCAGGAGGAGACCGGTGAAATGAATAAACAGCAGCTGGCAAACAGAATTTGGGAGTCTGCCAATAGAATGCGTTCAAAAATAGAAGCTAACGAATATAAAGATTACATTTTAGGATTTATTTTTTATAAATATCTGTCAGATACAGAAGTGAAATGGTTAAAAGAAAATGATTTTACGGATGAAGATATCAGAACGTTAGACGATTTTGAAACAGTTAAATATGTACAGGATAATTTAGGATATTTTATTTCATATGAAAATTTATATTCTACATGGATTAACATGGGAAATGATTTTTCTGTTTCGAATGTAACAGATGCATTATCAGCATTTAGCAGGTTGATCAGTCCGACGCATAAACCGGTTTTTGAAAACATTTTTCGAACACTTGAAACGGGGCTTAGTAAATTAGGAGATACATCAGGTGCGAGAACAAAAGCCATCAGAGGGTTACTACAGCTTATTAGAGATATTCCTATGGATGGAAAGCAAGATTACGATGTTTTAGGATTTATATATGAATATCTGATTGAAAAATTTGCTTCAAATGCAGGAAAAAAGGCCGGAGAGTTTTACACACCTCATGAAGTTTCACTTTTAATGTCGGAGATAGTTGCACACCATTTGAGAGACAGAACTGAGATAAAGATTTATGACCCTACAAGTGGATCTGGTTCATTACTTATCAATATTGGACGAAGCGTTGCAAAATATGTTGGCAGCGACAATAACATAAAATATTATGCGCAGGAACTTAAGGAAAATACGTATAATTTAACGAGAATGAATCTGATAATGAGGGGGATAAAGCCTGATAACATAGTAACCAGAAATGGCGATACCCTGGAAGAAGACTGGCCATTTTTTGATGATAATGATCCGGTGAATACGTATGATCCCGTTTATGTGGATGCAGTAGTATCTAATCCGCCGTATTCTCAGGTATGGGATCCGGCAAATAAAGAACATGATCCACGTTATTCGAGATTCGGTCTGGCACCTAGGGGAAAAGCTGATTATGCTTTTTTACTTCACGATTTATTTCATATGAAACCAGATGGAGTTATGACAATTGTTCTTCCGCACGGTGTTCTTTTTCGTGGAGGAGAAGAAGGCGAGATTCGAAAAAAACTGATTGAGTACAATCATATTGATACTATTATTGGTTTACCGGCAAATATTTTTTATGGTACTGGTATTCCGACGATTGTCATGGTGTTAAAACAGAAAAGGGATAACACAGATATTTTAATCATAGATGCATCAAAAGGTTTTGTGAAGGATGGGAAAAATAATAAGTTGCGTGCATGCGACATTAAAAAAATAGTAGATGTTGTAAAAGCACGAAAAAAAATAGAGCGCTATTCCAGAGTGATAACGAAAGATGAAATACGAAGAAATGATTATAATCTGAATATTTCACGCTATGTTGATTCCTCAGAGAAAGCCGAAAACTGGGATATTTATGCTACAATGCTTGGAGGCATTCCGAAGAGAGAAATTAATGAACTGGAGGAATATTGGAGTGCATTTCCACAATTGAAAAAAGAACTGTTCGTTGAAACTGATAGTCCTTATACAGAACTTGCAATAAAAGATATAAAAAATTATGTGGAAAATCATACCGATATTCAGCAATTCAGGGAGACGTTTCAAAAGCAATTTTCTAATTTCAAATTAAATTTAAAAGATATATTGCTGGATCAGATGGAGAACATGATAATATCACAGGGAGAAAGCAATCTGTCTGATGACATTTTTCAACGTTTAAAAATGATACCTCTTGTAGATAAATATGAAGCATACCAACTTCTTCATGAAGATTGGGAGAAAATAGCAGTGGATCTGGAAATTATACAGACCGAGGGATTTGAAGCAACCAGAAAAGTAGATCCTAATATGGTGATAAAAAAGAAAAATGGAAAAGATGAAGAAGTTCAGGATGGCTGGGCAGGTCACGTAATACCATTTGAAAGTGTACAGGAAACATTACTTATTGAAGAAACAAAAGAACTAAAGCTAAAAGAAAAGCGTCTGTCAGAGCTTCCGGCATTGTATGAGGAAATAGCAGAATCATTGAGCGAAGAAGAAAAAGAAGAGGATTATTTTAATGACGGATCTTTTGTAGCAAAAGAAGTAAATAAGAAATTGAAAGAGTTAAAGAAAGATGCTTTGGAGGAAAGTATTGTTCTGGCAGAAAAGCTCAGCAAGGTTGAAACGTTGATGCAGGAAGAAAAGAAACTGAAGTCTGAAATAAAAAAAGAGACAGTTGCATTACAAAATAAAACTAAGGAAACAATTGAAAGTTTATCAGATAGTCAGGTAAAGATGTTACTGGAGAAAAAATGGATTGACAGTCTGATAGATAATCTTAATAAGCTTCCGGAAAATGTCATAAATACTTTGGTAGGGGATATAAAAGCATTACAAAAAAAATATGAGATAACCTTTTTGGATGTTGAACGTGAAATAAGAGAAACAGAGCAGAAACTGGCGTTAATGATTGATGAACTTGTAGGAGATGAGTTTGATATGAAAGGGCTTGGTGAATTTAAAAAGCTTCTGACAGGTGAGTGATTATGGAAAAAAAGAAAAAACCGGAGATAAGATTTGAAGGATTCACGGATGATTGGGAACAGCGTAAGTTGAAGGATGTATATGGTTCGATTGGTAATGCATTTGTAGGAACTGCTACTCCATACTATGTAGAACACGGACATTTTTATCTGGAATCTAACAATATAAAAGATGGGAAAATAAATCATAACTCTGAAATTTTCATAAATGATGAATTCTATGAAAAGCAAAAAGAGAAATGGTTACATACCGGAGATATAGTTATGGTTCAGTCTGGTCATGTTGGACATGCAGCTGTAATCCCTGAAGAATTGGACAATACAGCGGCTCATGCCTTAATCATGTTTAAAAATCCAAAAGAGAAAATTGAACCTTACTTTTTAAATTATGAGTATCAGACTGATAAAGCCAAGAAGAAAATAGAGAATATTACTACTGGTAATACCATAAAACATATCCTTGCATCAGATATGCAAGAATTTGAAGTTGATGTTCCAAAATGTAAAGAACAGAAAGTGATTGCTAGTTATTTTTGCAAACTCGACCACCTCATCACCCTTCACCAGCGTAAGTATGAAAAGTTGAAAAATGTAAAAAAATCCATGTTAGAAAAAATGTTTCCGTCAAAAGGATGCAAAGTGCCGGAAATTCGATTTTCCGGATTCACGGACGATTGGGAACAGCGTAAGTTGGGAGAACTAGCTGAAATAGTCGGAGGTGGCACACCAAGTACAAGTGTAGAATCATATTGGGATGGAGATATTGACTGGTACGCTCCAGCAGAAATCGGTGAACAGATTTATCTAAAATCCAGTCAGCGAAAAATAACAGAGGAAGGTTTGAACAAGAGTTCGGCAAAGGTACTTCCAGTTGGAACTGTCCTTTTTACATCGCGTGCCGGTATTGGAAAAATCGCTATTTTGCTGAAAGAAGGCTGTACCAACCAAGGATTTCAATCTATCGTTCCGAATAAAGATAAATTAGATTCGTACTTTATTTTTACAAGATCTGAAGAACTTAAAAGATATGGCGAGACAGTTGGGGCAGGTTCTACATTTGTTGAGGTATCTGGAAAACAGATGGCAAATATGGAATTGATGATGCCTACAACAATGTTAGAACAAAAGAAAATCGGAGCCTATTTTTGCACTCTCGACCACCTCATCACCCTTCAACAGCGTGAGTTGGAAAAATTGAAAAATATAAAGAAGACATTGTTGGAAAAGATGTTTTAATGAAGTTTCAAATTGTTGGATGTTAATATATGATGTAGAAAAAAATAGAATTATTCGAAATGTCTTTTTAATGAATAAGAAGTCTAATTATAAAGCAAATAAAAGCCGCTATTCTGAACAATATTAAACATAAAAATTTTTATTCAATCTCAGAGCATAAAGAAAGGCTTCGTCATAAAACATAAAATGTTTCCAGATATAAAAATAAATACAGATATTGTCAGAGGATAGTTCTGAAAAATAACTTTTAAATAATATACAAATTAAAATATTCTTGGGAACAGCGTAAGTTGGGTATAATAAATACATTTTTTACAGATGGCAACTATGGAGAGGCTTATCCTAAAGCATCCGATATGACTGATAGCAGTAGTGGAATTCCTTTTCTTACAGGCGGAAATTTAAAGGAGGGAAAACTATCCCTTGATGGAGTAAGTTATATTACTCCCGAAAAGCATTCCCAACTTATATCTGGTCACTTGCTTGAAGATGATATTGTGATTGCTGTTAGAGGTTCGTTAGGTGCACTAGGTTACGTAAATACTGATAATTCAGGGTGGAATATTAATTCTCAATTAGCAATATTACGCACTGACAAAAGTGAATTATATGGAAAATTTCTGATTCAGTATTTGTTATCTTGGGCAGGACAAAATGAATTATTAAAAAGACAAACGGGTTCAGCATTAAAACAGCTTCCAATAGGAGCACTCAAGGATGTCGAAGTACCAATCACATCTGTTGCTGAGCAAGAAAGGATTGCAACATATTTTGACTCCCTCGACCACCTCATCACTCTTCACCAGCGTAAGGTGAAAATACTGAAATTCATTAAAAAATTATTGTTGGAAAAGATGCTTGTGTAGAAATAATACAGTAAACAGAGATAACAGAAAAAATTGTGCAAATATATTAAGGAAAGAAGTGGATATAATGTCAGATGTTAAGATGGAATTGTACCATGGAAGCGGTGATATTGTTGAATTTCCAGAAATAAGAAAAACAAGATATACAAAAGATTTTTCATGGGGGTTTTATTGTACACAAAGTTATGAGCAGGCACACCGATGGGCAGAGAGAAGACATACACATGGGGTTGTTAATGTGTATATTTATCATGAAAATCCGGAACTCAGAATCAAAAAATTCCCAAAAATGACAGACGAGTGGCTGGACTTTATTGCGGAATGCCGATCAGGAAAAATACATGACTATGATATTGTAGAAGGTCCTATGGCAGATGATACTATCTGGAATTTCGTGAATGATTTTTTGAATGGAAATATAAGTCGATCAGTTTTTTGGGAATATGCTAAATTTAAACATCCGACACATCAGATTAGTTTTCACAGTATAAAAGCATTGGCATGTCTGGAATTTGAGAGGAGTGAAGAAATACATGAACAGGAATTATAAAGAAGAACTGTTTTACCTTTGTTCTTTGATAGAATTTATAGGCCGCAAAACAAACAATAGAAGAGGAGATATAGTTGCCAGATTATCAGATCAGGCATTAGCGCATCAATTAAGAGCAGCAGAGGTAAATCATTGTCTTTCTTTTGAACAGGTATGCGATGAGTGGATTGAAGATTATGGAATTGAAAATGGACAATTTGACAACGTTTCATCCTGCAAATATAAAGTACCAACGGTAATGGATATTGGACGCGTATACCAGACTTTGATTATGGACGTTGAAAAAAGTTATAAAAATATTATTGAAGCAATAAAGGCAGTGTATTTTTCATTTATAAGCAATGAAATTTCAGATTTCAATTCAAGTGTATATTATAGTAACCCGGATTATCTCAGATGTTCGTATGAAGCAGGAAAGCTTTTGGATTAAAACTATTTGAGGAGGAAGGGATATGCGTTTTACAAAAGAAGCAGATTTTGAAGAGGCACTTATAAAAGTATTGTTTGATAAAGGCTGGGAAAGAAAGGTTATAAAATATCCAACAGAAAAAGAACTAATACAAAACTGGGCGGAAATTTTATTTAAGAACAATAATTCCATAGATCGGCTTAATGGAGAACGACTGACCAATGGAGAGATGCAGCAGATTATTGAACAGATTACATTTCTTCGTACACCACTTAAATTGAATGGTTTTATTAACGGAAAAAATATATCTATTATTCGCGATAACCAGAAAGATAAATTACATTTTGGAAAAGAAATAAGTTTAAAGATTTATGACAGAAGAGAAATTGCGGCAGGACAAAGTTATTACCAAATAGTTCAGCAACCGATATTTACTGGTAGATCGTCGATTTTTAATGGTCGTCGAGGCGATCTGATGTTACTGATTAATGGGATGCCGGTAATACATATTGAATTAAAACGCAGTGGTATTCCGGTAAGCCAGGCATGTAATCAAATAGAAAAGTATGCACATGAGGGAATCTTTTCAGGTTTATTTTCACTTATACAGGTATTTGTGGCAATGAATCCGGATGAGACCGTGTATTTTGCAAACCCGGGTCCGGACGGAAAGTTTAATGCAGATTATTATTTCCATTGGGCCGACTTTAACAATGAACCAATTAATAGTTGGAAAGACATTGCTTCGTCATTGTTATCAATTCCGATGGCACATCAGTTAATTGGATTCTATACAGTAGCAGATAATTCTGATGGAATTCTTAAGGTGATGAGAAGTTATCAATACTATGCAGCAAATGCAATATCTGACAAAGTGTCTCGAACGCGATGGAATGAGGGGAATCAGCTTGGAGGCTATGTGTGGCATACAACAGGATCTGGAAAAACTATGACAAGTTTTAAGTCTGCACAGCTTATTGCAAATTCAAATGATGCTGACAAGGTTGTTTTTCTTACGGATAGAATTGAATTGGGAACACAGTCACTTAAAGAGTACAGAGCGTTTGCAGATGAAACAGAATCCGTACAGGCAACAGAAAATACTAATGTGTTAATTGCAAAGCTTAAAAGTCCAGATCCCGGAGATACTTTAATTGTAACGTCTATTCAAAAGATGAGCAATATCAAAGAAGAAGGATTTAATAGCAGAGATATTGAACTGATCAGTAAAAAACGACTGGTTTTTATTGTTGATGAAGCACATAGATCCACTTTTGGTGATATGTTGATTGCCATAAAACGTACATTTACAAATGCTATTTTCTTTGGATTCACCGGGACTCCAATAAAAAAGGAAAACGAAAAAAAGATGAATACTACGGCAACCGTTTTTGGAAACGAGTTGCACGAATATAGTATTGCAGATGGAATCCGTGATAAAAATGTGCTTGGTTTTGATACATACAAAATTCTCACATTTAAAGACAGAGATATCAGAAAGGCAGTGGCGCTGGATAAAGCGAAAAGTAAAAGTGAAGAAGAGGCAATTTCTGACCCTCGAAAAGCCTCCATATATTATAAATATATGGATAGCTCGCAGATTAAAATGGCAGGTTTTAAAGACACAGCCGGAAACTATGTAAAAGGTATAGAAGATTATATTCCAAATATACAATATAAAACTGAAGAACATAAGGATAAAGTTGTAGAAGATATAAAAGTTAATTGGAAGTGCCTGAGTCATAATGAAAAATTTCATGGAATTTTTGCAACCAGTAGTATTGCTGAGGCAATTCAGTATTACAGAAAAATAAAAAAGGAAATGCCAGAGTTAAAGTGTACATGTTTGTTTGATCCGAATATTGATAATAATGACGGGGTGCTTTTTAAAGAAGATGGCTTGGAAGAGATTATTTTAGACTATAATGAAAGGTATCAAACAGAATTTAAAGTTTCAACACATGCTTCTTTTAAAAAAGATATAGCATTAAGAATGGCTCATAAAGAAGCTTATAAACTAATTGAAAGAAAACCTGAACAACAGCTGGATTTACTGATTGTTGTAGACCAGATGTTGACGGGATTTGATTCAAAGTGGGTAAATACGCTTTATTTGGATAAAAAACTGGAATATGAAAATATTATTCAGGCCTTTTCCAGAACAAATCGTTTGGCCGGTCCAGATAAGCCATTTGGAACGATTCGCTATTATCGAAAACCACATACAATGGAATATAATATAAATGAAGCAGTAAAGCTATATTCTGGGGATAAACCGCTTGAACTGTTTGTCCCAAAGTTGAAATACAATATCCAGAAAATAAATACTATTTACAAAGATATAGAGGAATTGTTTATACATGCAGAAATTACATCATTTTCAAAATTACCTGATGATGCTTCGGAAAGAGGACAATTTGTTCGGCTTTTTAATCAACTTAATTCCTATTTAGAAGCTGCAAAAATTCAGGGCTTTGACTGGTCGAAGAGTATTTATGAATTTGAAGAAGAAAATGAAAAAGTAGAAGTAAAAGTATGCTTTGATAAAAAGATATATTTGGTTTTATTGCAGAGATATAAAGAATTGAGCAGAGGAGGGGGGACAGGAGAAAGTGAGGAGGTTCCATATGATCTGAAAGGATATTTAGTTGAAATTGATACTGGAGTTATTGATGCTCAGTATATGAATAGTCGTTTTGTTAAATATTTAAAATTACTAAAACAAAAGGAAATTTCACCGGATTTATTGGAGATGGCATTAAATGATTTGCACAAAACGTTTGCTACATTGACGCAGGAGGAACAAAAATATGCGAATATATTTCTCCATGATGTTGAACGAGGGGATATCCAGATAGAACAGGGAAAAACATTTCGGGAATATATTATTGAATATCAGTGTAGGGATAAGGAAGATTTAATACATCGTTTTTCAACGTATATAGGAGTAGATGAAGATAAGCTTCGAGATATGATGGGATTGAAACTCACAGAAGCAAACATAAATGAATTTGGAAGGTTTGATGAATTAAAACGGACAATTGATAAAAATAAAGCGAAGAAGTATTTTGAATCAGTTGAACATAAAAAACTTAGTCCTCCAATAATTAATATTAAACTTGATCGCATTTTGCGGAATTTTATCTTGAATGGTGGAATGGAAATGAGAAACATGTAATTGTTAAAAAGGAGCAGGAAGAATCCTGCTTCTTTTCGTTTATCAGCGCAGATTTGCAGATGACATTCAGGAGGAAGCCGCTATGTTACAGGAAGTGAAAAGGACAGATTTGTTTTGTGAATATTATAAAAAATGGGTAGCTGTTTACAAGTCAGGGGCAATTAGAAAAGTGACGTTAGACAAATATCTGATGACACAAAAATGGCTGGAAAAATTAATTCCTGATTTGCAAATATATGAAATGACTCGTATAGTGTATCAACAGATTATAAATGATTATGCGATATATCATGAACGACAGACGACGATGGACTTTCATCATCAGTTAAAAGGAGCTATTCTGGATGCAGTAGATGAAGGGCTTATTGACCGGGATCCAACGAGAAAAATAATTATAAAAGGAAAGACTCCGGCACCTAAAAAGATAAAATATTTAAATCAATTTGAGTTACATTTATTATTGACAAACTTAAATTTAGGAACAGAAATAAGTTGGGAATGGTTCATTTTATTAGTTGCAAAAACAGGAATGCGATTTTCTGAGGCATTGGCACTGACACCTAAAGATTTTGATTTTGCACATCAGGTGCTCTCTGTTAATAAAACCTGGGATTATAAAGGAAAAGGGGGATTTTTGCCAACAAAAAATAAGTCGTCAGTGCGAAAAATTCAGATAGACTGGCAGACAGTTATTCGGTTTTCTGAATTGATAAAAGGACTGCCGGAAAACGAACCGATTTTTGTAAAGGGTCAAGTTTATAATTCTACAGTGAATACTGTACTGAGTCGATGTTGTCATAAAGCAAAAGTACCAGAAATTACGGTTCATGGATTGAGACATACGCATGCTTCTCTGTTACTGTTTGCAGGTGTTTCTATTGCAAGTGTTGCAAGAAGACTTGGACATGCCAGTATGACGACTACGCAGAAAACATATTTACATATTATTCAGGAACTTGAAAATAAAGATATAGATCTTGTTATGAGATCTTTATCAGGATTAAGTTAGGAAATAAAGATAAAGTCTGTGCTGATAAACATATATGCAGAAAAAATTTTACAGGCATGCAACAAAACCATGCTAAAATGACACTAATATACAGATGCATCAAACAGAACACAGAACCGGCGGGGGCCGGGCAGAAACAGAGGTGAAACATGGACGATTTAAAAAAACCTGAAGTATTTGCCGCATATTATGAAAAGGTGTACCGGGAGTTGTATTATTTTGCTCTTCACACCCTGAAGAATCCGCAGGATGCAGAGGACGCCGTGAGCGAGACGGTGACGGATGCGTTTGCAGCGGTGGAGAAGCTGCGTGATAATGAGAAATTCCGGGCATGGATTTTTCAGATACTGTCCAATAAATGCAGGCGCAAACTAAAAGAATATACGCAGAAGACGGTCGAACTGCCGGATGACCTGCCAGCAGGTGATACTACGGAAGAGAGCCTGCAGGTGCGAGAGGCACTGGATCGTCTGGAGGAAACAGAACGTCAGATCATCTGCCTCAATGTTGTAGGCGGATTCAAGAGCCATGAAATCGGAGAAATGATGCAGATGAACCACAATACGGTCCGTTCGCGGATCAGCCGCGGACTGAATAAGATGAAAGAATTTCTTGCATAGAAAGGAGGCAGCAATATGGATGACAGAGAATTGATGGATAAGATCAGGAAATCAATGGAAGACACCCCGGTTCCGGAATCCCTGAAACCGGAGAATATACAGAAAATGCTTGAAGAGCAGAGCGAAAATCAGCAGCCAAATGAAGCAGCCCGGACGGAGAAAGACGATCAGCCAAAAGACATCACCACACACAGATTCTGGAATGCCAGAACTTCCCGCTATATCGGCGCTGCAGCAGCGGCAGTCGTTGTAATTGCGGCACTTGGGATTACTCCGGGGCTGCTCAAGACGCATACCAAGGCAAAGCCAGGAGACACAACATACACAGCAAGTAATGATACTCAGACACTGGAGAGCACTGAAGAGACGACACGTAATGGTGCACAGACCGCCTCAGAGACTACCAATGAAACTGCACTGGCACAGGCAGATATTCAAAGTGCCGAAGAATCCGACAAAGCTGTACCGGAAACAACTGAACCTGTCAAAGTCGCGCAGGCGACAGATCCGGTCTCGGGCATCGCCCATATGGACAGCTATGATGACCTGTATAACATGCTCAAAGAATGGAATGAAAACCCGACTACCAGTAACTATGCCCGTGTAATGACAATCGAAGAATCGGCCGACACTGGAAGCGCAAATACAGCGGCAGCATCAGATATGGCGTCATCGGATGCAGCTTCCCCGGACAGCGTAATTGCTACGTATCCTGAGGGCGAAACTGATTCTGCTTTCAGCTATGATGAAAAGTCGGATTCGGGAGATTATTCATCCACCAACACACAGGAAGAAACGGTCGATGAAGCAGATATCGTAAAGACAGACGGAACCTGTATTTATGCGATGGACAGCAAGGGTACAGTTCGAATTGTAGATGCAGCATCCATGAAACTGGTCGGCGCGATTAACGGCGAAAACAGCGCCGATTACAAAGAAATGTATGTGGAAGGAAGCTGTCTGCAGTTAATCCGCCAGCAGGTAGAATACGTCACTTACAAAGGAGAACTGAAGCTTCCGTCAACGGGTGATGAGGACTCAGACAACGACAGTACGCAGTCAGTACGCTCAAGCTACAGCATGCCGGTGACGACAGTTTCGGTTTTGACGTACGATATATCGGACAGAACCGCCCCGAAACTGACAGGAACCTATCAGCAGGACGGTTCCTATCTCTCATCCAGACGAAGCAACGGTTATCTGTATCTCTTTACTTCCTATGCGCCGGATGCGGGAAATAATGCAGATCAGTTAGAGTATTATGTCCCGAGAAGCGGACAGGAATATATCGCATACGATCATATCTACCTGCCGGAGCAGGAGGGGTCGGATGATTTTTCCTACAATGGAAAGGCATATCTGGTTTCCGGCGCAGTGGCAGTTGGGACACCGGATCAGGCTTCTGATATCATGGCGGTTGTCAGTGGTGCAGAAACCTTCTACGTGAGCGAAAACAATATTTATTCCGCAGTATCGACCTGGAACGAAAAAGAGACCCGTACAGAACTTGTACGCATTGGTTATGCAGACGGCAAATTCACGGACGGAAGCACCGGTTCCGTCGCAGGAGAGCTCAATGACAACTTTTCATTAGACGAATACGCAGATCATCTCCGCGTGGTAACGACTGTGGAATCCTGGAGTTCCGATTACAGTGATTTTTCACGGAGTAACAGCCTGTATGTGCTGGATTCTTCAATGAAAACAGTTGGTAAGATCGAGAATCTTGCAGAAGGTGAAGAAATCAAATCTGCCCGCTTTATGGGGGAGACCGGGTATTTTGTCACATACAAAAACACAGACCCGCTTTTCTCCGTCGATCTTTCAGACCCAGAAAATCCGAAAGTGCTCGGTGAGCTGAAAATTACCGGATTTTCCTCTTACCTGCACTTCTATGGCGAAAACAAGCTGCTCGGAATCGGATGGGAGACAGATCCGGATACCGGAAATACGATTGGGATGAAATGCTCAATGTTTGACATCAGCGATCCGTCCGATGTAAAAGAGACTGACCGTTTTGTACTGAAGGACGTTTCTTTCTGTGATGCACTTACAAATTACCGTTCAATCCTGGCTGCACCGAAGAAAGGCCTGTTTGGTTTTGCTTACGGTATGTACGGAAGCAATTCGGATATCTATGATTCAAGTGAAAACTTCTATTACAGTGTATTCTCCTTTGATGAAGAAGATGGTTTTGTTCCGAACGCTTATGTGAAGATGAACGACTGTGGCCTTTTTGACGATAGAATGGAATGGCAGGACTACCGTACTGCACGCGGTATTTATATCAAAGATACTTTTTACCTTGTGACCGAGAAAGGAATTGCTTCCTATAATATGGCGGATGATTATTCTGCTGCCGGAATCCTTAAGTGGAACGAATAAAAACAGCGGTTCTCCCTGATTTACTCCTTGCAGGAATCCGTTGAATAGTCTATACTAGAAATCAATTGGATGAGAAATGAATAAACAGAGAGGTATAGATTATGAAGCTCACAACGGTAAAAGAAATTTATAAAAACAGAGAAGCATACCTGAACAAAGAGGTATCCGTAGGAGGATGGGTACGAAGTGTACGTGGATCCAAGGCATTTGGATTTATCGTACTTCATGACGGTACTTTTTTTGAGACTCTGCAGGTCGTATATCATGACAACATGCCAAACTTTGCAGAGATCAGCAAATTAAATGTTGGTGCTGCGATCATTGTCAAAGGTACACTGGTTCCGACACCGGAAGCAAAACAGCCATTTGAAATTCAGGCAGAAGAAGTACAGGTAGAGGGTGCATCTGCTCCGGACTATCCGCTTCAGAAAAAACGCCATACACTGGAATACTTAAGAACCATGACACATTTAAGACCGAGAACCAACACCTTCCAGGCAGTGTTCCGTGTACGTTCTCTTTGCGCATATGCGATCCACAAATTCTTCCAGGAGAAGGGATTTGTATATGTACACACTCCACTGATCACAGGAAGTGACTGTGAGGGTGCAGGAGAGATGTTCCAGGTTACTACACTTGACATGAAAAATCCTCCGATGAATGAGGATGGTACTGTAGACTACAGCCAGGATTTCTTTGGCAAAGAGACCAACCTTACTGTAAGCGGTCAGCTCAACGGTGAGACTTATGCACAGGCATTCCGTAATATCTACACATTCGGACCGACTTTCCGTGCTGAGAACTCCAACACGACACGTCATGCAGCAGAGTTCTGGATGATCGAGCCGGAATGTGCATTTGCAGATCTGGATGATAACATGGACCTTGCAGAAGAGATGCTGAAATACGTGATCCGTTATGTCCTTGAGAATGCTCCGGAGGAAATGAACTTCTTTAATTCCTTCATCGACAAGGGACTTCTGGATCGTCTGAACCATGTAGTAAATTCTGAATTTGGTCATGTAACTTACACAGAAGCAATTGAACTTCTGGAGAAAAACAACGACAAATTCGATTACAAAGTATTCTGGGGCTGTGACCTTCAGACAGAGCATGAGCGTTATCTGACAGAGCAGATCTTTAAGAAACCGGTATTTGTTACCGATTATCCGAAGGAAATCAAGGCATTCTATATGAAACAGAACGAAGATGGCAAGACCGTTGCCGCTATGGACTGCCTTGTTCCTGGAATCGGCGAGATCATCGGCGGAAGCCAGAGAGAGGATGATTATGACAAGCTGAAAGCCCGTATGGATGAGATGGGGCTGAAGGCTGAGGAGTATCAGTTCTACATGGATCTGCGTAAATACGGTTCTACCCGTCATTCCGGATTCGGACTTGGATTTGAGCGCTGCGTAATGTACCTGACAGGTATGGGCAACATCCGTGACGTCATTCCATTCCCGAGAACAGTAAACAACTGCGATTTATAAGGAGTAGTTTTGCATGATAAGATTTATTCATCTTTCTGATGTGCATTTGGGCGCAGTTCCTGACCGGGGCTGCCCCTGGAGCCACGAGAGAGAAGAAGAAATCTGGGAAACATTCCGCCGGGTTATTGCGGGTATCCGCAAGAATCCGGTGGATTTGTTGTTTATAGCCGGAGATCTTTTTCACCGGCAGCCACTGCTTGGCCAGCTTCGACAGGTCAATGAATGGTTTGCCGCGATTCCGGAAACCAGAATCTTTCTTATGGCAGGAGACCATGATTACATAAAAGAGGACTCTTTTTACAGGACATTCCGCTGGGCAACGAATGTCACGTTTTTTGACGCGGAAGAACAGCACTGCGTGGAGATTCCGGAAAAAAATATATTTGTCTACAGCCTGAGCTTCGAACACAAAGAAGTACGGTCCCCTCTGTATGATGAGTGGAAGCCGGTTAACAAACCGGGATTCCATGTGCTTCTTGCACATGGCGGAGATTTAAGCTGCTGTCCGATGGATTTTACCGGACTTGCAGCAGCCGGTTTTGATTATGTCGCGCTTGGGCATTCTCATAAGCCGCATACAGTCTGCCGTGACAAGATTGCCTATTCCGGCTCGCTGGAGCCACTGGATCGTAATGATCTTGGCAAACACGGCTATATTCAGGGAGAATATGAGGACGGCAATGTGAAAGTACGTCTTGTGCCGTGTGCGAACCGTTCTTATCAGAATCTCGTTCTAAATGTAGACAGAGATACGACGCAGTATAAGCTTGAAGAAATGCTGCGAAGTGAAGTGATGCGCCGTGGCGGCAGAAACATATACCGCCTTATTCTGAAAGGCCGGGTTTCTCCGGACAATGTACTGCTGACCGAACGGTTGCATGGACTGGGCAATATTGTTGAGATTATGGACGAATCCAGACCGGCATACAATATAGAGGAACTTTACCGACAGTATCGAGGAACGTTGATCGGTGATTATATAAACAAATTTCTGAACAAAGATCTGACCGTTGTAGAAAAGAAGGCACTGTATTACGGATTGCAGGCTCTCTTAAGTACACAGGTTCTGGCAGATGACAGGAAACGATTATG
>ENA-ORUQ01002329-ORUQ01002329.1-human-gut-metagenome-genome-assembly--contig:-NODE-2329-length-15330-cov-12.887856_pt1 | contig 15330 bp, 16 predicted proteins | sample MGYA00242081_ERZ509211 | MGnify/ENA primary metagenome ERZ509211 (study PRJEB26280, sample SAMEA2338785) | human gut metagenome | biome: human gut; feature: human-associated habitat; material: faeces...
TCGCAATATACCCGTTATGGCAATTATATTTTAAAATACCCATTCGAGTCAAGAAGCGAAGCACGGCAGATACAGCCTTCCTGGCCAGATTCACATCGATATTATCTGTTTCCCCAGAATATACCGAAAATGCATCCGTCCCATTGATCTGCCAGTTATAAGTTAATGTCTTTTTATCAAAATTTCGTTGTTTGCTTGTTAATACATAAGGCAGCCCGAACAGACTTGCAAGGCTGGTGCTTTCTTTTCCTGTTGCAGGCATTCGCACATGTGGCACAAAATCCCCGCTTCTGAAAAATGATGCAAAATGGATTCCATAGCGGAATCCTTTAACCCGTTCAAATAAATGTGCTGCCAGACGGCTTGTTGGTTCCCCGTCAAAATTCCCAGGAAACTGACGGTTGATATCACTGTTATCAGATACCCAGTATTTCATTCCGACATTCATTGAAAAATTATTCACACATGGAATGACCAGAATCTGATTATCTCCAACGATCGCACCACTGTTTTCCAGTTCTTTTAAACGTTTGACTAACTGAGAACAAATATATAACTGCTGATATTCATTTCCACGCATTGCTCCGACAATACATGCCGCTGGTTCTGATCCTTCACTTTGTTTTCCAAAGAGATATCCTTCGATCTTAAACTCATCTCTTAAGTAATTTCCTGAGGAATATATGATTTCTTTTTTCATAGTGCATTCCCTCCGATCACTCTGGCTACCAAGGACCCTTCCGTTACACTTGGATGTTCTCTTAATGTCATCAAAATACCATCGGTTGGGGCAACCACTTCTTCTTCCGTTGCTCCCATTAAAGGATTCTGTACGATCCCTATGATCTCGCCTTTCTTTACCGGATCCTTTAATCGCTTGTAAGAAACAAACAATCCACTGGATTCACAATTTAAATAAAAGATCTGGTCTTCGTGGATAAACGGAACCTTTGTTTTGCCTTGAACCTTTCCCTTCCAGATACCAAGTTCTGCCATCACCGAAAAAATTCCATCTATGATCTGGCGGCAGTACTCGTAACGGATACGAAATGCTGCACCGGATTCCGTAACCATAGTTGGGATTCCCATCTGGTTTAAAGTGAAAGCTAAACTTCCTTCATTCACTGTCTGAGAAGGATGGATCCAGACAAGATCCGTATTCATATATTTTGACAGATGAAGTAATGTCTCATCGTAATCGTTATTTAAACGTACTTGAGGAACTTCCTGCAAAAAGATATTACTAGAATGAATATCAATGCAACAGGATGCTCCTTTGATATCTTCGATCAATTTAGCTGCTGTATAATCTTCCAGACCTCCATTGATGTCTCCTGGAAATGCACTGCTGTAATCGATATCTGAGATTGGTACTGCTCTTGTTCGTGCATCCAGTCCTAATGGATTGACCGCTGGATACACATCGACAATACCTGTCAGATTCTCAAATTCTGCCTTGATCCGGCGAATGATCTCTCCGCAGATATACTGTCCGCCAAGCTCATCTCCGTAGATTCCAGACACCAGACAGATTCTCTTCTCCTCTCCAGTCACCACATCCGGCATCAGACGATTTCTTTTGATCCTTAGCATCTCTCCGATCGGAAGTTTTACAGATACGACTGTGTCTATCATATTAAAGCCTCTTTTCTATTGTTTTATCTGTATCGTAAATATTTTACTTTTCTTATTTTGCAAATAACATTTTTAATATGATCGGTGATAAGAGTGTTGTGACGAGGACCATGATAACCACTGGTGCAAAGAAAACTTCTGATAATAATCCAACAGAAATTCCTTTCTGTGCAACAATCAGTGCAACTTCACCTCGGCATACCATTCCTGCTCCGATCTGTACAGATTCTCTCTTCGTATATTTGCACAACAATGCTCCAAAACCGCATCCCGCGATCTTCGAGATCACTGCGATCACACATAAAATGATCGTAAAGATGATCAACGTCTGTGTCATTCCATGAATGTTTACATTCAGACCGATACTTGCAAAGAATACTGGTGTGATCAGCATATACGATAAAACTTCAATCTTGTTGTATATATAAAATCGTTCTGGGAGCCTGCATAAAATGATCCCTGCAAGATATGCACCTGTGATATCAGCGATTCCAAACACTTCTGCAAGAAATGCAAGTGCTAAGCAAAATGCAAGTGCAAACACCGGAACTCTTCTTCTATGACGTTCAATCTCTGGATTCTTATAAGTAGAAAGCCACTCAAAGAACTTCTTGATCCCAACTCCACCGATAATAGAAATCGCAAAGAATGCTGCCATCTGGATCAAGATCTTAAGGATTGCCTGAATATGGAATCCAGATGCTCCCCCAAGGCTTGTCATAATTGATAATAAAACGATTCCCAAGATATCATCAATGATCGCTGCCCCAAGGATTGCTGTTCCGACTCTTCCTTTTAAATGTCCCATATCCTGTAATGCTTCTACTGTGATACTTACTGAAGTTGCTGTTAGGATCACTCCAATAAAGATCGATTCCATGATATTATTTCCATATATAACGGATAAAACAGCTCCCATGATAAGTGGGATCAATACTCCACATAACGCAATGACAAATGCGGGAATTCCACTCTTCTTCAACTCATCAATATCTGTCTCAAGACCTGCCTGAAACATTAAAACAACTACACCTACTTCAGCCAGATTTAAAACTGAATCTGAAGGACTCACTACATTAAGGACCACTGGTCCTAAAATGATTCCCGCGATCAATGCTCCAACGACTGGCGGCATGTTAAACTTCTTCGACACAAGACTAAAAGACTTGGTCATTGCCAGAATGATTGCGATATCCAGCAAAAACTTATATTCTTCCATTGTTTTACCTCCATTAGTTCGTATCGTATCATACCTGTTTTTTCTTGTCAATTCTTAGACAAAGTGATCTTTTTTTATCCTTTTCTTGCTTTTTTTATGATCCTTTAGTATAGTGGAGAAAAGACTAAGAAAAGAGGTATCAAAATGAGTGAATTTAACGAAGTAGATAATATCATTGAAGAAGAAACTCCTGTGCTCCATTTAGAATTAGAAGATGGAACTGAACAAGACTGTGCCGTGATCGCTTTATTCTCTGTAGAAGAATTAGATGATCAGGAATATATCGCATTGATCACTGTTGAAGACTTAGAAAGTGATGACGAAGAAGGGGCTTTACTTTTATATCGTTACAACGAAGACCCTGAAGATCCTGATACTTTCAGTCTTGACAACATTGAAACAGACGAAGAATATGAGACAGTCACTGCTGTCTTAGATGAGATCTTAGAAGACGAAGAATAATATGATATTAATAAAAAAGCCCTTGCATCTTATATGCGGGGCTTTTTTTCATATTGAAGTTTTGTTCGAATCACTTTGTCAAGTTCATAATACTTTTCTTCCAGAGTTTTTCCATTCAGGACACAATCCATTGCCATACCCATGGATTCCAGCATCGTTTCTGTGATCTGATCTCTGTACTGTAATAAAATATTCAGGCGCTCATGAAGATCTGTTTCATCTAAGAATTTCAACAGTGGCTCAATGTCTGCTGTTTCTTCTGTCTCATCACATTCATTTTCCTGTGCTGTCACTTCATCAACCAGTTCTGCTTCTGAATCTTGTTCTGTCGCCGTGATTTTTATACCATACTGGTCTTCTGCATTTTCACACAGTTCTACTTTCCGAAAACGGTATATCTGTTGCACATCTGGGTATTTTTCATGATCGACTTCACTTAAGAACATCTCAAGTGGTCTTGCATATGTCTTAAACGTTCCATACATTGCCTGATAGACCACCAATGGTTCTTCTGTCTCTGTATGTATTGCAACCGTAACGATCTGATAAAGTTTTCCTTTAAAATGCATATAAAATTCGCCTGCTCTTGGCATCGCTCTATTTTCCATGCAAAACACCTCTTTTCTCCTGACGGCTTCTTAGTTCTTCTACGAACCTTGACGGCCTGCTGTCTTTGTTATAAAGTTTCTTTACTGACAAGATGTGCAGATATTTCTTGGCTCTTGTAACTCCAACGTAAAACAAACGTCTTTCTTCTTCCACGTCTTCTTCTTTCATGGACTTCTTATGTGGGATCACGTCTTCATTGACATCTGGCAAAAAGACACGTTCAAATTCCAATCCTTTGGTGCTGTGCATCGTGCTGACCACAACTCCTTCTTTTTCTTTCTGATTCTCTTTTGACTGGCGGTTTAATTCTTCGGTGTATTCTTTGATATGATCAAACCATGCCTCATATGTATCATAGCCTTTTGCGCTCTCCTGAAGTTCTTCTAATACTTGCGTAAATTCTTCTTCCTGAATCTTGCGAAATCTTGCATATTCTGCTAAATACGCATTGTATCCCACGGATTTCCGGATATAATTGATCGCCATCAACGGAGTCATATTCTTCATGATCCGAAGATCTTCCTTAAAATCTTCTACATATTCATAAAGCCATGGTTTATCTTTGACCTTCTCTAACAGATCATCAAATGACACTTGTGATTCGGTCAGATATTCCCTGCTGATATAACGCTTGGGACGGTTCATGACTCTTAAAAATGTGCTTCTTTTGCGATCTCCCATCGCAAGGTGCATATAATCTATGATATTTTTGGAAATCCAGTGATCAAACAGATTCGGCACTGCATCCTGCATATAAAATGGGATATTGTATGCCATCAATGCAGCGATCAGCTGTCTTGGTCCCTGATTGGTCCGATAAAGGATCGCGATCTGGGATAACGGTGTCTTCTTTGCCATCTCTTCCTTGATCGTGTAAATGATATGCTTATTCTCCTCATAGTGATCTTTAAATGTACGGACCTCAACCATACTTGCAGCATCTTCTCTTGCCTGCATCTTCTTTTCAAAACGTTTTGTATTATAAGAAATGATATCTTCCGCAACCTGTACGATCTCTTCCCCGCAACGATAGTTTCGGTTTAAGATCACCTGTCTGGTATTTTCAAAATCCTTTGAAAAATTTAACATCAGTTCTGGTCTTGCACCTCGAAACTTATAAATAGACTGATCATCATCTCCTACGATAAAGAGGTTCTTTGTCTCTCCTGCTAACATCTTGACGATCTCATACTGAATCTTATTGATATCCTGAAACTCATCGATCAAAATATATGGAAACTTCTGCTGCCATGCTTTTCTGATATCCTCACGCTCTTTTAACAACTCATACGTATAAACCAAAATATCATCAAAATCGATCCAACGGTTCTCATGCAGTTTTTCTTCATATGCCCGGTAAATTTCTTTAAACACTTCATCCCCACAGCACCCACTGTGATAATAGGCAAGAGGGATCATCTGCCCTTTGACTAAGCTGATCTCTTGTATGATCTGACGCATAAAATCTGCTTCATCATCAATCTCCAGCTCATGATCTGTGATGATCTCACGGATAAAGTCATATTTTTTATGTTCCGGCAGAATATTATCTGCACTATAGTGATAGGCATATTTTAAAATCGTAAAAAACACAGAATGAAAGGTTCCAAAAGAAACCGGCAGGGTTTCCCCTGCCAGCCGCCAAAACCGCTCTTTCATCTCATTCGCTGCTGCTCTGGTAAATGTAATGACCAGAATCCGCTGCGGTGGGATCTGATAGTGCGATATCAAATATTGAATTCTCTTTGTGATCACAAGTGTCTTCCCTGAACCTGGTCCTGCAAGTACCATCATCGGTCCATCTTTGTGCATCACTGCTTCTTTCTGTGCCTTGCTCAGCTGGCTATGCAAGTGCTGCCTCCAGTTTCGCGATCGCATCATTGATTCTCTTTAATGATTCTTCTTTTCCCAGAAGTTCCATTAATTCTGTTGCTCCACCTGGTGTCATCTGCTTTCCAGAGACTGCTGTACGAACTGGCCACATCACATAACCATTCTTGTACTCATGTCCTTTTGCAAAAGATACTAACATCTCATATAATGCATCATTTGTAAAATCTTCTTGTGCTTCGATCACTGGATAGATCTCTTTTAATACGGTTAATGAAGTCTCAGGTGTTGTCTTCATCTTCTTATGTTTGTACATCTCTACATCATATTCTGGAACTGCTTCGAAGAAGTCAATGTGTCCCGGAATCTCTGTAAATAACTCAATTCTTGTCTTCACCATAGAAAGGATCTTATCAAAATCCATCTCTCTGTGAATTGTCTCTGTTACATATGGCATAGCAAGTTCTTTGAAACGGTCGAAGTCCATGGCTTTGATATATTCACCATTCATCCATTTGATCTTGTTCATATCAAAGACCGCTGGTGTCTTAGACATATGTTTGTAATCAAAGATCTCTTCTAATTCTTTTAATGAGAAGATTTCCTGTTCTCCTCCTGGACTCCATCCAAGTAATGCAACGAAGTTTACGATCGTCTCTGGCAAGAATCCCTGCTCGATCAGATCTTCGAAGGAAGAATGACCTTTTCTCTTACTTAATTTGTGATGTTCTTCGTCTGTGATCAGTGGACAATGAATGTATACTGGTTTTTCCCATCCGAATGCATCATATAAACGATTGTACTTTGGTGTAGATGATAAGTATTCATTACCACGAACTACATGTGTGATTCCCATTAAATGGTCATCAACTACGTTTGCGAAGTTGTATGTTGGATATCCATCCGATTTGATCAGGATCATATCATCTAATTCGATATTATCCACTGTGATTTCTCCGTAAATCTCATCAACGAAAGATGTTGTTCCTTCTGTTGGGTTATTCTGACGGATAACATATGGTACTCCTGCGTCTAATTTCGCCTGAACTTCTTCTTTGGATAAGTTTAAGCAATGTTTGTCATAATGACTGATCACAACATCTCCTGATTTTACTTTCAGTGTGTCTAATCTCTCCTGATCACAGAAACAGTAATATGCTTCTCCCTTGTCGATCAGTTCTTTTGCATATTTTAAATAAAGCCCCTGTGCCTGTCTCTTACTCTGAACATATGGTCCGACTCCACCATCGATGTCTGGTCCTTCATCGTGGTTCATTCCGGCTTTCTTAAGGGTATTGTAGATAATCTCTTCTGCCCCTTCTACCTGTCTTTCCTGGTCTGTATCTTCAATTCTTAAAATAAAATCTCCGCCTGCATGACGTGCGATCAGATATGCATAAAGGGCTGTTCTTAAGTTACCTACATGCATACGCCCTGTAGGGCTTGGTGCAAATCTTGTTCTTACTTTGCTCATGATTTCCTCCCATTTGGTTTTAATTCTATCTTTCTATTCTACAAAACTTATCTTTCTTTGTAAAGAAGCAGTCTTATTGATTTTCGTTAATTTATGTTAATTTTTTGAAACAATCCGTCTTAAATCTCATTTAAGATCCTGCTAGCTTCCTCAAATGGCTCTAAGGTTCTCTTTAATATTCCTTGCGTTGCCGCGATAAAGATTCCATAGTTCATAATCGGAACACCTTCATCTTTGACTCTTGCGATACGGTTTTTCATCTCTCTTCTATTTAAAGTACATCCGCCACAATGAATGACCAGATCATAAGTATCCAGATCTTCAGGGAAAGAGTTTCCACTGCTTGTATGGATATCAAAATCCTTACCTGTATATTGTTTTAACCATCTTGGGATCTTCACCGTTCCGATGTCATCGCACTGTCTGTGATGAGTGCATCCTTCCGCGATCAAGATCTTCGCCCCTTCTTCTAAATGTTCCAAGGCTTTCACTCCTCTGACTTCTTCTTCCAGATCACCTTTATATCTTGCAAACAGAATCGAAAATGAAGTCAGTTTGATATCTTCTGGCACAATCTTTGAGACTTTGCCAAATGCCTGAGAGTCTGTAATGACCAATGCTGGTTTCTTGCCAATCTCTTCTAATGTCTTTTCTAATTCCGTTTCTCTTACAACAATAGAGGCTGCTCCTGCTTCTAAAAGGTCACGGATCGTCTGTTGCTGTGGAAGGATCAGTCTGCCTTTCGGTGCTGCACTGTCGATCGGTACGACTAAGATCACAAAATCATTCGGACAAACTAAATCTCCAACGATCTTTAGCGTGTCATCATCAGTTGGAACCAGTTTCCCGATCTCTTCTTTTAATTCCCAGATCCCTTTTTTATCCTTTGCACTGACAAAGCAGGATTTGTCTTCTTTCCATTCTTGGGCATTGGCAAGATCCATCTTATTGTAGACTTTCAGATAAGGAATCTTCCGATCTTCGATCAAACGTATCATATCTTCTTCAAACTCTGTCATACCAGCTGTAGCATCCATGATCACAAGGGCGATATCTGCCTTGGCCAAGACTTCTTTTGCTTTCTTGACTCGCTTTTCTCCTAATTCTCCTTCATCATCAAGTCCCGGGGTATCGATCATAACTACTGGTCCTAATGGCAGAAGTTCCATTGCCTTGTATACAGGATCTGTCGTTGTTCCTTTGACATCAGATACGATCGCTAATTCCTGATTCGTCATAGCATTGATAACGCTTGACTTCCCGGCATTTCGTTTCCCGAATAATGCGATGTGAATTCTGTCTCCTCTTGGTGTTGCATTTAAACTCATATGGTTTCCTCCTGTCTGTCTTTATGGATCGTTAACTCTTTCTTTTATCTTTGTGCCTTATGATATCCCGCTGCCTTTGCTTCTTTCTCACTCTTAAATGTAACTAAATATTTTGATGTTCCCATACGGTCATAATCTCTTTGACCTGGGCAGTGGTATACCTTTGATCTGCTGTTTCCACGGATCTTCTGTGAAGCAGTTGTCTTTGTATTTGTTTTTGCTGCTGTTGTATTTTTGTTACTACTGCAGTTTTTGCTGTTATTAGATGAATTCTGATTTGTGTGGTATTTCTGGCTTGCTTTTGAATTCTCTGTTGTTACCTGCACGCTGCTGTCTGCTTCACTGTCTCCTGACTCGTAATCAATCTTCACTCCATCCTGTACATTATATACGAAGACATTAAACTTGATATCTTCACCCTTATCTTCCACAGACATCGCTTCCATCTGTACCCCTTTAGCTACCAGGTCATCTCCGTCAAAGACTGGCGTAACTCTGTATAATACATGATTACCTGTCTCACGGACATAGTCACCGACCATCTCTTCATATGGTAACATTCCATCCACATTAAAAGATCTTGTTCCTGTGATCAGGTTCTTATTATTGGCATTCTCACCGGTCAGCTGGTAAGCGATCAAATGACAGCGGTTATATAGATATTTCCCATCAACGTTATCGTATTTTGCTGTATGCCATCCGGTTGGTTTTACCATACCGATCGCTCCACGTTTTCCTTTTGGCATGATATCTTTTCCAACACACGCTTCCGCCACCTGACATCTTCCTTCAGAGTCAAGTCTGCTGTAAGACTCGTAGGATTTTGTTGTCAGATCCTTGGATGTAAAATCTGGATCATTATTGTCAACAGCAACCGTCATATTCCCTGAAAAATCCGGAATATTGTCAGATGATACAGATTTGGTGGAAGAATTTGTACTTCCTTTTCTGCTTTGTTCGTTCTGTGTGCTTTCGTGATTACTGCTATTGCCTGTACTCTGACATCCTGCCAGTGATACCGCCATCATTCCTGCGATCAGCAGGGCATATAATTTCTTTGTTACTCTCATCATCAACTGTTTCTCCTCTTGTTATATTCTTTTCTGATCTAGCTTATTGTTTTGGAAGATAGATCTGTTTTGTGATCTCGTGAGTGGAACCTTCGATCTGTTCTTCTTCTGCTAGTTTCCATTCCCCAAGATCCACATCCAGTACCTGATCGGACGGATAAACTTTATTCCAGCGGAAGATCACGATCTCTTCGACCTGATCTATCACTAGTTTTAATGGAAGATTCTCTACAATACAAGTCTCCCCTTTTCCTGCCTTGTGTAAGAAATCTTCACAAACAACCGGATCGTTGATCTCTTCATACAACTTCTCTGTATATGCATTCATATAGACCTTCTCCCCTTTGGTCATCTCCGCAATATACTCTCGCAAGCCTCGATCCTGACTCTGCCTTCGATCATTAAACATCATACCGTTGTTGTTGTCTAAGCATAGAATTATTATCATTCTTTCCATCCTCCAATCGTACTTATGTTCTATTTATGTATTATATCTTGTGCGAGAGGATATTGCAATAAAAGAAGCTCTGAATTTCTCCAAAGCCTCTTCTTACTTTTCATTCTTTTTTGTATTCTAATTGTATTTATGATACTGCTTTCATCACTTTTTCTCTCATAGGCTGTGTCATTTTCTCTGGTTTTAAGATTTCTTTTAATTCTTCTTCCTTTAACAGACCTTCTTCTAATACCAGCTCTTTTACAGAAATTCCTGTTTTTAGTGATTTCTTTGCAATCTCAGCAGACTTTGCATATCCGATATATGGACATAACGCTGTTGAGATTCCAACACTTTTTTCAATATATTCTTCGCACTGTCCGGCTTCGGCTGCCATCGTGATCGTATAGTCATGTCCAATGATCAGGTATGCAACCTGTGATACAACTTCTGGAATCACTGGGTTGATCTTTCCTGGCATGATGGATGAACCATTCTGTCTTGCTGGAATCATCTGCCTGTTTTAATGAAATTCCTGCAACTTTGCTTAATTCATAAGAAATGTTTGCAAGATAGTAAGGGTCTACATTGATCGCTGTTCCGATTGCTGTTGCTCCGATGTTTAAGACTTTCATCTCATCCATAACATTTTTCAGTCTCTTGATATCCCTCTTTAAGACATGTGCAAATGCTCCAAAACTTTGTCCTAGTCTCATTGGAACGGCATCCTGAAGCTGTGTTCTTCCCATCTTGAGGATATCATCAAACTCTGCTTCTTTTTCTTCCATGGCTTTTTCTAATTTCTCAAGTTCTTTGATCGTTTGTGGAAGTAATTTTAAGACAGTGATCTTTCCTGCCGTTGGGATTACATCGTTCGTAGACTGTGACATATTGACATGATCGTTTGGATGTACAACGCTGTAATCTCCTTTGGTTCCACCAAGGATTTCTATCGCACGATTGGCAATCACTTCGTTTGCATTCATATTGGCAGAAGTTCCAGCCCCTCCTTGGATCGCATCCACGATAAACTGATCTCTTAGATTTCCATCCAGAATCTCATCACATGCCTGAATGATTGCCTGAACGATTTGCTGGTCAAGTTTTCCAGACTTTTCATTCGTGATCGCTGCTGCTTTTTTGACCATTACGATGCTGTCGATCAATACTGGATGTAATGGACGGTGTGTGATCTGAAAGTTTGTGGCTGCACGCATACTCTGAACTCCATAGTATGCTTCTGCTGGTACGTTTAATGCTCCAATTGAATCGTGTTCCATTCTGCTTAACATTGTCTTCCTCTTTTCTGATTACTCATGCTGTCGTTTTGTTTCAAGATTTTATGTGTTGGAGCTTAACACAGTATGCAATGTTCGTAAACCTCTCTGTATATTTTTATTAAAATTGCACAAGAAAGCTTGGATTTATCAGCTTTCCGGATACTCTTTAAATTAATTAGCTGATCAAAATACAGCCTTATGGATAGTGAATAAGGTATCTTTTTGTACCATTCATAGAAAATTGATATAAAAAGAAGACGTCTTGATATTTTTATGGTTGCCTTCTTTGTTCACCCATTTTCTCTACAGCAACAAACCTCTCATGTCTGACAGGATCATCCATCTGCTACGATCGGAGTCCTAAATTCCTTCGTTCTGTCTATCCATAGCTGGGCTGCCACTTATGCTTAAGCACAGGATCTTTGTCCTATGGTCTGTATCTCCTGTGGCTAAACTGGCTATACTTTTTTCAACGATACAGTTACATCCCTGTCCACAGCACCAATCTCCTTGGCGGACGCTTTCCTGTTTTCAGGTTTATTTCTTTCTTGTTAGGCTGCCTGTGGCAGTTGGGTTGGACGATGAATATCCTCTATCATTTTTGATCCATTGTAGGCAACACCCTTCGTCATGATTGCAAAGAATACCCGTATCAGCTTACATCCAACGGCTATCATTGCCTGTCGGCCTTTCAGTGGATTCTTTATCCGTTTTCTGTAATAATCATAGATCGATCTGAATTCTTTATTGCTCTGTATCAATGGTAATACTACCTGATATATGATTTTTCGCAGTTTCTTCCGACCACGCTTGCTGATCGTTGTACGACCTTTGTGTTTTCCAGAGCTGTTCTCTACCAGTTCAAATCCAGCATACTTCTGGATCTGTTTCGGGTTTTTAAAGCGACTGATATCCCCGACTTCTGATATGAAACCAGCTACAGTTACTAATCCGACACCATCAACTGACAGCATCTTTTCTGCATTTGGTATCTGCATGATCAGTTCTTCCATCACAGATGTAACCATTTCCAGTTGTTGCTTCTTTACCTTATAATCTTCCAGCAACATCTGAATCTCCATGACTGCACCCTGACCTCCTGATTTCCCAACACTATCATGCGCAGCATCTACCAGGGTCTTTGCCCTATTAAAACTGGCGCCTTTGCCACGCACTTTATGTTCTCTCCATATCTTTATAATGTTATCTACACCCAGTGCTGTCACCATAGTCGGTAATGGTACTTCCTCAAGGATCATCATTCCTGTTGTTGTATCAAATTTCTTGTATACAGTAAGATATTCTGGAAAATATATCTTCAGCCATCTCTGTATCCTGTTGGATGCTGCATTCAGCTCCTTCATGATGCGATCTCGGCTGGATGTCACTTCTCTGATCTCTGCATAGATTCCTTCCGGCACATATGGAAAACTGTACCTTCCATCGATTACAAGCTTTGCAATCGTCTTTGGATCTTTCAGATCTGTTTTCTTTGGGCTGTTGTCATCCAGTTCCTTTGCTTTCTTAACAGATGCAGGATTCACGAATGCCAGTTTCATCCCATGATCTTTTACAAACTGATAAAAGGTATACCAGTAATGACCTGTAGGTTCACATCCTATCATTGCTTCATTTTTTCCATGCTTTATGCATATTTGTGTAACCCAGTCATAAAAGCTGTTGAACCCATTGATATCAGTTGAAAATCTGAATACTTTTCTTGTCAGCTCTCTTCCCCGGTAATCGAATGCTCTGACATAGTGTTCAGAACTTCCGATATCAACTCCGAGTACTAAAGTTGATTCTGTGACTTGTTCAATCTTTTGATTCTGTGTATAATTCATTATAAGGATCTCCGATAATTAAGATGTTTTTCATCCGCCAAGATGATATCTTAATTATACTGTGAGGTTCTTCTTTCGTCTATTGACATTATTTATGAATTACAGGAATGCTTAATCCTGTCTTTCCAAATTTAAAGTTCAAATTTTGTGTTTCATCTTTTCTTTTTTTAATGAAAGTCTTGATTTACTTTAAATAATTAAGCGGTTGGAAGCGGAAGGAATTCTGACTGGATTTCATGCTTCTGTTGACCCGATCCAACTTGGTTATCATATTAAAGCATATATCAGTCTTGAGATCAGCCCTGCACAAAAACCCGAAGTTTATCCTTTTCTTCGAGCTCATCCAAATGTATTGGAATGTGATTGTGTAACTGGAAATTATTCTGTGCTGCTGAAGGTTGCTTTTCCTAGTACGATGGAACTGGATGAATTTATTGGGAAATTGCAGCACTTTGGGAAGACTAGTACGATGATCGTGTTTTCTACGATCGTTGAGAATCGTGGGGTGGTTCCTGAATAGTTGATTTGTTTTTAATTTCTGTTATCTAAAATAACAGGGTAAAATTTTGCATATGGAACATTTTCTTTTATAATTTGTGCAACCTTTTTACTTATTATAATTTCCCTATACTCATCGTAAAATTCATATGTCTTATTTACATCCTTTAAATTTTTTATTCCTTCTTCTGTTATTCTTTTCGGTATGAAATAGAAAATGTTTTCATTTTCTGTCATATTTATTCTTTCACATTTTTCACATTGATTTTCAAATTTATAATTTTCATCAATATAACTTTTCTGTGGTAATATATTATCAGTAATAAAAGTATATCCTAATATCTTTTTACTTTTGCTTATAATCGGCTGAAAATATTTTTTATCTACTCCTGATTCTTTTAATTTCTCCACCAGTTTTGGTAATAACAACAACTCTCCTGTTCCATCCAATCCTGCAAACCCATAATCATTCTCATGTTTTTTTTATATAGCCTTTCGATTGTGCATAAAATAAGCTATTTGTTTTTTCTTTACTATGACAACTTTCACATTCACTATATTCATTTTCAATATCTTCGTATTCTTCACAGTAATATTCTGGAAAACATAAAACGAATGCTTTTGCCTTTTCAAACTCTTCATCTAAAACTTCTACATCATAACCTAAGCAGATAAATTCTACATCTTTCCTATTTGATTTATAAAATTCAATTATTTGTTTATATAGTTCTGAATCTTGATTAATCTTATATGTATATTCTCCAGCAAATCGATTTCCTGTTCTGTATTTCTTTAATCTGTATAAAAATCTAGAGATAATTTTTTTTACTTTCCAATCTGTTTCTTCATCATTATAACTTAATACAATTTCTACATTAACTTCCAATTTCATCTCCTCCTGTTATCACTACAATTTTACTACTTTTGTTTTTCTCTAAATCGGCTTATCTTTGCTTTTATCCAAAATATAATTTCCATTAATATAGCTGTATACATAATAATAAAAGGATCTATTGGAAATAAACTACTTTTCAAGATTGTAATTTTACCTTTGAAAATCCAGAAATTACCAATCACCAATTCATTGGGTCCCGATTTTATATGATCTAAATCTGTTTCACTTATTTCTTTTTCTATTATTTTTTTCTCTGTTATATGATAATCCGTATAATCAAACTTGCCTGCATATACATGAATTCCATCTCTTTCATTCTTAATCATATCAATATCATCCTCAATTAAGATACTCTTAATAAAGTCGCCATTCTTGTTAAATTTCTGAACGACACCTAACATTCCAGTCGCAACATATATATTCCCTTTGTCGTCAATGGTTGCTTTATTCCCTGGAAAAATACCAACAGGTATGGAATATGATTTTTTAATAAAAGAATCTTTTTTATTTTGTAATTGTATATTACATACTATCATTGTTACAAAGTCTTGAACATTACTTACAGTAAAAATATTTCCCGAAAATATTGATCTATTTCCGAATTACTTGGAAATAGTTTTTTAATTTCTCGTAAATACCATTTTCTTTTTTTTATCCATTTTTTTCTCTTTCCTTGTAAAATGCAAATATAAAAAGTTGAATTGCAAAACTAAATTCCAGTCTATTTAAGTCAAAACCAGAAGTTAGTTT
>ENA-ORUQ01002334-ORUQ01002334.1-human-gut-metagenome-genome-assembly--contig:-NODE-2334-length-15306-cov-2.401810_pt1 | contig 15306 bp, 9 predicted proteins | sample MGYA00242081_ERZ509211 | MGnify/ENA primary metagenome ERZ509211 (study PRJEB26280, sample SAMEA2338785) | human gut metagenome | biome: human gut; feature: human-associated habitat; material: faeces...
AACCGGCTGATCCGTAGTCAGCTACTCTATTCAGTTGAGCTACGCGGCCATTGTTTCGTGATTGCGAGTGCAAAGGTACGTTTTTGTTTTAAATATGCAAACGTTTCGACTACTTTTTTGCGAATTTAATCTAACATTTTTGGATTGAAGATCAGATAACCAATGTTTAAGCCAAAGTTGAAATTCTCCTTCGGATAACTGTATCCGTTGGCGTACAGACTTATACATAAAAATGGCAATTGCAATACGACCGCCGCTTCACCCATATAATTAAACGAGTGCAAAAACTTACCATAATGCGGGATTCCGACATACGGGTTGTTTTCCGGTACCGTCTTTTGTATTTCATAGAGCGGAGCGAAGCCATACATATCCAACCGGAAGTGCAGAAGCTTGCTTAACTTCAAGATCGGGGAAAGCCCGAAAGCCACATATTGGTTCGCCCGGAACGCCTCGTTGAATACAATCTCGCTATGGGGTGTCGGGGTAAACGCCGGGGCCTGTAATACGCTAGCCGTATAGTTATTCATGAGGTTCTTGCTGGATATGACCATTTCCGCCAAATAACCTAAGTTGAAACGGTTGCTCAGCGTCTGGTATTGGTTCCAGCGCCCTTTCAGTTGCAGCCAGCTATGCACTTTGCGACCAATCGGGGCTTCCGTCGTGGCGGAAGTGGGGGATGGAGTGTACTTCTCCGTACCGGTTACGTATTGGGCGATTAGGAATTGCTGCTTTCCGCTTATCGGGTATTGTTTGGCGTTGAGTGAGTTTTGCTCGATACTTAACGAACCGCTGAATAAATCGTACCAGCTATGGTCGAAAGAGGCGTTCGGGAAAGGTATCGTGGTGCTCTGCAAATAGAAATCGTTCAGCCGTCCGTAGGCGAACCCGATCTCCGCTTTCGCGTGGTTGAGAAAGGGGAAGCCTAATTTTAGTTTCATGTACAGTTCTTTCTGCTTAATCATGGCGGGCACTATATCCTCATAAAAGAGGGATTGGCTTTCCGTATATTTCTTGTCCGAGAAGACTCCTTGCCAATTTAAATAAGTGGGGATTTGCGTTTGCAGGTACATCCGGCCACTCAACATGACACCACTAAAGGAGTTACCCACTTGAAAGTTCGAGTTTACGTCGGCGGCGAACCGTCCCAGATATTGATACCCCAATCCTAGGTATAATTGATTCGCTTGATGAGACGATACGTTTCCACCGAAGCCAACCGTGATCTCTTCTTTCATCTTCACGTCCAGATAAAGATCGAATTTCTTCTCTTTCCGGTTATAAACGGCATGCGGCATGATTTCCCTAATCTTGGAATAGGTCAGCATCTTGAAATAAGCCCGCTTGAACTCTTCCATGGAGAATTCGTTATTGATATCCCTGTGTAATTGGGCCTCTATGTATTTACGCTGGGCCTCGGATACGCCCGTCACGTAAATATTACGGAAGATCAGCGGGGGAAGGTTCTCTTTATAGGCTTTTCTTCTTTCGGTAACCTCATTTAAAGGCACTTCCCGGGGAACCCGTTGCTTGATGGAGTCGATCATGGAAAGGGTACGTTTATACCCGATGTCCATAAGCTCCTTGCCTTTCTGGAAATCCAATAAGGAGACGGTGGGAAAACTGAATTTAATCATCATGCCATCTTCCTCCGGTACCTCGTAATCGGTCTTTTGCATGATCATGGTCTCGATCTGGTTATAAGGATTCTCCGAAGGCTTTTTATTCCCTCCCGATACCGTCGATCCGAAAATGAAATCCGGGTGGAACGCGTCTTTCATCGGGCCTACCGGGAAATTATCGTAGATACCTCCATCGAATAAAGGAATACTGTCTTTCCATATGGGCTGGAAGAAAAACGGGAAAGTCATGGAGGCACGTACGGCGTCTCCCAGATCCCCATTCTTAAAGATGATCGGCTTTTTAGTATATATATCCGAGGCCACGCAACGGAAAGGGACAAACAGGTTGTCGAAATTCCACCCCGCCTTTGCCGTCGCCTGCGAGAACAAGGCCATGAACGCCTGATTCATCTGTATGGGATTGATCAAGCTTTGCGGTAAGAAGCTAGCCTTGATCTGTAGGGAATCGGACATATCGATGGAGAAATGCGCGAATTCCGGGGTCGGGTAAGGCTCCTTGAAATAATAGGTATATTGCTCCTCCACCGTACCTGTTTGCCAATAGGCGAACTCCTTGGAAAGCATCAGCTCCAGCATCTCCTCGGGGGAATATCCCATGGCGTATAAACTACCGATAATCGCCCCGATGGAGGTACCGGTAATGTAATCGATCGGTATATTATTTTCTTCCAGCGCCTTGATCACTCCGATATGTGCCGCTCCTTTGGCACCGCCGCCACTGAGTACCAACCCTACTTTCTGGGCGGAAACAATCTGAATGGCAGCAAGGAATAAGGCTATGATAACGGTTATTTTCCTCATATGAACCCAATCTGTTTTTCTTCTCCAAATGTAAGAAGTATTTCTTTAGAAACATAAACATTTTGTTTTTTCGTATTGTTGAGTTATCAATACAATTAAAACAGATGATGTTATGAAAGAGAAAGAATTGAATAGGGAAGAGCGGAATAAGACCGTTATGGAGACCGGTGCTTTGGTCATGGCTGAGTTTTATGCGGATTGGTGCCCTCATTGCCAGAAAATGATGCCGATCGTGAAGGAGTTCAAGGAATTGGAGAAAGGAAAATTAGAAGTGGTACAAATCAATATCGAGGAGGAGAGCGCTCTTGCCGATTTGTATACGGTGGAATCGATTCCTACTTTTATCCTGCTACGGAAAGGGGAGGCTTTGTGGAGACAATCCGGCGAGATGAGCTTGGATAGGTTGCGGAAAGTGGTCGAGGATGTCGTGGGCTGAAACTAAAAAAACCGTTCCCCCGAGAAGGAACGGTTTTTATATATGTGAGGATTGGTTTATCCGATCAGTTCTACGCTACGTTTGATGAATTGGCTTAGGGCCTCTCCCTTCAACATACCGTTTCCTAGCAAGGCAAGGTCGATCAACTGACTAACTGTCTTGTTCGTGCCGGCGTACTCGGCGAGAACTTGGTTGCGTTGCTCACGAAGCTCATCCAGCTTATGGTCGGTGTTGGTCATATCCTCTTTCTCTTGCGCCGTGATCTCATCTTCTTTCTTTTTGCTTTGAGCCTCACGTAAGTCGGCTTGACGAGCCTCCCATCCTTTGATATCGCTAAGGATCGGTTTTAACTTCTCGTCGCAAGCTTGCTCCTCTTCAGTTAATACTTTCTTGATCAACGGATGATCCGTATTCAATACGAAGTTGAAGCTATCCGGCATCTCGCCATAGAAAGACATACCCGGTTGCATAGCGGACATCTCACGCATTCTTCGCATATACTCGCTTTGTGTCAACATGACAGGGTTCGCGTTTTCGCCCAATGCCTCGAATGTTACGTAGAACTCGGTCTTGTTCAATTTCGGCATCTGACTCTTGAATACTTCCTGCATGGCCGTTTTCTGCTCCTCGCTCAAGGTTACCTTATTCGAGTCTTCCTTGCGGATCAGGTTATCGATCGTATCGCTATCCACACGAACGAAGCGGCTCTTCTCGAACTTCTGCTCCAATTGTCCGATCAAGTGTACATCCAATTGTCCGTCCATTTCCAAGACGCTGTAACCTTTGTCCTTTGCGGCTTGTATATAGCTGTATTGCTCGTCTTTATTGGTGGTATACAGATAGATTAAGTTACCCTCTTTGTCTGTCTGGTTGTCCTTGATTAAGTTCTTGTATTCCTCGAAAGTGAAGTATTTGCCTTCGACGTCCTTGAATAAGGCGAACTTAACCGCACGGTCGTAGAACTTCTCATCAGTCAACATACCGTATTGGATGAATAGTTTCAAGCTATCCCATTTCTCCTCGAACTGCGGACGGTCGTTCTTGAAGATCTCTTCCAAGCGGTCTGCCACCTTCTTCGTGATGTGGTTGGAGATCTTCTTCACGTTCTGATCGCTTTGCAAATAGGAACGGGATACGTTCAACGGAATATCCGGTGAATCCAATACACCATGTAATAATGTCAAGAACTCAGGAACGATACCCTCTACGGAATCCGTAACGAATACTTGGTTGCAATATAACTGTATCTTGTTACGATGCAAGTCGATGTTGCTCTTGATGCGAGGGAAATATAAGATACCGGTCAAGTTGAACGGATAGTCTACGTTCAAGTGAATCCAGAACAACGGCTCATCCGTCATAGGATATAAGTCACGATAGAACTTCTTGTAATCCTCGTCGGTCATATCGGCCGGTTTGCGAACCCATGCTGGTTTGGTGTCGTTGATTACGTTATCTTCGTCTGTATCTACATATTTACCATCTTTCCACTCTTGCTTCTTGCCGAATGCGATAGGAACCGGTAAGAAACGGCAGTATTTTGTCAACAAGCCATTGATCTTGTCCTTGTTCAAGAAATCTTTATTCTCGTCGTCTATATACAGGATGATATCGGTACCACGATCCTCTTTCGTCGTTTCCTCCAAGGAGTATTCCGGCGTACCGTCGCAGCTCCATTTCATGGGAACAGCGCCTTCTTTGTACGATTTCGTCACAATCTCTACTTTCTTGGAAACCATGAAAGAGGAGTAGAAACCAAGACCGAAGTGACCGATGATAGAAGCGGCGTCGTTCTTGTATTTCTCAACGAACTCCTCGGCGCCGGAGAAAGCGATCTGGTTGATGTACTTATCGATCTCCTCGGCTGTCATACCGATACCCCGGTCAGAGATCGTGATCGTTTTGTCATCGAACTTAACCTGTACGGTCAAATCACCGAGTTCGCCTTTAAACTCGCCTACGGAAGAAAGCGTTTTTAACTTCTGGGTAGCGTCTACCGCATTAGAAACAAGTTCACGAAGGAAGATTTCGTGATCACTGTATAAGAACTTCTTGATAATCGGAAAGATGTTTTCCGATGTTACTCCGATGTTACCTTGTTTACTGCTCATAGTCTGAATATCTTATTATTTTTATTGTTATTTTGTGCGTATTCCTGATCCTGATCATTCTCAAGATCTGCCTATTCCTATACAAAACGAATGCCAAAATGTTTCGGATAAACTATAAATGACAAAAAGGCAGATGCCGGCTGATAGATTTGCAGCCGGGCATAGTTTGATCAAACCATATCATCTCCTGTCTTGGCGAATGTAACACGGATGGTTTTATGGAATGGGATAAAACGGGATACGATCGCTATGAATAAGGAGATGACTAATAAATACCCCAGTATCTCTTTTAACGCCAATAATAAGCTTTGTTGCTGTAACGTATTATAGAGTGTATTGGTAGCCATTTGCGCTGCCTCGTCGTAGGGATGCCCTTGGGTCAAGGCGTTGCCAAGCGCCTGATTATAGCGTGAGGCGGCTAGAGGATCGGCCAGCGTAACGGTTTCTGATAAGGAATACATATATTTTTGTTCCAAGCGATATAGTATATTACTGTAAAAAGAAGTCGCCATGATAGGGGATAGTACCGAACGGAAAATGATGAGAAAGAAAGCGTTTGACAATAAATATTTAGGATTTAAATCTTCCACGGCAAATAAGGCGAAAGCTATGATTAGAATCATCATGCCCAATCCCCTGAGGAATATAGGAAAGTAGAGCATCTCGTATCTGCTATCCGGTGAGATCCCGAAATAAAGGCTCCCGAAGAACAGGACGAAACAACTCATTCCTCCCGCTATCAAGAAACGAAACCGCCAACGTTGCCACCGGAACCACCAAAAACAGATGAACGCCCCCAAGACATATCCCGGAAGCAAATAAGTATAAAGGGAATAGGTATGGGTGCTGTCTACCTTTAAGATACTGGTCAGGTAGCTGGTCAACAAGGTAGTCGAAGTACTGAAAAACATGACAAGCATCATATAGAAATAACCGATAATGGCTTTCGGCTGGTATAAAGGCGCCAGATTCACGTACGGACGTTCCGAATGATATTGATACCAAATAAATAAAGCGATCAATATCGGGGCGATCATGATATAAAGGCAAATCTTGGGGGATGCCATCCAGTCGAGTACTTTCCCGTAATTAATGACATACATAAGCATTAACAATCCGGTGGATATGATGAACATTTCCCGGATGTGTAGATCGGCCAAGGGGATGGACTTGATCGGCCGGTTATGGCGGAAGCAGATGATTACCACTAGTATGTCCAATAAGATCATCAGCATCATGAAATAATACATATATTTCCAGTCATAATGGTAGGCTAACTGTGCGGTAACAAGCATGGACGCTTGTCCCCCTCCGAAAACAAAAGGATAGAAGTAGGAGTAGAATTGGCTACGTATATTTTTAGGGCTGAATATCTTTTGTGCGTACCGGATAAACCACAGCATGAGAAACCCTTTCAGGAAACCGATCGCGAAACTACAGACGATCAATATGTCGGCGTTCTGGGAGCGGGCACAGATCCAGCTTAAGAAGAACTGGGCGACTAAATCCGCTAACAATAAGAATTTTATAGAGAAGGCTTCTAATATCTTCGGAATAATCGGATAGGATACCGCCATTCCCGCCGCTGCCGCGTAATATCCCATGGTTATATCCTCGGTGTTCGTGCCTAGCGTGTTTGATACCTCCAGCATACTGCCGGTGTACGAACCGTTTAGCATCGTAACCGGAAGGATAACGATGAAGATGCAAATCAATCCTAACCAGTCCGGCACCCATTGGCGGATCGGTGCCCCAAGCTCTTTCATCGTGATCATTTGCGTAAGGCTTCTGTTTCAACCATCATGCCTGCTCTTAAGTATTGCGTATCTTCTTGCGATAGATTTTCCAAGTCTATCCGTACCGGGATACGTTGTTGTACCTTGACGAAGTTTCCGGCGGAATTGTCGGTCGGGACCAATGAGTATTTGGAGCCTGTGGCGTCGGAGATTGCGGTTACCTCCCCGTTGAATATCTTTCCCGGCAACGCGTCTACCTTGATACGTACTTTTTGCCCGATATAGATGTGGGGGATCTGGGTCTCCTTGTAATTGGCCGTGATCCATTTGTCTTTATCTCGTACGAGGTAGGATATCGTTTGTCCGGCTTGCACGTATTGTCCGGGCTCTAAGGTCCGTCTGCCTACATGACCGTCGTAAGGGGCGGTTATAACGGTATAGGAAAGGTTTAACCTCGCTAAATCCAGATCCGCTTCTTTTCGTAAGATCGCCGCCTCGGCTCCTGTTGTCTTCTTGCTGGTTTCGGTGAATTGGGAGAAAGCGGCTTTCTTTTGTTCCACCAACGCCTGATATCGGGCTTGCGCCGCCTCGAAAGCGGCTTTGGATTGCTCGTATTGTTGCTCGGGGATCGATTCTTCTTTCAGCAGCCGCTCGAATCGGTGATAATCCTGTTCCAGTTGCCAAAGCTTGGCTTTAGCCTCGGCGATGTTGGCGTCTTGTACGGCGATGTTCGTATGGGAGGTCTCGATACCGGAACGAAGTACGTCTTGTGATCCTTGGGCATCGATCAACGCAGCCTCTGCCTCTTTTACCTTGATCCGATATTCCCGATCGTCCAGTATGAGAAGTGTGTCCCCTTGGTGAACGTACTGGTGTTCCTTGAAACGGACCTCTTTTATGTAGCCGGAGGCACGTATATTTAGTGGGGCGATATATTGGTCCACAAAGGCATCGTTTGTCACCTCATAATTGATGTAACGCCAGAAATAATTGGCTGTCCACCAAATGCCGGAACCGGCTAAAAGGATACATATGGAGTTTAATACTATATTCCGTGTCCTTACTTTCTTTAGTCTTTGATGTTTCTCTTTTAATTCGTTTGCCATAGTCGTTGTTTCTTTTTAGAGACGGCCGCAAGCCTTCTGTAGTTGATAGTAAGTGTAAATCACGTGGGTACGGGCATTCGTGAGCTGTAGCTCCGCGTTGAGGAGAACCGAGTTTGCGTCGAGTAAGTCGGTTAGGATCGCCAATTGGTTTAAATACCGGTTTTGCATGATCCTATAGTTCTCTTGAGCTTGCCGTACGCATAACTTCAAGGCTTCCACTTCTTGTAGAGCCTCCTTATGACGTAAGAACGCAGTGCGTACTTCCATACGGATTTTCTGCTTTTTCTGTTCCTCCTCGTTTTTATGTAACGAGACCATCCATTTGCTTTCCTTTATCTTATGGTTGTTTTTATATAAAGAGGATAAAGGGTAGGAGAGCGACAGCCCTATGTTCCAGTTGTTGTTATACATATCCGCTAATGTTCGGGAGACCGGACGTGCCAATGTGTTCGAGGCATATAGCGATAGGCTGGGTAGCGAGGAGGCTTTAGTCAAACGTATATCGTTTTGGGCTAACTCTGTTTGTTTCCGGAGTAGACGTATCGCCGGATCATTGGAATAGGCTTGGGCTACATAATCTTCGTAAGTTTCTAAAGATACGGTTTGGTCCAGTAACGTGGTATCTGGTTTGAGCAATAGATTCTCATCGAGACCGATCAGGATATCCAATTGCTGTGATACCAGTATGAGGCTATTATCCGTTTCTTGCAAGGATAGGCGGTCGTTGGTTAATTGCATCTCGCTTCTTAATACGTCGTTATTGGTTATCAGTCCCTCTTTTTTCATACGCCGGATATCTTGCAGGCGTCGTTCCGATTCCTCGATATTACGGGAAAGCACCTCACGTTGTTTAAACAGGCTGAAAAGACCGATGTATTGGTTTAATAGACCGAGCTTGATGTCACTCTGGTCTGTGAGCGTTTGTAAAGAGGCGACTTCTTTCTCCAGATCCGCTTTCCGGATGGAATACCGGATTTTACCGCCTTGGTATATCGGTTGGGTAAGGTCGATGGCATAGTTCTGGGACCAATCGGGCGCTTCCGGGCGAGTCGGATGGGCGAGTCCTTGCTCAAAGAGGATCGGTTGCCCTACATATCCACCTTTCAAGCCGATTTGCAGGTCTGGCAATTGTGCGGAACGTGCCGTATGGGTTCTCTCTTGCGCTATCGATTCTTTTAAGACGTCTGCTTGGATCTGCAGACTATGCCGTACGCCTCTCTCGAAAAGCTGGTCGATGGTCAAGAAGAGCGAATCGGTTTGGGCGATTGCCGGAAATGTAGCGACCGTCATACAAAAGAGGCTCAATACGTGCTTTTTATATATTCTCAAGGACTTATGTACTGCTTTTAATTCGGATAACATGGTTTCTACGTTCTCTATTCCGATAATATGCTCCGCATGTACATAAACCTGATCAAGGATCGGGCGAATTTGCTTTTTGAATTCTTCTCCTTCCGGGGTTAGGAAAACCAGTTTGTTCCTCCGGTCCTCGGGATCTTCTTTCCGATGGACGTAGCCTTTCTTCTCTAAATTGTTCATTAGGTTTGTCAGACAAGCCTTATCCTTTGCCGTTCTCTCTGCCAAGACCTGTTGGGTGATACCTTGTTCGTGCCATAGGCAACTCAAGATTTGAAGCATCTCAAATGTTATACCGGCGTTGTTCTTTTTCAGCGTTCGTTGCATAGACCGACGAAATGCCATGCGTGTGCGGACAACTTGTAACATAAGTTCCCGGAATTCTTTACCTTCTACCATTACTTATAATTCTTTTAAACTTGCTGGGCGCGAAGATAGCGTTTTTTCTCGGATTAGTCAAATGTTTAACTAATTAGTGTCTCGCTAATAAAGTATGTTTGCCATCTAGGTGGCACAGCTGTGCCATCGGCGTGGCACGGGCTTGCCATCACTATGGCACGGGTATGCCATCAGCGTGGCACAGCTGTGCCAAGGCGATGGTAGATGTTGGCACAGTATGTGTATGAAAGACAGGTGTATAGAATGAAGGCGTAACAAACCTGTGGAGTGATTCGTTACGCTTTCTGTTTAGTTCTCGTTTACGAGTTTAAGATGCATTCTTCTTTATCCAAACGCCTCCTTCAATTGCTTCACCCATCGCTCGATTCGTTTGTCGGTTTGATCCGGTTGGTTTTCCAAATCGAGGACTAAGCCTAGTAGTTTGCCATTTTTCAAGGCTTTGGAGGCATTAAAGAAATAATCATCCGAAGAGGTCTCGCCTACTAAAGTCGCTCCACAGGAGGTGAAAGCGTCTGCCAATATGCCGACTCCATCGGCGAAATTATCCGGATAATTCGTTTGATCTCCAAGACCGAAAATAGCGACCTTCTTATTTTTAAGGTCTAAAGTGACCAGTTCCGGGATGATCTCGTCCCAATAGGTGGGAAGCTCGCCATCGAACCAAGTAGAGGTTCCTGCGATTATATGGTCGTAAGCCTCGAAATCTCTTTTCCATGCGCTTTCAATAGGGATGATATCGATCTGATCCTCCCCGAAAGCTTTTCTTATTTTATTGGCGACAAAGGTTGTTTTCTCTGTGCCCGTTCCGTAAAATAATCCTGTTTTCATTGTGATACTTTTAAAGATTTAACGAATGTGGATCTAATAAAGCAGCAGTTCTTTTGCCGCATGATAGATGGTCTCCTCGTTGGGGAGGATGGCCCGTTCCAAGACCGGATGGAAACCAACCGGAGTGAATAGGGAACCTACCCGTTGGATCGGAGCATCCAAGTACTGGAATAGTTCCGAGCCGATGATGCCGGCAATTTCCGCTCCGAAGCCAGAGAAGACCTTGTCCTCATGTACGATCAATACTTTACTGGTTTTCTTCACCGAGTTGAAGATCGCCTCTTTATCCAATGGTATCAAGGTACGAAGATCGATAACCTCCAGTTCCCAGCCTTTTTCTTTGTAAAGAAGCTCGGCTACGTTGAGGCAAAGATGGGTCGTATTGCCATAAGTGATGATCGTCAGATCTTTTCCCGGACGGCGGATACGGGCTTTCCCAAACGGAACCTCGAAATCCTCGGGGACAAAGGTGGAGGCTTCTACCGCGTTGTAGAGCGCTTTCGGTTCCAGATAGAGCGTAAAGCCTTTAGAACGCATACTCGTCCGCAACAGTCCGGCGGCATCATCTGCGAAAGAGGGATAAACAATCCGGGCACCGGGTAATGAGGTCAATGCGCCCTCAATGGTCTGGGAATGATAAAGCCCTCCTCCGATATAGCCTCCGGAGGCTAGGCGCAAAGTGATGTTTGGGGTAAATTGCCCGTTGCTGCGCCAATACTCATGCGTACATTCCACGTATTGCTCGACGGCCGGCCAGAAGTAATCGGCGAATTCCGCACCCTCGATCACTACATGGATCTTCGGGTCAAAGCGGCACATACCGTTCGCTGTCCCTACGATATAATCCTCGGCGATAGGGGCGTTGAAGACTCGCTCGATACCGAATTCTTGCTGCATGCCTTTCGTGATGTTGAATACGCCACCCTTTTCTTTATTGGCTACATCCTGTCCCCAGATAAACGTATCCGGGTTGTGCCGGAACTCCGCTTTCAACGTCTTGTTGATCGCCGTAACTAGCGTTTCTTTCTCTCCTTCCTCGTTTTGAACACCTTCTTTGTATTTTTGAGGTTGATAAGGTTCCGGGAGGACGTAATCCTTGACGGTAGACGGATCGGGATCGGGGGCGGCCATCGCTTTCCGATTGGCGGCTTTCAGGTCTTTAGCCGCTAGATCCGCGATCTCTTTCAATTCTTCCTCGGTGAAACGTCCGTAACGAATCAGCATGCGATGGAATTTGTATAAAGGATCGGCGGATTTTACATAGGTAAGCTCGTTCTCATCACGATACAAGGTATGTTTATCGGAGTTTGAGTGGGAGCCTATCCGTACGCAATTGGCCTGAACGATTACGGGAGTCCGGTTGGCGATCGCGTACTCTTTGGCCTCGGTCATGGCATTCATGGAATCGAACACGTCTTTTCCATTGCAATGGATAATACGTAAATTCTTGAAGCCAGAGAAGTTATCGGCAACTTTACGATTGGCCGTCTGGTCCTTTTTGGGGACAGAGATACCATATCCATTGTCTTGGAAGACAAAGATAACCGGCAGTCGCTCATTGCTGGCGCCATTGATTGCCTCATACACATAGCCTTCGGAAGCGGCCGATTCACCGTGCGAGGTAATCGCTACGCCTTTCTGTCCATAGTAAACCATCGCCCGTGCCACGCCGGCGGCATGGAGATCGTGAGTCGCCGTAGCGGAAGAAACGTTCTCGATATGCCATTCCATCTTAGAGAAGTGGTTAGACATGTGGCGGCCGCCACTGGTCAGGTCGGTCGCCTTGGAGATACCATTCAGGATGATCTCCTCGGCGGTCATTCCCGCCGAGAGAACCGTCAACATATCCCGGTAATAGGGGAAGAGAAAGTCCGTATCCTTATCGAATACTTGTCCCATGGCGAGTTGTATCCCGTCGTGCCCGGCATACGGGGCATGATAAGACCAGCCGAGAGATTGCAATAAATAGGAGGGAGCCTTCTCATCGATCGCCCTTCCGAGCGTCATAAGGTAAAACCATTTCCTGAGAGTCTCCTTATCTGTTGTTTTTATATCATACTTTTTCATGTTGTTCTATTATATATAGTAATGTATTAAGCGTTCCAATTCTCTAGTTCGTCGGCGATGGAACGTAAAAAGGCTCCCGCCAAAGCTCCGTCCACGATACGATGATCGTAGGAGAGTGAGAGGTACATCTTGTGACGGATAGCGATCGTATCTCCCTCGGGCGTCTCTACTACCGCAGGCTTCTTCTCGATATAACCGACGGCTAGGATCGCTACTTGAGGCTGATTGATGATCGGGGTGCCGAACAGACTCTTGAAGGTTCCGAAATTCGTAATCGTGAACGTTCCGCCTTGGATGCTATCCGGGGCGAGCTTATTCTCACGGGCTTTAGCCGCCAAGGTATCTATTTGTGAGGCGAGGCCACTTAGGTTCAGCTTATCGGCATCGTGTATAACCGGGACAATTAAATTTCCGTCGTTTAAGGAAACCGCTATACCTATATTAATAGGCTTCTTTAGGATGATATTGTAACCGTCCACGGATGAATTTACTAATGGATAGGCTTTCAACGCTTTGGCTGTCGCTTCGGTAATAGCCGGCATATAAGTTAGGTTGATGCCTTCTTGCTTGAAGAATTGATCCTTCACTTTTTTACGCCAGTTAACCAGTCGGGTCACGTCTACCTCGATAACCGACGTCACATGCGGAGATACTTTTTTCGATAATACCATATGGTCCGCAATGATCTTACGTACACGATCCATTTCTCTCACCTCGTCTCCTTGGGCGAGTGGAGCAGATGGAGTGGCCGCTGTCATAGGCATGGAAGGAGCGGTCGGCGGCGCTACCGTAATTGTTGGCGTGCTCGTAGCCGTTTGCTGCATGGAAGAAACAGGAGCCTGTTTCGGCTTCGGCATTTCCGTACCTTTATTTTTGTGATCGATATACGTTTGAATATCTTTCTTACTGAGACGTCCCAGATATCCGGTACCCGGAATATGATCCAGTTCATCTTGCGATACACCGGCAGCTTTCGCTAATTGCAATACGACGGGAGAATACCAACGATCTTCCTCTTGGGAATTCTTTGATAATTCCTCTGAGGCGGGAGCGGGGACTTGTTCTTTCGGTTGAGTAGCCTCCGAGGTTTCCGGCTGAACTCCGTTATCCTCTCCTTCACCTTCGATCTCAAGGATCGCTACGACTGTACCGACCGCTACGGTGTCTCCCTCATTAAAAAGAAGTTGTTTTACTTTTCCCTCAACGGGGGATGGAATCTCAGCGCTTACTTTCGCTGTGCTTACTTCGAAAAGGACATCATCTTCCTCTACGGTATCACCTACCTTTACCGACCATGAGATGATGGTTCCTTCTGTAATACTTTCGCCCAACTTAGGCATCTTTATCTCAAATGTAGCCATATTTTGATTTTTTAATTACTGTTATATAGTGGGAGACGGGGCGTGCCCCGTCTCTACAAACGGTATATAATAAGAACAAAGATCAAGAAGGTAAGTTTCTGTATTATAGTGTATAAGTGTTAAAGTTCCAGCTGGCTGTAGCATATTTCTGCTCTTTAAGCCGATAGATGGCTTCCAAGTCTGCTTGCGTGAAATAATAATCTTGAATGCCGGGATTATTGATCGTGAAATAGTAAAGAAGCGCTTTCTTAAAATGCTGGATGGAGATAGAAGCCGGAAGATGGGCGCTGATATTCGTGACCGGACTCCGTACAGATTTAACGAATGTCGATCGTTTACCTCCTGTTTTCTCTGGTGCTTGACGGGATGTACTTTTCAAGGAGGTGACGAGCCTATCCAGATCGGTGGAAAACAATAAGGTAGCATGGTGCATATACCGATTCTTATGGATACTCTGTGCGCTACCCGATATTTTAAATCCTCCGATAGTTAATCCTTTCCGTTCATCCACCTCGACATGTACTCCCAATGTCTTGAGAAAATTCATGATCTGGATGGTATATTTGTCGGTCTGCATAATCTGGCCGGTCTCTATAAATGTAAGATTCAGGTTTCCCGGATCATGGTAAACGGCACCACCACCGGAAAACCTGCGCGCTATCTTGATTTGTTGGTCTTGTACGAATTTGAGATTTACCTCGGCCCATACATCCTGATGCTTACCGATCACGATTGATGGTTCATTCTGCCAAAGCATGAAAATATTCTCTTTGAAATTCTTGAGCAGATACTCTTCGGCGGCCAAATTGAAGTATGGATCCGTTTGTGTATTGTGAATGCAAAGCATCAGGAAACTGTTTTAGTTAGGCGTTTTATTAGATATATAAACTTTCGTGGAGGATCTCACTGACTGTCGGATGCGGGAAAATATTTTTCTTAAATTCATCGACTGTATAACCATTCTCGACAGCGATTCCGGCGGTGACGATAATCTCGGATGCCGGATTCCCTAGTAGATGGCAACCGATGATACGATCCTCGTCGTCCGTGATCAGTTTACATAAACCATTACCATTCTCGTTCTCTGCGACGAAACGTCCGGAATAGGTCATCGGGATCTTTTGAACACGAAAACTTTCCCCATTCGCTACCAATTCCTCTTCTGTCTTACCCACGCTCGCCAATTCCGGATTCGTATAAACTACCGCCGGAATGGCTTTATAGCTCATCTCGTCCGGTATGCCTAGGATATGGTGTATGGCAACTTCCGCTTCCCGGTAAGCCGTATGTGCCAGCAGGGAAAAACCGGTAATATCTCCAGCCGCATATACATGTGGATGGGAAGTCAGCATATGTTCGTTTACCTTTACACCGGCCCCTTGTATTTCGATCGCTAGATTTTCTAGTCCCAGACTCTTTGTAATCGGACGGCGGCCCACGCTCACCAATATTTTATCGGCTT
>ENA-ORUQ01002342-ORUQ01002342.1-human-gut-metagenome-genome-assembly--contig:-NODE-2342-length-15284-cov-33.230219_pt1 | contig 15284 bp, 20 predicted proteins | sample MGYA00242081_ERZ509211 | MGnify/ENA primary metagenome ERZ509211 (study PRJEB26280, sample SAMEA2338785) | human gut metagenome | biome: human gut; feature: human-associated habitat; material: faeces...
CGGGCAGATCGTCGGCCTGCTGGCCGCTGCGTCTGCGGCGGGCGCTGTGCCGGGCGCTGCCAGCGTCTCCAACGACGGCTACAGCGTCACCTTTGGCAGCAATGCAAGTGTGACTGCGGCCACCCGGCAGGAAGCCTATGAGATCATCCGTACCGCGCTGGGCAGTGACCCGCACGGCCTGCTGTACAGGGGGATTCTGTGATGCAGACAGCTGTTACTGTGGTGAACCTCATACACGACACCGCCACCGAGACGGACAGGCCGGTGTGCTGGGTGTTCCCGTTTTGCAGCTGGCGGGAATGCCGCTCCACCTCCGGCTCCGGTACTGCCAAGGACCCGGAGCGCACCACCCACATCCGCATCCAGGCCAGCGTGTGCACCATAGGCTATCTGCCCTTCGCTCAGTGGACGGCTCTGCCTGCTGCCGAGAAGGCCAAGCACTGGACCCTGAAACGCGGCTGGAAGCTGGTGCAGGGCACGGTGTCTGCCTTGACCGCAGAAGAGTATGCCAAACTCGAAAAAACGCACCTGTGCTGTACGGCGGCGGCTGTCTCGGACGACCGGGAACCGCTGCTGCCCCACTGGCACGTGGAAGGGAGCTGAGACTGTGAGCAAGCCCATTTTTGAACAGCCTGCCGGATATCGCTTCCGGGCAGACGGTGTGCAGATGTCTCTGGACTGGCGGACAAATTTCGGCGCAGAGAAAACCGCTGCTTTGCAGAAAGCACAGTTCGCCACCGCGCAGAAAGCCGCCGCTCTCATCGACCAGTACGTGCCCTTCGATACCGGCATATTGAAAAACAGCGTGAATCAAGCCAGCAAGTTTGACGAAGGCTTGCTGGTCTATAACACACCTTATGCACGCAGGCAGTTCTATCTTCACCCTGAAGGCGAATGTCTGCACGGCGAAAATGGGCTGCGCGGCTCTTACTGGGGACAGCGTGCTCTGGCCGATTACGGTGAAGCCATTGCCTACATTGCCACACAGGCCGTCACCACATTCTGGGGAGGTTGACCATGTCCGAAGTAAAGCCCACCATTGCCGCCCTACGGGCATGGCTCAAGACCTGCCCGCTGATTGCCGACGAGCAGGAAGCCACCGGCGCGGCCTTCCGCATTGCCGGGCTGGAAGAAGAATCCACCGCATTTTCCATCGAGGACAGCCCCGGTGACCCCATCATCACCGAGTACATCTCCGGCTGGGAAATGGCGAAGAATTACCTCTTCCTCAGCCGCCGGGAGTACAGCGAGGTGGATGCCGTTAACATCCAGAACAGCGGCTTTTTCGAGCAGCTCACCGAGTGGGTCATGCAGCAGGATGCCCGCCATAACCTGCCCGACCTCTCGGCCTGTGGCGGGAATAAAACCCCCACCGGCATTGCCGTGACGAACAGCGGCTACATCGTCACAAACAGCGCGGGCAGCTGTAAGATGCAGCTGCAAATGCGCCTGACCTACTACATGCCCAAATGAAAGGAGTTTTGATATGACTGTATCTGAAGCCATTACCAAGTCCGGCATCACGCCCAGCGCGTCGTATACCGGCATTGAGACGGCGAACGATTTTGTGCTGGCGTTCCAGATCGAGAGCACCCAGACCAAGGAAAGCCAGTGGATCGTCTGCGCCGACCATGTGAAGGAGCATTCCGGCTCCCTGAACGCCACCACCGAGGATGCCCAGTACATCCGCACCGGCAACGTCACCGAAAAGACCGGCACCCAGCGCACCCTTGCCGTCAACGGCGACCGCTGCGTGGGCGATGCTTTTCAGGATTTTGTGCTGAGCCACAAGATCGTGTACGGCACCGGCAGCGATATCATTGTGCCGTACATTTATTTCAGCCTGCGCACCGGCAAGGGCGAGAAAGGCAGCGCTGCCATCATCGTCACCAGCGACGTGGGCGGTGCAGCCGGTTCCAAGGCCACCTTTGCCTGCGACGTGAAGGCCATCGGCACGCCGGACGAGTTTGACTACAACCCCGCCAACCAGTCCGCTGAGCCTTCCAAGGCCGTCAAGGGCTGATTTTTTTCAAACACAATCCCCGCTCCACACCGGAACGGGGATTTTTTATGCCGTGAACAAAGCTTATTCCTCCGGGGCAGAACCGGGGCACGGCCCAACGAAAGGAGCCAGAACATGGTTATTTGTGGACAGAATTTTGATTTCTCGGTGCTGAACGCCAACGATCTTGACCGTTTTGAGGACGCGCAGGAGAAGATGCAGGCCCGGAATGCAGCCCAGACCGAACGCTTCCATCGCGGCGGCATCCGTCTGGGCGACCAAGTGCGTGCACAGGCACGCATTGCCATGGACTGCATCGACGAGATCCTCGGTGCAGGCGCATCCGACCGTCTGGGTCTGGATGAAAACAACATGGCCCCCATCTATGACGTGATTGAGGAACTGGGCAATGCCTTTGCCGCCGAGAAGCAGCGCTATACCGCAAAGCCTGCCCAGCCCATGAACCGGGAGCAGCGCCGGGCACAGGCCAAAAAGGGCAAGCACAAGCCGCCCGTGAGCTATCCCGCGCCGCCTGCCGCCCAGATGGTGGAGCGGGTGGACAATGCCGCCCGGCGCAAGCAGCTGCTGGCTGAGCTGGCAGCGCTGGAAAATGGCTGATCTGCTGACGGCACATCTGCCGGATAGCTGGCACGGCAGACGCATCGACCCGGATTTCCGGCACATGGTGCGGCTCTCCAACGCCTACGCCCACGGCAGGCTGGACGGCGAACACCCGGAAGAAGCCCTTGCGATCATGGAGCGGTTCTATCATAAGCCTGTGCCGCCGGAACAGCTCCCCGATGCTTACGGCTGCATGGTGGATTTTTACCGTGCCGGTGAGCAGGCCGCAGCAGGCACTGCAAGTGAACCTGACAACGGCCCGGAAAAGCCGCCCGCCTTCGACTACCAGTGTGATGCCGGTTACATCGTGGCGGCGTTCCAGCAGGCCTACGGCATCGACCTGACCCGCGAAAAGGTGCACTGGTTCCGGTTCCGTGCGCTGTTCGCGGCCCTGCCGGAGGAGACCCTCATGGCGAAGATCATGAGCTGGCGCACCATGGATCTTTCGGAATACGAAGGCTCCATGCGTGCCCACTATGCCGACCTGCAGGAGCGCTTTGCCCTGCCTGCTGAGCTGAGAGGGGGTGCCGCCCGTGTCGTTTCGGTCGAAGAGCATGACGCTGCGTTCCTTGCGCGGTTCCGGCATTAGCCGCGCCCCGGTACCCTGCCCATACTGCGGGCGGGCGCTGCCGGTGTGGGCAGAGCCGCGCGCCACAGCTGCCGGTGTGTGGGTCAAATGCAAAAATCCCGCCTGTAAGCGGGAGGTAGAGATCAAGTTATAACAGCCTGTGCCCTTGTGCCCGCGCTCAGAATGAGAGGTGGACACAGTGGCAGATTTCAGCATCACCGGCGAAGTAAGGCTGAACAGCGACCCGGCGGAAAAAAGCACCAGCAAGTGGACGGTAGCCGCCGGGCAGATGATCGCGGACTTTGCAAAGCAGGCATCGTCCAAGCTGGCCGAGGTGGTCAAGAGCGGCGTGGACTACAACGCCACCATGGAAAGCTACCTGACAAATTTCAAGGTCATGCTGGGCAGCGAGGAAGCCGCCGCAACGAAGCTTTCCGAAATTCGCAAAATGGCGGCATCCACGCCCTTCTCGCTGGATGACCTGACCAGCGGCACCCAGACCCTTTTGCAGTTCGGCATTGCGGCAGACGACACTACCGGCGTGCTGCAGCGGCTGGGTGATATCTCGCTGGGCAACGCCGAGAAGCTGCAGACCCTGACCCGCGCCTACGGCAAGATGTCCAGCGCCCAGAAGGTCACGCTGGAAAACGTCAACATGATGATCGATGCGGGCTTCAACCCGCTGAACCAGATCTGTGATGCCACCGGCGAGAGCATGTCCGACCTGTACAAGCGCATCTCGGATGGCAAGGTCAGCTTCAGTGAGCTGGAAGCAGCGGTGGAAGCCGCCACCAGTCAGGGCGGGCAGTTCTACAACGGTATGCTGGAAGCCAGCCAGACCTTCAGCGGGCGCATGTCCACCCTGAAGGATAATGTCAGCGCCCTGACCGGTGAGCTGACCAGCGGCCTGTTTGCGGCTCTGGGTGATTTGGTTGTCAAGCTGAACGAGGTGGTGGTCTCCTTCCTCGACAGCGACGAGAAGATGGCCCAGCTCAAGGAGACCATCGGCATTGCGACTGCTGTTGTGGCCGCTGCCGGAACGGCATTCCTGACATACAAGGGCTATGTGGCTGCCGCTACTGCAATCGAAGTGATCCACACAGCCGCGACCACGGCCATGACCGCTGCCCACAAAGCGGCAGAAGCCGGGGCGACCGGTCTTGCAGTCGCGCAGGTAGGTTTGAACGCGGTTCTCAAGGCGAACCCCATCGGTCTTGTAGTGGCGGCGCTGGCGGCTCTGGCGGCAGGCCTCGTGACGGCCTACAAGACCAGCGAGACCTTCCGCAATGCCGTCAACTCCGCATTTGCGTCTGTGAAAAAGATCGCACAGAACGCCATCGGCACGGTGGTGGACTGGATCAATGAGCTGGTCGCCAAAATCAGGGGCGCGGCGGCTGCACTGGCAAACCTGAAAAACGGTGTCGGTGCGGCACAGGATGCCTACAATGCCGCCTACAACGGCTACATGGACAACTATAACCGTGACAAGCTGGATAAGGCCGCACAGGAGCGCGGAAAGCTCCACGCCGAGCGTGTGAAGCAGGCGCAGGAAGAGGCCGCTGCCGCCAAGGCATCAGCCGAGACCATCTCCCAGTCCGCAGGCAAAGCCGCATCTGCCGTCAGCACCTCCGGCAAAAAGGCCAGCGCCAGCACCAAAGCCGTCACTGCGTCCGTCGTCAAGTCCATCTCGGACACCACGACCGAAATCGACGGCAAGATCACCCGCACCACCGAAAACATCACCGAAACGCTCTCCAACGGCAAGACACAGCAAAAGCAGGTCATCACCGAGACTTCCCGCCAGATGGTGGATGGTGTGCTGAAGGATGTGAAAACCATCACAGAGGTGGCTGCGGACGGTACCAAGACCGTCAAGCAGACCATGGAGACCGTCCGCGAGACCGCCAAGACGGTCACTTCCACCTTCGAGACTCTGGCAGACGGGGTCAAGACCACCACCCAGACCGTCACCGAGACCCTGACCGACGGCACCGAGACCCAGAAGCAGGTCATCACCGAGGTCTACGACGACGTGGTGGACGGTGCCCTCGTGACCATCGAGCGGGTCAAGACCATCGCCGCAGACGGCACCGTGCAGGTGGCCGAGCAGATCAAAAAGTCCAGCGCTGACACCTTTGACGGCCTGTGGAAGGAGCTGCAGACCGAAGCAGATACCGGCGTGCTGGGCACCTTCGATGACCTGTACACCGCCGTCAAGAATCAGGACTGGCTGGGCATCGGCAAGTGGGTGGCAAGCACCATCTACGGCGGTCTGACTGCCGACCAGAAGAAGCAGGTCAATGATTTTGCCCTTGGCATCGTGACTAAGCTCAACGAAGCGCTGGGCGGTGCCCGCGATCAGCTGGTGCGGGGAGCTATCGACCTTGGCGGGCAGATCGTGAACGGCCTGACCAGCGGCTTCTCTGAGGTCTGGCAGCAGGCGCAGGGCCTCGGCTCCACCCTGATAGAGATCTTCGGCGGGCTGAAAACACCGCTGAGCAATGCGGCCCTTGCCATCAGTCAGGGCATGAAAGGCGGCCTGATCTCTGCATTCCCGGAGATCCTCGCTTCGCTGGGCGGCCTGATCGGGTCTATCGGCGGCGCGTTCGTAGCAATGCTGGATGCCATCGCTGCGGCGCTGTTCCCTACTGGCTTTGGCACTCCGCAGGCTCTGCTGATGATCGCAGCGGGCGTAGCCCTTGCTGCCGTCATCGCGGGCATCGTTGCCTCGATCGGCGGCTCTTTCAGTAAGAAAGGTTCGTCCGGGCGCGGCGGCTCTTCCGGCGGGTCCTCCGGCTCCGGCGGCATGGGCAGCGTGGATATCACCACCGGCACCGGCAGTCTGGAAGATGCCATCAACGCCAACACCAAGGCGCTGGAAAAGACCAACTCTGCCCTTGCCGATATGATCCGGCAGGCGGGGGCGCTGGTGCTTTCCGACAACATGCGCCTCGGCTCCACCGTGGCCGCTTCCGGCACTGCACAGGTGGTGTCTGCTGCCAACAGCTACAACCGGGAGGGCGACACCAACATCACCCAGAACTTTTACAACGGCCACGATACCGCCGCCGCACAGCAGCGGGAAGCCCGCTGGGAGGCCGACAAGGCCAAGGCCCGCAAACGATGAAAGGAGGACACTGTGTTCTTTAAAGATCATCTCAAGATCGTGACTGATGCCGGTGCCGTCCTGCATCTGGGCTGGGACTACGATGCCCCTTACGTTCTCGACCCGCTGAACGGGGTGGATGTGGACCTGCAGACCGCGCAGGGTGTCAATCAGATTGGCGACACCGTGGAGGGTCAGAGCGTCTCCGGCGTGTCCCGCACCCTGTCGGTCGTGTTCTGGGGCAGGGATGCGTTGACCCGTGCAAGAGCTTTTACCAAAAAGCTGCCCTACTTCACCAAGGGCACCCTGTACTTTGGCGACCACTATTTCACCCGCTTCGTGCTGCAAAAACTGCCCTATTTTTCCAGCTACACGCCGGACCCGCGCTGTGAGCTGATGCTCTACAGCGAAAAGCCCTTCTGGTACGACCTCAACGCCGTCAGCAGCGTGCTGGGCGGGTATGAGAAAGCGTTCCGGTTCCCCATCTGCTATGACAGCCACATCTACGGCATCAAGCGGGACGGCACGGCGGCAGTGCTGCGCAACGAGGGCAGCCTTCCGGTGCCCTTCACGGCCACCCTGCGGTGCGACATGCCGGTGACGCATCCCAAGGTGGTGGATCTGCAGACCGGGGCCTTCATCGGCTTTGACCTGACCCTGCAGCCGGACGAGACGCTGGAAATCTACCGCAGCACATCCGACCGGCTGGCCTGCACCCTGACCCGGGCAGGCGTGACCGAGAACATCTTTGCAAAGCTGGACGAGGACAGCACCCTCACCGAGCTGCAGCCCGGCGATAACATGCTCTCCATGCAGGCCGAGAACGGCTCCGGCTACCTGCAGGCATCCGTGAGCTTTTACCCGATGGAGGCGGGCATCCTGCCCGAACCGCTATGAGAATAGACGTTTTGGACGCAGACACCCTTGCCCGCGTGGGCTGGGTGGACGTGTGGGTGTCCCTCTATTGGGACAGTCCCTATTACTCCGAGGGCAGCTTTACCCTTGAGGTGCGCCCCACCACCGAGAACCTGCAGCTTTTGCAGGAGGGCCGCTGGCTGGTGCGCAGCGACGAGAACCCCCGCATCCCCATGCGCATCTGCGCCCGCGCCAACCAGAACGAGGACGCAAACCTTGTGGTGTCCGGCTACCCGGCAACATGGCTGCTGACAAAGCGCGTCTCTGCTGTGACGGTGAAGAACCAGAACGCGGAATCCGCCATGCGCAGCCTTGTGAGCGCCGCAAAGCCATGGCCCCGCCTTGCGCTGGGCACCGAGTACGGCTTTGACACCACCTTTGAAAAGCAGACCTCCGGCGGTACGGTGTTCGACTACTGCAAGACCATCGGGCAGGCCTGTGATCTGGGGTTCCGCATCGTGCTGGACGGCAAGGGCAGCAAGAAAAAGCTACTCTTCGAGTGTTTCCGGCCCACCTTCGACCCGAACCGCAGATACAGCCCCCAGTGGGGCAATCTGCTGAATTCCGGGTGGAGCTTTTCCGATACCGATTACGCCAACGTGGCCCTTGTGCAGGGTGCTGGCGAAGGTAACGAGCGCGCCACCGTCTGGGTGGGCGATGTAAACGCCACTGGCTCCGACCGGCGGGAAATGTACATCGATGCCCGGGACATCAAGCCGGAAGAGGACAAAAACGAGACCAGCACCAGCCAGAGCTATCTGGCAAAGCTGGCTGACCGGGGCGGCGAAAAGCTTCTGGCCCAGCTGCGCACCGGAAGCATCGAGTTTGACGTGGACGATGATACCCTGCAGGTGGGCGATGTGCTGAGCGCAAGCCTGCCTCAGCTGGGCTACACCGCCATGGTGCGCGTGGCCGACATCATCACCCAGAGCGAGGACAGCGGCACCACCCGCACCATCCGGCTGGGCACGCCCAGCTGGCACAAGACCTGAAAAGGAGGACTTTATGGCTGATATCATCACTTACCCCGAAAACGGCATTACCTACGATGCCGACGACGCTTCGGGTTACCTTGCCACCCGCCTGAGCGGCGTATACAGCGCCGAGGAGGATTTCTCCGTCACGGCACAGGGCGGCCTGAGCGTGCAGGTGAGCGCCGGTCAGGCATGGGTGCGCCCGGCGCGGTTCAAGGGCCGCAGCATCATCATGGAGCAGCCCACCACCGTGGTGCTCACCGAAGCGGACCCTGTACGCAGCCGCATTGACCGTGTGGTTCTGCGCTACGATGCCGCCGCCAAAAAGACCCGCCTGCAGGTGCTGGAAGGTGTCCCGAATTCTGCCGGGCCTGCTGCCCCGGCCATCACCCGCACCGAGCTGATCTACGACCTCTGCCTTGCCGAGATCAAGCGCCCTGCAGGCTCCACCGCCGTTACCGCCGCCGACATCTACGACACGCGCGCAGATGAGACCGTCTGCGGTGTGATGCGGGACGGTGTGCAGGGCATCCCCACCGGCACGCTGGTGCAGCAGTGGAAGGCCGTGATCGAATCCATGAGGGGTGGCAGCTTTTATACCCGTGCCGAGGTGGATGCGCTGTTGAAAAGCTTGAAAAGCGTGGATCCTTTTCCCGTGGGCAGCATCTACCAGAGCACCGCCAGTACAAGCCCTGCCGCACTGTTCGGCGGTACATGGCAGGAGATTGCGCAGAACCGGGTACTGATGGGTGCTGGCAGCGGCCACGCAGCGGGCACCACCGTGGAGGCCGGACTGCCGAACATCACAGGCTCTTTTGTCGCGGATGTAAAAAAGGGTGAACATAAGGTATCCGGCGCATTCACTGCCGGCAGCGCGATCGCAACTACGGGCGAATACAATAACTTTTCTGATGTATATAAGTTCAGTCTGGATGCGTCCAAGTCTAATGCCATCTACGGCCGCAGCGCCACCGTGCAGCCTGCCGCCTACTATGTGCACATCTGGCGGCGCGTGGCCTGAGAAAGGAGGTTTTGAGCGATGATCCCTGTGACATTTGACACTGTGGCAACATTGCAGTTTGGCAGTGAGGGTCACCCGACCAGTCTGCACTTTGCCATCCCGGAAGAGTGGAAAACCTGCAAAATCAGACTCCACCTGCGGCGCAGCGACGGTAGCTTTGTGCCCCCGATGCAGCTGGACGAAAATGGATGCGTAAAAGTAAACCGCAGTGACTCCGGCAAGACCGGCGGACAGTGGATGCTGTCGGCTGAAAGTCCTGACGGAAAAGTATCTTACTCGCGAATCGGCAAATATGTGACCCCCATGGAGGTGACACAATGAAGATCATTGACGAGAACGGCGCGGTCGTGGAAAGCCCTGACCTGACGCTTGGGTATCTGATGGACGACACCGAACCAGTGGAGCACCCCGCTGTGAAAGGTGTAGAGGAAGTGAGCCACTACGAGACCGTAACGGAGTATCCCGGCGGCGGCAGGGATGTGCGGAAGGTCATTGATGTGCCGGGCGTACCGGCAAGACCCGCGTGGACCGAGCAGCTGCCCATCCAGAGGTACATCCGCTACACCGCCGAAGAGCTGGCCGCGCAGGAAGAAGCGCGCAAAAAGGCCGAAGCCCGGGAGAAGCTGCCGGACACGGTGGCGGCACTGCAAAAAGAAAACGAGATGTTCAAGCAATGCTTGCTTGAAATGAGCGAGATTGTGTATGCATAAAATCACACAAAAATTAGAAAGGTTGGTACGTATGATGGCTAAGTTGTGGGCACAGGAAATTATGTTCGCTGAGACTATGGAGGACGCAAAGGCTCTGTACGAGCGTTGCCCCCGCCTGCTGAAGGAGAAGGTCAAGGCAATTCTCATCAAGAGCGGCTTTGAGGAAATCACGCAGTAAGGACGCTGAGGGCAAGGCAGATCAGTAGCTGGAAGAGAACGTGAAAATCGGGGCCTGACCCCGTGAAAGGACGTGATACATATGGCAATCAAACAGTACAGCCTGAAAGCAGACGGTGCAAAGCAGCTCTCTCCCGCATTCCGTGTGCGGGAGTTCCGCTGCCGCGACGGCACCGACACCATCCTCATTGACGAGGGCCTTGTGGTGCTGCTGCAGTGCATCCGGGAGCACTTCGGCAAGCCCGTGACCATTACCAGCGGCTACCGCACCGCCAGCCACAACACGAGGGTGGGCGGCTCTAAATCCAGCCAGCACCTGCTGGGCCGCGCCGCGGACATTCAGGTACAGGACACCGACCCGCTGGCTGTGGCCGCCTACGCCGAAAGCCTGATGCCCGGCTGGGGCGGCGTGGGCCGCTACCCGGTCAAGGCAGGCCGGGCAAAGGGCTGGGTGCACGTGGACACCCGCCCGAACAAGAGCCGGTGGACACTATGAGGGGGTGAGACCAGTGGAAAGCATCATCTCAGCCATCCTTGCCGGTGCGGTGACCCTGATCGGCGTGCTGATCGCCAACAGCCGCAGTCAGGCCGTGACCGACACCAAGCTGGAAGAGCTGACCCGCGAGGTGCGGGAACACAACAATTTTGCCCGCCGCGTCCCCATTTTGGAAGAGCAGATGAAGGTGGCCAACCACCGCATCGCTGATTTAGAAGCAGACGAACACGAAAGAGAAAGGAACTGACTATGAACGCACACACCTACAACGCACCCACCATCTCCGCAGGTACCATTGCCCGCACCGCCTGCCTGCTGCTGGCCCTGACCAATCAGGTGCTGTCTGCACTGGGCAAGCCCGTGCTGCCCATCGAGAGCCAGACCGTGGAGCAGCTGGTTACCGCTGGCATCACCACCGTTGCCGCGCTGGTCGCGTGGTGGAAGAACAACAGCTTCACCCCCGCAGCCCTTCAGGCAGACCAGACCTACGACAAGCTGAAGGCACAGGGAAAGTAAGCCGCCCTGCCCAAAATAGCCATACATAGCAACAGCCCCGGGGAGCCTGACGGTTCCTCGGGGCTGTTTTTGTTTGGCGTGTTTCGACGCTTTACGACGTATATCGACGTAATTGGTAAACTTTAAGTATTTTTCGGTTAGAGTTGACGCATAGAAAGGATGTGTCAACTATGATCGTTTCCGAATTGTCCACTCAGGTCAATGATTTGCTGCGCCCGATGGGCATCACACGCAATCTGAGCGCCTACAGTATCCTGTGCCAGTGTCTTGAGCTGGTCTGTGAGCAGGAAGACCGCCTGCAGGCCGTGGAGAAAGATATCTATACCCCTATCGCCGACCGCAGAAAATGTGAGCCAAAAGCGATTCAAAGCGCTGTCCGCCGGGCAGCTAAAGGTGCATGGCTCACAAACCCGGAGTATGTGCAGCAGCTGGCAGGCTATCCGCTGACTGGGTGTCCAAGCGCGGTACAGTTCATTGAGATGTTGTATAATGCGCTGGTGAGAGCAGTCTGAAAACTTAATAGTGTTACCAAAAACGTTACCATAATAAAGAAAAGAACGCCAATTCCTAACGAAATGGCGTTCTTTTTTCATGGTGGAGGCGATGGGAGTCGAACCCATGTCCGAAAAGAGTTCAGTGTAGGTATCTCCGGGTGCAGGCGATCTACAACATTCCCGCCGCGCCACGCCGATCGTCAGGCTAGCGCATTGGTAGCTTCATGAGTTCCTGCCGGTCCGCAAAGCTTAAGTCCGTTCAGGTGCTGTGTCTAAAGGACGCCCCGGCCCCACACGACACAAGAGTGGGCGGAACGCGCAGCACTCAGGCTGCGAGCAACTGAGAATTGTTATTGTCAGTTAATTTTTTGGAGGAGTTATAGAGCAGTTCCCCCACTGCTACCCGCTGCCCAGACCTCGCTCTCCCCGTCGAAACCTTTACGCCCCCTTATAAAGCACACCTTGCGGTGTGCAAAAAGCTTTGAAAAAGTTCCGCTTCAGGAAGCGGTCTGAAAAAATCAATAGTATTTGCCGTTGGACTTCATAGCACGGTCAATGGAACGCTTTGCATCGCGCTGGGCGGCATCGGCACGCTTATCGTAGAGCTTTTTGCCTTTGCAAAGGCCCACTTCCATTTTCACGCGGCCATGTTTGAAATAGAGCGAAAGCGGCACAAGGGTATATCCCTGCAGCTTGCACTGCTGATGCAGCCGCCGGATCTCACTTTTGTGTGCCAGCAGGCGCCGGACGCGCATCGGATCCTGATTGAACATGTTTCCGTGGTCGTAGGGACTGATATGCATTCCCTTTACCAGCAGTTCACCATCCTCAATATCGACCCAGCTGTCTTTCAGGTTGACCCCTCCGGCACGCAGGCTCTTGACCTCCGTACCTTTCAGTTCAACGCCGGTTTCCAGCGCTTCCAGAACGAAGTATTCATGGCGCGCTTCACGGTTTGTGGCAATGGTTTTTGTTGCCGGACGCTCCTTAGTGGGTGCCATTCCGCGCGCCTCCTTTCTCCATTGTGGTTTGTTGTATCAGTATACCATTTTTTTATGGTTTTGCAAGGGCTGTTTTTGAAGAAATTGTAAATTTTTCCCAATTCACAGCTCACCACGGCCAGAAAGTGCACGGTACAAAGTGGTTTCGTCAGTGTATTCCAGGCTTGCGCCCACCGGCAGGCCATAGGCCAGACGTGTGGTCTTGATGCCCAGAGGCTTGATAAGCTTTGCCAGATACATGGCGGTGGCTTCACCCTCCACCGTGGGGTTCATGGCCATGATGACCTCTTTCACCTTGCCGTCGCCCAGGCGGGCCAGAAGTTCCTTGACGCACAGCTGTTCGGCAGTAATGCCGTCCATCGGGCTGAGCAGGCCGTGCAGCACATGGTACAAGCCGTGATACTCCCTTGTGCGTTCAAACGCCTGCACATCGCGGGGCGTTTCCACCACGCAGATCACAGAAGGATCGCGTTTTGCACTGGCACAGATGGGGCAGATATCCGCTTCTGTATAATTCTGGCAGATACGGCAGCGATGGAGCTTGGTGTGGGCACCCTGAATGGCTCCCGCCAGTGCGGCGGCATCTTCGTCCGACATGCTCAGCACCTGATACGCCATGCGGGTAGCGCCCTTGCGCCCGATCCCCGGAAACTTGCTGAATTCTTCGATCAGCTTTTCCAGCGGGGCAGCAGTATAGCCCATGTTCTTCCCTCCTGCCGGATCAGAGACCGGGGATGTTCATGCCGCCGGTCAGCTTGCCCATTTCAGCTTCGGCAGTTTCGTCCACCTGCTTGACGGTTGCGTTGATGGCAGCAGCCACCATATCTTCCAGCATTTCAACATCATCCGGGTCCACAGCCTCGGGCTTGATGGTGATGGACAGCACTTCGTGCTTGCCGTTCATCTTAACAGTGACCATCTCACCGGCAGCGCTGCCGGTGTACTCGGCAGCTTCCAGCTCGGCCTGTTTGGCTTTCATATCTTCCTGCATCTTCTGTGCCTGACGCATGAGGGCGTTCATATCGGGGCGGCCAAAACCTGCGGGCATTCTTGCTTTCATAATCGTTTCTCCTTATTGATGCAATGTATTTTTATGATCTCGTTTTCCTTGCGGAATCCTCAATGGACACATCCAACCCCAGCTTTTCCAGTGCACGAAGCGACTGCTCTGCGTTGGAGACCGTTTTGCCAGCGCTCTTTGGTTCATAGGGACCAATGGGCACCGCCGTACCGGACACATCCTTGATCAGCTTTTTGATCAGGCGCTGGCTGTCCTTGTTGGCGCGGATAAAATCGCGGAAGGTCTTGCCTCCGTCGATCAGCACGCGGGTGCCATCAAAGTAAGCCTTGGACTTGCGCAGATAGGTGTAGAGCATGGGATCTTTTTCCTGCAGCTGCTGTACCACCTGCGGCCAGTACGGATACAGCGCAGTCCCTTCCTGCCCGGCATCCTGTGGCTTTTCCGGCACAGGCTTTGCAGCGGGCGTGGGTGCAGGTTTGGGCGGTTCTGGCTGTGGAACAGGTTCCAACTCTGCCGGCATGGGTGCAGCTGGCTGTGCGGCCTGCGCGGCAGGCTCGTCCCAAGGCAGCATTCCGGCCTGCTGCACGGGCGGTTCCTCCGGCAGCGGCGGCAGCTCTTCGGTCTGGACGGGTGAAGTCTGCTCTACAGATATTTCCGACGGCACGGAAGGTTCTGCCTTTACAGGTTTCGGTTCCGCTGCAGGCTGCACCACAGGAACGGACGTTATTGGCGGCTGGGAAGTCGGAGCGCTTGCAAAGGGCTGCACAGCAGTTGCCGAGGCAAACGGCTGCGGCGCTGCGGGTTGAGCTGCAGCACGGGGTGCGGCCTGCACAGGAACTGCCTGCGGCTGCTGGGGCGGTTCGGATAAGCCAAACAGTGCAAGTTCCAGCTCGATCCGCTGGTCGCTGCCGCGGGTCATATGTTCCAGCGCACTGCCCAGCGCACGGATGGCACGAATGGCCTCCCGCTGGCCCAGCTGCGGGCCTTTTTCCAGATACAAAGCCTCCTCCTCCGGCGAAACGCCGGACAGAAGGCTTTGCCCGCCCGGCAATGCTGCCAGCATCAAAGCACGATAATGCGCGATCAATTCCTCTGTCAGACGCTTGACATCCACAGACTGCTGGCGAAGCTGTGCCAGCTGGGCCAGTGCTGTGGCACCGTCCTGCGCTTCCAGTGCGTCCGAAATGCGGAACAGATAACTGCGGTCGGTCACACCTGCCATGCGGCGCACCACATCGGCATCGATTTTCGCCGTAACGCCTGCGCAGGTATCCAGAATGGACAACGCATCGCGCAGTGCACCGTCGGCCAGACGGGCGATCAGTTCCGCACCGTCCGGCGAAAGCTCCAGCTTTTCCTCACCTGCAATGTATTCCACCCGGCGGGCGATATCCTCCGGCCCGATGCGGGTAAAATCGTACCGCTGGCAACGGGAAAGAATGGTGGCGGGCACCTTTTGGATCTCAGTGGTTGCCAGAATAAAGATGACGTGGGCAGGCGGTTCTTCCAGCGTTTTGAGCAGCGCATTGAATGCCGCCGTGGACAGCATGTGCACCTCATCGATGATGTATACCTTATATTTACAGGCGCTGGGAGTGTAAGCTGTTTCGTCGCGCAGGTCGCGGATATCGTCCACACCGTTGTTGGAAGCCGCATCCATCT
>ENA-ORUQ01002350-ORUQ01002350.1-human-gut-metagenome-genome-assembly--contig:-NODE-2350-length-15250-cov-3.457782_pt1 | contig 15250 bp, 6 predicted proteins | sample MGYA00242081_ERZ509211 | MGnify/ENA primary metagenome ERZ509211 (study PRJEB26280, sample SAMEA2338785) | human gut metagenome | biome: human gut; feature: human-associated habitat; material: faeces...
GTGAACGGAGAAATCCTGCTGAATCTCGATTCGGAAGATGAAGGCGAGTTGTATATCGGTTGTGCAGGCGGTATGGATGTCACTGCTACACTGGAATATAAGGAGGTAGCTCCCGAAGAAGGCGATATCGCTGTTAAGGTTACGTTGAAAGGCTTGCGTGGTGGGCATTCCGGATTGGAAATCAATGAAGGGCGTGCCAATGCCAACAAATTGCTGGTTCGCTTTATCCGCGAGGCAGTTGCCAGTTACGAAGCACGCCTGGCAAGTTGGGAAGGCGGCAATATGCGTAATGCCATTCCACGGGAGGCACACGCGGTTGTTACCATTCCAGCTGAGAATGAAGAAGAATTGTTGGGCTTGGTGAAATATTGCGAAGACCTGTTCAATGAAGAATATTCGACGATTGAGACTCCGATCAGTTTCACGGCAGAACGTGTGGAAGTTCCGGCAGGTCAAGTGCCCGAAGAAATTCAGGACAATCTGATTGACGCTATTTTTGCTTGTCAGAATGGTGTGACCCGTATGATTCCGACCGTTCCCGATACGGTAGAGACTTCTTCCAACCTTGCTATTATAACAATTGCCGGTGGAAAAGCGGAAATTAAAATTTTGGCTCGTAGCTCCAGCGATAGTATGAAGGAATATCTCACTACCAGTCTTGAGTCTTGTTTCTCTATGGCAGGTATGAAGGTAGAGATGACAGGAGGTTATTCCGGTTGGCAGCCCGATGTGAATTCTCCGATTTTGCACGCGATGAAAGCGTCATATAAGCAGCAGTTTGGCGTGGAACCTGCGGTGAAGGTGATTCATGCAGGTTTGGAATGCGGTATTATCGGTGCCATTATTCCGGGATTGGATATGATTTCCTTCGGTCCTACCTTGCGCTCACCACATTCACCGGACGAAAGAGCATTGATTCCTACTGTACAGAAGTTCTATGACTTCCTCGTTGCAACTTTGGAACAGACTCCAATGAAATAAATGCTATTCTTTCCTATTATATAATAGGTCTCTTATAGAAAAAGGCACGGATGAAATGTCATCCGTGCCTTTTTGTCATATTTGCTGCCTTAAATATTACGATTTTACTTCATAACAAATAAATTAATTGATGCAAATCAATAAATATGCTATAAAACATAAAATTCTTCCTTTTTGGGGTACAATGTATAAACAAAGGCTGTATTTTTGTGTTGTATAACATGTAAATAAGAGGATAACAAAATGAAAAGGTTAGAAAGATTGTTTAGAAAGATCGGCGAAGCCGACGTGCATGTTTGGGGATATTCAACAATTAATATTCGCCCGAACGAGGAAGCTTAATTTTTTAGTTTTCAAGTATTAGTAATTTAAAAGTTTAAAGATTATGAAGAAAATAAGTTCTTTAGTTAGAAAAATCCTCAGTGAAGTAGGTCGTAACGAAATGCTTGCATGGGGGTACAGAATTGAAAAATGAGAGAGAGAACATTAGCTAAGTTTGTAGTGGGGATACGTTATTGAAAGCGTTATCCCCACTTTTTTTGCTTCTTATAAGTCCCGGATATTGTATTCACTGTTTTTTTCGATAGAAGAAGGTTGTGTACGACAAAACAGTTACCGTCCGAGTTAGTTTCCTTTGCTTGAAACTAAAGTTTCATCAGTTAGAAACTATGGTTTCATCGGTAAGAAACTAATGGTTTCAAGTAACTGAAACTGAAGTTTCCAGCGTATGGAACCAGGGTTTCGAGCCGCGAAACCAACAGTGTTAAGGCGTAGTGTCAGTTTTTCATGTTCAATCCAATTCCAGGTGACAGCATTATTGCCGTCACTTGCTGCTGTCACTTGTTGCTGTCACATCTTTAGTTGCTCATAATCATTTGGTTAGGTCGCGTTTCGTGACAGGTGACAGATATATATCATAAACAATTTGTTAGGAGAGGATTAACGGCGATAACTCTGTTTTATGATCACAATCATTGTGGTTGTTATATCTGTTATGATTGTGCAAATCTATTATATTTATTCAAAAAAAGATGATTGTTTAAACTTTATTTCTTTACTTTGTTATTTATACAGTGAGACTTATAGCGAACTTAAACTAGAAAGATTATGAAAATAAGGCAGATTTGTATGGTGGTGCTGTTATGGTTGGGAGTGATTCCGGCAGTGCAGGCACAGAGTTTCGACAAATTATGGAAAGAAGTAGAACAGGCAGGAAAAAAGAGTTTGCCTAAAACAGTAATAAAATTGACTGACGAGATTTACCGGAAAGGAGAAAAAGAAAAGAATTCCGCCCAGATGCTGAAGGCATATATGTGGAGGATGAAATATCAGGAAATAGTGACTCCCGACAGTTTTTATGTCGGTCTGACCGGGCTGGAACAATGGGCGAAACAAACAAAACAGCCTATGGACCGTGCTATATTGCACTCATTGATAGCGGGAATCTATGCTGATTATGCAGCCAATAACCAATGGGAGCTCCGGAGAAGGACGGAAATCGTGGAGGAAGCTCCTTCCGCAGATCTACGCGAATGGACAGCAAATATATTCGTAGAGAAAGTGCGGACAAATGTGAAAGAGGCTCTGGCGGACTCTGTGCTGCTGCTCAAAACGTCCTCACGCGATTATATTCCTTTTGTGGAATTAGGGGAGACTAGTGAATATTATCACCATGATATGTATCATTTGTTGGCTTCCCGTGGCATAGAATCCTTGAACCGGATAGAAAGACTTAGTAGCGGAACATTACCGGGCGATATTTCTTCGGATCCGGTAAAACAGGATATTATATCTATCTATGGAAATATGATTTCCGCCTATCAGGCAGCCGGTCTGAACGAAGGATACGTGTTGGCACTGCTCAACTATTTGCAGTGGCGACGCATGGCGGATCAGGCGTTCCGTTCCTTCCAGGCTAAAAACGGGTTGATAGGACTGACGCAAGATCCTTATTTGGCTGCATTGAATGAACTGAAAAGCAAATTCAAATCGGAACCGATATGTGCTGAAGTTTATTTGGCGCAAGCTCAGTTTGCAATTGAAAAAGACCAGCCGGTAAGTGCCTTGAAACTGTGTGACGAGGCAATCGGACTTTATCCGTCTTACCATAGGATTAATGCTTTGAAGAATCTGAGGCAGGAGATTCTATCTCCTTACTTGAATGTCAATGTGATCAGCCAGGCTTTTCCCGGCGAAGAAATTAAACTGAGAGCTTCGCATAAGAATCTGGACGGTTTTACGGTACGCCTTTTTAATAAAGCGAAGAAGTTGGTGAAGGAACAGCATTATTCGGTTCTTCGTCCGGAAGATTATCGGACGCAGGACACGGTGTTCACTTTCAAGTCCCCGGAAGTGGGAGCTTACGTCATGCGTATTGTTCCTGATATTCGTGCCAAGCGGGATAGTGAAAGTGAGTTTAACGTGACCCGCTTCAAAGTGTTGACGTGCCGTTTGCCGGGGCAACAGTATGAAGTGGCGGCCTTGGACGCTCAAACCGGGCATCCTGTACCCAACGCAAAGATAATATTGTATAGTAATGACGAAAAAGTGTTGCAGGAGTTTACGACGGGAGAAGAAGGAAAAGTGGTGTTCCCCTGGAAATCCGAATACAGATATTTGAAAGCTTCGAAAGGCGTGGATACAGCCATGCCGAAACGAAGTATTTACGGCGGAAGCTACGGTTATTACGATGATGAGGATGAAGCGACGGAAAGTATGACGTTATTGACCGACCGTTCCTTGTACCGTCCCGGTCAGACAGTGTATGTGAAAGGTATTGCTTATATGCAGAAATCGGATACAGCCAATGTGCTTCCCGGTAAAGATTATACTGTAACTTTGTTGGACACAAATAATCAGGAAGTGGGGCGTAAGTCGGTACGTACCAATGAATTCGGTTCGTTTACCACCGATTTCGCATTACCTTCGGCCTGTCTGAACGGAATGTTTTCTTTGACGGCGGGAGAAAGTAGAACGAATATCCGTGTGGAGGATTATAAACGTCCGACATTCGATATTACGTTTGAAAAGCAAACGGAAAGTTACCGACTCGGAGATGAAGTGCAGGTAAAAGGCAAGATACAGTCTTATAGCGGTGTGATGCTTCAGGACCTTCCGGTAAAGTATACGGTGAAGCGTTCTGTTCGCAGTTTCTGGAGGATTTCGGAGGCTGTACAGATTGCTTCGGGTGAAGTGACTGCCAACGGGAACGGAGAATTTACGATCCCGGTTCGCCTGGAAGAAAGTGCAGATTATAAGAATAATGATAAAATATATTATCGTTATTCTGTTGAAGCGACTGTTATCAATGCGGCAGGTGAAACACAGTCGTCTACGGAGATGATTTCGGCAGGACAGCGTTCATTGATTTTGCAGACGGAGTTGAAAGAAAAGATTTGCAAGGATAGGCCGTTCAACATTGTGTTTGAAGCACAGAATCTGAACGGACAGCCTGTGGAAGTGAAAGGTACATACTCTTTATATCCGGCGAAAGATAAGGACTACAAGCAACTGGGCGAGAAACCGGTTGCAACCGGAACGTTTACTTCTAATAAGGAAATGACCTTCAATTGGGGGAAATTTTCTTCCGGGCCGTATGTGCTGAAGGCAACGGTGAAAGATAACCAGGGAAAAGAAGTGACGGCGGAAGCAAATACGATTCTTTTCTCTTCTGACGACAAACGTCCGCCTGTTCAGTCCGCCGTGTGGTTCTATGCAGAGAATACGGAATTTGACACTGCTCATCCGGCGGTATTCTATTTCGGAACTTCGGAAAAGGATACCTATATAATGATGAATGTATTTTGCGGTGATAAACTGCTGGAAAGCAAGGCACTGAATCTGTCCGATACGATTGTTCGTTTTCAATATCCGTATCAGGAAAGTTACGGTAACGGTATCTTCGTGAACTTCTGTATGGTGAGGGACGGACAGGTTTATCAGGAACGGGTTCAGGCGAGAAAACGTTTGCCGGACAAGACATTGGTGATGAAGTGGAACGTATTCCGTGATAAATTGCGTCCCGGACAGAAAGAGGAATGGAAACTGACAATCAAGACACCGCAGGGACAGGCTGCTCATGCCGAAATGTTGGCGACGATGTATGATGCCTCACTTGATAAAATCTGGAACCGCCGGCAGGATTTCCGGGTTTACTACCAGCAACTGCTTCCTTATTCCGATTGGATGAACGGATATGTTGGAAATAACTCCTACAATTATTGGTGGGATCGTAAGTCTCTCAAAGTACCTGCAATGTTGTATGACAGATTCGCTATGCAGCCTGATATAAGAAATGTATATGCGATGTCAGAATCCATAGCTGATGGAGTAGTGGTCAGAGGATATGCAGTGCAAAAGAAAATGTCGGTGACAGGCAGCGTTGTAAGCCGGAGCAATGCGGTGAGATATGCATCGGCGCTAGTTTCCGAAGATGCTGCGGATACAATGTTTGAATCGGAGTTAGTGCCAATGGTAGCAGGAAAGGCCGATGCCGCTTCCGGAGAAGAAGCGCTTCCTGAAGCTCCTGCCGGCTTGCGTACAAATCTTGCCGAGACTGCTTTCTTCTATCCCCAACTCCGTACCAATGAGCAGGGAGAGGTTTCTTTCTCTTTCACTATGCCCGAAAGTCTGACACGTTGGAATTTCCGTGGATATGCTCACACCAAGGGAATGTTAATGGGAACGCTGGACGGAGAAGCTATTACCAGTAAAGAATTTATGCTGACCCCGAATCTGCCACGTTTCGTGCGTGTGGGCGATAAGACCTCTATTGCTGCCTCTGTCTCTAACATGACTGGCAAGCCGCAAGCAGGAACAGTAAGCATGATTCTTTTCGATCCGGTGACGGAGAAGGTTGTCGACACACAGAAACAGAAGTTCTCCGTTGAGGCAGGCAAGACAATTGGCGTGAACTTCATGTTTACCGTCAGTGATAAATACGAGGTACTGGGTTGTCGGATGATAGCCGATAGCGGCACATTTAGCGACGGAGAGCAACAATTGGTTCCGGTACTCAGCAACAAGGAACATTTGGTAGAGACACTGCCCATGCCTATACGTGGAGAAGAAACTCGCACCTTCTCGCTCGACAGTTTGTTCAACCGGCATAATAAAACGGCAACAGACCGTAAACTGACGATTGAAATTACCGGAAATCCTGCTTGGTATGCTATTCAGGCATTGCCTTCTTTGAGCCTTCCGGTCAATAATAACGCTATTTCATGGGCTACCGCCTACTATGCGAATACATTGGCTTCGTATATAATGAACAGTCAGCCACGCATCAAGGCTGTGTTTGATAGCTGGAGACTTCAGGGCGGTACGAAGGAAACCTTCTTGAGCAACTTGCAAAAGAATCAGGAAGTGAAGAATATTCTGTTGTCCGAATCTCCGTGGGTACTCGAAGCACAGACTGAAGAACAGCAGAAAGAGCGTATCGCTACACTGTTCGACTTGAATAATATCCGTAACAATAATATCGCTGCACTGACCAGATTGCAGGAATTGCAAAATTCCAACGGTGCCTGGTCATGGTATAAAGGAATGAACGGCAGCGGTTATGTCACGGCCTATATTGCCGAATTGAATGCTCGCCTTGCTCTGCTGACCGGTGAGAAGTTGGACGGACCAGCACTTGCTTTACAGGAAAAGGCGTTGACTTATCTTCACCAATCAGCTTTGGAAGAATACAAAAATATTCTTAAAGCACAGAAAGAAGGAGTGAAGTTCACAGGAGTGTCGGGCTCTATCCTGCAATATCTGTATATTGTCGCTATTTCCGGCGGACAGGTTCCTGCTGCCAATAAAGCTGCGTATGCTTATTATCTTTCTAAAGTGAAAGAGTTGCTTCCGGCAGCTTCAATGAATACGAAGGCGATTGCTGCTATCGTGCTCGATAAAGCCGGACAAAAGAAAGAAGCGCAGGAATTTGTTGCTTCTCTGAAAGAACATCTGACAAAGACGGACGAACAGGGGATGTTCTTCGCTTTCAACGAGAATCCTTATGCGTGGGGAGGAATGAGGATGCAGGCTCATGTAGACGTTATGGAAGCTTTGGAATTGATCGGCGGAAACAGCGAAACGGTGGAAGAAATGAAACTCTGGCTGTTGAAACAGAAGCAGACGCAACAATGGGATTCCCCTGTAACTACGGCAGATGCGGTGTATGCACTGTTGATGAAAGGTACTAATTTGCTTGACAATCAGGGCGATGTACGGATTGTGATTGCCAATGAAGTACTGGAAACGGTGAGTCCGAGCAAGACTACGGTGCCGGGACTGGGATATATCAAACGTTCGTTTACACAGAAGAATGTCATGGATGCCCGCAAGATTGAAGTGGAAAAGAGAAATCCGGGGATTGCCTGGGGAGCTGTTTATGCAGAATATGAATCGCCGATCAAGGATGTGAAGCAACAGGGAGGTGAGTTAAATGTACAGAAACAATTATATGTGGAACGTACGGTGAATGATACCCCTCAGCTGCAACCGGTCACGGCAAAGACGGTGCTTCAGGTAGGTGATAAGGTTGTTTCCCGTTTGAGTATCCGTGTAGACCGTGCAATGGACTTTGTACAGTTGAAAGATCAGCGTGGCGCTTGTTTCGAGCCGATCGGCAGTGTCTCCGGTTATCGCTGGAATAACGGAATCGGCTATTATGTGGACATTAAAGATGCTTCTACCAATTTCTTCTTCGATCACTTGGGGAAGGGAGTTTATGTACTGGAATATAGTTACCGTGTCAGTCGTGCGGGAACTTACGAAACGGGGCTGGCAACCATGCAATGTGCCTATGCGCCGGAATATGCTTCTCATTCGGCTTCAATGACGGTAGAAGTGAAATAATTAACTTATTAACGGTGAACGGTAAACGTTCACCGTTAATAATCCTTTCAATACGTTTCATATCTCATCTAAAACTCCTACATTTGTACACCAAAATAAAATATATCACATGAAACGTAGTTTACTATCTATATTTTTTCTGCTTATTGTCACTTTGGCAGCTGTCGCCCAACCTCGTATTTCTTCTAATAAGGAGACGCACAACTTCGGACAAATAGAATGGAAACGTCCGGTGACAGTGGAATATACCATTACCAATACCGGAAATCAGCCTTTGGTGCTGACCAACGTCACCACTTCTTGTGCCTGTGCCGTGGCCGACTGGACAAAAGAACCGATTGCTCCCGGAGCGAAAGGTATTGTAAAGGCTTCATTTGATGCCAAAGCATTGGGACGTTTCGAGAAGTCGGTCGGTATTTATAGCAATGCTACTCCGAATCTGGTTTATCTGAAGTTTACGGGTGAAGTGGTGCAGGAAATAAAGGATTATACGAAGACTCATCCTTTCGCTATCGGTAATATCCGTATCGACCGGGATGAATTTGCCTTCCCCGATGTATATCGCGGACAGCAACCAACTATGATGTTCAGCATTGCCAACCTTTCCGACCGTCCTTATGAACCGGTACTGATGCATCTTCCTCCTTACCTGAAAATGGAGGCGGAACCTAAAGTGCTGCTCAAAGGAAAGAAAGGAACTGTCAAACTGACGCTGGACGCCAGCCAACTGAATGATTACGGATTGACACAGACTTCCGTCTATCTCTCCCGTTTTGCCGGTGATAAGGTCAGTGAGGATAATGAAATTCCCGTTTCGGCTATTCTACTTCCCGATTTCTCGCGGATGACGGCGAAAGATTCGTTGGACGCGCCGGCTATCCGTATCTCGGAAACAAATATAGACCTCAGTGTACCATTGATAAAGAAAAAGAAAGCCAGCTACAATATCTTGATTGCTAATGCCGGAAAGACTCCGTTAGTAATCAGTAAGTTGCAGGTGTTTAATTCTTCTGTGGGCGTTAGTCTGAAAAAGACCGTGCTGCCGCCGGACGGAATGACGAAACTGAAAGTGACGATTCGTAAACGTGACGTCGGTAATAAGAAGCATCATTTACGCATTCTTATGATTACAAACGACCCGTTGAATCCCAAAGTTGAAATCAATATCAAACGCTAAATTCTATGGCTATGGAACATCCTGAAAATAGTGGAGAATACAAAGGGCTTGCTGTCAACAAAGGCATCGAGCAGCCTTCATCTGTAAATCCTTACCTGAAACGTAAGCCGAAAAAGCGTCAGCTTTCGGTGGCGGAGTTTGTTGAGGGGATTGTGAAAGGCGACATTACTATTTTGAGCCAGGCTGTGACATTAGTGGAAAGTGTGAAACCGGAACATCAGGTCGTAGCACAAGAGGTGATAGAGAAATGCCTGCCTCATTCCGGAAATTCTGTCCGTATAGGTATCAGCGGAGTTCCCGGCGCGGGAAAGAGTACTTCGATAGATGTATTCGGTTTGCACGTGCTTGAAAAAGGAGGAAAGCTGGCTGTGTTGGCTATCGACCCCAGTAGCGAACGTAGTAAAGGCAGTATCTTAGGAGATAAGACGCGTATGGAACAGCTTTCCGTACATCCGAAATCATTTATCCGCCCTAGCCCCTCGGCAGGTTCGTTGGGAGGAGTGGCACGTAAAACGCGTGAGACGATTGTACTCTGCGAGGCTGCCGGATTCGATAAGATTTTTGTGGAAACCGTCGGGGTGGGACAGAGTGAAACGGCTGTTCATTCTATGGTAGATTTCTTCCTGCTGATTCAGTTGGCAGGTACAGGAGACGAGTTGCAAGGCATTAAGCGCGGTATTATGGAAATGGCCGACGGCATTGTGATCAACAAGGCCGATGGGGATAATCTGGAACGTGCAAAACTGGCTGCTACTCAATTTCGTAACGCTTTGCATCTTTTCCCTGCTCCCGAATCGGGATGGACTCCCCAAGTGTTGACCTATTCCGGTTTTTATAATATCGGAGTGAAGGAGATATGGGATATGATTTATGAATATATTGACTTTGTGAAGACCAACGGTTATTTTGAATATCGTCGTAACGAGCAAAGTAAATACTGGATGTATGAAACGATCAACGAACAACTTCGTGACAGTTTCTATCATAATCCGGAGATTGAAGCCATGCTTCTGGAAAAGGAACAGCAAGTGTTGCAAGGAAATCTGACATCATTTATAGCCGCAAAGAGCCTACTCGATACTTATTTCGCAGACCTGAAACGGGACGACTAGAAAAAGAACGTTAAAAAGCGGATGAAAAAATAGGGGTGGTATGCTTTCTGATTGTATTTACATTCAGAGAACCATGAATATTGGACACAGAATATTATTTATTGACTTAAAATACCTTATGAACAAAACCTTGTTAACAGGTCTTCTGTGCTGCACCCTCACAGTACAGAGTTTCGCAGACCAACCTTTGGAAGGGTTTACCTATGCTACCTTGAATGCTCCGACAGGAGCGGAGTGGGAATCTCCCGAAAACTTGGCACTCAATAAGGAGCAGCCGCATGCTTATTTCTTTCCGTTTCAAGACTTGGAAAGTGCTCGCAAAGTATTGCCCGAAAACAGTAAGTTCTGGCAGTCTCTCAATGGCGACTGGAAGTTTCATTGGGCACCCGACCCCGATTCCCGTCCGGCAGATTTCTATCAGACGAATTATGATGTGACTTCGTGGGACGTAATCCCTGTACCGTCGAGCTGGAATATCTATGGTATTCAGAAAGACGGAAGCTTGAAGTATGGAACTCCTATTTATGTCAATCAACCGGTTATCTTCCAACATAGCGTGAAGGTAGACGACTGGCGCGGAGGAGTGATGCGTACTCCGCCCGCTAACTGGACTACTTATAAGCACCGTAATGAGGTTGGTTCCTTCCGCCGCGATTTTGAGATTCCTCAGGATTGGGACGGCAGGGAAGTATTCATCAGTTTCGACGGTGTGGATTCTTTCTTCTATCTTTGGATTAACGGTAAGTATGTGGGGTTCTCCAAGAACTCGCGCAATACCGCTAATTTCAATATTACCCCTTATCTTCAGAAAGGCAAAAATATCGTAGCAGCCGAAGTATATCGTAGCTCGGATGGTTCATTTCTGGAGGCACAGGATATGTTCCGTCTGCCGGGTATCTTCCGTACGGTAGCTTTGTACTCGGTTCCCAAGGTTCATTTCCGTGACTTGGTGGCTATTCCCGATTTGGACGCTACTTATACGGATGGTTCTTTGACTATCAACGCCGATATCCGTAACTTGGATAAAAAGGCAGCCAAGGATTATAAAGTATATTATTCTTTGTATGCCAATAAACTGTATTCTGATGAAAATACGTTGGTAGACGGCGTTTCATCTCCGGTAATAGAGAAGATCGTTCCGAATGAGATTGGTAAGGTTCAAACTGTTTTTCAGGTGAAGGCTCCTAACAAGTGGTCGGCGGAGTTTCCTTATCGCTATACGCTTGTTGCTGAACTGAAAGATAAAAAGAACAGGACTATTGAAACGGTTTCTACTATCGTAGGTTTCCGGAAAGTGGAAATCAAAGATACACCTGCGTCAGAAGATGAGTTCGGGCTTGCTGGACGCTATTATTATGTGAACGGAAAGACCGTTAAACTGAAAGGGGTGAACCGTCATGAATCCAACCCTGCTGTGGGACATGCCATTACCCGTGAGATGATGGAAAAAGAAATTATGCTGATGAAGCGTGCTAACATCAATCATGTTCGTAACTCTCACTATCCGGATGATCCGTATTGGTACTTCCTGTGCAACAAATATGGTATCTATCTGGAAGATGAGGCTAACATCGAATCACACGAATATTATTATGGTGCCGCTTCGCTTTCTCATCCGGTGGAATGGAAAAATGCTCATGTAGCTCGTGTTATGGAAATGGTGCATGCCAATGTCAACAATCCTTCTATCGTGATTTGGTCGTTAGGTAATGAGGCCGGTCCGGGTAAGAATTTTGTGGCGGCTTATGATGCGTTGAAGAAGTTCGATACTTCCCGTCCCGTACAATATGAACGTAACAATGATATTGTTGATATGGGTTCGAATCAGTATCCGTCTATCGGTTGGGTACGTGGTGCTGTACAGGGGAAATATGATATTAAATATCCGTTCCATATCTCCGAGTATGCTCATTCAATGGGAAATGCTTGCGGTAATCTTATTGATTATTGGGAAGCTATGGAGTCTACCAACTTCTTCTGTGGCGGTGCTATATGGGATTGGGTAGACCAGTCCATGTATAATTACGATCCGAAAACGGGTACGCGTTATCTGGCTTATGGAGGTGACTTCGGCGATACTCCCAATGATGGGCAGTTTGTAATGAACGGAATCGTGTTCGGAGATCTGGAACCGAAACCTCAATATTATGAAGTGAGAAAAGTATATCAGAATATCGGAGTGAAAGCTGTCGATGTTGAGAAGGGTGTCTTTGAGATCTTCAATAAGTATTATTTCAAGAATCTGGCGGACGACTACTATTTGATGTGGTCCGTTTATGAGGACGGCAAGGCTATTCAGGCAACTCTGAAGAAAGACATCAATCTGGCTCCCCGCCAGCGGATGCAAATCTCTCTTCCCTATAATCGTGCTGCGTTTAAAAAAGATGCGGAGTACTTTGTGAAAGTGCAGTTTATATTGAAAGACAAGATGCCTTGGGCTGATAAAGACTTCGTAATGGCGGAAGAGCAGGTACTGGTGAAGGAAGCTACGGATCGTCCGTTAATCAGTGAAGTGGCTGCTGCTACTGCGGGAAGTCTGAAGAGTCGTATGAACCCGAGTACAGAGAGAATCGAAATTAAAGGGGACGGCTTTGAAGCGGAATTCGATCAGCAGACCGGAAGTATTTATAGCTTGAAATACGGCGATAAAACAATTATTGCGGCCGGAAACGGACCGAAACTTGATGCACTTCGTGCCTTTACAAACAATGATAACTGGTTCTATGCTCCTTGGTTTGAATATGGTTTGCATAACCTGCAACATAAAATGATAGAGGTAACAGCTCGTGAGAAGGATGGTAAAATGGTATTGAGTTTTACCGTAGAATCGCAGGCGCCGAATGCTGCAAGCATTAAAGGGGGGACCAGTTCCGGTAAGAATAGTATTGTGGAACTGACAGACCGGAAATTTGGAGCCAATGACTTTAAGTTTATTACCAATCAGGTGTGGACGGTTTATCCGGACGGCTCTATCGAATTGCAGTCCAGTATTACTTCTACTCGTCCCAGCCTGACTTTGCCACGTCTTGGCTATGTGATGAAAGTTCCTCAGGAATATGCTAACTTTACTTATTATGGTCGTGGACCGATTGATAACTATGCCGACCGTAAGAGTGGCCAGTTCATAGAGCAACATACGAATACGGTAGCGGGTGAGTTTGTGAATTTCCCGAAGCCGCAGGATATGGGTAATCATGAAGATGTACGTTGGTGTGCATTGACGAATCAGGCAGGACAAGGGGCAGTCTTTATAGCTACCGATCGCCTGTCGGTGTCTGCACTTCAATATTCTGCTCTTGATTTGATCCTGGCTTCTCATCCATATCAATTGCCTAAAGCAGGTGATACTTATTTGCATCTGGATTGTGCAGTTACCGGTTTGGGTGGTAATAGCTGCGGTCAAGGTGGCCCTCTTGTTCAAGACAGGGTATTTGCCGGTCATCATAATATGGGCTTTATTATCCGTCCGGTTGTTGGTGCGAATTTGGCAGCTGTTGCTAATGTTGCTCCTGCCGGAGATATTCCTTTGTCTATCACACGTACTCCTGCCGGGATGGTAGAATTGACGTCGGCAAAGAAAGACGCTGTATTCTGCTATACGATTGACGGTAGTAAAAAGGTACAGGAATATACAGAACCTATTCCTTTGCGTAATGGAGGTACTGTGAAAGCATGGTATAAGGACAATAAGGATATTAGTGCCGTTATGAAGTTTGAAAAGATAGAAAGTATCCAGATGCAGGTGGTATATGCCAGCAGCCAGGAATCAGGCGATGGAGATGCTGCTAATCTGGTTGACGGTGATCCTAGTACGATATGGCATACAATGTATTCAGTAACGGTTGCCAAATATCCGCATTGGGTGGATCTTGATGCAGGTGAAGTAAAAGAAATCAAAGGCTTTACCTATCTGCCGCGTCAGAATGGAAATAATGGCAATATCAAGGATTACTCTATTCAAGTCAGCATGGATGGTAAAGAATGGGGTGATCCGGTCAAGAAAGGTACTTTTGCTAATAACTCAAAGGAAAAGAGGGTGATGTTCGACAAGCCGGTAAAGGCACGTTATATTCGCTTTACTGCTTTGAGTTCGCAGAACGGACAAGACTTTGCGTCCGGTGCAGAAGTGACTATCCTGGCTAACTAGAATAAAACTATTCAGGCACAGATTACACGGACTTCACAGTTTTAGTCAATCAAAGGACTGTGAAATTTGTGTAATCCGTGTCTGATAACTAATAATGATTGGTGGTTATTACAATTCCCTTCCCGCTTTCTCGAAATCAGCCTTCGACTTACTTTGCGTTACAATATATACACCGAGAAATACGAGCGCAATGGCAAGTCCTTTCTGCCAGCCGAAACTTCCGATTCCCATAGTAATTGTTGCAATTGTGGTCACAATCGGTTGCATATAATTGTACATACTGACTACTGTAAGACGAAGAAGTTTTTGTGTGGTCATGAAAAACAAAGGGAAGTACAGCTAGTCATATGTTTCCGTTTATTGGGCATATATAGCATCTTGAGTATATATGGCAACTACGCTGGATATATAAACTATGGAATATGACCTTAAACTTTAGAGAAGTATCGTGAATGCCAGAGGGTAAAACAATCTCTGCCATTCACGATTTTTTCTAATTAGTATTTTTCCTGAAATTTCAAAACTACTTTTACCGGAAAATGATCCGAAGGAATATGAGATTCATATTTTCCAGTAGTTTCGTTTTTGGTACGATAAGTATCTGTTAATACACCGTATTTTTCTACAGTAAAATTAAGGGTTACGAAAATATGATCGATACGGTTCGGAGTATATGCGTTCGGATTCCAGCCTGTACATGTCCCATTAGTCGCATATCTCATTTGAGCTACCTTGTAAGCATCTGATAATATTCGGGATTCATGAAGAACCTGATAACTTTCACTGGTTTGGTCTACATTGAAATCACCTGTCAGTATAACGGGATCTTTAGCGCACATTTCCTTAATTTTAGCAATAATCAGTTTAGCACTTTCTCGGCGGGCTACCACTCCGATATGATCCATATGCAGATTAAAGAACCAAAATTTGAACTTATCGGTTTTGTCTTTGAATTCTCCCCATGTGCAGATACGAATATAAGCAGCA
>ENA-ORUQ01002356-ORUQ01002356.1-human-gut-metagenome-genome-assembly--contig:-NODE-2356-length-15205-cov-6.713993_pt1 | contig 15205 bp, 7 predicted proteins | sample MGYA00242081_ERZ509211 | MGnify/ENA primary metagenome ERZ509211 (study PRJEB26280, sample SAMEA2338785) | human gut metagenome | biome: human gut; feature: human-associated habitat; material: faeces...
AACTGGTTGAATGTTGGCATTCCATTTCACCTCCCGATTTATTTCTCCATAGATTGTTCTATGGGGTTTCCTTGCGGTTGCTATTATCTTAGTAAGCGCGGAAAAAAATGCCTTATTTCGCACGCTTTTTGATTATATCCTGTCTGCATATCTCTGTCAAGGTGTTTTTCATCAATTTTTCCTTATTTTTCAAGGTTTTTACAATTTATCACGGTGAATTATAAATAGGTTTCTTCTTATTATAATGTATTTTTTACTGCTGTTCTGGAGCGTGTAAAAAAATCATTCCCGTGATCTGCATCACAATTTGTGGGAGATTTCGCTCGGATGAGGGGCCTTAGCGGGCTACGGTAACCGAATTCGGGTAAAATATACCGCAAATTGTGACGCACATCTTGCAGAAAGCCTTTTTCAAACACGCTCTAGGAAAACTTAACTTTACATTGCATTCACAGCTTCACATTATTATAATAAGAAACAAGAACTTTTCAGCACCTCTACAGTACCTGCTTTTCGAAATACAATCTGCTGAATAGTCGAAAAAAGAATTAACATGAACAGGAGTATACATATGTGTTTCAAAAAAGCAGTGGCTAAATCCAGTGGATTCTCCCGGATTTTTGCATTTGGCCTCATGATTTTTTCCGGAGCAGGACTTATAAATCTGTGCACTGTCTGTGCTGAGACCACTGACGAGCTTCAGGGACCGCCTGTAGCCCAGTCACATATAATCGGTATTGATCCCGGTCATCAGGGTCCAAATGTGGATATGAGTGACCTTGAACCTCTTGGTCCAGGTTCCACAGAAATGAAAGCCAAAGCCTCAACAGGAACCCAGGGAACTTTTTCAGGTCTGCCTGAATATCAGCTGAATCTGGATGTTTCTTTGAAGCTGCAGCAGATTCTGGAAGACCGTGGCTATCAGACAGTTCTCACCAGAACGGATAATGATACTGCCATCAGCAATAAAGAGCGAGCTAAATATGTTGCCGGACAGGGGGCTGAGGTTTACGTGCGTATCCATGCCAATGGTGCTGAAGCGTCCTCTGCTGCCGGTGCACTTACCATTTCCCCCTCCTCTTCCAATCCTTATGTATCCCAGCTCTATGATGATTCCAACAGCCTTTCCCAGTGCATTCTGGATGCCTATTGTGACGCAACCGGATTTGAAAACCGCGGCGTAACATATGCCGACAATATGACTGGAATCAACTGGAGCACCATTCCGGTAACTATTGTGGAAATGGGATTTATGACCAATGAATCTGATGATCTGAAAATGAGCAATCCTGATTTTCAGGACACAATGGCATCTGGAATCGCTGATGGGATTGATGCATATTTTGCGGAAAAATAAATCTGGATTTATTGCCATAAAATAATGTCTCTTCCAGATATTTCATTGATTCGAAAGGAGAACTTATGAAAAATAATAGAAAGAAACAAACCTCTTCTTATCTGCTGATTTTTCTTGGCATTGTCGCTGCTTTACTAATTCTTATCATTCTTTACCTTACTTTCTTCAGAAGGGACAGCCAGAGAAGTATTAATCTGGCAAAAAACGGTTCAGCAACAGCCCAGACTGAAGATTTCACTGACGGTGAAGCTTCCGGATTTACCTCTGGTGATGAAACTTCTGAAGTCGCCGACCAAAGCGGCTTTGTTTCTGATGATGGAAGTTCCGACAGCGAAGCTTCTACTGATGATTCTTCTGTCCAGGGACCTTCCCAGAGAGAAAATGCAGGTTCTGTACAGTCTTCTCCAACTCCGGAGGAAGTAACTGTTCCTTATCAGACTCCTGCTGCCAATACAGAACCAGTAGGTCCTTCCCAGTCATCCGGTTCCAACTCCACTCAGACAACAAATGGAACTTCCCAGGGAAAAAAAGATTCTACCATGGCTGCTATTACCCCCGAACTTTCTGACGATGATGGCACCATCTCTCCCTCCCACGGAAGTTCTGCTTTTGACAACAAATCCGATGAAAAGATGGATACTCTGGTCTCTCAGGTTCAATCCAAGCTTCCTGTTTCAAACGGTTCCTGGAGCGTTTATATCTGTGACCTTTCAGGCGGCTCGGAGGCTACGATCAATGATTCCCCAATGCAGGCAGCCAGCCTGATCAAGCTTTTCATTATGGGGGCAGTATATGAGAATTATGATTCTTTGTCCCAGCAGTATGGTTCTGCCACCCTGGATTCCTATCTGACACCAATGATCACCGTCAGTGATAATGACGCGGCAAACAGTCTGGTTTCCTGCCTGGGAAGTGGCGACAGCACTGCAGGTATGCAGAAAGTAAACAGTTTCTGTCAGTCTCACGGCTACACAAATACTTCCATGGGACGACTGCTTCTTGCCAGCAACGAATTCGGAGATAATTACACTTCTGCCTATGACTGTGGAAAATTCCTGAAAGAAATTTACCAGATCTGCTCTGGTACTACTCAGACGCCAAGCCTTTTACATGCAGAAGAAATGTATTCCCTTCTGAAGCAGCAGCAACGTACCAACAAGATTCCGGCTGCCCTGCCAGAGGGCGTCAGCGTTGCCAACAAAACCGGTGAGCTTTCCGATGTAGAAAATGATGCCGGAATCCTGTACAACGCACAGGGTGGAAACGATCTGGTCATCGTCTTCCTTTCCCAGAACCTCTCCAGCCCGGGAGAAGCCCAGAATACAATTGCACAGCTTAGCCGCAGTATTTATCTCTACTATAACGATTAACCTTAATTGCTATTAAAAATGCGCAGTGTCTCCAAACAGCACTGCGCATTTCTATATTAAGAAATTTCTTACTCCTCGTCCCCATTCTCTTCATATGACATTTCCCATATCTCCGAAAAAACAGCCAGCGGACAATCCGTCAAAAGACACATCAGCAGGAAACATTCGTATGGGTTCACAATATAAATCTCGCTCATTCCACACTTTTTCAGGATTCTCTGCGCTTCCTCTATGAAATGATGGTATCTGTCATAGGGATCATCATCCTCCATCTCCTGAGACACGATAAAGAACTCCAGCGTAAGAAGATCAAACCGCTCTACCGGGAACTTGTGATTCAGAATATTGGTAATTCTCTGTCTGCTGAATCTCTTCTGGCTGAAATGTTTCGCCAGGATAGAGGCTGACATTTTTTTCAGATTTCCCATCTTATTAATAGGAATACCATTGCAGATTACCTTCTCCAGATCAGAAGGAGTAATATTCTCCGGTTTCCAGACCTTATCCCGGCCTTTCTCCTCCTCATCCTTCTGATACATGGCCGCAATGATCTGCTTCGCATGTTCCAGAAGACGCAGGAACTCCTGAAATGCCTGACTCTTCTCATTCATTGGATCATCCCAGCCAGCTTTCAGGCATGCCAGATATTTCAGCAATTTTCCCTCTTTATCTATGGTAAAATCGCCGCTGATTACTTCCGCCACTTTGCCTTTATCTGCTGCAGGTTCCATGGATTTGTAATTCTCTTTATATTCCTCAGCCTTGCTGTAAGGAAGCTGCTTACTATAACAATACCAGTAGATCACTTCCTCTGGATTATGGAAATCAAAATCCTGCTCCTTCAGCACCCTTGTCAGAAAGTCTGAAACATCCTCCGCGCTCATGCGAAGCCCGAAGCCCAGCAGAAATACAGTCTCGCGCTTTACTGAGGCCTGTGTAAGCCAGTTGTTCACCAACGCAGGAAGCTTAGTTGAAGTAGGATTCATAGACTTTGGTGTATAGGTTTCCCGAAAAGAATCAACTGCAATATCTCTGTATACCTCCTGGGGCACTTCCCCAAACGGTTCCTCAATCCCGGCTCTTTCATAGATATATCTCTTCAAATGATCTCCGAACGAAACCAGCTCCATCTCTTTATATAAATAATGAAAAATAACGTCCGCATCTTCATCCTCAAATCCGTCCAGACTGACTACCTGACGAAATCTCTGGGCGGCCCTTCTGGTAAATTCAAAATCCTTTACGGAATCAAATGCCACTGTCTGTTCAAAATCAAGATCCTGCATACGATTTTTCATCATAAATCACCTTCATTTTCCTATAATCAACTACTTAAATTGTGAAAAACTTTGCCCTCTGATTTATCCCTTCTTCTGCAAAAGCCAGGTTTTGAACGGCCGATTCTCTGCTCTTACCTCGCAGAGAATGATCGTAGTATTATCTCTGGCCCCTTTATCCAGTACCCTTGTTAAAAGAGCATGGGCAATATCACGAATTGAGTCCTCAAGCTTCATAATTTCTTCAATCTCGCGATCAGATAACATATCTGTTACCCCGTCTGAGCAAAGCAGATAACGATCCCTATCCTGATAAGGAACTGCCGCAATGGCAGGTTCCAGCTTCATCTCGGTCTCCTCCACTCCCAGAAACTGAGTCAGTGGTGCTTTCCCAAATCTGCAGCTTTTCAACACATGATCGCTGGAAATCTGTGAAAAATCCCCCTTGGAAAACCGATAAATCCTGCTGTCTCCCAGATTACAGATATACGCTTCTTTTTTTCCAAAAGCAATCATCGCCATAGTAGTTCCCATGGCACTGATCCGTTGTTCCCGACCATAATCACATACAGCCTGATTCATATTCTTACAGGCTTCCGTAAGAAAAAGTTCTGGTGCTTTACGAAGCATCCCCTTATTTTCCCTATAAAAATGCTCCAGGCTGTCAGAAGCAAGCCAGGCAGCCATTTCCCCCTGGCTCTCCCCTCCCATGCCGTCAAAAACAGCCATTACCGGAAGGCTCTCCCGAAGCCTGATACCTGTACGGATTTCTTCTGTTCCATGATTACTCACTGGAAGGTGCTCTCCGCAGCACCAGAAATTGTCCTCGTTATTTGGTCGCACTTTCCCTGCATGGCAGGTATATGCATAATCAATATGATATGTCATTCTATTCCTCTTCGTCTGTCTGTCGATATTCCAAAGAATCACAGCCACTTCTTATATGACCGGTATCATCATTCATCTAACTGCTCCAGCGCATTTTTCCAGTATTTCTCGCCACGCTTGGTGTACTCAGTACTGTCATTCTCCTTATCGTGGACAGTTCCGTCTGTATCAATCCAGCGGATCAGTTTGCCACGCTTGTCATAATAATATAATTCCTTCTTATTACCAGTCCATACATATGCAAAAAACAGACGTTCATCCCAGTAATAATACTCCTCATAAACTCCATCTTCGGATGTCTCCGGATAAATCAGCGCTTTTACCAGTTTCCCATTGCTGTCATAGTAGCGAAGCCGATCGCCTTCCTTGCCAACTTCCTTGCAGTCCGGAAGTTCGCTTACAATTGTATTCGCCTGCTCCTTAATTGTCTGAATTGAAGTAGAAAATTCATCAATTTGAGCAGTACTGTTATCATTAGCTTCCAGGACTTCCATAACGTTCTCCGTATTTTGAGCCTTGCGATTCTCATCATGGATTAATTTCATATAAACACCAATAATAATGCATGCCGCAAGCGCCACTACAATAAGGGAAACTGTCCATGGTGAAATCTGTCTTTCCTGGTCCCACCCGCTTCTCTGCTGCTTCTTTCGCTTAGTGGAAGAGGCATTTACTGACTGTTTCTCATAATTTTTCACTGCATTTTTCGCAGGCTTTCTGAGCTGTGCCTCTTCTTCCCGGACAGCTTTCTCAATCTGAGGGTCTTCTGCCACATGGGTGCGCTCCATACAGTCTTCCGGCTTCTGAGGGGCATATCTTCTCTGATCCCGCTCAAGTTCTGCCGAATTTGTCAGCTCCCACTGGGACTTCTCCCACTCTTTCTCTGCATTCACCGGTGCCAGACGAAGCTTCTCCAAATCCCGCAGCATATCTTCTGGTTTCCTGTAACGTTTCCCTGGCTCATATGCACACGCTTTTAATATAATGTGGGAAAAAGAAGCACTGGCATTAACTGGTGCCGGCATTTTCTCCCCTGCCATTCTCCGTGCAAGGGCAGTCTCTTTATCTCTGTATGTAATCAGCTGCTTATCCAGCGAAAGAAAAGGCAGCCTGTTCTGATTCATCAGTTTATATAATACAATTCCAAGGGAATAGATATCAATACTGCTGTCGTACTTCTCTCCCTTGTAAATCTCCGGAGCCATGTAGGAATAGGTACCTTTCTTGGACATATTGCTCATGGTATGTGCCTGTTCCCTAGCAATTCCAAAATCGCCCAGCTTAAAGTCACCGAATCTGGACACAAAAATATTCTCCGGTTTCACATCACGGTGAATAATATTCAATTTCCTGCAATAAATCAATGCCATAGCCAGGTCACAGCCAAGTTTGATCACTTCCTTCTCAGTAAGCTCCTTGCCTGTGCAGTAATCCATAAAGCTGGTAAGATATTCCATTCTTATGGAAATGTCCCAGCCGATCTCATCCAAATATTCCACCACTTTGAAATCTTCAAATGAAACCACATGGGAATTTCCGCAAAAATGCTCCATAGTATATATTTCCTGAATGCAGTCTTCTACCAGATTTCGAAAATATTCCCTGGTAGACTGCTCATTATTCATCTCTGAGCGTACGCTATCAAGTTCTCCCTTACTTGCCGGTATGGATATAATCTTGATTGCGGAGTAAAAAGAGCGGCCTCGTTCTGTCCGCTTTGCTTTATACACTTTCCCAAAGGATCCTTCGCCTATTTTCTCTATAAGTTCCCATTCTGGCCAGACGGAAACCGGAACATCTTTATCCATGTATGTTCTCCCTCCTCGAACGGGTAATGACTTTTTAATGGACTGGCAAGTCTTCCCCGTCACGATGCACAGAAATCATGGATTGCATGATTTTGCACCGCTATTCTCTGGTTTTCTGTGAACTACGTTCCACCAAAACGCCTCGCGGAATACTGCCTTCTGAATAGTTACATAAAACATTATATAGGAATCTTACCACAAATGATAGTCCAGGTTGTATTTTTCTCTATCCATATTTTTCCCACACAACAAAATACCAATCCTATTTTCCCTTACCTTCGCCTACGGCGGATTGTCTCGAGCAACATTTACCTTGCTGCAGTGTGGTCCTGCCATACTGGACTTTTTTGTGTAACAGTAAGTTCCATAGAATTCTCTGTTACGCAAAAATCCCCCAAAGCAACATTTCTGTCACCCTGGGGGATTTCATATTTTATCGTTTATTCCTCACTGTCTTCGGAAGAATCCTCATCCTCAAATGTATCCTCATCCTCATCCACTGCAAGATCTGCCTCATCAGCAGTTTCCAGCTCTTCTGAGTCTTCCGCTACATCCAGCACATCCTGATCCTCATCGTCCATTTCATCGAATTCGATTTCTTCTGGCTCTTCCGGCATTCCTGTATCAAGCTCTACATCGCTGTAGCACTTCATACCTGTACCAGCTGGAATCAGTTTACCGATGATTACATTCTCTTTCAGACCGATCAGATGGTCAACCTTACCCTTGATAGCAGCTTCGGTCAGAACCTTGGTAGTCTCCTGGAAAGAAGCAGCTGACAAGAAGGAATCAGTTGCCAGAGATGCCTTGGTAATACCAAGCATTCCCTGTTTTCCAATTGCAGGACGTAATCCCTCAGCTTCCAGTTTCTCATTTACTTCCTCATACTCAAGGAAGTCAACAAGTGTACCTGGCAGGAACTCAGAATCTCCGTTATCCTCGATACGGATTTTCTTCAGCATCTGATGAACGATAACCTCGATATGTTTATCGTTAATCTCAACACCCTGAAGACGGTATACACGCTGAACCTCACGGATCATGTAATCCTGAACTGCACGAACACCCTTGATTCGAAGAATATCATGCGGGTTTACACTACCTTCTGTAAGCTCATCACCAGCCTCCATAACCTGTCCGTCCATGATCTTGATACGGGAACCGTATGGGATCAGGTAAGTCTTGGAATCACCAGTCTCCGGATCTGTTACGATGATCTCTCTCTTCTTCTTGGTGTCATTGATTGTAGCAACACCCTTGATTTCAGTGATGACAGCAAGTCCTTTCGGCTTTCTTGCCTCAAAAAGCTCCTCGACACGAGGAAGACCCTGTGTGATATCTCCACCGGCAACACCACCTGTATGGAAAGTACGCATGGTCAGCTGTGTACCTGGCTCACCGATAGACTGTGCAGCGATGATACCGATGGACTCACCAACCTGTACCGGCTCACCGGTAGCCATGTTTGCGCCATAGCACTTCGCACACACACCAACCTTACACTTACAGCTCAGGATGGTACGGATCTTAACCTGCTCAACAGCACCTCCGGTAATGTTATCTACACCCTCTTTCATGATACGTGCAGCACGCTTCGGAGTGATCATGTGGTTTGCTTTTACAAGGACTTCGCCCTCTTTATTCTTAATGGTCTCGCAGGAGAAACGACCTGTAATACGATCTTGAAGGCTCTCGATCTCCTCCTTACCATCCATGAAACCTTTTACATACATACCGGAAATCTCTGCTCTGTTCTCACAGCAGTCCATCTCACGTACGATCAGATCCTGAGATACGTCAACAAGACGTCTTGTCAGGTAACCGGAATCGGCTGTACGAAGAGCGGTATCGGAAAGTCCTTTACGCGCTCCGTGAGCGGACATGAAGTATTCCAGTACGTCCAGACCTTCACGGAAGTTTGACTTGATAGGAAGCTCGATTGTATGTCCGGTTGTATCGGCCATCAATCCACGCATACCTGCAAGCTGTTTGATCTGTTTATCAGATCCACGGGCACCAGAGTCAGCCATCATGAAGATGTTGTTGTACTTATCAAGTCCGGAAAGAAGTGCATGAGTAAGCTCATCGTCAGTCTTCTTCCAGGTATCAACAACCTCTTTATAACGCTCTTCCTCAGTAATAAGACCTCGTTTATAGTTCTTTGTGATCTTATCTACAGTATCCTGTGCAGCCTTGATCATCTCAGGCTTCTGCGGCGGCACGGTCATATCAGAAATAGATACAGTCATGGCAGCCCTTGTAGAATACTTGTAACCCATAGCTTTGATAGAGTCCAGAACCTCAGCAGTCTTGGTTGCTCCGTGAGTATTAATAACTTTTTCAAGGATCTGTTTCAGCTGTTTCTTACCAACCAGGAAGTCAACCTCAAGAAGAAGCTCATTTCCCGGAATGCTTCTGTCAACAAATCCAAGATCCTGTGGCAGGATCTCATTGAACAGGAAACGTCCCAGTGTAGACTGCACGTTGCCTGTGAAAGTGCTTCCATCCGGCATTACTTTGCTACAGCGGACAAGAATCTTGGACTGCAGAGTAATTACCTGGTTCTCATATGCCAGAATTGCCTCATTTACGCTCTTAAAGAACTTTCCTTCTCCCTTGTTTCCAGGTCTTTCCTGTGTCAGATAGTAAATACCAAGGACCATATCCTGTGAAGGAACGGCTACCGGTCCACCATCAGAAGGTTTCAGAAAGTTGTTCGGAGACAGAAGCAGGAAACGGCACTCTGCCTGTGCTTCCTGGGACAGTGGAAGATGGACAGCCATCTGGTCACCATCGAAGTCAGCGTTGAAAGCGGTACAAACAAGCGGATGAAGCTTAATAGCCTTACCTTCTACAAGGATCGGCTCAAACGCCTGGATACCCAGACGATGCAGTGTAGGTGCACGGTTCAGCATAACCGGATGTTCTTTGATAACATCTTCCAGAACATCCCATACAGCTGGCTCAAGCTTCTCTACCATCTTCTTGGCATTCTTAATATTGTGAGAGGTACCGTTTGCTACCAGTTCTTTCATAACGAAAGGCTTAAACAGCTCGATTGCCATCTCTTTTGGCAGACCGCACTGATAAATCTTCAGCTCTGGTCCAACAACGATAACGGAACGTCCTGAGTAGTCAACACGCTTACCAAGAAGGTTCTGACGGAAACGTCCGGATTTACCTTTCAGCATATCAGAAAGGGATTTCAGGGCTCTGTTTCCAGGACCTGTAACCGGACGGCCACGACGACCATTGTCGATCAAAGCATCAACAGCTTCCTGAAGCATACGCTTCTCATTGCGGACAATGATATCTGGAGCACCAAGCTCCAGCAGTCTTTTCAGACGATTATTACGATTAATGATTCTTCTGTACAGATCATTCAGGTCAGATGTTGCAAAACGTCCACCATCCAGCTGTACCATAGGACGAAGATCCGGCGGGATTACAGGAACAACATCAAGAATCATCCACTCAGGACGGTTTCCTGACTCACGGAAGGATTCAACAACCTCAAGACGTTTGATGATCCTTGCACGCTTCTGGCCTGTTGCCTTAACCAGCTCTGCCTTTAATTCAGCGGAATCCTTCTCAAGGTCGATAGCCATAAGGAGCTCTTTGATAGCCTCAGCACCCATGCCTACGCGGAAGTTATTTCCGTAAGACTCACGGGCATCCTGATATTCTCTCTCAGTAAGGATCTGCTTGTACTGAAGTCCGGAATCTGCCGGATCCAGTACAATATAATTTGCAAAGTAAAGAACTTTCTCCAGTGTTCTTGGAGTCAGATCCAGGATAAGTCCCATACGGGACGGAATACCCTTGAAATACCAGATATGGGAAACAGGAGCAGCAAGCTCAATGTGACCCATACGCTCTCTACGAACGGAAGCCTTGGTAACCTCAACGCCGCATCGGTCGCAGACAACACCTTTATAACGGATTTTCTTATATTTACCACAGTGGCACTCCCAGTCCTTGCTTGGTCCGAAAATTCTTTCACAGAAAAGTCCGTCTTTCTCCGGTTTCAAGGTACGGTAGTTGATGGTTTCCGGTTTTGTAACCTCACCTCTTGACCACTCTCTGATCTTTTCCGGGGACGCCAGTCCGATTTTAATGGCATCAAAAGTCATTGGCTGATATGTTTCATTGGTATTGGTTGATTCTGCCATGTATTCTTTTCCCCTTTCTACTCTTCGATATCATCGTAGGAATCGTCGATTTCGGATTCATAATCCTCTTCTTCGTCCTCGTCCACATCAACAAGTTCCTCTCCGTCAAACTCCTGCTTGGTATAGCCATGTTTGCTGAAGGATTCCTCTCCTCTGTGTCCGCGGGAATCTCCCTCGATAACTGCACGAAGATCGGTTTCGCCGTAATCTACATTCTCCATGATCTGAACTTCTGTCTGATCATCTTTGAGCACACGTACATCCAATGCCAGGGACTGGAGCTCTTTAAGAAGAACCTTAAAGGATTCCGGAATACCCGGCTCAGGAATGTTATCACCCTTGATGATTGCTTCATAAGTCTTCACACGACCGACTACATCATCGGATTTAACTGTCAGGATTTCCTGGAGTGTATAGGATGCACCATATGCCTCCAGAGCCCAAACCTCCATCTCTCCGAAACGCTGTCCACCGAACTGAGCTTTACCACCCAGTGGCTGCTGTGTAACCAGAGAGTAAGGACCTGTGGAACGGGCATGGATCTTATCATCAACCAGATGATGCAGTTTCAGATAATGCATGTGTCCGATTGTGGTCGGACCGTCGAAGAACTCTCCGGTACGTCCGTCACGAAGCTGTACTTTACCATCTCTGGAAATCGGAACACCTTTCCACAATGCTCTGTGGGCTTTGTTCTCATCCAGATACTGCATTACATCAGGTGCCAGAATGTCTTTGTATTTCTCACGGAACTCTTCAAAATCTTCTGTATTTACATAGTCATTTGCAAGTTCCAGTGTATCCTGGATATCATTCTCGTTTGCGCCATCAAATACCGGTGTAGAAATGTTAAAGCCAAGTGCTTTGGCAGCAAGACTTAAATGAATTTCCAGGACCTGTCCAATGTTCATACGGGAAGGTACACCCAGTGGGTTCAGCACGATATCCAATGGACGTCCGTTCGGAAGGAATGGCATATCCTCAACCGGAAGTACACGGGAAACGACACCCTTGTTACCATGACGACCAGCCATCTTATCACCAACGGAGATTTTTCTCTTCTGTGCGATATAGATACGTACAGACTGATTAACTCCTGGAGACAGCTCATCACCATTTTCTCTTGTGAATACCTTGGCGTCTACAACGATACCATACTCACCGTGTGGTACCTTAAGGGAAGTATCACGAACCTCACGTGCTTTCTCACCGAAGATTGCACGAAGAAGTCTCTCTTCTGCTGTAAGCTCAGTCTCTCCCTTAGGAGTAACCTTACCAACAAGGATATCACCAGCACGAACCTCTGCACCGATACGAATGATTCCGCGCTCATCAAGATCCTTGAGTGCATCATCACCTACACCAGGAACATCACGAGTGATCTCTTCCGGTCCAAGCTTTGTATCACGGGACTCTGCTTCATATTCTTCAATGTGAACAGATGTATAGACATCGTTCTGTACAAGTTTCTCACTTAACAGTACGGCATCCTCGTAGTTATAACCTTCCCAGGTCATAAATCCGATCAGAGGGTTCTTGCCAAGAGCAAGCTCTCCTTGAGAAGTAGACGGACCATCGGCAATAACATCACCTGCTTCGACGTGCTCGCCCTGATTAACGATCGGACGCTGGTTGTAGCAGTTGCTCTGGTTACTGCGCATGAATTTGGTAAGATGATAATCATCTTTTGTTCCATCATCATTCTTAATGCTGATATCGGTAGATGTGGAACGAAGTACAGTACCAGACTTTCTTGCAACCACACAAACACCGGAGTCAACAGCTGTCTTTGCTTCCATTCCTGTACCAACAACTGGTGCTTCTGTGGTAAGAAGCGGAACGGCCTGACGCTGCATGTTTGATCCCATCAGTGCACGGTTCGCATCATCGTTCTGAAGGAATGGGATCAGGGCTGTAGCTACAGAGAATACCATCTTAGGAGATACGTCCATGTAATCAAACATCTGACGCTCATACTCCTGAGTCTCTTCACGATAACGACCGGAAACGTTCTTACGAACGAAATGTCCTTCTTCGTCAAGTGCCTCATTCGCCTGTGCTACATGGTAGTTATCCTCTTCATCTGCGGTCATGTAAACAACTTCGTCAGTTACACGCGGATTCATAGGATCAGTTTTATCAATCTTACGGTAAGGTGCCTCAACAAATCCGTACTGATTCAGCTTTGCATAAGATGCAAGGGAGTTGATCAGACCGATGTTCGGACCCTCAGGGGTCTCGATCGGGCACATTCTTCCGTAATGTGAATAGTGAACGTCTCGAACCTCGAATCCGGCTCTGTCTCGTGACAAACCGCCAGGTCCAAGTGCGGAAAGACGTCTCTTATGGGTCAGCTCACCAAGAGGGTTGTTCTGATCCATGAACTGTGACAGCTGGGAAGATCCGAAGAACTCTTTTACCGCTGCCGTTACCGGTTTGATGTTAATCAGACTCTGTGGAGAAATACCATCTAAATCTAAAGTAGTCATTCTCTCACGTACCACTCTCTCTAATCTGGAAAGACCGATACGATACTGGTTCTGTAATAACTCACCAACTGCACGGATACGTCTGTTTCCAAGATGATCGATATCGTCATCATTTCCGATACCATACTCTAAGTGCATATTGTAGTTGATGGATGCAAAAATATCATCTTTTGTAATATGTTTCGGAATCAGGTCATGCACATTCTTTTTGATAGCTTCTTTTAAGTCATCAATATCGGTATGCTCTTCCATTAACTGGGCAAGTACCGGATAATATACTAACTCAGTGATACCAAGATCTTTTGGATTGCAGTCTACATATGCTCTTAAATCAACCATCATAGATGAAAGGACTTTGACATTTCTTGTCTCTGTCTGGATCCATACATATGGAACAGCTGCATTCTGAATATCATCCGCAAGACTTCTTGTTACCTCCGTACCTGCTTCTGCAATGATCTCACCTGTTGCAAGATTTACAACATCCTCTGCGAGAACATGTCCGTTGATACGGTTCTTTAACATAAGTTTCTTATTAAATTTGTAACGGCCTACTTTTGCAAGGTCATATCTTCTCGGATCAAAGAACATAGCAGAAATAAGGCTCTCCGCACTTTCAACAGTAAGCGGCTCGCCTGGTCTGATTTTCTTATATAACTCAAGAAGACCTTCTTCATAATTCGTTGCAACGTCTTTTCCAAAACTTGCAAGGATCTTCGGTTCCTCGCCGAACAGATCGACGATTTCCTGATTGGTACCGATACCAAGTGCACGGATCAATACTGTAATCGGCACTTTTCTCGTTCTATCAACACGAACATAGAATACGTCATTGGAGTCTGTCTCATACTCTAACCATGCACCACGGTTTGGAATCACGGTACAGGAATACAGCTTTTTACCCACTTTATCGTGAGCAATGCCGTAATAGATACCCGGAGAACGTACCAACTGGCTGACAATAACACGCTCGGCTCCGTTGATCACGAAAGTACCTGTCTCGGTCATCAAAGGAAGATCACCCATGAAAATCTCATGTTCATTAATCTCATCTGTTTCTTTGTTGTGAAGTCTTACCTTTACCTTTAAAGGTGCTGCGTAAGTTGCATCTCTCTCTTTGCACTCCGGAATTGTATATTTTACATCTGATTCACATAATGTAAAATCAACAAATTCCAGACTCAAGTGACCGCTGTAATCTGCGATCGGGGAGATATCGTCGAAAACTTCTTTTAAGCCTTCTTTTAAAAACCACTGATAGGAGTCTTTCTGGACCTCTATCAGATTCGGCATTTCCAATACCTCTTTCTGTCTTGAGTAACTCATACGCATGCCTTTACCGGCTTTGACTGGTCGTATTCTGTTTTTCTCCATTTGACGTTTCACCTCTCGTTTTTATTAACATAAGGGCAGAACCCGTTGTTTGTAACGTTACCGGACTCCTGCGAATAAGCGCACTAAGTCCACTGCACCACAATAGTGCAACGTATATGATAGCACAAGAGAGGAGCATACGTCAAGAACTTTTTTTAATTATCTAAAAAAAGAGACATGATATTATCATGTCTCTTTGCATACGTGCGCGAGAAGATTCGAACTCCCGACACCTTGGTCCGTAGCCAAGTGCTCTATCCAGCTGAGCTACGCACACATATTCAATTCATTGTATCTGAAACCAGATACAATGCCGGCGACCGGAATCGAACCGGTACTGTATTTCTACAACAGGATTTTAAGTCCTGCGCGTCTGCCAGTTCCGCCACGCCGGCATAATGAGATAAACTCATCAAATGGGACCTATAGGGCTCGAACCTATGACCCTCTGCTTGTAAGGCAGATGCTCT
>ENA-ORUQ01002381-ORUQ01002381.1-human-gut-metagenome-genome-assembly--contig:-NODE-2381-length-15060-cov-5.097434_pt1 | contig 15060 bp, 9 predicted proteins | sample MGYA00242081_ERZ509211 | MGnify/ENA primary metagenome ERZ509211 (study PRJEB26280, sample SAMEA2338785) | human gut metagenome | biome: human gut; feature: human-associated habitat; material: faeces...
TGCACAGAACATCTTTATCGGACGTGAGCCGAAGAAAGGTATTCGTGTAGACGATAAGAAGATGATTGAGGATTCCAAGAAATTATTCCAGGATCTGAACATCGATATCGACCCAAGAGAAAAAATGAGCAACCTGACTGTTGGTAAACAGCAGATGTGTGAGATCGCAAAGGCTATTTCCCACAAAGCAGAAGTTATCATCTTCGATGAGCCTTCCGCAGCTCTGACAGAAAAAGAAATCGCAGACCTTTTTGAAATCATCAAAGATCTTCGTGCGAAAAATCTTGGTATCGTATATATCTCACATCGTATGGATGAGATTAAGGTTATCACAGACCGTGTAACTGTCATGCGAGATGGTACATATGTAGGTACCCTGATCACAAAAGACAGTACAAAAGAAGATATCATCAACATGATGGTTGGTCGTGTTATTTATGAAGATCCGAAGGAACACAGTATGGTTGCACCAGATGCACCGGTAGTTCTTAAAGTAGAACATCTGAATGCCGGTAAGATGGTTCAGGACGTAAGCTTTGAACTGAGAAAAGGTGAGATCCTTGGATTCTCCGGACTGATGGGTGCAGGACGTACCGAGACTGCACGAGCACTTTTTGGAGCAGATCCGAAACAGAGTGGAAAGATTTCCATTATGGACAAACAGAGCGGACAGCTCAAAGAAGTAACCATCAACAGCCCACAGGATGCTGTTAAATATGGTATCGGTTATCTGTCAGAGGACAGAAGAAGATATGGCGTTGTTGTTCAGAAGTCTGTAAATGAAAATACAACACTGGCAACAATGGAGCAGTTCTGTAATGGCCTGTTTATCAACAAAGCAAAAGAAAAACAGGTTTCTGAGAAATATATCAAAGAGCTTGCTACAAAGACACCGAGCGGTGAGCAGCTGGTAGTGAACCTCTCCGGTGGTAACCAGCAGAAAGTCGTAATTGCAAAATGGCTTACCCGCGACAGTGATATCCTGATTTTCGATGAGCCGACGAGAGGTATCGATGTCGGTGCGAAGAACGAAATTTACAAGTTAATGAGTAAACTGGCAGCAGAAGGCAAATCAATCATCATGATTTCTTCTGAAATGACAGAGATTCTCCGTATGAGTGACCGTATCATCGTTATGTGCGAAGGTAAAGTGACAGGAAATATTGATATTTCCGAGGCAACACAGGAACACATCATGGATAAGGCAACACGGAATATCAATTAAGGAGGACAGTCATGACTAAGAAGAAAAAAAGTATTTTAAGTGATCAGAGATTTATTGTTTTACTTGTTATTATTGCACTGTCTGCGATCTTCTCCATTATGAGTAAGGAGTTCAGACAGTACACCACAATCCTGAGTATGCTGGATTTCTCTTACTATGATCTTCTGATGGCAATCGGTGTTACATTCCCGCTTATTACTGGTGGTGTAGACCTGTCAATCGGAACCGGTATGGTATGCTACGCGCTGATCGCCGGAACAATGGTAAGAAGCCACGGATGGCCGGTAGTAGCAGCTATGGTACTCTGTATCGTACTTGGTCTTGTAGTTGGAGCACTGAATGGTGTGCTGATCGGTATCATGAACCTTCCACCATTCCTTGCAACTCTTTGTACATGTATGATTACACGTGGTGCAGGTTCTCTTTGCAGTGCCACACCATGGCCGGGACTTACACAGGATGGTGGATGGTTCCACACAATTTTCAAGATTACAGTTGGTTCAGGAAGAAGTGCTTCTCGTTATCCAATCGGTTTCCTGTGGATGGTTCTTTTGGTTCTGCTGATGGAATTTGTTCTGAATCATACAAAATTCGGACGTTACACCATCGCAATCGGATCTAACAAAGAAGCAGCAGCTCTTTCAGGAATCAATGTTAAATTCTACCATGTAATGGTTTATGTAGTATGTGGTCTGTTTGTAGGTCTTGCAGCTATCGCTTATGCAGCAGTTACACCTACTGTACAGCCTGGTACCGGTGCCGGACTTGAGATGGATGCGATCGGCGGTGTATTTGTCGGTGGTGTTGCAGCAACCGGTGGTTACGGTTCCGTAATCGGTACATTTGTTGGTATCTTTGTCATTATGCTTCTGAAAACAGGTCTTCCATATGTCGGCCTGCAGGCAAACTGGCAGCAGATCATCACAGGTCTTGTACTTATCATCGCAGTCCTGATCGATATCATCAAAGAAAAGAAAAAAGCTGCTATGTAAGCAGTATAAAATCAAAGCGGATTACTGATATCCGCTTTGACAACCAAAATTTCATAAGGATGTGGGGCGTCAGAAATTTCCTACTGACGTATCATCATAATAAAAAACTATATAATTTATAAGGAGGAAGTAAATTATGAATTTCAAAAAAGTAGTAGCATTAAGCATCTGTGCAGCAATGGTAGCAGGAATGTCTGCATCAACAGTTATGGCAGCTGATATGCCAGAACAGTTCAAAGACCTCAAAGCAAACGAAGCTTATGAGTTCCCGATGATGGTTAAATCTTTCCAGTCCACATACTGGGATGCAGCTCAGGAAGGTATGAAGAAAGCTGCTGAAGAACTTGGTGTTACTTATACAGCACAGGGACCGAACAGTGAATCTGATATCGCTGACCAGGTAAACATGATCAATACAGCAATCGGCTCCAATCCTGTTGGATTAGGACTTGCAGCTTGCGATACATCTTCTGTACAGGATGCTCTTAAGACATGTGCTGACAAAGGAATCCCGGTTGTAACATTCGATACAGGTATCGCAGACGCTCCGGAAGGCTCTGTAGTATGTGAAGTTTGTACAGATAATACACAGGCTGGTGCAGTAGCAGCTGAAAATATGTATGGAGCAATCAAAGACGTTGTAGCTAACGCTGACGGACAGGTTGTTATCGGTGAAGTTAACCAGGATGCTACAGCTCAGAACATCCAGCAGCGTGGTACAGGATTTATCGACAAGATGATCGAACTGCTTCAGGCAGATGGCAAAACAGTAGCAGTAGCTGGTAACGAATTCTATGTAAACGCAGCTAAAGGTGCTGATGCAACAGAAGCTGACGCAGATGTTGTTATCCAGGTAGCTGTTCCGGCACAGACAACTGTAGAGCTTTGCTCCAATGAAGCTCAGGCAATCCTTTCCAAAGAAAACTGCATCGCTATCTTCGGATCCAACCAGGTTTCTGCAGAAGGTGTTCTTGCAGCTAACGCAAACCTGAACGTTCTTGGTTCTGACGCAGCTAACGGCGATGTTATCGGTGTTGGTTTCGATGCTGGTTCTATCATCAAAGCAGCAGTTCAGGATGGAACATTCCTCGGTGCTGTTACACAGTCTCCTCTGATGATGGGCTACTATGCAATCTACGCTCTGACAGCAGCAGCAAACGGACAGGAACTTGAAGATGTTCCTACAGATGGTTACTGGTATGATTCCACAAACATGGATGACGAAGAAATCGCTCCAAACCTGTACGACTAATATGAATGGCTAAAACGAACGCAATTTCTAACAAGAAATGCGTAGACTGCTTGCAGGCTTAAGTATTTCTTGAAGAAATTATATGAGCGCAGCGAACACTGAGGAATCGCAAGATTCCGAGGTAGCGTTCGGTAATAAATAAGCTATTAATGGGTGAAAACCCCCAGGGCAGTGCCCTGGGGGCTTTTTAAGTACAGAATGAAATGCAGTTTGATTATGCGATACTGAACGCGGCAAATAAAGACACTTTTTTTCACAAACAAGGTTCTTAACATCTGTATTTTTTTAGGATAATATGTTATTATCAAATATGAAAGAACCCGTTTTGTTACAGCGTTTTGCACAAAGCAGACGACTGTACATATCTTACATATTCAGGAGGATTTTACAATGGCAACTTATTATGCAGCAGTAGATATGGGTGCATCCAGCGGACGTCTGATCCTTGGCCATATGGAAAACGGAAAGATCGAACTCGAAGAAATCCATCGTTTTGAGAATGGAATGGTTAAGAAAGACGGCGAACTCTGCTGGGAATTTGACCGTATCTTCAAAGAAATCGTAACAGGTCTTAAGAAATGCAAAGAGATCGGCAAGATCCCGGTAAGCATGGGCGTAGATACCTGGGGTGTTGACTTTGTCCTTCTCGACAAAGACGAAAAAGTAATCGGAAATACAGTAGGATATCGTGACCATCGTACAGACGGAATGGACGAAGAAGTTTACAAGACTATTTCTCTCGAAGAACTGTATGCAAGAACCGGTATCCAGAAAGCCATCTTCAATACTGTATATCAGTTAATGGCAGTTAAGAAAAAACATCCGGAATATCTTGAGCAGGCTGAAGCACTGCTTCATGTACCGGATTACTTCCACTATCTGCTGACAGGCCAGAAGACATGCGAATATACAGAAGCTACTACCGGTCAGCTTGTAAATGCAGAAACAAAAGACTGGGATTATGAAATTATCGACAGACTCGGATATCCGAGAAGAATTTTCCAGAAACTGATCATGCCTGGAACAAGCATTGGACATCTTAAAGAAGAACTTCAGAAAGAAGTCGGATTTGATGTAGAAGTAGTTGCACCGGCAACTCACGACACAGGATCTGCTGTACTTGCAGTACCGGCAAATGATGATGACTTTATTTACATCAGCTCCGGTACATGGTCTCTGATGGGTATCGAAAGAAAGACTCCGGACTGCTCACCGAAGAGCTGTGAACTGAACTTCACAAACGAAGGTGGATATGCAGGACGTTTCCGTTACCTCAAGAACATCATGGGTCTCTGGATGATCCAGTCTGTACGTCATGAAGTAAATGATAAATATAGTTTTGCAGAGATCTGCGCAATGGCAGAAGAAGCAAAGGATTTCCCGTCCAGAGTAGATGCAAATGACGAGTGTTTCCTTTCTCCTGAGAACATGACAGAAGAAGTCAAAGACTACTGCCGCAGAACAGGACAGAAAGTTCCGGAAACAATGGGTGAGATCGCAACTGTTATCTACACCAGTCTTGCAGAATGCTATGCAAAGACAGCAAAAGAACTGGAAGAAAGCACAGGAAGAACCTATAGCCGTATTCATGTAGTAGGCGGTGGTTCCAACGCAGGATACCTCAACGAACTGACAGCAAAAGCAACAGGCAAAGAAGTTCATGCAGGTCCTGGCGAAGCAACTGCAATCGGTAACATTACCGCACAGATGCTTAAAGCCGGAGAGTTTAAATCCGTAGAGGAAGCTCGTACAACAATCCACGAGTCCTTTGGAATTAAAATCTATAAATAAGCAAACCAATATTTTATTTAACAATCAATAGGAGGTTTTACTATGTTAGTAAACACAAAAGCAAAAGTCGGTGTATTCTCTATTGCTTTAGGCGCATACCTGCCTCAGTTCCCGTCACTGGTACCTGAGTTTGAAGCACAGTATGAAGCCTTCAAAAAAACAATTCCGGATACAGTAGAAATCATTGACGGAGGAATGGTTACAACAAAAGAGCAGTCAATGGAAGCCGGAGATAAATTCCGTGCAGCAGACGTTGACCTTGTATTCCTTCAGATGCTGACTTATGCGACATCTTACAATATGCTTCCTGCAATCCGCGACTTGGATGTACCGGTTGTTCTGGTAAACGTTCAGAAACTGAAAGCACTGGATTATGATCACACAGATATCGCTGCATGGCTTGGCGAAGGTTATGCTTGTGGTGCTGTCGGCGAAGCTGTTGCTGACCTCGAGAGAGCAGGCAAGAGACATGCTGTTATCACTGGTGTTGTAGAAGGCGGAGATCCGGCTGTTCAGGCAGAGATCGAAGACTGGTGTAAAGCAGCTCAGGTAAGAAGAAGATTCCGTGATACTAACATTGCTCAGATTGGAAGACCATATCCGGGTATGATGGATCTTTACATTGATGAGACAAACCTGTACAACAGAATGTTCCTGTACACCAAACAGTTTGACTGGGAAAAAATGTGGGCAATCGCTGATGATATTACAGATGAAGAAGCAATCCGTGCAAAAGCACAGGATATTCTTGATACTTTCGACATCGAAGGCGGCGGCACAATCGAAAAAGTATGGGATATGGCAAAATACGTTGTTGCATTTGAGAAATGGGTAAAAGACGAGCATCTTAGCATGGTTGCTTCCCATTACGACGGATTTGCACAGGGTAAAGCAGGTGTCCTTGACAGTATGCTGATCCCGGCATTCTCCATGCTGATCAAACAGGGTACAGCATGCGCCGTTGAAGGTGATATGAAAGTTGCTATGGCAATGAGTATTCTCAAGACAATTTCCGGTACAGGCCAGCTTTCTGAAATGTACTCCATCGACTTCAATGATGATATCTGCATCATCGGACATTCCGGAAGTGGAGATGCTGATATTTCTGATAAGAAACCTACCATGAAGATTGTTCCGGTATTCCACGGCAAAACAGGCGGCGGATACCTGACACAGTTCTATCCATATACAGGTCCGGTTACCTATCTTGCAATCACACAGGATGGCGACGGACACTTCAAATTTGTTGTTGCAGAAGGTGTAAACGAAGATGGACCGATCCTTTCCTTCGGTGATACCAACATGAGAACACGTTTCACATGCGGTGCAAGAGAATTCGTAAATCGCTGGAGCGAAGCCGGCCCGACACATCACATGGCAGCTGCAACAGGAAGACATATTGACACAATTCTGAAGGTTGCCAAGATCTTCAACATACCGGTTGATATCGTTACAAGATAAGAGTTGCCTACCATTTTATTACACATATTCATATTCAAAAAGGAGATCGCTTTTTAAGCGGTCTCCTTTTTTGCAGGTATTCGTATTTCGACTTCTGTGCCGCGGCCGGGCTCGCTGGAATAAGTAAGTCCGTAGTCTGGTCCGTACAGAATCTGAAGACGACGGTGCGTATTGTAAATTGCAATGTTTGTTCCTCCGGAAGTACTGTTCCCGCTGCCGGACAAAATAGTCGGGAGTTTTTCCGGAGTAATTCCGACACCATCATCGGAAATAAGAAGAACAATGTCATTGCCTTCCATCCAGCCGGTGAGGACAATGGTTCCTGATTTATCATCTGTTTCAAGGATTCCGTGAAGAACGGAGTTTTCGATGATCGGCTGAAGTGTCAGTTTCGGAATGCTGTATTCCAGAAGTTCATCCGGAATATCCGAAATAAAGGAAATGCTGTCATGGTAACGCATGTTCTGAATCAACAGATAGATTGAGACATGTTCCGTTTCTTTGGCAATGGTACTCATGCTTTGCTTGCGGCTGAGTGTCAGCTTATAAAAACGTGACAGGCTCTGAACCGCATTGGAAACTTCGTCGGTGCGCCCCTGCTGTGCGAGCCAGTTGATCATATCCATTGTATTGTAAAGAAAATGTGGATTGATCTGAGCCTGTAGTGAGTGAAACTCTGCAATACGAAGCTCCTCGGCAGATTTTGCCTGTTCTTCCATCAGCTGATCCATTTTTCGTGTCATATAGTTGTATGTATCAATCAGATCACCGATTTCATCATGATAGACGGGGCTTGCCATCGGACTTAACGTGCCTTTTCGTACTTTGCTCATTTGATGGATGACGGAAGAAATACGGTTTGTGATCGATCGCGCCATAAAATGGGCCAGGAACAGGGCACAGATCAGAAATACGAGATACATAAGTACATACTGGACCATAATCCCATTACTCTGTGCGATCAGCGGACCGGACGGAAGAACTGTCACCATAAACCATCCTGGCTGTTTGATATTGTAAAATCCGGCATAAACCTTTGTGTCAAGAATATCACGCTCGATAAAATTGTTGGAAGACATAAAAGAGTCTTCGATTGTCTCGTAGTTCAGCAGATAAATTCCGGAAAGGGATTCATCAGAAGAAGCAACCACCGCATTTCGTTCATTGATGATATAGGAAACGCTTCCATCAATCGGGAGGTTGTCTTTCAGCATATTGCGCAGGTGGCTGGATGAAGTGTATAAGGCTATGTATGCCTGCCGCGCTTCTCCCTGATAATAAAAAGTTGTGGAAGTGATATATGCCATATCTCCGTAATTTTCCTTCTCGCGTTCGCCCAGATAAAATTCCGGACAGAAAAGCGAACTCTGCTGGGTACCCTGAAAGATACCATACCAGTAAGTGCCGCGGGCTTTGCTCATCGGAGAAAAATAATCTTTTGTCAGATCATCGGTGAAAAGTCGTACAGACTGCGGCGGAAAGTCCATATAGATCTGGAGTCCGGTGATAAGATCAGAAGAAACGAGATCTTCGGCATATTCCTGAAAGTCTTTGGCGGAATCTGTTTCAAGAAACATCTGAAACGGGGAATTGACCGGCTGATGGAACAATGTCTGGAAAAATTTCTGCTCCTCAATTCCATCATGTGCATCGATAACTTTCTGTACAATCTCTTCCACATAAGGTGCGGTCTGGGCACTGGTGTCCTGTTCCTGTTGGATCGTATAAGAGACAACCATGTCGTATATTCTGCCGTAAAAGAAACCTGCCATCATAATGACCGGGATTGTGGCGGTAATCATCAGAACCAGTGTGAATTTGGAGCTGAGCTTCATGTCACCATAAGCCAGCCGGAGTCTTTGTAAAAATTTCATTGTATATTCCGCTCCCTGTATTCAGAAGGTGAAAATCCGCTGTATTTCTTGAAACTTTTGCCGAAATAGTTGCCGTCACTGTAGCCGACCCGGGAAGAGATATCAGAGATCTTGAACCGGGCATCTTTGAGAAGCTGCTTTGCTTTTTCCATGCGGTATTCCGTCAGATACTGGTTCAGAGTCTGACCAGTCTCACTCTTAAAAAAGGTACACACATAAGAAGTAGACAGGAAGACGTGTTCGCTGATATCTTTGACGGAAAGCGTCTCATGCATATAATTCTGACTGATATAATCTTTGATCAGAAAGATGGTTGGATTTTCCTGTGAGGAAGATTCTGCCTTGCGGAAAAACTCAGAAGTTTTATCCACGAGTGTCTGATGCAATTCAGGGAAAGTGAAACAGTCGTCAATTGTTTCAGCAATGCTTTCCACATTACCGGAACCTGCGATTTTTTGCTGATGACGTGCATCTTCCAGACAGAGAAAAAGTTTGTAATACATGTCTTTGACCGGATTCTGCAGGAAACGGTGATTTTTAAAAAAGTTCTGATACAGCGTATCCAGAAACTTTTTGGCGCCATCAGCATCCTGACGTGAAAGAATATCCGCAAAGGAACCGGCAGGAGTATCTGCAAACACATTGGTCTGTACATCCGGGATATTTTCCAGAGATTCTGATGTCAGGAGGGAATTTTCCGGGAAGAAATATCCGCTCTGCAAAAGAATAACTGCGGAAGTATAAGTCTGGTAGGCTTTTGGCAGTCCATACACGGTATCGCCGACAGCAATAGTATAGCGGCCGTATTTTTCAAAATGGCTGCACAGGTATTCTCCGGCTGCATGAATCTGGTGGGAAGACGGAGCTTCCTGCGAAAAAAGAAAATAGACCAGATACTGCATTTTCTTTTCGAGATAGATACATTTCGTACGGAATGATGCAAGGAAGTCAAGAAAATCCTGACAGAAGTCAGCCATCGATGGTACATTGGCTTCCAGAAAAAGATCAGTCTTTACAATGAATGCTGTGAAATAAGTACTGTTGTTCATTGTGATGCCAAGTTCAGAAGTCAGGCCTGCGATGGTCTGGCTGTTTGCTCCGTATGGAAGTGTGAGCTGCAGGGCAAGCCGGGAGGCTGTCTCCATGGAGTGCAGCGTTTCTCCGCGGCGGGAATGGACTTTCTGTTGATAAAGCTCCCGGGCATCTCTGATCGCGTCTTCTATTTCGGAAAGACTGAATGGTTTTTCGATGTAGTTGACTGCTTTGAGCTTAATAGCAGCTTTGAGATATTCTTTGTCAGAGTAGCCGCTCATAAAAATGGCAACACTGTCCGGAAGAAGCTTTTCCAGACGTTCCAGCATGGTGATGCCGTCCATGCGGGGCATGCGGACATCACACAGGATGATCTCAGGTTTGTAAAGTCTGGCAGTTTCCAGTCCGTGTACACCATCATCGGCCTGAATCACCTCATCGATTCCGAGAGATGACCAGTCCAGAGAGGAGATCACACCGGTGCGGGTGAGCTCTTCATCATCTACGATCAGTAATTTCATGGTTTTCTCCTTGATAGTGAAAAAGCTGTTACTGTTGGATCTTTTTTAATATCTGCTCACAGATCTGTGCACAACATGGTTCATGAATCTCATTAAAAAGCAGATTGACGCGGTCGCGTTCGGTTTTCCAGTGAGAATCCTCTGTGAGAAGGGCATCCAGAAAACTCTGGAAAGTATCTGGTTTGGGGCCGGGAGTGACTTCGTCATAATCGAAATTCATACCACGTCCGTTCAGATATTCTTTCCGGTCATATGGAAGAAAGATCATTGATTTGTCAGTCAGAAGATAATCAATATAAATGCTTGAATAATCCGTGATCAGGCAGTCAAAAATATTGAGGATTCCGGTGACATCCTCTGCCTGTTCGTTCCCGAGGAAACGGATTCTTTTTCCGAGATATGGCGTAGCAGATCCCTGTTCGGCAATGTGTGTACGGATAAAAAGAAGCATCTTATGTTCTTCGAGAAATGCCTCCATCCGGTTCAGGTCAAAATCATCGAACGGGAAAAGCCGTACCTGGCCGTAGTCGCGGAAGGTCGGTGCATAAAGAACCGTTCGCTCAAATTCCGGGATATCCGGATAAATCCCGGAGAGGATCAAGGCAGGATCATTTGGCTGAAACATACCGTCGTTTCGCGGCTGTCCCCATACTTTGATAAGATCTTCGGAAATATCAAAACTCTTTGCCATAAGTGGCACGAGTGCATGGGAAGTCGTGAGAACGTACGTATAGTTTTCGGAAAAAATCTTCCGAAAATAGATACGCGACATCTTTTTGAGGTTCGGATCGAGCAGTGCGATCTTTTTCAGAGGTACGCCGTGCCAGAGATTGACGATGAGTCTGTTTTTGCCGAGACCGCTCGCATAGGCAGGAAGTCCGGCAGAAGTAAACCAGACACCGGCATTCAGAACATATCGGATCCCGGATGCACTTTCAGTCTCGATAAAGTACTGGCTGCCGTATTCGGCGGAGAGCTCCGCGCGAAGCTTCGGATCATTGATGACAAATCGCGGTGTGATCTCAGGCAGATTATCTTTTACATATTCAAAAAGATAACGGGAGTTGTAGTTATAATGCCGGTTATCCGTTGAGGAAAAAATCCAGATATGCGGATCCGTTTTTTTGTCTGCCAAGTGCTTCAAAAATTCTGCAAGCACGAGGCTTTTTATTTTACTCATGTCAATGCGCCCTTTCTGAATGTGAAATGTGTATGCAGTCTTTGATCAGAGCTTCGGTCTGAGCGGCTGAAGCTGCATTGATCTTGTCAAAATCAATTTGGATTGGATGCACTTTACCCTCAGCAAAAAGCTGCATTCCATGAAGGATTCCCTCTTCGGAATTGTCGGTAAGCGTTCCGTGATATTCTGTCATAAAACCGTGGCAGCCGTTGACATCGCAGGTCATAAGTGGAAGACCAAGTGAGGCAGCTTCCATAAGTACGATCGGGCGCCCTTCATAAAAAGAAGAAAGCAGAAACAGGTCGCAGTTTTTCAGAACCGGCATAGGATTCTGCATGGAGTAGATCAAAATAATATGATCAGATGCAGCGAGGCTTTTTGCATGTGCAACAGCATCCTCATAGAGCGTACCAACGCCGCCGATGATGATCAGCCAGGTATCCGGATGTGAAGCCTGGTAGGTGTTGAATGCATTCATCAGACGGACATGGCCTTTTTCCGGAGAATAGCGGCCGATGCTGATAAATTTTGTATCATTGCCTGACAGAACAGTGGAAAGCTGATCGACAGAAACAGTGGATTTCGTTGTTTCCTGAAAAGCAAGCATTTCCTCGCTGCGCTTAATTACACTTTGATAGTCATGACAGTTGTTGACTACGGTAACTTTGGCCGGATCTGCGCCAATGCCATGGATCGTGGAATCGAGAATATCTTCGCTTACAGTAACGATATGGTCATATTTCTGATAAGCTTCTCGAAGAAGATAGATATTCTGGTTTCCTTTTGTGTGGATCTCATCGGCCATATCATTGTGAACCCAGATCGTCCGTCCACATGGTGATTCCTCAAAAAGTGAAGTGATGTAAGCTTCGTAACCATTGTAATGGATCACGGCAGAAAAATCAGTACTGCCGAAATGTTTTTTCCATTCGCGTTGGTAAGCAATATGGATCCGTCTGTTGATAGAATTAGTGTTTGCACCGCGCATTTTGCGCATCAGTGAAAAACCGGTAAGTACATCCATATTCATTTCGCTGGATAATGGATAGATACCAATATGATCCGGAATACGATCCATTCTTTCAGGATGATCTTTGACAGAAATCAGACGGAAAGACAAAAAGTAGTTATATTTTGTAAGATCCAGCTCGTGGAGCATCGCGTACAGTGCACTGGTGATACCGTTCTGATCGAGGTCACCACCGTAGAGCAGGATGTTTTTCTTACCATTTCCGGTATATTTTTTCTGGCGGCAGCAGTCTTCGTGAAGGAATACCTGTCGGCAGATTTTTTCGGCACCGTGCCCATCTTCATAAGAGGCATATTTCTCCATAAATGCTTCATCCGGGGTGCCGCCGTCAGCATGTGCATATGGAATGACTTCGGCAGCATCTTCTGTATAATGGAACGGATAAGTCTCAATGTCTTCATACATTCCGCGGGTGCTTTCGTATTCCGCACGGTCATAGGCAAAGAAGATGACTTTTTTGCCGGTGTTTGCATAATCATAAAAAACACTGGAATAATCCGTGATCAGTACATCACAGAGATTTAAGCCTTCATAGGTATCCCAGTCGGTCGGGAAAGCGCGGATATGACGGTAACCGTCAAAAGCTTCGGAACCATGAAGGAAAGGATGCAATTTAATAAGAAGAATCTCGTCATCCTTTAACTGGCTGTCCCAGAGAGCGAGATTGGCAGAAAGTGTTTCCATGTATTCCTGACGTTCTACCTGATTAAAAATACCGCGGTAGGTCGGAAAGTAAGTAAGCAGTGTCTTACCGGCGAAACCGGCGCGCTCTTTCATAGAAAGATCAGGTTTCTGACGGAAAATATCGTTGCGCGGATAGCCTTCGCGAAGTACGGTACCTCTGTACAGACTGTCGAGCATGTAGGCTCCGGACATTTTTTCTTCCATGAAGCGGTTCGGAAAGACAATATAGTCGGAATCCAGAAGGTTACGGAGAACATTTCCCATCGTCACCATCTCCGGACGGTTGTCACGGCCCATTTTTTTAAGAGGGGTACCATGCCAGGTGTTCAGATAGATCTGGCCTTCTTTTTTGACAAATCTGCCGGGAAAAGAGGAATCGTTGACCAGATAACCGGCGCGGCTTAAGGCACGGTAATAGGAGACAGATCCTGTATGCACAAAAGAAACTCCCTGAATGGAGTTTTTACGTAGCTTTTCTTTGATTTCGGATTCGGCATTTTTACGTACCGAAAGTACGAGGTTGAAATTTTTGTATGGTTCTCTGGATAACTCTTTTAATAAGGAAAGAATATTACTCTCGAGTGCACCGCCGCTTCTTGATTCAAGAAGAATCATGCGGGAGTCAAGAGAATTATTTTCATAAAAGGAGTTATAAAAAGGATACCAGCTTCCGTTTTTTAATTTTTTTTTGACTTTATTGAGAAAGCTCATTTGTCCGGATTCCCTTCAAATTTAATATATTAAATATAACAAAAGCCAAAACTTATGTCAATCTTACACGAAGGTAGGCGGGGATAACTGGAAAAAATTAACATAGAAACAGTGAAATTTTATACATATGCAGTAAAATTTTGCCTAAAACAGGAAAATATATTACCCTGATTCGAAATATTTTCCTGTTTAGGGTAAAAGATTTTACTGTTATAATATTAACAGATTTAAGAAAAGGGAGGAAAGAGCCGTGTCTGAATATGTTCTTGAACTTAAAGGCATAACAAAGATTTTCCCGGGCGTTAAGGCACTGAACAACGTACAGTTTCAGTTAAAACCTGGTGAAGTTCACGCACTTATGGGCGAAAACGGCGCTGGTAAATCTACATTTATTAAAGTTATTACCGGTGTACATAAGGCAGAAGAAGGCGAAATGTTCTTAAATGGTCAGAAGGTTGACTTCAAAGGACCAAAAGATGCACAGGCAGCAGGTATCGCAGCCGTATATCAGCATCCGACATCCTATCCGCATCTGACTGTTGCAGAAAATATTTTCATGGGACATGAGATCATCAAAAACAGAATGATCCAGTGGAAAGCCATGAACACAGAAGCAAACAAACTTCTCAAACAGCTGGATGCAGATTTTGATGCAACAGCCGAGATGGGTACTTTAAGTGTTGCTCAGCAGCAGATGGTTGAGATTGCAAAGGCGATGTCCACTAACGCAAGAATCATCATTCTTGATGAGCCTACTGCAGCACTGACAAGATCCGAATCCGAGAAGCTTTATACACTGGTTGACAAATTAAAAGCTGACGGTGTTTCCATTATCTTCATTTCTCACCGTTTTGAAGATATGTATCGTCTGGCATCCAGAGTTACTGTATTCCGTGATTCCCAGTACATCGGAACATACGATGTTGACGGAATTACAAATGCAGACCTGATCAAAGCAATGGTTGGTCGTGAAATCAAAGATCTGTTCCCGAAACCGGAAGTAAAACTCGGAGACGAGATGCTGAAAGTTGAGAATCTTTCCAGAACAGGTTACTTCAAAGATGTATCCTTCAGCGTTCGCGCCGGCGAGATCCTTGGACTTACCGGTCTGGTAGGTGCAGGACGTACAGAAACAGTAGAAGCTGTCTGTGGTATCACTCAGCCGGATTCCGGTAAAGTATATCTGGAAGGTAAAGAAGTTCATATCAAAAAACCATCTGATGCAATGGAAAAAGGTATCATTCTCCTTCCGGAAGACCGTCAGAAAGAAGGTCTGATCATGAGCTGGGGACTTGGAAGAAACGTAA
>ENA-ORUQ01002391-ORUQ01002391.1-human-gut-metagenome-genome-assembly--contig:-NODE-2391-length-15006-cov-2.280918_pt1 | contig 15006 bp, 10 predicted proteins | sample MGYA00242081_ERZ509211 | MGnify/ENA primary metagenome ERZ509211 (study PRJEB26280, sample SAMEA2338785) | human gut metagenome | biome: human gut; feature: human-associated habitat; material: faeces...
AAGAGATCACAGGCACCTACGCCAGCATGGAGGACTACGCCCAGTCCCGCGTCCAGGAGATCCTGGACAGCAACAGCGTCACCTATGCCATCGCCGACGAAAACGGTGCATACTCCGGCCAGACCGTCACAGACACAGTGGAGGACGCCCGGGGTACGGTGACTTTCCTGGGCTCGCTGGAGGGCCTGGAACCGGAGGGCAGACTGGAAGCATGGGAATTCTCTTGGGAAATCAAGCCTACCAATGCCCAAAATCATCAAATCTTTATTGCCGGCGGCGGAGGCGTGACAGAGGACGGATTCTGCAACTTTGACCAGAGCGACCTGCTGATAGCGCTTTTCCGCAGTGACGACAGCCGCTATGAGATCCTCTGGAAGGAAACCGCCCCGGAGCATACCGACTTCTTCGGCTACCACAACGGTTATGAGGAGGCCCTCTACGACTGGTACGTGACGGAATACGGGCTGGACCTACCGCTGTATGTGGAGGACTGGATCGACCGGGTGGAGGTCCCGGAGGGCGGGAGCCTGGAGAATTTCCCGGTCCACCGCTATGATGGGGACGGCTGGTATCTCTATATCCCTGTGTCGGCTTGGGAACAGGTCCTGACGGAGGACCCGGATGCCCAGTGGCAGTGGGTTTCCAGCTATGGGACCGGCGCCACGCTGCTGGTGGAACAGATGGAAGCCTCTTTGGCCGATCAGAAAGCCGCACTGGAGGGACAGGGCTTCGTCCCGGAGGACGGAGCGAAGCTGGTGTGGGCCTACCCGGGAGGGAATATCCGCACCTGGCTCTATGCGACGGACGGCGGCTGCCTGCGGGTGACCACCGACTATGATTCCAGCCGCATCACCGACGATCCCTATATTTCCATGCAGCCGCAGGTGTTGGCTTTAATGGCGGAGAGTTTCGCCCTGGACGAGCGCGTCACAGCCAATCCCCGGCTGACCCTGGAGGAGGTGCGGGAGCTGGCGGAGCGGAAGGGCGAGATGCTGTCCTGGGCGGACTTTGAGAACTACGAATACATCGAGACCGGCTCCGGCCTCTATATACGGGTCTATCCCATGGACGGGACCTTCTCCCTCAGCATCGGCGGCGGAAGACCGGAACAGGAGGAACCGCTGTATATCTACCTGAACTGCGGGGAGGATTTCATCGACATCCGCCGGGAGAATGTGGACGCCTTCATCCGCAGGGGTCAGGCCATTCAGCAGGGAGCAGAGTTGCTAAGTGATGAAGAAGTGGCTCAATACAATGAGCGATTCCAATCCATAGTCTATGACAAGCAGGGAAATCCCGTTGAAAACAATGTTCTCTGCTGCTTTTTGACATCCTTCTACGATGATGTGACGGAGCTGAATTTTGAGGAGTTCCTGCGGTACTTCCCGGGGGACGGCAGTCAGACCAGTGAGGCGGAGTTCCACGCCCTTAAGGACGTGGAAATCTGGCCCTTTGACTGGGTAGGGACTTTGGCGGACAATCCGGTGCCGGTTCACAGGTATCCCCGGCGGCTGGTTGACTTGGTTCTGGAGGAGTACGCCGGGATTACCACGGCAGATCTGGATACCTCCGCTGTAGCCTATCTGCCGGAGTACGACGCCTACTACAACTACACGTCCGACAGCGGTCTGCCGGCTCTGACCGCTACCTGGGGGTGCCGGGAGGGAGATGTGATCCGGCTGTATCAGGAAACCGAGGACCACACTACCGTGCTGACCTTACGGGAAGTGGGTGACAGGGGGACTTGGCGCTTTGTCTCCTTCCGGAGCTTGGAGGGAACATAAGTGTTTTACCTCCGGCAGGCTGGCCGCGGTCGGATCGCCCCGGAGGTCCCGGAGCGCGCGGAGGACTTTGCCGACCGCGAGACAGAGTACACCCTTGCTCTGCTGGAGGAGGACGGCGATCCCGGGGAAAGTTTGGCGGGTACCATCCGCTTTACCGTTGATACATTGGAAGTATTCCCAAATAGAAAGTGAGATGGAGAATTTCAATTTTAAAGAAATTTTAATGACCCACACCGTGACCCACATTGGCTGGCAGTTAGCGGCTTTGCCGGTTACTGCCAGCTCATGCCCTTTGGGTACGGGCGAAAAAACGCAGCGCACCGGCAGGGAAGTTCAGCTTCCCAACCGGTGCGCTGTTCTGTTTAGGTGGTGGGGTATTATCTCACCTGCGCCATGAGGCTGCCCATGGTCTGAGCCGCCTCGTCCTGCTTCTGCCTCGTGGTGTGGGTGTAGGTGCGGAGAGTGAACCCGGCGTCGTAGTGCCCCAGCATGGCAGAGACCGTTTTGATGTCCACGCCGTTCTGAAGAGCCAGAGTGGCGAAGGTGTGACGCAGGTCGTGGAACCGGAGGTGTTCCAGCCCTGCGTCCTTGAGGATGCGCTGGTGCAGGGTAGCCACCGAGTCAGGGTGGTACATGGCTCCGGTCCGGGAGGAGGGGAAGAGCCAAGGATTACCTGGGTGTTTGGCGTGTTCTCTCACCAGCAGTTCCACTGCCTCCTGGGGAATGGAGATCAGCCGGACGGAGTTCTCGGCCTTTGGTCTCGCCACGATGAGATTGTTGTCTGCGTCCTTCGTAGCCTGCTTGCTGACGGAGATGGTCCGTTGCTCCACGTCCGAGTCCTCCCACCGCAGGGCCACCAACTCGCCCTTGCGAATGCCGCTGACCAACTCCAGATCGAACATAGCCAGGGCGTTCCGCCGCTCTGCTGCATCCAGGCAGGCTTTCAGATCCTCTGGTTGGAGTGTCTTCATCTCCTGATGCTGTACTTTCGGCACCACGCAGCTGTCGGCGGGATTGCGGATCAGCAGCCGCTCCTTCACCGTCCGGTCCAGGAAACCGTGTGTTGAACGGGAAGTTGATTAACAGAAGCTTCTCTATGCTTTTGATTCAACCATTGGTCGTTTTACAAATCTTCTGCAAATATGATATCATGACTCAAGAGGTGATGAACATGGACCCTGCGACATTCGGACCTTTTTTAAAAGAGGCACGCAGCCGCTGTGGAATGACACAGATGCAACTGGCGGAGCAGCTGCATGTATCCACGGCCGCTGTAAGCAAGTGGGAGCGGGGAAAATCGCTTCCGGATATTGCCAAGGTGGAGGCGCTGGCCAACGCGCTGGATCTGAGCGTACTGGAACTCATGCGGTGTCAACGGCAGGAGCAGCCGCTGCCCAAGCAGGAGTTGGCCGAGGTTTATGCCCAGACGCTGCGGACGGCGAAGTGTCAGAGCCGCCGCAGAATGCTGAAAGTGGGGATCGCGGCAGTTTTGGCTGCGTGTTTCCTGCTGGCTGCTTACTATATCCCGCTGAGGCACTTAATTCGTGTGTGGAGCATGAATTATCATACTACCGGTGAGGTGGCGGCCTTGTTCACCATTGGCTCCCGTGAAGATCGCCGCCAGGCTCAGCCCATCATGGATCTGGCGGAGGAGGCGTTCTCCAGCATTGGCCTGACGGAGACTGAGGCTAAGCGCGCCTATGGAAAACTCAGCCGTTATACTTATAACAAAGATATTTATGCTGATGTGGCAGCGGAGCACCACACACTGGAACTGCTGTCGGCTGATTTTGAATATAGCGAGGGGCTGATTTGGGTTTATTACACCCAGGAGGGCCTGGACCGGAATGGTGAGAGAACGACGGGGAGTTTTCGAGTCGAATCACTGTGGAAATTATGTAAAAGGGAAGACGGAAAGTGGTACGTCTACGATATCAAGGAGCATCCATGAGCAGACCTGCAAGGGACTGACAGATGGGATGAGACGAAACCCATAAGATTGGAACTTGCGCACCGGCCCGCAACGCGGGCCGGTGTGACCGGGAGGTGGGCGCTTTGCGACCACCTCCCTTCTAATACTTTTTTCGGCTGACCGAAAACGCCGGATTTACCCCTCAAAACCTCTGCTTTAGTTCCACATCCCATGCTGTTTTCCCACTGAAGATATCTCCGTAAATCGTCCTCTCTCGGTAAACGACTGGTGGGCAGCCACCCAGTCTTAATTTGCTTGGTGTAAAACGCTTCCCCGTCAAGATGGTGGTGAAAAAATGAAATGATACGATTTCTTCCATCAAGAAGAGCACGGTACGCATTGTCCTTTTGTGGTGGAGGATGACGGGACCATCGCCGAAGTTGCTGTTTTTCTCTATAATTTTAACAATATCCCAATCACTTTACTCACTTCTGGATAGCCTGCTATTTTCTATCTCCTTATTATTGTGTAAAAGTTGATCTCTAGCTGAACGCCTGTTAGGTTAAGAAAATATGAATCCCCCTTAAAAAATCGAAGAGCTCCCCCTTGACTTTCTATTTATACGTTCGTATAATATAATCATCTTATACAAGCGTATAACAAAGAAAGGAGGTAGCTGAAATGGAAGAAATCATCCGGCGGTTGGGTGATGCTGAACTGGAGATTATGCAAGCAGTGTGGGCCGCTGAGGGACCAGTGAGTTCCGTCTATGTCCAGCAGGCCCTGCGAGGTCGACGGGACTGGGCCCTTGGGGCGCTGATGACAGCCTTGAGCCGTCTTTGTGACAAAGGGTTTCTTCGCCGAGAAAAGCAGGGACGCAACAATCTCTATGCTCCGCTTATTGATGAACAAACCTATCAGCAAAGAGAGGGGCGTACCATTTTGGAGCGGCTCTATGGGAATTCTGTCACGGGCCTGATAGCAGCATTGTACGACGGACACTCGATCAGTAGTCAGGATCTTGCTGAGTTGCGCCGCTTTTTAGAGGAAAAGGAGACGAGCCATGAGTGAAATTTGGAGCATTCCCCTGGTACGCATTTCTGCCGCTGTGGGATTCGCCGTTGTTTTTCTCACACTGCTGACGCCTCTATGGGATCGCCACTTTCAAACAGAGGGACGCAGACGGGTTTGGTGTATGCTGGTGATTGCCTTGCTGATTGCCCCTTGGCTGCGGCTGCCCATTCCTGTTGCCGCAGAATCCGTTCCCCTGCAGGAGATGGAAGAGGGTACAACGGCAGTACCCTCAACCTCTGAGCGCGTTCCAGAGAGTCCTCTTTGGATGCCCGAACCTGCCCCTGCCGAGAACGAGAACCCCAGTATGTCAGAGACATCTGGGACGCTCTCCAGCCGCATTTCGATCAAACTTGTAGCAGTAGGGCTGTATTTGACGGGTGTGATCCTCTTTCTCATTTATCAAATCATCGGACACCTGCTCTTTTTCCGAAAGGTCCGGCGCTGGGCTCATCCGGTATCGGATTCAGATCTGATGGAACAGTACTCCGCGCTCACTGCTTCGTTTTACCATCCTCCCCAGCTGTTGATTTTGCCGGGAGTGTCTTCCCCCATGCTGGCGGGACTGTTGCGTCCGGTTCTGTTGCTGCCTCTGGAAATCGAATCCTCCCGGTCGGTCCAGTGGGCGCTGCGTCACGAGCTGATCCATTGGAAGCGTCATGACCTCCTTTGGAAAGCTCTGGCCTTAGCCGCCAATGCCCTTCACTGGTTCAATCCACTGGTATGGCTTCTGCGCCAACGCCTGGACAGGGACCTGGAGCAAAGCTGTGATGAAGCGGTGGTACAGGGAGCGGAAGAATCTGACCGCCGATCTTACGGCGCCGTGATTCTCTCTGCCGCATCCGGTGGACCTTCCCCGGCCGTAACCACTTCCCTGCGGGGCGAAGCGAAAGCCTTGCACCGGCGGCTCCAACGAATTATGGACTGTCCGCAAAAGCGGGGACGGGGCTGGTCGTTACTTTGCGGCATGATGTGTCTGGTGCTTGTCCTCTCTGCGTGTGCCAGGGAGGTCGCTCCTGAGGGATCGGGTGCCGCCGCAGACGCTTTGCAGCCAGAATCCGTCGGGGAACGGAAAAACGCAGATATGTACACCGTGCTGATTGCGGGCCAGGCAGACCCCGACTACAATACGGACACGATCCTCCTGGCGTCCTACGACGTTGCAAGCCAAAAGGTGACAGTCGTAAATATTCCCCGAGAAACCATGGTAAATGTACCATGGGATATCAAAACCATCGGCTCTGTCTATCAGTACTATGGCGGCGGAGATGAGGGAATGCTCCGACTTCGTGAGGTAGTGACAGATCTGTTTGGTTTTGCCCCGGACTATACCATTCGCATAGATCTGGACGCTTTCGGAGAAATCGTGGATACGATCGGGGGTGTCAATTTTGACGTTCCCCTGGATATGGACTATGAGGACCCTGCTCAGGATCTCTCCATCCATATTAACCAGGGATATCAGACTCTCGACGGGCAGCAGGCAATGGGAGTTGTCCGTTTCCGGATAGGTGAAAATGGAGAAAATGGATATGCAAACGGAAACATCGGGCGTATTGACACGCAGCAGGCATTTCTCCGGGCAATGGCGGATCAAATCCTTCAAATTCAGAACATCTCCCAAATCAGCCAAATTGCAGAAATACTGGCTAAAAATATAAATACGGATCTTTCTGCATCCAACATTCTGTGGTTCATGCAGCAGGCCATCCTGGGCGGGTTAGATGTGCAGGATATTCAGTTTATTACCTTGCCGGGAGAAGGGGCTCACTACAGGAGCCAAACATTCCAGGTAGAAATCTCTTATTACCTTCCCGATGAGGACTCCCTAATCGATCTGATAAACAATCAGCTCAGTCCTTTCACAGAGGAAGTCACTCAAAAAGATCTGGCTATCATGTCTGTGGATGATCAGGGAATGCTCCACTGTTCATCCGGGCCTTTCGCGTGAATTGAGGCCGTTCCTGGTACTTGAGTGTTTTCATCCAACAAGGGGGTGTCGCAAAATGCGGCACCCCCTTGTAATGGATGTATGAGATCGTCCCTTCAATATTTTTTTTGCCGAGCTTCACCAGGTGCAGCGGTAGCTGGAAAGAATGTTTTTGTATCAGGTTGATGGAGATTGTGAGGCAATTGAAATGGAGAATCAGCAGAACCTGGCAGATCGCTTCTCCCAGTCAAGTCAGGGCGTGGAGACGAATTGCCGTATCCCCTGTGATATTTTTAAAAGCTGCTTGCAGGGAGGCTGTTTCTTCGATTTTGACGTCACTTTTGGAAAGCTCGGAACCCCTTGAAACTGCCCGCACTGCGGACAGTCGTGCCCATCAAAAACGGGGGGTGCTGACGTCACTTCTTTATTCAGCTTTTTCTTTCCTCCCCCGCAGAGCCACCAAAACTGGCTCAAATCCGCGCTGGAGGAGCCTGGTGGGGCCAGGGTCCTGCCTTGCTACCAAGGAGGCTACACAGCCCCGCACAGGCGGCAACGATTGGCTGTATCGGGACTTCGCCGGGGATTCTGCTCTTGCTGCAAAAGCGGACCTGTGGGACTGACCGAACGGTATGATGATAACCGCCTGGGGTCAGCCTAAAGTCGAATATCATTACCGACTCAGCCCGATTCCTTTCATTCTTGAGGAAAAGTGATAACCGTCTTACCAATACGAAGCGCTACGGCTTGTTCCACCGCCACCGGCAGGTTCCAGTTGTAGGCGGAATACCAGTTGCTGGTATCAGCCTCGCCCGTCCAGCTGCCATGCCCGCCGAAGCCGGCAATTTCCGACCCGTCCGCCAGGACCAGCGCGACATCTGTCCACAAACTGTAGCCGCAGAATTGAGGCTGACATACAAACCGGACTCCTGTGGATGTAATTCGGATCTCTTCAAACTCTACAGTATCCTGACCATCTAACCCTTCCACAGGCAAGGCAACATGCTCCAAGACCACAGGCACCGATGTTGCTACGTTGTCCAGCGAGAAGGAAAGATTCCACTGGCCTTTCTGAATTGGATTCCGATCCATCATCAAATCCTCCAGCTGGAGCTCATAGGTTCCGCCCTGAGTCAAATCCGCGGAGGAATTCAGACACTGATAGTGCAGCAAGATCTGCAAGCTGCCGTCGTCCAGGATCTCATATCGTTCAGCGGTAACTCCGCTGCTGACGGTGATCCCCAGTTCAGAAAATTCTTTTTCCGGTGCGCCCAGCAGTTCCCCTCTTCTAAAAGAGTATCGCTTGCCTGGTTCATAGTTTCCGGTAACGTGCACCAGCATCCAGAGCGCATCCTCTCCGGCGGCAACAGAGTCCAAAGATACGGTTACGTTTGGAACTTGGGATGTTGCCGGGGCTTGCCCGGCAGCTGGGGACTCGGATGGATCCGCAGTGCCTGCGCTGCCTGCCTTCTGGGTGGGGGCATCGCCGTGAGAAGCTGCTTCAGGGAGCGTGCCCTCGGAAAATGTGTCTTCTGAGGACGTGTCTTCCGCCCCATTCTCCATATTGGACGTTGCATCTACGGACTGGGTCACACTGTTCATCACGTCTTCCTGCTGAGGATTCATGACATTCTCTCCTGTAGCTTCTACCCAGTATTGCCGGAACCAATCCTGAAGGTTGGGTATATTGACTGCCAAAGCAGTTCCGGCCAGAAGCAGGACAATCACTGCGGCGATCAGGATAAATTTGGGAATGCGTCTTCGTAATTCCTGTTTTTCACGTTTGGTCATGTCCAACACCTCATCTTTCAACCTTTCGGAGGCAGTGACATGATCGAATGCTTCCTGATATGGAGTTCTCATTGGTCACCCTCCTCCAACTGTGCTTTTAATTTCTCGCGAGCTCTGGCCAGTCTGGTTCTGACTGTGGATGGGTTGAGCTTGAGCAGTTCGCCTACTTCTTTGATGGAATATCCCTCATAGTGATAAAGATACAGCGGGATGCGGTACTTCTTGGGAAGGCGCATGATCTCCTCCAGTACTCCCTGATACTCGGATTCCGACACATATGTTTCGGGGACATCCGCAAGGGAAATAAAGGGGAAATGCCATGACGGCCGGGAGAGATCCTTGCAAACGTTCAATGTTACCCGGACCAACCAGTATCGCAGATGCGCTTCCTCTGTTGGTACGGATTCTGCCTTCCATAGCCGCAGCATTACCTCCTGTGCCGCGTCTTCTGCGTCGTGGACACAGCCGAACCAGTTTAAGGCAATGCGGTAGACCATATTCAGATATTGCTCTGCTGCCGCATTGAATTCCTGCTCTGTCCGCATAGCGTTTTGTCTCCTGTTGCGATTTTCTTGAAAAGCTTTTCACTTATAATACCTCCGGAAAATTGGAAAAGTCTCAAAATAAATTAAAATAATTACGTAATGTGGCTTGCTCCAGTATATCTGATGGAGACCACGGAGAGCGCCCCACACCGCGACCCACGTTGTTGGGCTCGCACGGGAGTGATAAAGCGCACCGGACGGGAATTTCCCGCCCGGTGCGCTGTTTTGCTTTCGTAGGTTTCCTTACCGTATCTGCGCCATGAGGATCCCCGTGGTCTGGGTGGCTTCGTCCTGCTTCTGCCGGGTGGTGTGGGTGTACGTCCCTAGCGTGAACCCGGCGTCCTTGAGGATGCGCTGGTGGAGGGTAGCCCGGAATCCGGGTGGTACATGGCCCAGGTCCGGGAGGAGAAGAGCCAGGGGTTTCCTGGGTGCTTGGCGTGCACTCTCACCAGCAGTTCCACCGCCTTCTGGGGGATGGAGATCTCCAAGATGGAGTTTTCCGTCTTGGGGCGGGTGACCACGAGATCACCCGCTTCATCTTTCGTAGCCTGCCTGCTGACGGAGATGGTCCTCCGCTCTGCGTCCAGGTCTGTCCATTGCAGGGCCGCCAGCTCGCCTTCCGAATCCCGCTGACCAACTCCAGATAGAACATGGCCAGGGAGCCTCGCCGCTCCGCCGCGTCCAGGTAGGCTTTCAGATTCTCTGGCTGCGGGTTTTTCGTCTCCTGGCGCTGGACTTTCGGGACCACACAGCTGTCGGCAGGATTGCGGATCAGCAGCCGTTCCTTCACTGCCCGGTCCAGGGCGCTGTGGAGCATGATGTGGACGCCTTGCACCGCAGAGCCGCTGAGACCGGGGGGCTTCTTTCATTGCTTTTTCCGGAGCCGCCCGTTTTTAAGCAGGTTCTTGTACAGATTCTGAATCTCCCGGCCGGTGAGCTTGTTCAGCTTGATATTTCCAATCCGAGGGCTGATTCGTTTGGGAAAGCTGCTTTCATGCCAGCCAGCGACAGAGCATTACTGCCAGCTGGGCGCGGGTAGCAGTGCCTGCGGGGTTCAATGTCCCCTGAGCGGTGCCTGTGATGATGCCTTCGCCCACGGCCCAGTTCATCGCCTGGACGGCGTAGCTGCTCACATCCGCTGCGTCGGGATAGGCGGAGAGGTTTTCCTTCAAAGTAACTGCTGCCATGCCGTTTTGCACCGCGTAGCGGTAAAGCATGGCCGCCAGCTGCTGCCGGGTCACGGGGGAGCCGGGATTCGTGCCGTCGGAGATTCCATTTGCCACGGCCCACGCCTTGGCTTCCGCCATATCGGCGGGGTAGGTCCCGGACATTCGGGCCAGGATCATCCACACCTGCTGGCGGGTGACGGCACCGCCTGGGTTGAACGTCGTGACGGTGGTGCCGCTCATGTAGCCATTCTCGTAAGTCCAGGCAATCTCGTCGTAAGCCCAGTGGGTCTCTGCCACATCGGTGAAGGGAGATGCGGATAGGCTGTCTGGAACAAACTCCGCTGTAACCGTGACGGTGCGGGCCGGCATTTCAAAGGTATACCGATCACTGTCCTTAGAGGTCAGCTTGACGGTCTTGCCATTGCTGTCAGTGACGGTAAGATCTTTCAGCATGTAGCCGTTGTCTGGGGTAACGGTCAGGGTGACGGTCTCTTCTTCCTCCGCCGCGCGGTGGGAGCTGTGAACCGAACCATGGTCGCCGATGTCCAGCTTAATGGAGTAGGAGGAAGAATCGGAAGAGCTGGAGTACGAGACCCGGGAATCGGTGACAGCAGTCAGCGTTCCGCCATATATGCCATCTGTCGGTGTGACGACCAGGCGAATATATTTTCCCATATGCTCGCTGGTCAGCAGAAGCGCCGTGCCGGTTTCTCCTGCCAGGTCGGTAAAGAGGCCGTCGGCACGGTCGCTTACCTGCCACTGATAGCTGACAGTTGCGTCAGACGGAAGGCCGGTGACCTGTGCGGTGAGGGTGCTGCCTGCCAGAGTGCTGCCGCCAATGCTGACGGTGCCCGTAATGAGCGGAAGCACGGTCATGTCGGTGACGGGGATGACCGTTCCATCTGCCGCCACGGTGCCGATCGTGTTAATGAATGCGGTTTTGCCGGTTCCATCGTTATCTACTTTGATCACGACCGGCTCGCCCGGCAGAGCCATGCCTTCCGCATTGATCTGCTGCAGGCTGTTCAAATCACTGGGCACATTACCTTCAAATGTCTGCACCAGGCAGATGCCCATGAGCATATCGTTTTCCACGGTAAATCCATCTGCCGCGCTGGTGCTGATGTGGATGGTGTTTCCTTTCATTGTAAAGGGAAGCTCTTTGGCTTGTCCGTCTGTAATACCGGATTCCATATCAGGCAGCTGTGCATAGATGCCGACGGAGCGGATATTCTCTCCACCCTGGGTGGTGGTCGTGATATCCATGGTGCCGCTGTTTGCGATGGAAATATCATAACCATCAGCGGAAACGGAGATGCCCGCGGTGTAGCCGTTCAGGGCGGTAAGGTCCATGGTACCCGTGTTGGTCAAGGTACAGGTGTCGGCGAGAAGCAGCAATCCCACTGTGTCAAAATACTGCCAGCTGGGCCAGTTGGTCTTGTTCAACGCAACCGGGCTTTCGCTTTCTGCGGTTACTTCCAGAGTGCCGTTGTTGGTGAAATGAATATTTCCACCGGAGCGCAGGTCCAGCCCTGCCAGGGCACCGCCGCCCAAAGAGGCGGCTGCCGTTCCTTGGCCGCTGACGGAAATGGCGATCCATCCTGCTGCTGTGTTGATCCAGGTAAAGTCATTTTCTGTTTGGCTGCCATACCGCAGGATGCCCTGGGCGCTGTCTGCGGCGGAAATATCCACCGTAATGCTGCCGCTGTTCCGGAAACTGCTGGTGTTCTGCATAAGGTGGATGCCGACGCCATCCATTTCGGCAAATTGGACATCCATGACGCCGCTGTTGTCGAATGTACCGCCATCCACAATGACGCCGACGCCATTGGAAAGATCTGAAAACTCAATGTCCAGGGTTCCGCTGTTGGTGAAGGAATCACAGGAAACGCCGGTCATGTCGCCGCTCCAGGTGAGACCGCCGGGGGCCCCGGAGATGGTGAGCACTGCCTGGTTCTCCACATTACCGGCAGCAATGATACCGGTCATGTCAATGTTCCCGGTTTGCTCAGTGCCCGGCAGCATAGTGACTGCAAGAGAACCATCACCCTGGAATATGAGATCGCCGTCCTGGCTTTCAAAAGCGTGGGCGTTTTGAGCAATTCCAGCTGCATCGCTGTACACGGTGATCTCATTTTCCCCGATCAGATTGACCGAGAGCGTTCCTTCTGTGAGGGAGAACAGGCTTCCTACATGATTTTGAAAGCTGGTTGCGCTGAATATAACCTCTGCATCTCGCAGGGTCAAGGTTTTGCTCTCCTCATCCCAGAGAAGATTATAGTCATCCTCATCACCGTCACGCAGATATACCGCGTAATATTCGTTTCCTGAATAAGAGTCTACCACTTTGTCGTAGTAGATTTGATAGTAGACGCCATCTCCCACTGTTTGGGAACCCGCGAAAACGAGACTGCCATAGGTCACAGGCGCTTCCATGGTCAGTGTTCCGGCCTGTGCGTTATAAGTGAAATTTCCGCCGTCCGGCTTTAGAAAGAGCGCGTAGTTGTCATCAGTTACATTGGTCACAACCGGGTTACCAAGATCTCCGGTATAGTCAATATACAAATAATAGTTATAATAATTGCTGCCGGTAAAGGGGATCCCTTCACAAGACGCTGAGACGGTCCCGGCGGAGGTGATGTAATACAAATCAGGGGATCCGCCAAGGCTCAATGTTGCTCCTTCTTTGTTATCAATAACGGGATATTGGGAACCATATCCGATGTTTCCGCTGACGATGTTCAGCGTACCGTGATTTTCTATGGCAGGCCCGGTGCCCCCCATAGATCCGCTTCCGCCCAGGTATGAGCCGCTGGAGTTCGAAGAACAATCACAGATGGTCAGCATGCCGCCCTCTTGAACTATGATTGCTGTATCACAGATCGGCGAATAGTCGGAATCGAATCCCGGAAAACAGTACACATCATTCAGACAGAGGGTAACATTTTCCCCATCAGGAATGGTAATTGACTGTTCCAAGCTTAGGGCATACATCCCACCGCCCATGTCTGCTCCAGACAGATAGTACTTTCCTGATGAGAGTGCGTAATTTGACGCAATCAGCTCATCGCTTGTCAGCGCCGTCCAACTGGAGTGGTCGGAATGCTCCCATTCCGTCGCCTCCGCTGCCACCGGCAGCAGGGTCAGGCACAAGGCCAGGGTGCACAGGATGCTTAAAACTCGTTTCTTCATAAATTCCCTCCTCCGGGCGGCGGAGCCGCCCCTGTGTTTTTTATGGGCAGAGATGATCGCCCCCATACCGGAAAGCGTCCAGGCAGGCTTTCAGATCTTCGGGCTGCGGCGTCTTCATCTCCTGGTGCTGGACTTTCCGCACCGCACAGCCGTCGGCGGGATTACGGATCAGCGGCCGTTCCTTTACTGCCCGGTCCAAGGTACTATGGAGCATGGTATGGACGCCCCCGACGGTGGAACCGCTGAGTCCCGGCTTTTTTCCACTGCTGTTCTTGATCGTGCTGGAAAGGTCCGCTCTCCCGCGGCCTGAGCTGTGACGGCAGCAGAGATATCGCCATACATAGGCACAGCAGCACCGGCAATAGCCGTCTCTTCACGTTTCAGTCTTCTTTCGTATTGGGCATGGGCATGTTCCGCTTTACGATCCGCATCAGTTCCAGCAAGCTTCTGAAAGGCAGCTGCTCCCCGGAGGCGGGGAAGGTCACCGTGCCTTGCCATTCTCCGTGCTCCATGCCGGTGACGGAGATCTCAAATAAGGGTGCGTTCTTCATGGTTTGCTGGCTCCTCCTTTGGAATGTGTGCGCCGGTATGGGTGCTCCATACCGGACAGAGGCTATGGCCCCTGTCATTTCTTTTGCATATTTCTTATTTTATCAAAAGAAAAAATCCTGCGCTATTGCCCGTTTTACCCCCAAAAACGGGTCATGCCTCCGGGATCACCCGGAGGCATATTTTTATCGGAGCATATATTGCTTCAGGTCGTGCCGGTGGTCGATCCCCAGCTTTTTCATGGCGCTGGACAAATGCCGCTTCACCGTGTTGGGAGAGGTATTCATGTGTTTCCCGATCTCCTCGTTGGTCCAGCCCCGGGCTGCCAGCATGCATACGGCAAACTCCGTGGTGGTCAGGTCGTCGGCTACGTCGTGACCGGTTTCCGGATTGTGAACTCTGCGCCATCCCGCAGAGAAGCGGTAGGTAATGTCGATGATCCGGCGGAAGTCCTCCGGCCAGCCGGGCTTAATGACGGATTCCAGCATCCCGCCCAGGAGGCCGTGGTGCTCACCGAACCCCTCGATGAGATCGTCCGGTCGGGCCAGCTCCCAAGCGGAGAGAAGATGGGCCTTGGCCCGTTCCATCTGCTTGAGGCTCATGGAATCCATCACTGCCACCAAGTGCAGGTAGATGGCAGGGATGGGGTATTGTGCCGCGCCCATGGACAAGGTGGCCTCCACAATGCCGATGCTCTGCCCGTACTCCCCCTGCAAATAGAGGTAATGGGCATAGACATACAGGGCAAAGGCCCGCGGCCCCGGAGGGAGGAGGGGTAAAAAATCCTGGAGCTCCGGCAGCTCCCGGGGCAGGGGCAGGTGAAGCAGCACGGCTCCGGCTGCTGCTGCGAAAGCGGATGCTGCCTGCAGCTGAGGAGACTGTTTTCCCGCTGCAGTAAGGGATGCGTTCAGTTCTTCCAGAGCAAAGCGCGCCTGCTGGATGCGTCCCAGAGAGAGGTTGGCGTAGGTGTAGATCAGGCAGGCGGAGAGCTGCAGCCCCATGTGGGAACTGGCGAGATAGGATTCTGCTTCACGGGCCGCCTGCTCCGGCTGGCCTACTCCCGCAG
>ENA-ORUQ01002424-ORUQ01002424.1-human-gut-metagenome-genome-assembly--contig:-NODE-2424-length-14793-cov-2.360972_pt1 | contig 14793 bp, 12 predicted proteins | sample MGYA00242081_ERZ509211 | MGnify/ENA primary metagenome ERZ509211 (study PRJEB26280, sample SAMEA2338785) | human gut metagenome | biome: human gut; feature: human-associated habitat; material: faeces...
AAATATAAAATTAGAAGACTTTTCGAATGACTCATCAGCATAAAAACATTTTATGCTCTTTGGTTGAAAGGTAGAAATAACTAGTCAACGCCATGTATGTTATTCGGGGCGTTGTATTAGCCTTTAGTTTGAGAGGTAGAAACAACGAAGCAGAACGGTGTAATTGAAACTTTACAGTTGTATTAGCCTTTAGTTTGAGAGGTAGAAACAACTCCCTAGATAATCGGATCGGAAGTTTGATTTTGAAAGGTAGAAACAACTATTGGCATGGGCTTAGCCGGATCTCGTTAGTTGTATTAGCCTTTAGTTTGAAAGGTAGAAACAACGCTTTCATCTCTCTACACTTTTAGGAATCGTTGTATTAGCCTTTAGTTTGAAAGGTAGAAACAACGCGATGTCGGATATGTAGGAAAGGCAGCGGGTTGTATTAGCCTTTAGTTTGAAAGGTAGAAACAACGCTCCGTAGCGAGCTTGGATGTTAAACGTAGTTGTATTAGCCTTTAGTTTGAAAGGTAGAAACAACTCTTTTCTTGTTCCTCCATTATGTCTTTGAGTTGTATTAGCCTTTAGTTTGAAAGGCTAATACAACATTTTAAGATATATACTCTTATCAACTTAAATAATCAAGAAAAACCTTTGTATTTCAAATAAACTTTACTTACTTGCAGCATTGTTAACATTTAAATTCACACGATATGAAGAAGACATTATTATCTCTCATTTTCGTCGCAGCCATAACAGGCTGTAGTATTATTCCTAAATCTCCATACCAACAAAGCGCAGTGGTATTAGATTATTCAGAATATACAAACAAAGGATTTTTTATGACAGAAGCCAATTCTGTCAATTTTGAATATAAAGCTATTGGTAGTGTATCCGCAAAAGTTCAAAGTGGTTATGAGATTATAGGAGAGAGCGTTCGCAAAGGAATGAAAGATGATATTTATGGGGAGACCTATGATAAGCATAAAGTCAAATACGGAAAATACAAACAAGCTTTTTCTGATGATGCTATTAATGTCTTATGTAATAAAGCAATGGAAATAGGAGCAAATGGTATCATTAATATCAAGGTCACTTATCTGCCCGCAATAAGAGATTTAAAAATAGGAATTGTTATTGAACCAGATGCTATCATTGTCACTGGCATGGCTATCCGGAAATAAGTTGGATTCATCAAAAACTTTTCCTTAATTGCAGTAATGTTAACGTAAAAACTAGTCAAACTTATGATTGTAAATAAGGTTTTAAATATAACCTCAGATGATGTGGAAAATCAAAAGGATTTGCAAATTCTTTTAGATTGGAAACGCACGCTTCAAAATAAAATCAATGAACTGAAAGTTCGTTTGGAGGTTGCAAGAAAAGAATATCAAACTCTTAATTCGGAAGAAAACAAATCAATTCTTATTAGGACATCTGACGCAAGAAACTATAATATAGCCTTTCTTGAATTGTTAAATGCTCGCATTAAGAAATTAAGGAATAAGAATGGTTTAGGAGATCATATCCAAAATCTGCGTAATTTCAAAGCAGTTGCAAAGGAAAAGCTTTCAGAGGAGTTATATGAAGAAATAAAAAGGCTAGCAATAGAAAGAACCGAAAAAACAAGCGAATCGAAGTTTTGAAGCAAAAGCTATTGCCATCTCAAAAACTTTCACCATATTTGCAATGCGTTACATTTTGACAAGGCGACAAAGCCTCGCCATTTATTGCTGCGGGCATTTTTTATGCCTACGGTTAAAAATATAGTTCCGACCCCCGTGTGGAGCGTTAATGCGCCCACTGCCTTGTCAAGGTGTAACGCAACGGGAAAGCGGAACTTTTTTGTTCCCTTCTCGTATATTAATTTATTAAATGCGTTACATTATGACAAAGAAAAATTCAATTACCTTGCAGCCCGAGGTGGCTACAAGCGTAAAGGTATCCAATCCTTTCACATGGACAACCGTCCAAAAGTTCTACAACCTCTTACCTCTTGGTATCGCCTCCTGCAAATCCATTTACGAGGCTAAAATGTACACGGTAGCTTTATTGGTTATGCTGTCTCCAGTGTTCTTTCCACTGGTCATCGTAGCTTGGTTCGTTTATAACTCAGCGAAGAAAGGAGGCCAAAATGATTAGACTGGAAGATATATGTATATCAAACCTGATGCTGGATGCGATCAGATATTGGCAGGAAAATGATAAAGGTGGGTTAGAAGAAGATGTTAAGGCCATTGACAGCGCTATCACTTTCATTGCATGCGAGCATGATGCCCCGGGTGTACTTTCTGAAAAAGAATCATTGTCGCTTATCGCGGCTCTAAGCTTTCTGAAAAAAAGATTATGTTTGTTTGAAGGAAAGGAGGAACCGAAATGAAACTCCAAGAAGCCCTGCGCCTACTCGACATCGTAACCGATGTAAACGGACAATATAGTAAAGAAGAACGAATGCGTGACGCCATGAGATTGGAAGAGCTGTTACGTTTGTTACTCCCAGAGGAATGATTATATTTGCGATATGTTGACGTTCGTTATCATATTAGGTTTTGTCATGCTGATCGGGGCCTCGATTAATGAGGCTAAACGCAGTGGAAATACAACGGCAAAGGTTATAGCTACTGTACTGATCTTCTTTTTCCTTTTCTTTTTACTATCCTTAGTTTAAAGATATGTCCTTTAAAAGCTCCCTTCGGGGGGCTTTTTTTGTGTCTATAAATTGGATGTTATGGACATATACAATCACTTTGAGTATTCGGAATGGATCGCTAGGCATCTAGCCGCTATCGGTCATACGGACGGGGAATGTCATTTCCTCCGTAGTGACGAGGTAGAGGAAATCTCCGATCTGGAAGAACGTATCTCCTCTATCCGGGATCATGTATTAGTCGCCATCGATGGGCTTAACTCGGATTTTTCTTGGCTTAACAATGATAACCTCGTAAATGTCCCACAATATTTTATCGCCCTATTAAAGCAATGCGAGGCCGGGGATATCGACGGGATTCACTTTGCGAAAGCGGAATGCAAGGATCTTCTCATGCAGATCGTCTGCCGGATGATGCTCGACTGGAACGAGGAACGTAACGGGCTTCAGTTCCTAGAGCTAAACAGCATGACCTTTCGGGGCATTGGTCCCATGGGAGATAATTTCTATGGGGTGATGTTAGGCTTCAATCTAAGAAAGCCTATCCCCTTCTCTATCGACAAATCAATGTGGGTATGATATGGGAGTCATGAAAAGATTGAGCGAGCAGATGCGCACACCTAAACGCAGGAACTCCCTAATCGGAGCGAGGGAAGGATTACCCTTCGAGATCTCGCTAGAGTCAACCAGCCGGATCGCCCGGTATGAACGTAGGCAGGATAAGGAGAAATTGAGACAATTCAATTCTGAGGTAAAGGAATGGATGGGTTACGTGATCCAAGACTTAAAAGGGAATATCGCCTTGCTTGTCCAGAAAGATGAGTTCCTATCGGACTCCCTAGAACCCAGAATTTACAAAAGTAAAGGAGAGACCGAACGAGTGGGATTCAGTTTCGCCCGTGAAGGTATCTATATCCATAAGGGAGCCGGACGGGGCCAAGGTGGTTTCCGGGGCGGCTCTAAATGGACGGACAAATACGGGAAGCTGAAAAAGACCAACCCGGATTCTTTCTACCTGATGGGAACCGGCAACCGCCACCCGATCCGTTGGTTCGATCCCATCATCGAAAAGAATCTTCCCAAACTGGCAGACATCGTAGCGGACTACGCCGCCGATATGCAAATCGACGCATCACGAATTTTCATAGATAAAGATTAGGATATGGCAGGAGATTTAAACAGGAGCATCAAGATATACTTGGATAACTCCGACGCAATGACTAGCGCATCGGAGTTAGAGACGAAAATCGGGGAACTGGAGAAAAAGCTACTTGATCTCCGGACGGCCGGAGAAGGCAATAGTAAGGCGGCAAAGAAAATAGAACGTGAGTTGACTGCCCAAACCCAGAAGATGCAAAAGTATAAGCAAGAGGTCGCTGATACGGAAAGAGTATTGAAGAACCTAAGTGGAGCTACTTATAATGACTTAATAAAGACAAAGAATAAAATTTCAACGGAGCTGAAAAAAGTAACTCGTGGTACCGCTGAATATAACACTAAGTTAGAAATGCTGAAACGCATCTCCAAAGAAACCGCACTAGCCCAACAAGAGATGCGTGTAGAGATCGGTTGGGCTAGCCTCGGTCTGGGGACGTGCCACAGATTTCGTAAATAAATATATGGGAATCATTGGTACCGCAGTGGCAGCCATTACGGGTATTACTCTTACTTTCAACAAATTCCGTGAAGCCCGCAATAAACTGGAAGAAAGCAAGGCCGATGTAAAAGCTCTTACAGGCCTAGATGATGAAAGTATAGAGTGGCTTACAGATCAAGCAAAACGTCTTTCCACTACAGTTACCGAAGAAGGTATCCGCATACGCCAATCCGCTGATGAGATACTGGAAGCTTATAAATTAGTAGGTTCCGCTAAACCCGAATTGCTAGCAAATAAAGAGGCTTTAGCAGAAGTGACGGAGCAAACGCTCATCCTCGCCTCTGCCAGTGGCATGAAACTTACAGATGCGGTAGATGCCGTCACCTTGGCATTAAACCAATATGGGGATGGAGCTGATCAAGCCGCTCGATATGTAAATGTACTTGCCGCCGGAAGTAAATTCGGTGCGGCAGCCGTAGAGAGCCAAACCAAGGCTATAAAGACAAGTGGTGTCGCAGCCGCTTCCGCAAAGATCCCGATCGAACAACTGGTTGGAACCATAGAGACTCTGGGAGAGAAAGGTATCAAGGACGAGATCGCCGGTACTGGACTCAAAAAGTTTTTCCTTACCCTGCAAACAGGAGCTGACGAGACTAACCCCAAAATAGTCGGGCTAAGTACGGCTCTGGAAAATCTCCGCAAAAAACAAATGGACGCTACCGCTATCAAAAAAATGTTCGGGGAAGAAGGTTACAATGTTGCCTCTGTCCTTATCAATGAAGCGGATAAGGTAGAATATTATACGAAAGCCATAACCGGCACATCCGTCGCTTTAGAGCAGGCCACGATAAAAAGCCAATCCGCCACGGCTAAAATGCAACAAGCAAAAAACAAACTTAACGATCTTGGCATTGAGTTAATGGAGAAGATCAATCCATCCATTATCAGCGTAATGAATCAAACCGTGAACTGGACTAAAAAACTAGTTCTGATGGCTGATTGGATCAGTAAAAATACAGGGCTGGTTATTACCTTAATATCGACATTAACTTTGTATACAGCCGCTATCAAGCTAAACACTTACTGGAAGATTGCGTCAAATGGAGCTACTCTAAAAGCTACAATTATAGAAAAAGCTCATTTAGTTGCGACCCGTTCTTCCATAGCCGCAGAATATGCATTAGCGGCAGCATCAGCTCTCAAGGCTAGAAATATCAAAGCTGCGACTATGGCTATGCGCAGTTTCTTAGTGACTCTGGGTCTCAATCCCATTATTGCGGCAGGTGTGGCAATTACGGCTTTAGCTGTAGGCATTTACAAAATATGGGATAATTCAACAAAAAGTGCCCGGGCTTTAAAAGAGATGAACAAGGAAATCTCCACAGAACGGGCAGAAGCTTATACCCTATTTGACGCTCTCCAACGAAGCAACGCCGGAACAAAGCAACGAAAAGAATTAATCGATGAGATCAATTCTCGATATGGAAAATATCTTGAAAACCAACTAACAGAACAAAGTACAACCGAGGATATCGCAAAAGCTTTAGAAATAGTTAATGAAAAGTTGCATGAAAACATAGTTTTAAAAACCATGCAGAAAGAGAAGGAGGATATAACGACCACCGCCTTAAATAAACAAATTGATTTGATGGATCAAATGAGGGAAAAATCAAATCTGGGACAATTCGTTACCGACGCTATGCTTCGAGACGTAAAACGTATAACAGATGAAGGGATAAAGAACGGACGCTCATGGACAAAAACATATGATGATGTCATCTCTTACATTGACTACTACTATGGGGCCAGAGGTAAAGTCGATAAGGATTTCTGGGGAAGTTTACAGAGCTATATGACACAAACTTACCAATTAGCATCCAACCTCGATAAGATATCTCAGAAATACTCTCCTCTTCTGCCTAAAAAAACTGCAAACGAGTTGCCAGAAGTAGAAGTTATTGCCCCTAAAATAAAAAAAACGGATATAACCCCGGGACTGTCAGCGGAGCAAGAGAAAAAAATCACAGACGCAAAGCTGAAAGAGGTTGATCGTTATATCGCAACCAAGAAACTAAAATTGACACAAGATTATACCGAGGGCTTAAGATTATATGATGATTATCAAATAGAACTCGAAAAATTAAATAAACAATTAGCTATCTATAAAATAGGCAGTGACGAAAGAAAGAAAATAGAGCAATTAATACTAGATTATAAGATCAAATTATTAGACAAAGGGTATCAAGCCTATCTGGAAAATCTCCAAAAAGAAAAAGACATCAACAAAAAGAAGGAAAAACAGACAAAAGAACACTATGACAAATTGAATGAGTTGTTACAAGGATTCGTTAAAAAGGAAATGGACGAAGAAGAGAAGGCTAGAGAAGAAGAGGAAGAAAAGAAAAAAAAGCAATTCAACATAATGAAAGATTTTGGTAGTGAAGCAGGAATGATATTAGGTCAAGCTTTAACAGATACCGAAACGACATTTGCTGATGCTATGCATAATATTCTTCTTCTTACCTTAGATACATTAAGACAGATTGCAGTAATGGCTATCGCTGAAAGAACCATTAAAGATATAGGTAGCTTAGGTTTTCTAGGATTGGCAAAAGCAGCAGGTGAAATCGCACTTATTAACGTCGCTTTCGGTGCCTTGAAAGGTCTTATCAAGAAACCTAGTACATCTACCGCAAATGCAGGTCTTAATGACAGCACTACGCCGCAAACCGGACAACGGGTTGTATCAGACTCCACCGGTTGGTACAACGGAGGATTCACCGGCAACGGTGGTATACTTGAAGTGGCTGGTTCCGTACATCGAGAAGAATACGTTACACCGGCATGGCAATTACAAGATCCGATTTCCATGAACCATATCCTAGCCTTGGATGCCATCCGAAGACAAAGAACAAGCACAAATCCTCTTCCCGTCAACGGATTCGCCAACGGTGGATACAATGGACGCTCGGATGAAGAAAATGTAATGGTTTCAAGTAATAATCCGGAATTACTCAAAGTACTCACACAGCTACTTATGCTATTTTCCGAACTAAGAGCAAAAGGCATGAGGGCCTATATCGTTTATAGCGATATCGAGGCCGCCCAGAAGACATTGGACAAATCCAAAAAGATAGGAGGTAAATAAAATGGACATCATTCACGAATCCGGCAAGGCTTACGACCTAGGAGACATCCAATTGACCTTATCCCGGATGAACCCGTTCTTTAACGATTACGGAGAGCAGAGCTTACCGGTAACACTCCCTCCCACGGACAGGAATAGGGAACTACTCATCTATCCGGATAACATGGCCGGGATCAGCAAGGCCTCGCAGCGGATCAACGCCATGATCCAGCACGGGGTATTCTCCATCCCCTGCCGTCAAGCCATCCTGTCGGCGAACCGGAAGAGCGGGATCGAGACCAGTTTTTACTTAAATACCGGAGCGTTCTACGAGAAGATCAAGGATGTACCGTTATCCACGGTCTTTGAGGACAAGGTTATCAAGTTCGCGTCTGTCAGCGAGGCGATATCCTTCTGCCGGAACCTGTTCATTACACATGACGACCGATTCGCCTTGTTCCCGGCCATCCTAGAGTCCGGTTCTTTAAACGCCACCGGTGATCCGGGACCGGACGGATATCCCCGTCTTTACAACGACGTGGAGCGGACGGAGGTAGTCGATGAGAAAACGATCCGGTTGGCTCCGGGATTCTACATATCCCCCTTCATCCGTGGATTGCATCTATTGGAGGAGATATTCGCCTATCTCGGCTACACCTTGGAGGACTCCTTCTTTTCCCGCACCACCCCATTCAAGGACATGGTCTTTCTGAACAACACGATCGATACGATCGTAAGGGGTGAGATCCGATACTCCCAGATCGTCCCGGACTGCATGATCAAGACGATACTGGACGTATACCGATATAAATTCTGCTGCGAGTTCATCCCGGACGAGACCCGCAAGACCATCCGTATCGTGCTATTCGATGAGAACCTTAACGAGACACCCTCCTGCGACCTCACGGATTGCGTAGCCGGTAAATACACAGTCAACCATCCCTCGAGCTTCAAGCAGTTAAAGCTTACCTGTGACCGGCTCACTCCACCGGAAGAGAAACAGGAGAGCGAGCGCCCGATGCCAACGACGGGAAGAGCCACGGGAAACGAGAACGAGGAGTTCAGTACCTTGGTAGACCTATTAAAGAAATACCCGGACGTGGAGTATAACCAGATATCGGGTGAGTTTGTCCGGAGAGGTTACAAGGGGATCACGCCGGTCACGCAACGGATCGGTCTGGTCACGATGGATTATTACGCCGGCGGGACACTGGAGACGGAGAGCAAGGAATCCCCGGACGTGCTACCGGCGATGGTCTATACACCTGCTTTTGGCAGCGGAGGAGCCGGGGCCATCCCGCATCTCGGGATTTATATAGGGACCGGAAGATCGTTGAACTCCTCCATCATCATGGATTCCGTGAATGACTCCACGTCTGAGGTGGTAGGCGAGGTGGAAGATAACGAGGAGTTGAAACCCATGCCGGCGTTCGTATTCCATGCCGGGAAACTGGACTACGGGACGATCCTCAATCATGACGCCGAGGGAAACAAGCTCTGGAACTATACGCTCGCCTACCACGGCCCGGACGGGCTTTTCGAACGGTTCTGGCGAAATTACGATTCCCTGCTCCGGAACTCTCTGCTCGAGATAAAAGCGAGCATGCTTCTCAGTGACATCCAAAAGGTATCGCTCTCCGAGTACAGGAAGGTGACGATCGAGGGACAGGAGCTGCTTCCCTCCGCCATACAATATAGCCCGGGTTCTCGGGAACCCTTGGAATCCACGTTCCTTACCACGAGGCTTTACGAGCCGGTATCCACGGCCATGGCCGAGACGGAGCGGTTCGCCTCCCATGTATCCAAGTATAAATGGAAGGTCAACTACTCCCGGTCCAACGCCAGCGACAGCGTGAAGAGGAGATGGGTGTTCAAGGAGGAACCTACGACCATATACTACGCCCCGCCCAGCGCTTACCAATACGTGCAGGGCGGGAAATACCATCAAGCCACTTATCCCGTGCAATTCTATAGCCGTGGCTCCGCATCCGGGCCGACCGATCCGGAGGACGGTACCCTGACCGTGTGGCTCGAGCCCGTGACCCGGTAACTGTCCTTTATCGGACCATCCGACAGCCATACTTTTGGGGGTAAAATAATCGCAAATGGCAACGATCATAGACAAACCAGACGCTCTGAGCCAGTCCGGGAACATGAGGAAATTTGTATTGGGGGCAAAAGAGGCCGTCTCTTTCATCTTGAAGAAAGGAACGGCCACCTTGCTCGAGCGAAGCTACGAGCCCGGGCCGGACAAGATGGTCACGATCGACGTGAGAGAGGTGGTGGAAAGCCAATTGAGCTATACTTTGGACACGGCCCAAGAGATCTATTCCCAAAATACCATATTCGCAGATTTCACGGCCACGATAGACGGGACCTCCCACTCGTTCCGGGCGATCCGGTGCGGGATAGCGGATCTGGCGGACACGCCGGGAAACTGGTTGAAGTCCCACTTCCTCACGTGGCAGCCCAAGATCAAGGAGGTGACCTATTACTCACCGGAGTGGTTAACCTACTACGCCATATCGGACTGCACGGTAAAGGCCAAGGCCACGTTCCCGGACAAATCTTCGAGCACGACCTCCTTGAAGGGAATGACCGCCGGCGAATGCGTGACACTCAATCTCCAATACGCAATCGTAGCCAAGCTATTCGGGAACAAGTACCCCAGCTATCTCGAGGTTTACGCCGAGGCCGGCGGAGCGAGACTGAGCGTATCGCAATTCTATAAATTCACGGATATCCATTCCGAGGACGAGCAATGGTTCCTTTTCGAGAACAGTCTGGGCGGTATGGACACCTTCCGTGCCCATGGGGTGAACCGTCTGCAGGCGGAGCATGGCCACCTGATAGCGGAACTGGACGAGAACCTGTCCGAGTATGACGTGGAGACCGATCGTAAGTTCGTTAAGAACACGGGATTCCTCGATGATTACTCCCGCCGTTGGTTGCTGGATTTTTTCCCCAGCCGGGCCAAGTATATATACGAGGCGTCCATGATCCGGAGAATAATCGTCACCGAGAGCGACGCCACCTACACCTCCAACGATCTCCCGAGCTCCTATACGTTCACGTACCGACTCTCGGAGATCTCGAGATACCTGAACCTTATCCGTAACGAGAAAGAGCTTCCGGATAATCTAACGGTTCCAAACCTCTCCTCGCCGGATTTTATTTTTCCCCCTCGCTTAGCTGAGCTCCCACGGCAAGAGCTTGGCGAGGGGGTATTATTCCCGGCCTTTGATCCGCATAACCCCAAGGCTTCCGTAGCGACTTTTGGCTCGATACATGATACCATAAGGAACAGTATCATAAAAGAGCTCGGGGACACATGGAGGGCCATCGTCAACGAGGCTGGCGGGTCTGGGGGAACCGGTGACGGCCTTTACCATATAAAATTGGATGACCTGACGGAACCATCCGACGAGAACGGGTTCACGGCCCTAAGAACCTTGAAAGAGATACTGAAACCCATATCCGCCCTCGATGACCGTTACCTACGCAAGGATATCGACGATACGGCGTCGGGCAACATCACGTTCGAGAAGGACATCATCCTTGCCGGCCTTGACTCCTCCATCTACTCAGACCGTGACGCCAACGGCTTCGGTCATGAGAACGGGTTCCGCTTGTTCGCCGACGGCACGATGTGGCTGAAGGACCTGAGGGTGAAGAATGACTCCATGTTCGCCGGTTCCCTATCCTCGCCCATGTTTGCCTCGGGGTTCCCTAACGGGACGGGCTGGATGCTCGCACCGTATATCCGGACCAACGCCGCCGGGATAAACGAGACGAGATACAAGCTGGAGATCGACGATATCGCCGTGCGGGGAACGTTACGGGTCTACGAGTTCATCGTGTCCCAGCTCCTAGGGGAGAATGACAACCGCATCTTCTCCGCGATGATGGAGGTGGACCATTACGACGCAAACTCGGGCAGGATCTACCTCGACACGGACGGGGGACGTTTGTACAACCCGTTCCGGAAAGGTGACATCCTCATGGTCCAGCAGTTCCAAGGCGATCCCACCCTGGAGAACAACTACCAGATGGTGAAACAATACGAGCTGAAGGTGGTGTCGGTGGGCGTAGGCTACCTCTCCGACGGGGAGAACCGTCTGGACTGGCTCACCTTCGAGAACTTCGTGGGCGACCTGTCGCAGGTAACAAAGAGGGATACCTTATGCCGGGTGGACAACCCGGATAACTCCACCCGTAGCGGTATCATCAAGATCACCACGGTGGACGAGTTCGGAACGCCCTACATGGACGTGATCCGGGGGATGAAGACCGACCCTGAGAATTGCGTGAAGGTCCGTATCGGGAACCTGAACGGTCTGGTCACGCCCTATTTCGGAAGATTGGACGGTGACGGGGCGTACGTGGAGAATCTTTACGCCCGTGGAAAGTTCATCCTCTCGGATACGGGAGAGGATGTCAGCACGCTATTCCAGGTGATGAACGGCAAGCTCTCCAGCGAGATGTCATCCATCCGGCACGAGATAGCGGAGAAGGACAACTATCTCACCAACTCGTCCTTCTCGGAGGATATCGTCGGATGGGAGCCGGGCAATGACGTGTCGTTATTCACCGTCAGCGAGCGTTACATCCCGGTGAACGACTCCCTTTACTCGGAGAAAGACCGGATAACAGGTATCGTGCGGGTGTTGAACAGGCTCGCCCTCTGCATCAAGAACTCCACGATCAGGCAGTTGAACGCCAACCTGTCACGCAGGCCGGAAGGGTTGGTGGAGATGCCGGACGGGACCACGAAATGGCCCACGTTCTATATATCGTTCATGTGCAAGGTCAAGACGACCGGTACGCTCACCATAGGTTTTCCCGGGCAGGACCTGTACGAGACCAAGGCGATGACGCCTACCGACGCGTTCGCACAGGAGGAGTTTATCGGGGAATGGGACGGGACGGGTGATTTTACCATCTCCCATACCGGGGAGATATTCATCTATAACCTGCTGCTCACGAGCCGGCCGCTGGACGATTTCCGGGTGGAGATGTCAACCAAGCTGGAGCAGACGAACGAGCGTGTGGGAATGTACGCCAACAAAGTGGATAACCTGAGGGGTACGGTGACGGACATGGGGCTGGTGCTCGACAACACGAACGGTACCCTGTCCGCCTACGTGACGAAGACGGACAACAACAGCAAGACGATCACGGACCTCGGCCTACGGATAGACGGGATCAATGACAGCCTGTACCTGTACGCCACTAGCTCGGAGCTCTCCGGCCTCAGAAACGATCTCTCCGCCTCGATTGAGGTGAACGCGAGGAGCATCACGCAAAAGGTGTCGACCACGGACTATAACGGGGACACGGTGGTCTCCATGATCAACCAGACGGCCAGCACGGTCACGATCAAGGGCAACAAGATAGACCTGAACGGCGTACTCATCGACCATAACGGGAAGATCTACGCCAGCCTGATAGACGCAGACAGCATCACCTCGAATATCGTCAAGATAGGAAATTTCGTGTGGGGAGGGAGCGCCTTGGCCGGGACCCCCGGGACCACGTTGATCATCAGCGGGGCAGCGACAATCGGTTTCTCGAACGGATACGCCGCCCAATTCGGGGGAAAGGTCTATATCGACGGGGCGTTATCCTGCAGCTCCATAACGGCCTCCGGGTACGGGAATATCCATTGCGACACGCTAAGCAGCGTCGGGAACGTGTGGTCATCCGGCGATTATTACTGCCGGGGACACCAAGGAGTCTCTTTCGGAACGGACGTGGACCTTGATAAAATACGGTTGAGAGTGGTCGGCGGCATCATCGTCGGCTACCAGAACGAGTGAACCATCATTTAAAACATACGATCATGAGAAAGGAACTAACGATTTTGACAAAGGTCACCAAGGAGGTGACAGGCAGCCTGCCCGGCGGGGAGACGGTAAGGTACTCCGGGGCGTACGAGCCCGGCAAGGGGCTTGGCTCCATATATGCCGCCGTCACGAGAGAGGGCAGGCAGGTACTTACCATCAACCACCAACGCAAGGGGCAGGTCGGTTATAATTTCTCCGCGGGGGATGATTTCAAGACCATGGAGACCGTCATAGGCGAGGTATTGTCGGATATCGATGACCTCTATGACGAGGCGGGCTCGGAGAGCGTGAGGTTTACCGTCGAGAACGGGATCATAACAGGGGTTTCTAACGATTAAAGAATTAACAGTCATGGCAAAAGTGGATTTCAAGAATTTAAGGGTACAGGCGACGATCGAGGGCGATCCCATCATCGTTGACACCCGCAAGGAGCTGGGCAACCTCGTATGGGGGGCGGCCCGTGACATAGCCGTCTCCGATTTTGGCAAGGAGATATATTTCAGTGACGGACCGACCGAGGTCGGCGAGGAGACCGCCAAGGAGATACTGTCGATCCTCGACATGTCCAGCGCCTCCGCGCCCCTGAGACGCGCGCTGATCGAGGCGCTGACGCCCAAGAGACTTCCGGCTAAAAAGGGGAAGTGAGCGCATGGATTTGTCTAACCAGTCAATCGAATAACGAAATGGCATACTCAACCGATGACATCAAGGCGCTCGCCGCCATATTGAAACCCATTATCAAGTCGGCCCTGGAATCCGGATCGACAGGGGTCGGAGACCTGGAGGTGGTGACATCCCTCGATAGCGTATACTCCCTCCCGGCCCTTCGCATGCCGGGAGGGATACATGACGTGGTGGAGGCCCCCCTGTCCTTGCTGCGGGTCAATCTTCGCGTGACGACGACACACGTACAATGGAAACTGGGTAATGGAGAGTGGAAGGACCTGCTCGCCCTGTCCGAGCTGAAGGTGGTCTTCCGGCGTACGGAGAAGCACCTCCAATGGAAGGTTGGCGCCGGGTCATGGGAGGATATCGTCGAGCTGGAGAGCCTCAAGGGGGAGAAAGGCGACCGGGGGGACGCTTTCCGGTACGAGGACTTCACCCTTGAGCAATTGATGGGCCTGAAGGGTGACAAGGGAGACAAGGGGGATAACCTTGAGTACAGGTTGCTGGACAGCTTCCCTTCCCTGGAGGCCCTGAGAGCGGCGTATCCAACGGGGACCGGACAGGACGGTTTCTTCATCGCCGGTGACGGGATGTACGTATGGGACCCGAAGGACGTGGCATACAAGGAGATCAAGCTGGAGGTGGACAAGGTATTCACCTCGGAGATATTCAGGGAGGTGACACCCTCCGGCGACCGTATCGCCATCGACTTCCTGAAGGCCCCTTACGCCAAGGTGGCGCTCGGACAGGACACCCTCATATATAACCTGGAGATACAGAACACGAGGGAGGGATCATGCGGGAAGGTCATGATCTACCAGAGCGGCCTCCGGCAGATCGTGCTGAGCAACACGATGAGAGGCACCATAGACCTGCCGCTCAATAGCGATACGATAGCTATTGAGCGGCAGGTCTATGGTGCCTCTCA
>ENA-ORUQ01002432-ORUQ01002432.1-human-gut-metagenome-genome-assembly--contig:-NODE-2432-length-14757-cov-2.770439_pt1 | contig 14757 bp, 12 predicted proteins | sample MGYA00242081_ERZ509211 | MGnify/ENA primary metagenome ERZ509211 (study PRJEB26280, sample SAMEA2338785) | human gut metagenome | biome: human gut; feature: human-associated habitat; material: faeces...
TGTACATGCGAGATAAATTGAAAAGAAGAATGGTTTTATATAAAGTGTTTATTCTTTCTATTATAACATATTACCCTTAGAAAAGATACAGATAGCTTTGGCATGACAATAGGCTGTTGCTTATTTCTTGATGTCCCCATCAATACAATGCGAAGTTCTACTGTTCTAAATCCTTATCCCCTTCTTTTCCGTTATTATGGGACGAGCAATGGGGATATTCTCGTGAGGCGCATCTTCTTCTGCCGTTTGTACCTGTTTTTCCGGTGGTTTCAGTTCCAACTGTATCTTCCGTTCCAATACTGCTACCTCCGATTTCAGTTGCTTCAATTCCTCCTCCTTCTTCCACGTTCCCCCTACAATCTCCCGCAATGTTGGTAAATCCTTTTCCAACTTGGCATTTTCCGTTTTATATTGTTCGATCTGTTTCGGAATACGCTCCAGCGCATTGAGGAAGTTCGTAGCTGCCGCCTTGTGGTCGGACATTGCCAACTGCCCGTTGTTGTAGGTGTACTTGTATGCCCCTTCGATGAAAAAGCGGTTCTGTTTCACTTCCACGCCCTCACGAATGGATTTTTCTGTTTTCACCAGAATAGGGAAGCCGTACAACTCGCCGATAGGCTTGTATTCGCCACCTGTCTCGGCGTTCTTGGCTATCTCCTGCAATCGTGTCCCTACACTCTTGGCATCGGTCACCGCCAGACCGTCCAGCCGTACCGGGTTGCGGTAGTAGCCGTCCTCGTCGGTCTGCGCCCGTGAGGTGAAGGTGGCGTAGTCTGTGGTCAGCTTGGCAATATACCCGTTATTTTCTTCCAGCTTTTTGGTGTGCGATTCCAATTTCCACGTCGAGCCGCTTTTGTCCTTGTAGAAACTCTTGCGCTCGCTCTCCAATGCGGCGACTTTCTTTTCCAGACGTGCCTTGTCCAACAGGTCGGTATTACCCGACAAAATCGCCATGTACTCCGAGAAGTTCATGCCCGATTTCTCGTCCATGCTGCCCTCGTCTATAACACGGGCACCCATTGCACCGCTTTTAAGCTGCGAGATAAATGTCTGCTTGCAGTGCAGCAGGTTGAACTTGTAGCTGTCCAGCGATTTTTCAACCGCGTAGATAATCACATCCACCTTATTATCAGCAAAAAACTTGGCTATCTCGTTCCCTTTGCGAACCGCCCGTCCATCCCGTTGGGAGAGGTCGGAAGGCCGCCACGGCGTGTCCAAATGATGAAGTGCTACCGCCCTTTTCTGTGCGTTCACGCCTGTTCCGAGCATACTCGTGGAACCGAACAATACCCGTACTTTTCCCTCGTTCATGGCATCAATCACCGCCTTACGAGCTTTCTCCGTCTTGCACTCCTGAATGAAACGTATCTCGTTTGCCGGAATACCGTAATCTTCTATCAATTTCCGCTTTATCTCGCTGTACACGCTCCATTGTCCTGGCTGGTACGTGCCCAAATCCGAAAAAACGAACTGCGTGCCTTTCTGTGCGTCATACTTTTTATAGTATTCCGCAATCTGCGCGGCGCAATGGGAAGCCTTGTTGTCGGGATGGTCTTCGTACTTTTCCGAGTTTATCATGCGCATGTCGAGCGCCATCTTACGGGCATAGTCGGTGGCAATCAGCATCTTCGCCTTTTCCTCCGTTTCCGATAAAGGTAAACGCCCCAATATCGTGGCATCACCGGTTTGGGCGAACTGCATCAGCTTTTCAATGAACTCCGCCTGCTGCGGCGTAGGGGGAATGTTATGCAGAATCTCGTTCTTTTCCGGTCTGTCCACGCCTACATCTTCCGCCGTTCGGTAGTCGGTTATCTCATTGTAGAATGCCGCCAGCTCCGGCACTTTGATAAAGTAGCGGAACCGCTCTTTCTGTACGATGTTGTTCGTGACCGAAAACTCGAAGTCGGTGGTCTTCTTGGCGAAAATCGCCGCCCACGCATCGAAACAGTTGATGTTCTGCCGTTCCAGCTCCTTCGGGCGGAGGTACTTGAACAACAGGTAGAGTTCGGTCAGCGAGTTGGATATGGTTGTACCCGACAGGAAGGTTGCCCCCAAGTCCTTTCCCGTGCGTTCCTGAATGGTGCGCAGGGCAAACAGCATATTCAGCGCTTTCTGGCTCCCTTCGCTGTTTCCCAGCCCCGCCACCCGGTCGTGACGGGTGTTGAATGTCAAGTTTTTAAACTGGTGACTCTCATCAATGAACAGGTGGTCGATGCCCATCTGCTTGAAATCCACCACGTCGTCCGTGCGGGTTTTGATGGCGTGTTCCACCTTTTCCAGCTTGGCGAGCAGGTTGATTTTCCGCTTCTCCAATCCCTTCAGCATCCCTCTTGATACCTCTTTTCCCTGCGCTTTCAGCACTTCCAAATTCTCTTCCACCGAATCCAGCTCCTTTTGCAGGATCTCCTGCTGCACGTCCGTCGGCTGGGGTATCTTCCCGAACTGGTCGTGCGACATGATGACACAGTCCCAATCGTTGTTCTTGATATTGTTGAAAAACTTTATCCTATTTTCAGGTGAGAAGTCCTTCTCGGTGGCGTAGAGGATTTTGGCGTTGGGATATGCCGTGCGGTAGCACTCGGCAATCTCCCCGACGTTGGCTTTCAGCCCGATAATCATCGGTTTGTGCGCCAGCCCCAGCCGTTTCATTTCTTGCGCTGCAAGGCTCATTATCAGTGTTTTACCTGTACCTACTTCGTGGTCACATATCCCGCCTCCGTTCTGTTTGAGCATCCATACGCAGTCCTTTTGGCTCTGGTACACCTCCTTGATGCCGTACTTCTTTTCAAGCGCTTTCAAGTCCAGACCGGGGAAATCCTGATGCGAACCGTCATAGGCGGGACGCACAAAACAGTTGAACTTGCGGTTGTACATATCCGCCAACCGTTGCTGGAACTCCGGCGACTGGTCGTTCAGCCAATCGGTGAAGCCGTTACGGATTTCGTCAATCTTCGCGTTGGCAAGCTGTATGGCCTCGCTGTCCCGTACCTTGATGTCGTTGCCGTGTTCGTCCTTGCCAATGCTTTTGCTAATGTCCGGTACGGTATTGACCAATGCGTGTTTCAAGAGGTTGATACCGTCATACTTCCTGTATTGTCCCTGTACGGCATACTGGTCGGTGATCCGGGTGTTCTTCGAGCCGCAATGCACGGAATACTCGTCGATACTCTCCGAATAGGAAATCCTCACGTCCGTGTCGAACAGGTGCTTGACATAGGCGGTGTACATTCCCGTCGGAATCCAGCGTTCCCCGAAGTTGAAATCCAGCTCGTCGAACGTAATCGGGCGGGGCATCGCATCCCGCAGTGCCGAGAGCGAGGCTTCCACCTCCGGCATCCGCCCGTTGCCCTCGTTGTTTGCCGCCCAGCGGGAAACACGTTCCACCTTTTCCATGACGTTCCCGGCAATGAAGCGGTCTTTAATCTCGTAGTTGTCCACGAGCGGATTGAAGTAGATTTGCCCTTTCAGCATTTCTACCAATTCGTCTTTGCTGTTGTCCGACAGCGATTCCATATAATCGAGGTTCACCGCCCCGTAACGGTTCAGTGAAGCGGACAAAGCCTCATGCGGCGTATCCACGTGCGTAACGTCATTCAGGGCGAAAGCCACGGGATGGTCGAAAATGTCCGCCTTGATGAACTGCCCGTTTTCAGCACGTTCCAGCGAGAGCATGTCGCGTCCCGCAGCGTCCATAAGCAGGAACTTCACGTTCGCTTTGGCGTTCAGCCGCCCGTAGCGTTCCACGAAAGTGTCGTAAGAGGCGTTCAGGGCGGCACGCTCCGGCTTGTTTTCCTCGTGCATCTCCGCTTCAAAGGTATAGAGCCGCTGGTAGCTGTCGCGCATAGTGATATAAAGCTCTGCTTTTTCCTGCTGCACCTTGTCCAGCTCCAACGGGTGGAAAGTCGCCCCATAGCGGGTAACGCCTTTCAGATAACCCACCTGATTGCCATCCGCCACCAACATGCCTTCTTTGTGATGTGGTTCCAGTTTGCTCATCAAGGGACGGGGCTTCCTCAATTCCGCTTCTATCTTCTCCGCTTCTTCTCGCTCTTTGATCTCTTGCAGGCGGCGTTCATTCCGGCGGCGTTCTTCCTCAAAACCGTCAGCAACAGGGACGGATGCTTGTGAGGTACGTTGTTCCGGTAAATCCTCTGCCTTGTCCATCCTATTCTGTCGGGATGCAAAATTTCCCTGCCTTAACCGTTCCCTTTGTCCGGGGGAGAGCTGCGCCATCGTTTCGTAGAATCCGTTGATGGGCGGGTTCGTGTCCCAATTGATGGCGTTGTAAACAGCCTCCATGTCCATGCTTTGGACTTGGGGCGGCATAACTGTTTCTTGTTCGGGCGGTGCGGTCGGTTTCTGCTTCTTCTCCACGGCAGGCTGATTGAACAGGCTCCGGGAGATAGGCGCGGCACGCCTTGCCTTTTTTCCTGACTGCTTTTTCTTCTGTCCCGATTGCGCCAGCCGCCGTTCTTCCTGCGTGAAGTTGAACAAATCGTACAAATCCATCACGGGAGGGATAAGCTCCGGCTTCTCTTCTTTTTTCACCGGTTCGCTTTTCAATTCGTGCCGTTGGTAATCTTCCGGCTGTGGCGGATGTTCGTCCCGGAACTTTCGTTCACTCTCCTGCATCACTTCACCTGCTTCCCGCCAGTCTTCCGGTGTCGGTTCGTACCGGGGCATCCGTTCCTGATGGACAGAAACAGACGGGGAGGGCTGCCCAACCTGCGGGGATGCCATTTCCTGATACAAATCCGCATTAAGCCGTTTGGCAAAATCCTCAGACAGCATTTCGCGCATGTCCCCGGCAATGCCCATAACACCACCTTCATGCAGATAGACCATTGCCGGTTTCCCGTAAGGGTCGGTATCCGTTTTCTCCTGCGTGCGGACAATCCGCTCCGGGTATTTCTGGAAATAGGTGTTCGTGACGAAGCCTGCCGCATCCGGCGCAGTACCTGCAAACAGCTTGTCCGTTTCACTGACCGCCTGTTTCCTCTCGTTCTTTTGCAGGATGATGAGGTCGCTGCCCACTTCCGTCCCGGCATGGTCGGTAAAAAGGTTGTTGGGCAGGCGGACGGCTGAAACAAGGTCGGCGTGTTTGAGCATCTCCATACGGATAGCTCCCTCACGGGCATTCATCACCCCTTGCGAGGTAATGAACGCCACGATGCCGCCGTCCCTGACCGCATCCAGACTTTTCAGGAAGAAATAGTTGTGGATGGTCTTGGCGGCGGCACGGCGGGAATAATTGCCGGCTCCCGTGTATTCAGGGTCAAACACCGCCACATCCCCGAACGGGATATTGGAGGTAGCTACATCAAAGTAGCCTGTAAACGGTTTTTCAATCCGTTCAAACCCTTCCGCCCGTACCTTGTGCTGCGGATAGAGGTACGAGAGTAGTTTGCCAGTAAGCAAGTCTTTGTCAAACGCCATAACCTCCGCTCCCGGAGCGTTCGCACCGAAAGCGGAGATGAATACCCCCTGACCTGCTGACGGGTCGAGCAGGCGGTGAGGGGTAATGCCGTTGTCATGCAGGGTGTCGGCAAGTGCCGCTACCACTTCGGGGGGAGTATAGAACGCTGTAAGCACCGAACTTTTCAAACTGTCAAAATAGCGTTTGTACTCCCGCTCATCTTTCGAGTTATCACGGATTAGCCTGTGTAACTCCGCTGTCAGGGGAAACAGCTCGCGGTCGGACTTCGTCCACTGTGCGGCATCCAACAGGTTGGCGGCAGGGTTGAGGATGCACTTCAAGCTGCCGAAACCGCAGAAGCGGCCAAGTATCTCCCTTTCTTCGGGAGTAGCCGCCCTCTGTTGTTTTTCCAATGTGAATACCGTCCGTATCGCCTCGATGTTGTCCCGCAGCTTCTCTTTACGGTTAAACGCCATGCTCTTCGAGATAAGTTGCGACGGCTCCCGTCAGTTCGGTATAGAGCAGGTCGTATTCGGACGTGTAGGCGAAATTGTCCGTGAGCGGGTATCGGGCGAATACCTCTTCCATCTCCGGTTGCAGTGTCAGGGCGAATGCGGGTGCGTTACCCGGCTCTACCTCATCCCCGAACTCGTTCCACAACACTTCGATGATTGTGTTGTACTTGGAAAAGTGAAGCCCCTTTGTCAATGCCGCCATTGCCAGCTCCTGTGCCCCCTCCGGCGTATATCCCTCCAAACGGGATTGTTCGTACACGTCGGCGGCATGGTCGGCACGGCTTTCGATGAAATCGGTGTCGGAAGCTTTGTCGGGGTGGTTTTCTTTGAGGTATTTTAGCAGGTAAAGTCCGTAATAGGACAGGTCGGTCGTTTGATTTTTATTATTCATATTTCTGTGGATTTTAGTGGATTATTAAATAAAGGAAAGGATAAATGCGAAAGGCACCCGACGTCCCCGCCGAGTGCCACCACTAAAATCCACAGTAAAAATCAGCATCAACTATCTGATAGTATGAATGACCTTTGACTGTAAATTCAGTGGTAAATATACGCATTATTTCTTTTTTCGCGGGTTCGTCTTCTTGTTTTTCGTATCGGGGAACACGAAAACGGTGTTGAAATCCCCGTCAAAGGCAACGGCGGCACTGAACGGTTTGCCCTGCTTGCTGTTGAATCCCTTGATAACTCCCGTCTGCCCGCTCTTTAGCAGTTCGGTAATCTCCGCGTCCGTGAGCGTTTTCCCCGCTTTCTGCCGGAAAACAGGTAGCCCGCAATCCGGATTGCCGCAACGTACCACCTTGCCGTAGAACTGCATCACACCCTTGCCGCACTTGGGACACGTACATCCGGTGTCATTATGCGGGAACAGCTTCTCGGAGGTCAGCAACTCCGTGGTAATCTGCGAGGCATAATCCTCAATCCCCTTGCGGAACGTTTCGGCGCTTATTTCACCGCTTTCTATCTGCGAAAGGGCTGTTTCCCATTCACCTGTCATTGTCACGTCCGCGATGCGCATCGCCTTGACTACCGAATAGAGGGCAAGCCCCTTTTCGGTGGGTACAAGGGATTTTTTCTGGCGCACCATGTACTCGCGTTTGAAGAGCGTTTCAATGATGGAGGCACGGGTAGCGGGCGTACCGATGCCGCATTCTTTGAGAGACTGGCGCGACTGCCCGTCTTCCACCTCCTTGCCGCAGGTCTGCATGGCGGAAAGTAAACTCGCCTCGGTATGTAGGGGTTTGGGCTTCGTCTTTCCTTCAGTCAGCGAACTGCCTTTTACCGGCAGCGTGCCGCCTTCCGTCCAGCAGGGCAACGTCACCTCTTCCGTGGCTTCCTTTTCCCCATATACCGCACGCCATCCGGCTTGCTTGACGACGGTTCCCTTGACGGTGAACTCCATGCCGCCGCACTCCGCCGATACGGTGGAAACATCCTTGACGCACTTGTCCGAAAAGGCTTCCAGCATACGTCCGGCAATCATGTCGTAAAGAATACGGTCGTCGGCTTCGAGGTTCTTTGCCTTGACCTCCGTGACAAGCAAGGCATGATGGTCGGTAATCTTGTTGTCATCCACGCTGCGGCGTGAAAGACCGCCCATTGTAGAGAGGTAGCCGCCTAATACGGGATGGTTCTTCAACGTCAGCAGCAGGGTCGGAATTTCCGCAAACACATCTTCGGGGATATGGCGGCTTCCGGTACGGGGATAGGTGACGAGCTTCGCTTCATAGAGCTTCTGGGCGATGGAGAGGGTTTTCTCCGCTGAAAACCCATGCTTGGTGTTCGCCTCTTTTTGCAGCGTGGTCAAGTCGTACAAAAGCGGAGCTTCCTGTACGGTTTCCTTGCACTCCACATGGGTAACGGTCATGCTCCCGCACTCCTTGACCGTCCGGTAGGCGGCTTCGGCTTCGGTTTTCTCCTTCCATTTCAGTGCGGAAGAGAACTTTACTATCCCGCCATCCGCCGTGCCGTCCGTCGATAGATGAATCTGGAAGACAGGTTCGGGGACGAAGCGTTTGTTTTCAAGGTAGCGTTCGCATACCATTGCCAAGGTCGGTGTCTGTACACGTCCCAACGAGTACGTGCCCCGTCCGGCAGCGATAGTGATGGCTTGCGTGGCGTTAATCCCCACGAGCCAGTCCGCTTCACTGCGTGCTTTGGCGGCATAATACAGCTTGTCATACTCCGCGCCGCATTTGAGGTTTTCCAACCCTTCGCGGATGGCTTTGTCGGTAAGCGAGCTGATCCAAAGGCGGTCGAAAGGCGTCGCGCATCCGATATATTCGTACAGGTAGCGGTAGATAAGCTCGCCTTCGCGACCTGCATCGGTGGCTACGATGATGCGTTCGCTTTCACGGAAGAGCTTGGCGATGATTTTGATTTGCGCCACCACGCCGCTGTCGGGCTTGTACCCCTTGTCGGTTTTCACCTGACGGGGTACAAGGGTGAACACGGGCGGGATAATCGGCAGGTTGTCACGGTGGAAACCTTTGATGCCGTACCCGTCGGGCAGGGCGGGCATTACCAGATGCCCGAAAGCCCATGTTACCGCATATCCGTTGCCGGACAAATAGCCTTCTTCTCTTTTCGTTGCGCCCACGATACGGGCGATTTCCCTCGCCACGCTGGGCTTTTCAGCCAAAATTACTTTCATACTTCTTTTATTTATTGTGGATTTTAGTGGTTGGGGCGTATATACCCCGGTTATTGATTTTATATAGTCTACACGCTCATGCCTTTGGGCTTGTTCTGTCTTCGCTGCTGCTCACCGGTCGGTTGTGCCTGTCCCTGTCGCAAAGGCTCCCGTACATGCTTGGTCGCCTCGTTGGTTTTCCCGTCGGTATTCACCGCTACTTGCGTGCGGCTTTCCAAAGCCGGGGCGACTACTTTCGCCTGCGACACTTCGGGACTGGTACGGAAGTATTTCGGCTTGCCCGCCTCAAAGTCATACTTGACGTAGGCGGTATAAGGTTCTCCCTTGCCGTCGCGTTTCATGTCCTTGACAAGAATGGCTTTCCCTGCCGTGAAATCTTTCTGCTGTTCAGGGGTGAGCAGCACGCCGCCCATTGTTTTCGGGGCGCGTATATTCCCGTTCTCATCCAGCCATTGGAATTTATAAACCTTCGGTTTCTGTCCGCCTTCCGGCTGGGCGGCAGTTCATTTCCAGCATAGGTTTTCACCTCTTCCAGATGGGGGATTGCGGGATTGCCGCGCCGTTTGTCCGCTACGCTGTCTTTGGTTCTGACTGTTCTGTTTGGGTACAAATTCCACTCCTCCACGCTCTACGTTGATTTGCAGGGTGGCGATAAACTTCCGTTTCTCCGACAAGACAATCTCCTTGTTAGGAATGGCACGCCCGGCACGCAGCTCGCCTATTTCATGCTCGGTAAATTTGGTCTGCCCGATGCCTGTCATGGTCGGCACATCTTTTATGGGAAGGAACGTCACCTCGTTGGTTTGGCGGTCGATACTGATATACGAGGGAATGATTTCGCCCGTTTCCTTATCCGTCAGCTCCACCACACGCCCCATGTTACCCGTCTTTTTGAGGTTCTCTTTGTCTTCGGGGGTGAACGTATGTCCCATGAATTCCTGGTCGAGCTTCGGCTCTTTGCGGATGGCATGGGGGACAAGCCCGATGCTGCCGTCCGGCAATTCCTTGAACGAGAGGCGTGCTTCCAGCTCGAAGCGTTCGCCGTTGATATAAGGAGCGACGGTGACAAGCCCCGATTTCCCGTAACCCAGCATCTTTTCCAAATCACCCGATGTTTCGAGTGTCGCACGGTCGATGCCGTACACCTCTTTCATGTCCGACCAGTCGATGCGGCTTTCGTCTATCACGTGCTTTTTCTCATCGGGCTTCTCCTGTGCGGATTGTCCGTCTTGCGTCTGTTCCTGCGCTTGCGCATGTTCCTGCGTCTGTTCTTGTTGCCCGGACTTTTTTTCGTCAGGGAACCAATGGTCTTCAACCGCTTGCCAGAAAGGGTCAAGGTCACCGGACTCATTGGATTCATTGGCGACAGGTTTAACTTCTTCGGAAACGGTTTGTGCCTGTTCCTCCTGCTTTTCATACTTCTGTGTATCCACGCGGTGGGGGGCGAGCAAGTCCCTGTTGGCTTCCGGGTCTTTCAGCAGGTCTTTGAACACGTCTATCACCTGTTCCACGGTATCTGCCGCCACACGGTAGAAGCCGAAGCGTTTCGGCTCCTTGCATTGCCGGAAGAAGTTGTCCAGAAAGCTGTCCAGTGCGTTGCTGTTCTTGTCGAACTGCAAAAAACTTCCTTTGTTAGCTTCTGTGGCAGCCGTTGTCTTGGGCGTGCCGTCTCTTTTCAGTCCGGCAACCACGCTGATTTCCCCGGTCTTCTCGTCCCGGACAATCAGCACATCCTTTTCATTCTTCTGATTCTTCTTTTGTGCCATAAGTTGGTCTTCTTTTAATTGTTAATGAAGTTGTTCCGCAGCGAAAGTAAGTGCTATGAACCGTTCCGCAATGGATGGCGGAGGGTGTGGCAGCTTGTGGCTTCCGCATGGAAGTTTGTGGCGTTATCCTTTTCCACCCTTTGCTTCCTTTTTCTGCTCGAACTCGCTAAAATGCGTCCTCAAAAACTCCTGCACGTCCGATTCCTTATAATAGACCTTGTGCCAGAGCATCCGGTATTTCAGCGTTCCCGAACTGCGGTAACGCTGGATGGAACGCTTGCTCGTGTTGAGCAATTCGCATAAGTCCTGATTGTCGAGCAGCCGTTCCCCGTCGAGGTATTTCACCTCTTTGAGTTCCTTGCCCGTGAGCGAGGCGAGCAGACGCTCGTTCCGGTCGAAGCGTTCCATGATTTGCCGCATCCAACCCTCGAAGGTTTCCAAATCCAATGCGCTCATTTCTTCTTTCCCCCTCCCGTGCGCAACAGGTAATTGCGTTTGAACTCTTCCACCGTCTGCGCATCGCAGTTATAGATGCTTTCCTTGACCAACCGCTCCACCTCTGAAACGGGATAGCGGCAAGCACCCCCGAAGATGGCGTAACTGATGCGTTTGTTGTCACGCAGGCGTTGGAGCGTGCGGGTGCTGATACCGAGCAACCCTTTAAGTTCCTTGCTGCTCATCCATATCTCTGCCACCTTTTCATTCTTCTTTTCTTCACTTTGGCGGACATAGCCCGCTATCAAATCTATCTTTGCCGTCAGCTCCTTGTAGGCGGCACTTTCCATCGTGATGATTTCCATATCTGTTGCTTTTTGATTTCGGGGCAAAGTTCCCCCTATTGCATGGGGCGTTTCCACAGGTAGGCAACCACCTATGGAAGATTTTTGTGCAATTCAAGGAAGGTGAAAGGGACAATAGCCGCCATGCGGAAGACACAAGCTGCCAACAGCGGCTAAACAGCACGGGGTACGCCTGCAAAGCGGTACTTTTGCCGGAAATTGATTTGAAATATGGAGATAGTAATTATTGAAAAGGCGGCTTTTGAAGCCTTGCTTTCCGGGGTGGGTACACTCACGGAGAAAGTGAACGTGCTGTACCGCAGGTGCGGCGACAAGAAAATGAGTAACTGGCTGGACGGGGAGGACGTGTGCCGCCTGCTGCATATCAGCCAAAGGACATTGCAGACGCTTCGGGATAACCGCCTCATCGGGTTCTCGCAGATAAACCGCAAGTTTTACTACAAGCCGGGGGAAGTGGAACGCCTCCTGCCCGTGATGAATCAGTTCCGAACGGAAAGGGAGACGCCGTAATGATTGTATGCCACCACTAAAATCCATCCTGCAATATGAATGAACATGTTTTGACTACGGACGATGAACGCATCGCAAGTGCCCTGTCCGCACTGCGCAAGGGTACAAAAGAAGCAAGCCTCTTGGCGCAGAATTACCGTCCGCCACTGAATGGGGAACGGTACATGACCGACAAGGAGGTGGCGGAACGGCTGAAAGTAAGCCGCCGCACGCTTCAGGAATACCGCAACGACCGGAAAATACCTTTTATCCTTTTCGGGGGAAAAGTCCTGTACCGGGAAACGGACATTGAAAGGCTGCTGGAAGAAAGCTATAAAAAGACTGTCCGGTAGAGCATCAAACAAAAACGGGGGCAGACCGTCTTGCATGGTCTGCTCCCTTGTTTGTCAGCATGGGAACCCCTTCCCGATTTGCAGGACGATAGGCGGAGCGGAACGTGTAGGTGTCACCGCCTTCTTTACCACCCATTCCCGGAATATCTTTGCGGGTAGGCTGTTCAGCCGGAACGCGAGGGCGGTTATCATTTCCATATTATAGGCATCCGCACGGTTGCCGTTTTCCAAAAGGATATAGCGGTACGTGCCGTTTTCCGGCAATACCCCGCTCTTGAAGATGGATTTGACATGATTACGCACGGCGCTTAACGTAACACCCAGCAGGTCGGTTATCTCATAATCGGTCATCCAGATGTTGGTTCCCGTGATGGAAACACCGCTTTTACTGATTGATATAGTTCCTCTTTCCATGACTGCGTGTATTAAATGATTACATTATTATATTCCTGAATATTTTCCAACTGTGCGGATAAGTTCTCCATATCCTTGTTGAGCTTTTCTTTGGTGATTTTGGCATAAATCTGCGTTGTCTTTATATTCTTGTGCCCCAAGATGGAACTGACCGTTTCAATAGGCACATTGTTGGTCAGGCAGATTTCCGTCGCCATCGTATGGCGGCTCATGTGCCACGTAAGGCGTTTGGTAATTCCGCACCGTTTGGCTACGGCATTGATTCCATACAGGCAGGTCATGTATGCCGGAACGGGAAAAACCTTGTCGCCTTTTCCAAGCCCTTTGTATTTCTCGATTATCTGCAACGGGATGTCCAATAGCCGGATATTGGACTGCACGCCTGTTTTCTGGCGGTGCATATAAATCCAAAGGTGGTCGTCAAAGTAGGTGCGCAGATTTTCTTCCGAAAGGTTGCGCATGTCCGTGAAACTAAGACCCGTGAAGCAGCAGAACAGGAATAAATCCCGTACTAATTCCTGTTTGGCGTTTTTCAATTTGCCGTTCATCAACAAGTTGATTTCTTCACGGGTAAGCCAGCCGCGTTCGGTATCTTCTTTTTGGATTTCGTAATCGCAGAACGGGTCGCGCACCAGCCAGCCGTTGTTAATGGCGATGGAAACCATCGTGCGGAGGGGGCAGGTATAAATCCACACCGTATTGTTGCAGCAATGCTTGTCCACACGCAGAAACATGTCGAAGTCGGTGATGAAAGCCGGGGTAAGCTCTTTCAAAGCGATGTCGCTTAAATGGTAACGCTGGTATATAAACTCTTTCAGGTGTTTATATACCGTCTGGTACTTGCTAAGGCTGGACTTGGATTTCATTCCTGCCTCATACAACTTCTCATAATCCTCGTTGTAACGCTCGAATACTTTCAAGAGGGTGTATTGGCGGTGTTCCAATCCTAAAAAGGCGTTCTTTACTTTCTCGGCGGTCACATAATTATCCCTGTCCATTATCTCCTGATAATGCCCGTTGATTTTCACCCGTATCTTATCCAACATACGGTTGGTTTCCAATGCCATTGTACTTCTGCCTGTGGCACGGCCTGTTTTGGCATCCCAAATTTTGGGATTGACGGTCAGTTTGCAACTGAACTGCGTTTGAGTTCCGTCGATGGTAATGCGTCCCATGATTGGGGATGTGCCGTCGTTCTTTACTACTTGTCTCTTACAATAGAAAATCGTCGAAAATGTACTCTTCATAACTCTACAATTTTTAAGTTTCAAAATTACGTTGTGTAGAGTTACCTGTTGTTACGCAAAACACTGTGTATCACAGAATAAGAATCGAATTTATAACTTTTTTCTGCCGTTTTGCCGAAAATCGTTATCTTTACACCGTATTCGGGGTGATTTTCCTCTTAAAAACCATTCAATCACAAGCCTTTAACTTTTCACTTCGGTTTCTTATGCGTAACCCGTTGTAGGTTACAAATAGGAAACGCCGATCCGGTTTAACTTGGCTTTTTCCCGGTTTTCGATGGCTTCACCTTCTCTCTGCCGCAAATCCCCAACTATCTGTTTTTCAATTCTATTGCGGTGCTTTTCGTTATCTCACTTTTTATTTATACCTTTGTCTATTTATATATCCTAAAAACTGAAATGTATGGATATCTTATTGGTTATACTAGGCGTTATCTGTTTGTTGGTGGGATTGGCGGGGTGTTTTTTGCCGGTCTTGCCGGGGCCGCCGGTGGCGTATTTGGCTTTGTGGCTGCTGCATTTTACGGGTTATGCGGAATTTACGGTTACGGAGTTGGTCGTGTGGGGATTGCTGGTCGTGTTGGCACTGGCGATGGACTATGTTACGCCCATGCTGGGGACTAAGTATAGCGGAGGGTCCAAGTGGGGAAATTGGGGATGTGCCGTGGGAACCGTGGCCGGCATATTCGTGTTTCCGCCTTGGGGAATCTTGCTGGGTCCTTTCGTGGGGGCTTTCGTTGGGGAACTTTTGGGAGGCAAGGCGTCCGGAGATGCGTTGAAGGCTGGTTTCGGGGCGTTCGCGGGTTTTTTATTGAGTGTCGTGCTGAAAGTCGCTCTTTGCGGCTATTTTATTTATAGCTTTGTGAGAGGGATAATTAATTGAAGATGGTAGTTAATAAAGTAAGATATGTTTGAGAAAATTGTAGTGGTAGATTCTACCGGATTGAATACATGGGGAGTGGAGCGTTTGAAGGAGCTTGGAAAAGAGGTTGTTTTTTATACCGGCATTCCGGAAACGGATGAGGAGATTGTGAACCGGATCGGGGACGCAGATTGCGTACTCGTCTCTTATAATACACAGATCCGGAGGAACGTGATCGAGGC
>ENA-ORUQ01002435-ORUQ01002435.1-human-gut-metagenome-genome-assembly--contig:-NODE-2435-length-14752-cov-2.573042_pt1 | contig 14752 bp, 14 predicted proteins | sample MGYA00242081_ERZ509211 | MGnify/ENA primary metagenome ERZ509211 (study PRJEB26280, sample SAMEA2338785) | human gut metagenome | biome: human gut; feature: human-associated habitat; material: faeces...
TTGCAGGTCCCTGATTGCATGACATCCATCTCTGTGGAAAAGATATTAGATGCTGTAGAAGAAGTGTTGTTGAATCGCTTACCCGAATTGCAAGATCCGATAAAAACCATAGAAGCACGGGAGATGCCCGATATGCCTGCGGCATGCAGGATCGGGATTATCGCTCCGCTGACAAAGGCGTGTGTCCAAAAGGCAATTTCGTTGAAGGAAGAGGGGAAAGTGGTAGAAGTTTTTATCCCAACCCATATTAACGATGAAATTGTAGAGTACAGAACAATACTCAAAAAGAGTGGAATTAAGGTCGAGTATGGAACGGCATTCAATATTGCCCGGACAAGTGGTTGGTTTGATGCTGTTTTTTGTGGACGAGTTAAGCCTGAATGGGAGAAATATGTTACTGGGGAATGCAAGCGTATTTTAACAAATAATGGTACGCTTATATGGATAAATTGAAATGAGAATTCGAAGTAGGTTCTGGCGAAGTATCAAAAAACTTTTTAGCTATTGTGTATATAGACCCTTGCTTTTTTTCTTACCTCATAGAAGAAAGGGAGAATGCCAAGCAGATATGGCGATTGTCTGTATGGCATCATTGGGAGATTTTATTACATTTTGCGCAGTGGCAAAGTGCTTGCGTTTGCAGGGCAGGACTATGGTGCTCGTCTGCAAAAAAGGATGCGGCATAGAAGAATTTGCGGATATGACAGGATATTTTCAAAAAATATATCCTATATCCGTGAAATGGAAGCATCGCGTTGCCAATATAGCCTACCTGAATCAGATAAAGGTCAAGAGAGTTGTGGTTGCTCCGGCGCAAAGGCATATATTAAGTGATTTATATGCAATTTCCATCGCTGCTGAGAAATATATTATGCCGGATACATTGCAGGCGTGTTCCTTGCTATCTTTAAAAAAATTAGTTGACCGTAAAGTAGATAAATTGGTACCCGTGACTGCAATTTATGAGCTGGAGCGATATGAACAATATCTGGAGGATGCTCAAGCCATTCGAAAACCTTTGAGGCCCTATCAATTTGAAAAGGATCCTTCTGAGGAAAAAGACAGAAGAGATCCATATATCATCATTTTTCCTGGGGCAGGTGGAGGGCAAATAAAACAATGGCCAGTTGAGCGATATGCTACAGTTGCAAAGCTGTTACAACAGGAACAGAGATGCAGGGTTTTGATATGCGGGACATCTTCGGAGCGAGCATTAGGAGAGAAATTGCAGCAGTTGATTGGTTCAACTGCGGAGAATTTGTGCGGGAAGACAAGCCTGATATCGTTGAAAGATATATTAAGTAAGTGTTTTCTCGTGTTGGCTAATGACTCTGGCAGTGCACATTTCAATTGCTTGTAACGCTCCTACAATTATTGTTTGCGGGGGATGGGAATATGGGCGATTCTATCCCAATCAGAGAATGCCCTCAAATTGTATTGCCATCACACCTTCACCCATAAACCGTTGTTGTATTCCGTGTGGGGAAAGCAAGCCAATATGTGGGAAAAAGGGTGAGGCGACTTTATGTATATTAGATGTTGAGGAAGATTTCGTAAGTAAAATGGCGATTCTTCTATATAGGAGGATCTGTGAATGCGCAGATTAAGATTAGATTGCCGAACGTTTTTTGATATTTTGGCAGATTACAAAATAGAATTTGTTGCCATCGTTATGGTTGCTATTCTCGGTTTAATTGCTTTCAATTACGGAGATGGGCAATCATTAATGGTTTACTCTATTCAAATCTGGGATGCTCTTTTTTCGGGAAGGATTGCGGACCTCCCACAACTATATTTGGAAAATGCAAGAGGAGCACCACATGGCGGTATAGGAGTTGGAGGAAGTATCCTTATTACGGGATTGCCGTGGGCAATATGGAATCTACCGATTTGGTTGGCGAGCACCTTTTTAAATCTCGATAGTGTGCTGATTATGCCCTGTTTAGCGTGGGCAAAACTTTTCCTTGTTGTCTGTAGTCTTATTGCTGGTGTCCAGTGTTATTATATTGTTTTATATTTGACCAAAGAAAAGACCAATAGCAAATTAGCTGCAGTCTTTTTTTGGGGTTCCAGTACCCTCACTATTTCTGTTGCATATAGTATGCAGGATGAAATAGTTTATCTTTTAATGTTTTTGATTGCTATACGAAAATATTTGGAAAATAAAAAGGTGCAGAGTTTTATATGGATATTGATTTCCTTTATTTTTGCACCGTTTATGTTGTTAATTCAACTTGTCTTTTTGCTATTTATAGAAAAAAGAATTTGGGCCATTTTTTTGCGCTTGGCAATCATGGCAGCATCATATATCACCGTAATAAGTATAATTCCAGCCACAACGACTGCGGGAGATAATTATATTGAATGGTTTCTAGGAAGAGCAGTTCTTGATATTGGTTTATCAACGATCTCGGTATATTTTGTGGTGCTGATTGGATTATATGCGTTTGCATATTTTTATAAGTGTGAAGATCAGAATAAAAGCAATTACATGCTATTCTATCTATTGGCCATAGCATCGTCACTTATGTGTATTTTGTCATGGCTTCATTTCTATCGATATGTCGTTTGCGTCCCGTTTTTAATTATTGCAATCTTTGGGAAACGGGAAAGAAGTAATACTATATTACAAGGTTGCATGCTAGTATTTTTGCTTTTTGAGTTATCTCGATTGGTAGGAGCAGTATTTTTTGATAGTGGGTTTCTTGATGCGAAAAACCTTTCGGATTTTTTGAAGACTTTTGTAGATGATAATTTGTCATCAGTAATTGATTTAATAGAAAGAAGCTTTTCTATTCATCCAGAAACTATATTGATGATAAAGATTTTTTTCGGGTCGATCATTTGCGGCTTGCTAATGGTCCTCTTTTGGTTAATGGGATCAAAGAGGAAAGATATTACTGCAATTACTAAAAATCCGAGGATATTATCTATAGTTTATGTATATGCTCCCCTTGTTTTTTATTTATCGTATTTTGCTGTGATACTCTCTTTCCATAGTATTTCTACTCAAATTAGTACCGATTCTTTGCTTGCACCGCCTATTACCGACACTCAAATATTTGAAAGCATCTATTTAAACAAGGGACAGCTTAAGAGTATTAGTATCCATCCTGTTACATGGGATCGAACATATCCCGAGGATCTCATATTGCATATGGATATATTTGATTCAGAAACAGGTGAGATAGTTAATCAAAGTACAGTAAATGCAAACGACCTTCCTAACAACTCGGAGTATATATTTAATGTGTCAAATAGTAATTTAAAAAATAATCATTTCTATGAAATTGAACTGTACACTAGTGGAACTATGAGGAACGAAGAAGACTATATTTATTTGCTGCGATCAGATGATAACGCTGTGGAAAAATCAGTATTGTCATTGGGTTTAATAGATAAAGACCACACTTCTTTGGAAGATGTATCGTATAACATTATTTCTACTTTATTTTATAGAGAATAATAAAAAATGAAAGAATTAAATAATGTCTGCTAAATAATGTAAGGTCTTACAGTGCAATATAATCGCTCTTATTTGCGGTATAATTAAGTGCGAGAGGAAAGGCAAAAAATAGAAAAATTCCTTGCACCCAAAGGACGATGTATCGTTATAACAATGGGCAAACTTGTCTGGTTTCATCCGGCTGGTGGGGATGAATCTGAAGTAAAGCAACCGTTGGATAAAAAGGTGAAGACGGATCTCTTAGCTGGAAATTGAGAAAGTAATACGCAGCCCTATTTTTTAACTGTAAAGGAAATGTGGCCAAGCCGCTGCGGCTGGTTTTGGGAACCTGCATCGTTCAGGCAGAGTACGATTTCTTAGATGAAGAAGCTGCCCACATGATTCAGTAGAACCCGGACCTATAGTACTTCTATGGTACTCCGGTTACGACTGAGAAACTGCCCTTTGATCCGTCTTTGGTGGTGTTTGTTCGGAAGAAGCGGTTGACGTCGAAGATCCTTTAGTGAAATCAATGAAATGATTGTGTAGGATGCGAGGGAGCTTCAAATGAAGGAAGCTAAATGCAAGAATGATAGTGATAATTCTGCCGGCCAATTAGAAGCTGGCGAATATAGTGGTACTATGATTGTGGACGCCACATGTGCATCATCCAACATTTGGCCACTTAGAATGTTCCATTGCTCAATGAGGTCAGAGAAAACGCTGAAAAATCTCTGTATTTCCTTCGTGATCCTGCGGAGAGAAAGAAAACCCATACCTACCCCCGACACGCTCAAAGAGATTACTTGAAATACACGAGATGCCGCAACTATACCGCTAAAACGTCCTGCAAAGCCATTGGAAAACAGTTGAGTTACCTCAGGCGGGACCTCGATGCCATTGATGGCGGCAAGAGTTCTCACTGAAAGGATCTGACTGTGCGGAAGACAAAGTGGATGGATACAATTTGTACCATCATGCATAACAGAATACACATGTACGATAACTGCACCCATAGTGTCCCTGACTGGATCGTCAGTATCAGTCAGCAATTTGGCCAGCTCATTGTGCGTGAGAAAGCAGAAAAGCTGGTGGAGCTTGGGACAAAACCGGATATCAGCGTTGTGAATGGGTGGACACTGCTGGAGTTTTACTCCTTTGATGCCTATAACATGGCCGGGAATCTTTAGAAGATGGCAGAACGTTTTTGGTAAGAGAAAGGGTGTTATCCAAGTAGCATCCTGGCGGACACGAGTTACTGTAAACAAGAGAATTTTGTCTATTGAATAACACACGGAATCTGACGTTCCGGTCCGACGTTGGGGTGGCACGGAAAAGATGAGCGAAGAGGTAAAACTCAGGTTTACTGGGATGAATGTGAGCGGGTGGAAATGGAACGCAAGTTCAGTCTGGCAAAACGCAACTGTGACATGGGACTGATCACTGTAAGGATTCGGGAAACCGCCACCCATGTGATTTCAATGTACGTTCTGGCGTTGATGCTCCGTAGAATTCAGTGCGCCGCTTTACGGAGGCTTGTATATCTTATGGTTAATTTCTTGCTCCAAAAAAATGGTTATTTGTTTAACAAATATCAACTAAAAATGTGAAGTCGTTGGGAGAATTAAAATTTGCTATGAAAACGATTAGTGTAACTATCCCCTGTTGGTCAGAGGAAAAAAGTATCCGACAAATGTATGATAGACTGATGAAAGTTTTTCATGACCAGCTGCCGCAGTACGACTATGAAATTATTTTTGTGGATGATTATTCTCCAGATAACACCAGAAATGAAATTCGCAAGCTTTGTCAGGAGGATCATAAGGTTAAGGCGGTATTTAATGCCAGAAATTTTGGATTTAATCGCAATGTATTTGCCACTATGCAATATGGCAGTGGAGATGCGACATTTATGCTATTTGGTGATTTGCAAGATCCCCCGGAGATTTTACCGCAGTTTGTGAAAGAATGGGAGGCAGGACATAAAGTTGTAGTTGGACAAAAAAACAAAAGCGACGAATCAAAGATTATGTATTCTATGCGTACCATTTACTATGATCTGATTGGGAAACTGTCAGATTCTAAGCAAATTCAACATTTTAATGGATTCGGTTTGTATGACAAAGCTTTTATAGATGTTATGCGCCAGATCGATGATCCCAATCCATATCTTAAGGGGTTGGTGTCAGAATTTGGAATGAATATCAAAATTGTACAATATAAGCAGGCGGCAAGTAACCGTGGTAAGTCCGGCTTTAACTTTATGAAATATTATGACGTTGCTATGCTCGGAATTACGTCATATACAAAGATCTTAATGCGTGTAGCAACGTTTTTTGGAGCAATTCTAGGAATCTTTAGCGCGTGCTTGGCGGTATTTGTGCTGATTAGTAAATTACTGAATTGGGGGGCTTACCCGTATGGCACAGCTGCAACATTGATTGGCGTCTTTTTCATCGGTGCAGTGCAGCTCTTTTTCATGGGAATTTTGGGAGAATATGTGTTGAGCATTAATACTCGATCCATGAGGCGCCCATTGGTTGTGATAGGAGAGAAGATCAACTTTGATGAAACGAGCAGTGAGCAAAAGGATGTGAATTAAAGTTGAAGCAGGACACACTGTACGCTATTGCAAAGAGCTGGTTTTCGACAGGTGGAGAAGCTTATTCCATAGAAGAAATTCTGGAATGGGTTGCAATACGCAATAAGACAGTAGCAGTAGATATTCGTAAAAATACTCTATCTGAAAGTGGTTTTTGGTTCTATGATAAGCAGCAGGGAACCATACATAATCGGAATAACAGCTTTTTCTCGATTGCCGGCTTTGAAAAAAGGCTGGGAAAAGAAACGATGATCCGGCAACCGGTTATTTTACAACAGGAAATTGGATTTTTAGGAATTATTTGCCAGGAAATTAATGGCGTGATGCATTTTTTGATGCAGGCAAAAATTGAACCTGGAAACATCAATAAAATTCAGCTTTCCCCGACTATTCAGGCAACAAAAAGCAACTTTACTCAAAAGCACGGAGGGGCGCGTCCGCCTTATCTGGAGTATTTTGAACATGCTGCCCGCTACGAAATCGTGGTGGATCAAATCCAATCTGAACAATCCTCACGCTTTTACAAAAAGAGAAACCGCAACATTCTGATTCGAGTGGAAGAGGAAATTCCAGTTCTCCCATCCCACAAATGGATGACCTTGAATCAGATCAAAACGCTCATGCGAGTAAACAACCTGGTTAATATGGATACCAGGACAGTGCTTTCCTGCATTCCGTATTGCAAGCTGCAGATGACTGCGGAGGAAGAGTCGGAGTTAAAGGAACTTTGCTCCAATGCTGCGCTGTATCGCTCTGTTTTTGAGACAAGTACGCAAAATATACTTCCGGATCTGTATCAGTACATCAATAACTATAAGATGTTTGAAGACGCAGATGGCACGCTGGTGCCCTTGGATCAGATGGAAGGATGGGTAATGGGGGATGATAAAGTCACCTGTAAAACGCCCTATCCGTATCAGATTATTTTCTGCGATATTGCCATTGAGGGCAGAGAAGTAAAGCAGTGGACGCAGCCATTGTTTGAGGCAATGGGCATTGCAACCTTTGGCTTGATTTGCTGTGAACAGGAGGGGGGGTTGAGGTTTCTGGTGCGGGCTACACCAGAACTTGGTTGTTTTGACGGAATTGAGCTAGGACCTACTGTGCAGCGGGAGGCGATTCCATTGCCGGGACACCAGGAAACAGAGATTGATCGCGTTTTCTTTGATCGATTGTCACAGGGAAAAGGCGTATTTTTTGATCATCTGCTTTCGGAGGAAGGCGGGCGTTTCTACCATGAACAAAATCGTAATGTGCTGATGAAAGTAAAGGAAGAGGAACTTCCCAAGCTGCCAGAGGGATACTTCCTTCTGGATTACCGGACGTTGAACGAGTTGGTTCAGGTGAACAATACGCTGAATATCCAACTCAGAAACCTCGTGTCTCTTTTGGAGGGATAATGCATGAAACTTGGGATTTTAGGCACAGCAGATATTGCCTATCGGCGTTTCCTTCCCGCATTAAGCAAATGTCCTGAAGTCATATATGCGGGCGTTGCTTCTCGCACACCTGAGAAAGGAAAAAAATTTCAGGAGAGTTACGGTGGAAAAATCTATGGCTCCTATGACGCATTGCTGGCGGATGAAAACATTGATGCAGTCTATGTTCCGCTGCCTCCGGCATTGCATTTTGAATGGGGGAAAAAGGTACTGAATGCTGGAAAACATCTTCTGATGGAAAAGCCCTTTACCACCAGCATACAGGAGACAGAACAGCTTTTAAAACTGGCAGCGGAGAAGAGCCTGGCGGTTCATGAAAATTATATGTTTCTTTATCATAGGCAGCTTGCCAAAATAAAAGAGATGATTGCTGACGGCTCTTTGGGAGAAATTCGCCTTTATCGTATGTCTTTTGGATTTCCCATGCGTGAACAGGGGGATTTTCGCTATAACAAAGAACTGGGAGGCGGTGCATTGCTGGATTGTGGTGGATATCCCGTTCGTCTTGCGTTGGAACTGCTGGGCGATACAGCAAAGGTGGTGCAGTCTAAGCTGGTTCAGCCGGAAGGATTTAAGGTCGATTTGTATGGTAGCGCGGTGATGGAAAACGATGCAGGTGAGGTGGCACAGATTTCATTTGGCATGGACAATGCCTATCAGTGTCAGCTTGAGGTTTGGGGTTCTAAGGCTACGTTGATTGCCCCTCGTATTTTTACAGCCGGCGATGGGGTAAAGCCGACCTTGATTCTGCGTACTTCTTTTGAGGAAAGTAAGATGGAGTTAGAGGCTGATGATCAGTTTTTACATTCTATTCAGCAGTTTGTAAGTCGTGTGAAAGCAGCTGAAAAAGCAGATTCAACTGTTATGAGGATCAGGTACCATTCTGGTATTATGACAGAGATGTTAGAGGGAGGAGATTTAAAATGACAGTACAGGAGCTTAGTATTCCGGAAGTTAAACTCATAACTCCTACCTACTTTGAGGATTATAGAGGCTATTATTGTGAAACCTATTCTCAACGTACATTTGCTTCTATCGGGATTGATGATTGCTTTGTTCAGGATAATCACTTTTTTTGTATCAAAAGAGGGACTGTACGGGGTATCCACTTCCAAAATGCACCATATGCTCAATCGAAATTGGTACGGTGTACTAAGGGAAGCATGATTGATGTGGCAGTTGATTTAAGAAAAAATTCTCCTACTTATAAAAAATGGGTGTCTGTAATTTTAAGTGCAGAAAATAGAAAACAAATTTATATTCCGAAAGGTTTTGGACATTGTTGCATTGCATTAGAAGATGGCACAGAGGGACAATACAAAGTAGATGAATTGTATTACCCTGAATATGACCGTGCGATTGCTTGGGATGACCCGGAACTGGGGATTGAATGGGGATTACGATTAAATGAAATGGTTGTGTCGCCCAAAGATAAACGAGCCCCTCTGCTAAAAGATAGTGATGTTAATTTTTGATGGGGTCACGATATGAAAAATGTAATCATAACAGGCGTAGGTGGATTTTTGGGAGGAGCACTGGCGAAAAAATTATTGTTAGATGGTTATACTGTGTATGGCATTACCAGTTCAGGTCATGTAGGAGAACTGATAGAGTATCCAAACTTTCACAGTGTACAGGCAGATTTTGAGTCCTACCATAAACTTCGAGATTTTTTGCCCAAGATTGAGTTTGATGTGTTTTATCACTTTGCTTGGAAAGGGGTGTCTGGGGCAGATTATAAAAATATTGAGGTGCAAGAGAAAAATATAATAGCTAGTCGAAAAGCACTCCAAACTGCCATTGAATTAAAATGCGGCAAGTTTATATATGTTGGCTCAAGTCATTCCTATTTGAAAGATAAAATGAGCAAAGACATGTCTTATGCAGAGTGTAGTATATATGGAGCGGCAAAAAAAACAGGTGAAATTTGGTGTAAAGCTATTGCAAGAAATCAAATAAAATTTAATTCAATATTATTTACAAATGTATTTGGTGTTGGCGATACATCAAAACGCTCAACTAATATATTTTTATCCAAACTGCTGAACAATGAAGATTTGGATCTGGTACAAGGAGATAATCTACACGACTGGACATATGTTGATGATGCAATTAAGGGAATAGAATGTGTTGTTGATAGAGGCATCAATGGGAAACAGTATTATATTGGGTCCAGAAAAATGAGAAAATTTTCTGCCATATTGACAGAAGTAAGAGATATTGTTGCTCCCAACTCAAAGTTAAATTTTGGCCAATATAAAGATAACTCATTTATAGATTACTCTTGTATAGATTTGAATGCATTATTTGAGGACACAGGTTTTGAATGTACCTCTGACTTTAAAGAAAGTATTCAAAAAACTGTTGAATGGGTTCGGCATCTAAAAATTTGAGGTCATTATGCATAAGCATTTTAATAGAAGCTTTATTGAGGAAACTTTCCGTTACTTAGTCTGTGGAATTTCTACTGTACTAGTCAACGTGATCACCTATAAGCTGTTATCTATGATTTGGGCAACACTGCCAGCAAATACCCTTGCATTTTTTGTTGCTGTGTTTTACGCATTCTGGACTAATAGCATTTTTGTGTTCCGTGTTCCGTGCACTTGGAAAAGCTTTTGTGAGTTTATGGGTATGCGTATTGGTACTTTAGTGATTGACAATGGTGGCATGGTACTTATGGTAACATGGGGGATTAATGACATGGTTGCAAAATGTGTGGTCAATGTCATTATTATTGGGATCAACTACATTTTTAGCAAATTGTTTATTTTTAAAAAGAAATAGAAATGAGGAGAACCGTGTGAAAGGCATCATTTTAGCTGGTGGTTCCGGTACCCGCCTCTATCCCATTACCAGAGGCGTATCTAAGCAGGCACTACCTATTTATGATAAACCCATGATCTATTATCCGCTGTCTACGCTGATGTTGGCGGGAATTCGTGAGGTTTTAATCATCTCAACTCCCCGTGATATTTCCGTTTTTGAGGAGATGTTAGGGGAGGGAAATCAGTATGGTATGGAATTTTCCTATGCTGTGCAGGAGGCTCCCAATGGACTGGCAGAGGCTTTTCTCATAGGTGAGAAATTTATTGGTAATGATAAAGTAGCACTAGTACTGGGAGATAATATTTTCTACGGAGCAAGCTTTTCCGCCACCTTGGCACAGGCTGCTTCTCTAGAGTCCGGTGCAGTGATTTTTGGATATCCCGTTTACAATCCCACGGAATTTGGCGTAGTGGAGTTTGATAAGAACGGCAAGGTGCTTTCGCTGGAGGAAAAGCCCCCAAAGCCCAAGTCTAACTATGCAGTACCGGGGTTGTATTTCTATGACAATCAAGTGGTAGAGATTGCAAAACAGACCAAGCCTTCTGCTCGCGGAGAACTGGAGATTACAGCTGTCAACAATGAATATCTTAAGCGCGGCCAGTTGAATGTGGTTAAGTTCTTTCGGGGGATGGCGTGGTTGGATACGGGGACTTACGAAGGGTTGCAGGAAGCGTCGCAATTTGTTAGGATTATTCAGAAGCGTCAAGGGCTGTATGTGTCCTGCATCGAGGAGATTGCTTACCGTAAAGGATTTATCAACAAAGAGCAGCTCCTGAAGCTGGCGCAACCTCTGATGAAAACAGAGTATGGTCAGTATTTAATGACGGTATCGAAAGAGGATATAACATGAAGCGTGTATTGGTGACCGGTGGCGCCGGATTTATTGGATCAAATTTCGTCCAGTATATACTGGAGCACGAGCAAAACCTTGTTTTGCTCGTGAATCTCGATCTGCTTACTTACGCGGGAAACCTGGAAAATCTGAAGACTGTTGAAGATGATCCTCGCTATCGGTTTGTAAAGGGAGACATTCGGGACAAAGACTTGGTGGAGCGCCTGTTTGCAGAATATGATTTCGACACGGTAGTCCATTTCGCGGCGGAGAGCCATGTGGACCGGAGCATCGTGGAGCCGGAGATTTTCCTCACTACCAACGTGGTAGGAACGCAGACTCTCCTGGATGCGGCCAAGCGTCATTGGAAGGTGGATCCGGAGGACAAGTATTCCCGGGAGTTCCGTCCAGGTGTGAGATACCTGCAGGTATCTACGGATGAGGTATACGGTGCATTGGGAAAAACGGGGATGTTCCAGGAAACGACACCGCTCTCCCCCAACAGCCCGTACTCGGCCTCGAAAGCCAGTGCGGATCTGGTCGTTCGCGCGTATCATCAGACCTATGGCATGCCGGTGAACATTACCCGGTGTTCCAACAATTACGGCCCCTATCAGTTCCCCGAGAAGCTGATTCCGCTGATGATCCACAATGCCCAGATGGACAAGCCGCTGCCGGTATATGGCGATGGCATGCAGATCCGGGACTGGCTGCATGTTGCGGACCACTGTGCGGCGATTTACACGGTCCTGACAAAGGGAAAAATCGGCGAGATCTATAACATCGGCGGCAACAACGAGAAGGCCAATCTGGAGATTGTACGTCTGATCCTCAAGGAATTGGACAAGCCGGAGAGCCTCATTACCTATGTGAAGGACCGTCCCGGTCATGACCGGCGGTATGCGATTGATAACACCAAGATTACCACCGAGCTGGGATGGGCTCCGGCTTATACCTTTGAGCAGGGAATCCATGAAACCATTCAGTGGTATCTGAATCATCCGGACTGGGTGGAGCGGATTACTTCCGGTGATTATCAGAATTACTATCATAAGATGTACGACAAGGCGGAAGCACCGGTATGATCACCTGGCTCACATCGACAACTCTCGGCAAGCTCATTGCCACGTTCTTCATCTCTATGGCTCCGATCATCGAGCTGCGGGGTGGACTGCCTTACGGCATTGCCCTGGGGCTGGATTATCCCGTGGCCTTGGCAGCGGCAGTATTGGGCAACATGGTGCCGGTGCCGTTCATCATTGTTTACATCCGGCACGTATTCACCTGGCTGCGCAAACGCAGTAAGTGGTGGGACGAGAAGATCACCCGGCTGGAGAAAAAAGCCCACCTGAAAGGCCGGGTGGTGCGCAAATACAGCACCATCGGGCTTTGCATCCTGGTGGCCATTCCGCTGCCGGGGACCGGCGCCTGGACGGGCGCCTTGGTGGCAGCAGTGCTGGACATGCGGCTGAAGAAGGCCATCCCGGCCATCTTCCTGGGTGTATGCATCGCGGCGGCCATCATGACTATGGTGACCTTTGGCCTGATCCACATCTTCTGAGGATCTTGTGGAAAAGTCTCTGGCTACTGCTTGGCTACTAATCTGTCAGAACGGCAGAAAATTTTCCCGGACGAGAGAAGCCATCCCAAGGGAAAAAGAGAGAAATCCCTGTACATTTCAGCTGAAATGTACAGGGATTTTTTGTGTGTTTCAACATTGGTAAGGATGAGGACGGTGGTTTGAATCTGCCCGGTAACCCGCCAAAACTGCCGGCTTCGGCAGAAAAGCGGTCAGAAGAGACTGCCTATGGGAAGAACGCACCGAAGCATTCTACGGACATTTCTGTGGGCGGCTGATGGAAGTGCGGCGGCTGCAGCATCAATTTTCTGGGGAGACAGCGCGGGCACGTTCCACGATTTCTCCCACGCCGCTGAGAACGGCAGTGGGACGGTAGGCGTATGTTTTCAGAGTTTCCATTGTGGATACCCCGGAGAGCACCAGAACGGTGGACATGCCGCTCTCCAGGCCGGAGATGACGTCGGTATCCATCCGGTCACCCACCATGACGGCCTCGGCGGAGTGGCAGTTCAGCATCCGCAGTCCCGTGCGCATCATCAGAGGATTGGGCTTTCCGCAGAAGTAGGCCTGTGTGCCGGTGGCCATCTCAATGGGGGCCACCAGCGCCCGGCAGGCGGGAGCGATCCCGTTTTCAATGGGGCCGGAGACATCGGAGTTGGCGCCAATCAGCTTGGCTCCGGCCAAAACCAGATTGGTGGCCTTGGTCAGAGTATCCAGAGAATAGGAGCGGCCTTCTCCCACTACCACGTAATCCGGGTTCACATCGTTCATGGTAATGCCGGCGTCGTAAAGCGCATTGAACAGACCGGCTTCGCCGATGACAAAGGCGGAGCAGCCGGGGGCCTGTTCCTTCAAAAAGGCTGCAGTGGCCAGGGCGCTGGTGTAGAAATGATCTTCCGAGACATCCAGCCCCATGCGGGCCAGTTTCTGCTGCAGTTCCCGGGGGGTGTAACCGCTGTTGTTGGTCAGGAAGAGAAATTCCTTGTTCTCATCGTGCAGCCACTGGATAAACTCCGGGACGCCGGGCAAAATTCGATTTCCGTGGTAGATCACCCCGTCCATATCACAGATAAACCCGCGTTTTTGATTGAAATCAAGTGTGCGTTCCATAAGCCCTCCTATCAAAGTACGTGCCGTACCCGTTTCCTGCCGTCAGAATCTGTTCAACGTGTTTGACCGCTTGGGATGGAATCAGTATAGCAATCGGCAGGCGGGTTGTAAATAGAGCAGCCGCATTGCGGCGCCGGCAGAACTGCGGTGGCGCAGATGGGAAGGACCTCCTATCCCAAGGGAAAATAGGTTGTCTTGAGACGATGGAGCTGTTCCAGCGAATCGGTCCCCCGCTGCCCAAGCCGGCTGGTCACAGCGACGGTGAGAACATCCAGCAGAGCAGTGGGCGCGGCCATGGAGTGATACTCTTTTTCCTCTCCGCGGTAGGCGAACAGGCTGATATCCGCCTGTTCTTCCGGAGGGATACAGGTGCGGCTGACAAAGGCAAGGGTTCGATACCCTGCGGTGCGGCGATGCTCCAGGATCACCCGTCCCTCCCGGGACAGCTTGGAAAAACTAAACATCACCACCAGATCCTGCGGGCCTGCCTGGAGCAGTCCCTCCAGCAGTTCTGAGCCGCCGGAAGGCAGCAGCGAGACCCAAAGACCCAGCCGCCGGAGGCGAAACGCCAGCATCTGCGCCAGGGAAGAGGAGGCGTTTTTTCCGTGCACCAGGATTTGCCGCGCAGAGACCAGAGCGTCCACGCTCCGTTCAAATTCCGCCTGATCCAGCTGCCTGGCGGTTTTTTGCAGGTAGAGCTGCTGCCGTTCCAGCCAGGCGGCAGGAGAAAAAACACCGTCCTGGGACAGAGTCCCGGCCATCTTGGCGGCAGGACCGGCGGCCTGATCCACCACCAGGGATTTGAGCCCCTTGAAATCCGTGCAGCCCGCGTGACGGGCAAACCGGGAGACCGTGGCATCGGAAATCCCCAGGCGCTGGGCCAGCTGCCCGATGGAGGAAAATAAAAAGGCGTCGG